>Ga0315553_10000106_pt1 | contig 69785 bp, 55 predicted proteins | sample SalMarSW160140MG_FD_203099 | JGI IMG/M metagenome (GOLD analysis project Ga0315553, IMG submission 203099) | Salt marsh sediment microbial communities from the Plum Island Ecosystem LTER, Massachusetts, United States - Salt Marsh Sediment SW1601-40 ... | reverse complement strand
ATGGGACATCCTCTCGTCCGCATTCATGCGGACGACTCGGGCTCGGATAGGGGCCTGCGCGCGGACCACCGCATGTCACAGACAGGGTCCCCCGAAGAGAGGGTGTGGGGCCGCTCGTAGTGGCCGTGCACGTCGCCGCCATCGTCCACGATGGCGTAGGTGAGTGCCCAATCGTAGGCGCACCACGAGCGCCGGAAGACCTCGATCGCGTCCGGATCGTCGTGCGCCTCGGCGTAGCGGCGTGCGAAGTCGAACGGCGGGCAGAAGGTCCAGTCGGTACGGAACGTCTCGGGCTTCGAGCTTGCCTCGACCTCGTAGCCTGGGCGACCCCGCCCGCTGAAGGGGTAGGTGAGCAGGATCCGTAGCACCCACTCGAGGCGCCGCTGCGGGTCGCGCGTCAGCAGCCGGGCGATGCCTCGCGGCAGGGCCACCCCGCGCTCGTACACCTTCCAGCCGACATCGGCGACGAGCTCCATCGCGTACTCGCGCTCGAGGCCCGCGTCGCGCAACGCGCGGTGGGCCGCAACCGTGAGCACGGCGAAGAGAACGTTCTGGCGGTTGCCGCGGGCGGGGATCTGCTCCAACCGGGCCTCTGCGAGCATCTCGTCCGCGAGCTGCCACGCGCGTGCCAGGATCGCATCGACCTCGTGAGCCAGCAGGCGCCCGCGTTCGGGACGGCTCCGATCCCACATCCGGCCCCTCAGGGCCTGACGGGCCGCCCGCCGGGCCTCGCGACGTAAGAGGGCGCGAATGAACTGCATCGCCGCTTCAGTCTCCGAGATCCTGCCGACGAACGGTAGCAATCTGCATGCCGGGAACAGTCTCTTGGGCCACATCGCGCCCCAGGGCTCTGCCTGCTCCGGCCGAGGCGACACGCCTCGGCTCGGGCCGCGCCCTCAGACGCTGCGAATGCGCGGCGGTCTACATTCGAAGGAAGCGAGAAGCCGCAACCTAGCCAGCGTCGGCGATGTAGACATCCGTTCGCTCCGGTGAGGTTCCTTCCAGAATCTCTTTGGCCTTGCGGACATCATCCGGTGCTCCGTGGGCAACTACGAGAAACTTGTCGGACTTGATCGCAGCCTCGTAGCTGAGGATGCTGTCCTTGGGGATGCCGATGCTGTAGAGCCCGGCACCCAGGGCACTGAGCCCACCGACCACCGCGGCGCCTTCGAGTGCACCGACGATCCAGCTTGCCAATGGTCCGGCGACCACCAGGGGGCCGAGACCCGGCACCCAGAAGAAGGCGGATCCGAAGAGCAATCCCCAGATGCCGCCCCAGAACGCTCCCATCTTGCCCCAGTACTTCATGCGGTCACCGGCGTTGTAGTAGCCGACCACATTTTCCTCGGTGTGATAGTCCCTGCCGACAATCGACAGCTTCTTGATGTCGATTCCCGCTCGCTGAAGCTCCTTGATGGCTGCTTCGGCTTGGTTGTGGTGATCGAAGACGGCTACCGCGGCGCTCTTCTTGTCGGACATGGGTTGAGTCTCCTTCGGCCTCGAGTCGATCGAGGCGATTTTTGCCGAGCGGCCACCCGCGCGGCGCGGCCGCCGCTCTGCTGCGGGCGTTCGGTCGAAACGCAGGGCCTCATCGACACTCGGCCGTCAGGGCTGATCGAGGAACCTACTCCGAACGGGAGGCCGTGGAATCCCGGGATCCAGGGAAATCGCGCTCCGATTGTGCGGTTCCTCACGACGTCGCGCCCAAGGCGGGCGGATCCGCCCGCGAGGAGCGAACTCGCGGTCAGGCCACGGTCCCGGGGAGTGATCCGACTGCGGCGGTGATTCTCATCGCGAGGGCGGCCCGAAAAGCCACGCGCGCGGCTCCCAGGCTGGCGCGTGCGCGGCCTCGAGCCCGAGGCGACGCTCGGATCGTCCTTCGCACCGGCTGCGCGACCGACCTGAGCCCCGTCGGTGGCATGTTCGACTTCATCGTCTGCACCTGGATGCTCTCGCGCGTAGCTCCTCGGAGCGAGATCAGGCCGCCCGCATGGTCTTGCGCTTCGACTCGATGCACGCGAGCAGGGCGTTCCAGGACTGGACGAACGAGTCGCGCCCGTCTGCCTGGAGCTTGGCCGCGAGCGCATCGACGTCGATGCCCGCCTTGCCGACCGCCTCGACGACGGCGTCCGCCTCGGCGGTATCCGTGTCCAGGAGACCCTCCACGGCACCGCTCTCCGCAAAGCTCCGCAGTGTCTTCTCGGGCACGGTATTGACGGTCCCCTCGGCCGCGAGCGCGGTCAGGTAGTAGCCGGCCGGCAGCGCGGGATCCTTCGTCCCGGTGCTCGCCCACAGGAGCCGTTGTGGTTGTGCGCCCGCCCGTGCCAGACGACGCCAGCGATCCGACTCGAGGATCTCCCGGTAGACCTTGTACGTTCGCTCTGCGATCGCGATGCCGAGCCGATTCGCCAGCGCCGGCGGGAGGCGGGAGGCCGTCGCGCCGTCCCAGCGGGAGACGAAGAGCGACGCGACCGAGGGCACGTGGGCGCCCAGTCCTGCCTCCACCCGCTGCTCGATCCCTCGCAGGTAGGCCTCGGTGGCCGCGCGAACCTGCCCCCGCGAGAAGAGCAGCGTCACGTTGACCGGGATCCCCGCGGCGATGAGCTCCTCGATGGCAAGCAGACCGGCGCCAGTGCCCGGGATCTTGATCAGCACGTTGGGGCGCCCGGCTCTCGCGAAGAGCGCCTTGCCTTCCGCGACGCTTCGCGCCGCGTCGTCGGCCAGCGTCGGCGAGACCTCGATCGACGCGAACCCGTCCCGGCCCCCGCTGGCATCGTAGATCGGCCGGAAGAGGTCCGCGGCGGCGACGACGTCGTCGAGGGCAAAGTCGAAGAAGAGCCGCTCTGCCGAGTACTGGGGCTCGAGGTGCCTGCGGATGGCGGCGTCGTAGCGGTCGGACGCCGCGATCGCATGCTCGAAGATGGTCGGGTTCGAGGTGAGGCCCGTCACCGAGAGGTTCGCGATGTAGCGCGCCAGGGTCCCGCTCTCGAGGAGCTCCCGGCTGATGCTATCGAGCCAGATGCTCTGACCCCTGTCCCGCAGAGTCTTCAGCGCAGTCATCGCGACCTCCTCGTCGAGCCGAATGTGGCCGATCGGCCTGGGTTGGCGACCCGCCGCTCTCGGTCATGAGAAAACTTGCTTCTCCTTGCCATGACCCCATCCTGTCTGTCAAGGAATGGAGCCTCCGGCAATCCCGGGGCGGTTCAGAGGGCCTGGGTGATGGCCAGGATGTGGTCCTCGTTGAAGGCGCAGTCGAAGGCGGACCCGCGGTGGCCCGAGGTGCTGAAAGCCACCCGTTGCCCGGGCACCGAAGCGTCGGGCCGCTGCGTGTAGTAGGCCGTCATCTTGATCTGGTGCTCTACCATCAACTACGAAATCGATGGTCGCCTGGGGTTCGGGTCCTTGCCGGTTGTCATAGATGCTCGGCCGTATGCTCGCACCTGGAACCAGTGATCTGCATGCCTTCTTCAGAATGCGGGCTAGGCCCGACTTTCCGGATCCGTTGTCGCCATAGATCACTGTGAGCCCGTCTAGGCTGAACTGCACCGGCCCCGGGGTGAGTGCGTTGACGCGCGAGATGTTGCGAAGACCTATGAGACTCACCGCAGGGAGCGGCACGCCGGCGGGGCTGGTCCCAGCTCGCGTGGGGGGTCTCGGTGGCGGGGCTTCCAAGCCGAAGTATGGTGCCTTTGCGAGTAGAACGAGCTCTGCGAGATCCGACTCACTGAGTGGGCCGATCTCAAGGAGCCGCCGTAGGGCATCGCGTTGCCATGGGCGAAGAGATTCCTCGGACCATGAGATGAGATCGTCGTAAGTGAAGCTCGCCATTCCTTCCCCGCTTCACGCCAGGGAATCCCAGCGTGCAGGCATCTGCAAATTGCTGTTCGACCAATCGCTAGGTGCTTAATAGCGGCGGCGCAGGTAGCTCCACTGGTGCACGAGAGGCCTTACGGGCGAACCGTGCCTCTCGGCCAGGAGCTGGATTTGGCGTCACTCTCGTTCGCCGGAGCCGCCTAGGAGTGGGGCCCGCCGGCGCCTTCGCCGTGCGGTGTGTGTGCAGCGTGTGTGCAAGCAGTTTCGATACAGAAAAAGCTGTTCGAAACCGAGCACTTCTGGCGGGGCGGACGGGACTCGAACCCGCAACTTCCGGCGTGACAGGCCGGTGCTCTAACCAGTTGAACTACCGCCCCAACCAGGGAAACACGCGAGGTCCCGCGCCCTCGGCGCGGGGGAGGATCGAGTAGCAAACCGCCACGGGAGAGGACAGGGGCGCGCGCCTGGCGCCCCCGTGTGCCTCAGGCCGGCCGCCCCTTGCCCCCCTGCATCTGGGCCGCCTGCATCTGGAGCATCAGCGTCATGTCGCCGGTCACCCGGATGCGGCCGGCCATGAAGGCCTCCATCGGCTTCAGCTCGCCCGCCTGCATGCGGTCGAGATCCTCGGCGGAGACGCTGACCTCGGTGGTCGGCTCCGCGGGGATCGGACCGGGGCCGAGCTGGAGCGCGACCCGCCAGTCGCCGCGGGGGTGCGTCACCACCACGCCGACGAGGCCGCGCAGCTCGCCCAGCGCCGCGAGGATCCCGGGCAGCGCGCCGTCGCCGACGAAGCGGCTGGCCGCCTCCACCTCGCTGGCTCCGGGGCGGAACAGTGCGGCGGCGCCCCGCCCCACCAGGCCTCCGCGGCCCTCCCACAGGGCGCCGCGCCAGTCTTCGACGCTCTGCACGTAGCTGAAGGCGGCCTGCTCGCGGGAACCGGGTCGGACGCTCACGCGACCCTCCTCCAGGTCGAGCAGCCACTCGCCGCCGCCCTCGCCCGACAGCCGCACGCCGAGCTGGATCTTCAGCTCGCGCGCTGCCTCCGGCGCACGCGCCTCGTCGAAGGCCGCGGGCAGGTAGCGCTGGAGGTACTCGGAGGGCGGCATCGGAGCGGAGGGAAAGGCGGGCATTCGGACGCGGCTCCCGTCAGCGCAAAATCGACCCGCGGTGCGCCGCGGGAGCGCGGGAGTCTACCCCAGGGCGCGTTATCTTCCGCCGCCCACCGACGGAGCGACGACACATGGCGGGCCCGCACAGCGAGCCGAACGACCTGGAAGAGGGCACACGCCTGACCCTCGACTTCGAAAAGCTGGCCAAGATCGGCGGGCGCGGTCAGCGCGTGGTGCCGGTGGTGCTCCAGCACGCGCGCACGGGCGAGGTGCTGTTCGTGGGTTACGCCAATCGCGAGGCGCTCTCGGAGACGCTACGCCGCCGGGAGGCGGTCCTGTGGTCCACCTCGCGCGACGAGATCTGGCACAAGGGCGCCACCTCGGGCGACATCCTCGACCTCGAGGAGGTGCGGGTCAACTGCGAGCAGAACTCACTGCTCTACCGGGTCGTGCCGCGCACCGGCGGAGCCTGCCACACGCTCGACGCGAGCGGCCGAGCGCGCGAGAGCTGCTACTACCGGCGCGTGACGAGCGAGGACGCCCTCGAGCACCGTTAGCGGTGCGGCTCACCCCGACGCGAGCCGGTAGCGGATCGGCATCCGTTTGATCCCGCCGACGAAGCTCGAGCGCAGGCGCTCGACCGGGCCCGCGAGCTCGCACTGCTCGAGCCTCGCCGCCAGGTGACGGAACACCACCCGCAGCTCGAGCCGCGCCAGGTTGGCTCCCAGACAGAAGTGCTCGCCGATGCCGAAGGCGAGGTGGCGGTTGGGGTGGCGGTCGATCCGGAACCGGAAGGGGTCCTCGAACACCTCCTCGTCCCGGTTCGCCGACGGGTAGAAGAGGCACAGGTTCTCGCCCGCGCGGATCTTCACCCCGCGGATCTCGACGTCCTCCACCGGTGTGCGACAGAACTGGATCACCGGCGTCACCCAGCGCACCACCTCCTCCACCGCCGAGTCCACGAGCGAGGGATCCCGGCGCAGACGCTCCCACTGGTCGGGGTTCTCGAGGAACGCCAGCAGCCCGCCGGTGATCGCGTTGCGGGTCGTCTCGTTGCCGGCGACGACGAGCAGGAAGTAGTACGAGAGCAGCTCCCGATCGGGAAGGCTCTCGCCCGCGATCTGGGCGTTCGCGATCAGGCTCACGATGTCGTCGCGGGGGTGCGCGCGGCGCTCCCGGGTCATTTCGGCGAAGTAGGCGAACAGCGCCAGGCGCGCCTTCTGAGCGGTGTGGAAGGCGTCCTGGCCCTCCTCCTGGTACTCGGGATCGGCGGAGCCGATCACCCGGTTGGTCCAGTCGAACATCGTCGGCCACATCTCGCGCGGCACACCGAGCAGCTCGGCGAGCACCTGGAGCGGCAGCGGCGCCGACAGCAGCTGGACGAAGTCGCCCTCGCGCGTCCCGCCGTCGCCCCGCATCGCGTCGAGCAGGTCGCGCGTGATCGTCTCGATGTCGCGCCGCATGCGCTGGAGACCGCGCGGCGTGAAGCGGTGGCTCGCCAGCTTGCGGAAGAGCGCGTGGTCCGGGGGATCCATGTTGAGCAGGTGCCGGATCACGGCCTCCTGCGGGTCGGGCGGCACGAACTCGGGAAACGCCGCCAGCCGGGGGCCGTTCCGGAAGCGCTCCGGCTGCTTCGAGATCCACACGATGTCCGCGTGCTTCGTGACCGCCCAGAACGGGTTGATGATGTTGCGGTCGTTCCAGTGGATCGGGTCTTCGCGGCGCAGACGCGTCCAGGCCTCGTGGGGGTAGCCGTTGGCCGCGTAGGTGTCGTTGCTGATGATGTCGAGCGCGTCCAGAGCCTCCCGGTCGCCCGACGCCGGGCGGACGCTCGATCGTTCGGAGCCTCGCAGATCGGACATGGGCCACCCCAGGCGCAGGCGCGAGCCGCCATCTTCCTCCAGCGGGCCCCAGTCCTCAAGGGCGCGACCCGTGATAGCTTCCGCGCCAGCACGGGGGATCCATGAGCGAAGCGTCCCACGCCTCCGGCGAAACGAGCTGGCGGCGCTGCAGCGCCTGCAAGGGCCCGATCGCGCTCGGCGCCACCTACTGGACCTGCAGCGTCTCGACCTGCAACCAGAAGCGCACCGGGCTCGCCTTCTGCTCTGTGTCCTGCTGGGACGCCCACCTGCCGGTGGCCCGCCACCGGGAGGCCTGGGCCGAGGAGCGCACCGCCCCCACCCGGCGCGACACCGAGGACACGGGCTCGGCGAGGCGCCGGCTGGTCAGACCCGGCGCGGCGGCGGCCCCCGCCGCCGAGACCGAGGAGATCCTGATCATCTCCAGCCGTCTCAAGGAGTACGTGCGCGCCCGCTCGGGCTACAACACCTCCGACCGGGTGCTGAAGCCGCTGTCGGACATCGTCCGGCGCGTCTGCGACGAGGCGATCCGCAACGCCCAGCGCGAGGGTCGCCGCACCGTGCTCGACCGCGACGTCCCCGACACCTGAGCGCGACGGCCGGCGTCGGTTCGACGGTTCGGGCTCGCCGCGGCGGGGCGCTGGTGGGCGCGGACGGGGTCGAACCGCCGACCTCCTCGGTGTAAGCGAGGCGCTCTACCAACTGAGCTACACGCCCGTGCAGTGCGCTCGGCCTCCCGCTAGTTCACGCCCGCGGGCGCCGGCAGCTCGACCGGGGTGGCACCGGGCGGCGGAACTTCGTGGATGTCGTCGAAGGCATGGTCGCCCTCGCGCAGGAAGCTCGCCGCGTTCGCCAGAGCCAGCGCGGCTCCGAGCACCTCGTCCATGTGCTCGACGGTCACGATCTGGAGCCCGCGCTTCACCTGGGTCGGGATGTCGGCGAGGTCCTTCTCGTTCTCCTTCGGGATCAGCACCGTGTCGATGCCCCCGCGCAGAGCCGCGATCAACTTCTCCTTGAGGCCGCCGATCGGGAGCACCCGCCCGCGCAGCGTGATCTCGCCCGTCATCGCGACGTTGGAGCGGATCGGCACCCGGGTGAGCGCCGAGGCAATGGCCGTGGCAATCGTGATCCCCGCCGACGGGCCGTCCTTCGGAGTCGCTCCCTCGGGCACGTGGATGTGGATGTCCACCTTCGAGTAGAAGTCGCGCGTCAGCCCGAGCTGCTTCGCGCGCGTGCGCACGTAGGACAGCGCCGCGTTCGCCGACTCCTGCATCACCTCGCCGAGGCGGCCGGTGACCTGGAGCTTCCCCTTGCCCGGGGTGACGGACACCTCGGTCTGGAGCAGCTCGCCCCCCACCTCGGTGTAGGCCAGGCCCGTGCACACGCCGACCCGGTCTGCCTCCTCGGCGCGGCCGTAGCGGTACCGGGAGACGCCGAGCAGCTTCTTCACCTTCGCCGGCGTGATCTTCGTCAGCCCCGCCGCGTCGCCGGCCTTCACCACGTAGCGCGCCACCTTGCGACACACCGATGCAATCTCGCGCTCGAGGCTGCGCACGCCCGACTCCCGCGTGTAGTGGCGGATGATCTCCAGGATCGCGGCGTCGTTGAAGACGATGTGCTTCTCGGTGAGCCCGTTCGCCTCGAGCTGCTTCGGCACCAGATACTGGGTGGCGATCGACAGCTTCTCGCTCTCGATGTAACCGGGCAGCTGGATGATCTCCATCCGGTCCTGGAGCGGGCGGGGGATCTGGGACAGGACGTTCGCCGTGCAGACGAACATCACGCGCGAGAGGTCGTAGTCGAGATCCAGGTAGTGGTCGTTGAAGGTGTGGTTCTGCTCCGGATCGAGCACCTCCAGCAGCGCCGCCGAGGGATCGCCGCGGAAGTCCATCGACATCTTGTCCACCTCGTCGAGGAGGAACACCGGGTTGCCCGAGCCGGCCTTCTTCAGGCTCTGGAGCACCTTCCCGGGCAGCGCGCCGATGTAGGTCCGGCGGTGGCCGCGGATCTCGGCCTCGTCGCGCACGCCGCCGAGGGAGACCCGCACGAAGTCGCGCCCGGTGGCCCGCGCGATCGACTTGCCCAGGGAGGTCTTGCCCACGCCGGGCGGCCCCACCAGGCACAGGATTGGCCCCTTCATCCGGTCCACCAGCGCCTGCACCGCGAGGTACTCGAGGATGCGCTCCTTCGGCTTCTCGAGCCCGAAGTGATCCTCGTCGAGCACCCGCTCGGCGAGCGAGATGTCGTGGTTCTCGTCCTTGTAGCTCTCCCAGGGCAGCGAGATGATCCAGTCGATGTAGTTGCGGACGACCGTCGCCTCCGCGCTCATCGGCGACATCATCTTCAGCTTCTTGACTTCCTTGTCGGCGCGCAGACGCGCCTCCTCGGGCATCTTCTTCGCCTTGAGCTGCTCCTCGAGCTCGTCGATCTCGTTCTTGAACTCGTCGCGTTCGCCGAGCTCCTTCTGGATCGCGCGCATCTGCTCGTTGAGGTAGTACTCCTTCTGCGAGCGCTCCATCTGCTTCTTGACACGCCCGCGGATCTTTCGCTCGACCTCGAGCACCTCGATCTCGGCCTGCATGCGGCCGTAGACGTCCTCGAGCCGCTTCGTCGGCGCGAGCGCCTCGAGCAGCTCCTGACGCTCCTCGAGCTTCAGGTTCAGATGGGCGACGATCGTGTCGGCGAGGCGCCCCGGCTCGTTGACGGCGACCACCGTGTTCAGCGTCTCGGGCGGAACCTTCTTGTTGAGCTTGATGTAGTTCTCGAAGGTGGAGTGCACCGTGCGAACCAGCGCCTGTCCCTCGACCGTGCTGTGGGCGTCGTCGGGCAGCGCCTGGTACTCGCAGGAGAAGAAGGGGTCGTCGCTCACGAAGCTGAGGATGCGAGCGCGCGACTTCCCCTCCACGAGCACCTTGACCGTGCCGTCGGGCAGCCGGAGCAGCTGGATGATCGTGCCGAGCGTCCCGATCTCGTAGATGTCGCGCTCGGTCGGCTCGTCCTGGGCCGCTTCGCGCTGGGCGCAGAGCAGCAGCTCCCGGTCGCCGCTCATCGCGTCCTCGAGGGCCTCGATCGACTTCTGCCGGCCCACGAAGAGCGGAACGACCATGTGCGGGAACACGACGATATCCCGAAGCGGGAGCAGCGGCAGCGCATGCCCCCCGCTCCCGGAGCCACCCTTCCCCTCCTTGGAGGGGTCTCGGGGGCGTTTGTCGTCGTCGTCGTCGCGGAAGATTCCCATGTTCCTCTCTTCGCCTTGGAACCGGCTCAGGCGGATTCGGCCTCCTGCTTGAGCACGAGCAGCGGCTTGCTGCCCTGCTCGATCACCTCCTCGCTGATCACGCACTCTTCGACGTCGTCGCGGGAGGGGATGTCGTACATCAGGTCGAGCATCACGTTCTCGAGAATGGAGCGAAGCCCGCGTGCGCCGGACTTGCGCTCCAGGGCCTGACGCGCGACCGCCCGCAGCGCACCATCGGAGAAGCGCAGCCGGACGTCTTCGAACTCGAAGAGCTTCTGGTACTGCTTGACCAGGGCATTCTTCGGCTCGACCAGGATGTCGACCAGCGCGTCCTCGCCCAGCTCGGTCAGCGTGGCGATCACCGGCAGACGACCCACGAACTCGGGGATCAGCCCGAACTTGAGCAGATCCTCGGCCTGCACGTCGCGCAGCAACTCGCCCTGGGTGCGCTTGATCTTCCCCGGGATGTCGGCCCCGAAGCCCATTCCCTTCACGCCGATGCGCCGCTCGATGATCTTCTCGAGGTCGCAGAAAGCGCCGCCGCACACGAACAGGATGTTCGACGTGTCGATCTGCAGGAACTCCTGCTGCGGGTGCTTGCGGCCGCCCTTCGGCGGCACGCTCGCCATCGTGCCCTCGATGATCTTGAGAAGCGCCTGCTGGACGCCCTCTCCCGAGACGTCGCGCGTGATCGACGGGTTCTCGCTCTTGCGGGCGATCTTGTCGATCTCGTCGATGTAGATGATGCCGCGCTGGGCGCGCTCGACGTCGTAGTTGGCGGCCTGGAGCAGGTTGAGGATGATGTTCTCCACGTCCTCGCCGACGTAGCCCGCCTCGGTGAGCGTGGTGGCGTCGGCGATCGTGAAGGGTACGTCGAGGATCCGCGCGAGCGTCTGGGCCAGTAGCGTCTTCCCCGAGCCGGTCGGTCCCAGCAGCAGGATGTTCGCCTTCTGGAGCTCGACGTCGCCCACGAAGGTCTGGCTGTCGATCCGGCGGTAGTGATTGTGGACCGCCACAGAGAGGATCTTCTTCGCGCTCTCCTGCCCGATCACGTACTCGTCGAGGGCTTCCTTGATCTCACGCGGCTTGGGCACCCGCGACGACGCCGTGGGTGCCTCTTCCTGACCGTACTCCTCTGCGATGATGTCGTTGCACAGCTCGATGCACTCGTCGCAGATGTAGACGGTGGGACCGGCGATGAGCTTCTTGACTTCGCGCTGGCTCTTTCCGCAGAAGGAGCAGGAGAGGTTGGCGTCGTCGTCCCGTTTCTTCATTACTTCGAGCCTCCCCCGGAACCGTTTTCTCTGCCCTTCGGGCCCTCGCGACCCGAAGAATCCCGTTCGCGAACCACCTTGTCGATCAGCCCGTAGGCCAGCGCCTCCTCGCCTGACATATGGTAATCGCGTTCGGTATCCGCTGCGATCTGCGCCAGCGGTCTTCCGGTGTGCTCGGCAAGGATTTCGTTCATCCGTTCGCGCAGCTTGAGGATTTCGCGCGCATGGATCTCGATGTCGGTGGCCTGGCCCTGCACACCTCCCATCGGCTGGTGGATCATGATCCTCGAGTTCGGGAGCGCCATGCGCTTGCCCGGCTCTCCCGAGGCCAGTAGCCACGCCGCCATCGAGGCCGCCTGCCCCAGGCAGATCGTCGCCACCTGCGGCCGCACGTAACGCATCGTGTCGTAGATCGCGAGGCCCGCCGTGACCGACCCGCCCGGCGAGTTGATGTAGAGGGAGATGTCCTTCTCGGGGTCATCGGCCTCGAGGAACAGCATCTGGGCGATGACGAGGTTGGACGCGTCGTCGTCGATCGCCTGACCGAGGAACACGATGCGATCCCGCAACAGCCGCGAGTAGATGTCGAACGACCGCTCTCCCCGAGAGCTCTGCTCGATCACCATCGGAATCAGCATGCGATCTCCGTCCTCCCGCACCCCGATCGGTGGGTTGCCGACCACCCGACGAAGTTACCCCGCCCCGGGCACGACGCCGAGGCGATCTCCGCCGGCTCCGGCAATGACGCAAAATGCGTCACGTCCGAATGCCCCGCGAAGCCCCCCGGCTTCAAGCCCCCCCGAAATGCTCGTGCCGTCCCTTCTCCTCGACCCCGCGAATCCAGCAGCGAGGCACCCGGCGGCCCGCGTTCGATGCCGAGCGTCCCGGAAACGGGACGCGATCCAGTGTGTCTCGCGTTCTCCTCGCTCGCTCCACGGTCTCGGCGGCTCCGGCGCTCACGGCGGGAGGGATGGCCGCCTGCGTCCGGTACGCCGGAAAGATGCCCGAAGTGGCCGACCGCCTTCGCCTGGAGGATGCGCGACGCGCGGCCATGCGCCCTAAGTGTCCGTGACTGCGTCGACTTTAGCCGTGGCAACGAGGAAATCAAGCGCCCGCTCGCGCAGCAGATCCGCCCGGACCGACGCGTCGAGGACCTCCCCGCCGAGCTGCTCGCGCAGAGCGGAGGGAGTCGCCCCCTGGGCGGCCGCGATGCGCTCGATCTGCTCGGCGATCGCCGCCTCCTCCACCTCGAGGCTCTGCGCTTCGGCGACGGCGTCGAGCAGCCAGCGCTCGCGCACCTCGCGCTGGGCGGAGGGGCGCCACTCCTCCCGCCAGCGATCGACCTGGGCGTGCAGGGCGTCGTGGGGAACGCCGCCGTGGAGCTGCTGGACCGCCATGCGCAGGCGCCGCTCGAGCTGGGCGTCGACCACGCCCGGCGGAACCTCGAAGGCGGCGCGCTCGACCAGCGCTCCGAGCACCGAGCGTCGCAGTACGGTGTCGGCCTCGCGCTCGCGACCTTCCTTCAGGTCCGCGTAGATGCGGTCGCGCAGGGCGCCGAGGCTGTCGAGCTCGCCCAGGTCCTTCGCGAACTCGTCGTCGAGCGCGGGGAGCTCGCGCCGCTTCACCTCCGCGACGTGCACCGAAAAGACGGCGTCCTTGCCCGCCACCTCCTCGGAGGCATAGGCATCGGGGAAGGTGACGCGGACCTCCCGATCTTCGCCGGCCACCGCCCCGACCAGCTGCTCCTCGAAGCCGGGAACGAAGCGCCCCGCTCCCAGCTCGATCTCGACGTCGCGGCCGCTGCCTCCCTCGAAGGGGACGCCGTCGATCCGGCCCACGAAGTCGAGGGTGAGGATGTGTCCGTTCTGCGCGGCGGTCCCCTCGGGCTCCTCGATCAGCGGCGCGTTGCGCCGGCGCAGATCCTCGAGCTCGCGCTCGATCTCCGCGTCCTCCACCAGCACGACCGGCCTCTCGCCCGGCAGCCCCTCGAGCGGGGGCAGCTCGATCGGGGGGCGGACCTCCACCAGCGCCTTGTACGTGAAGGCCGCATCGGCCCGGGGCGGGGAGGCGTCGACCGAGGGCGTCGAGACGGCCTCCACGCCGCCCTGCTCGAGCGCCGCGCCCAGGGTCTCGTTCACCAGCAGGCGCTCGATCTCCTCGCCGATCGAGGCGCCGTAGAGCCGCTCCAGGACCGCGCGCGGGACCTTGCCGGGCCGGAAGCCCTTCACGCGCGCCGTCCTGGCGATGTCTCGGTACGCCCGGTCGTAGGCCTTGCGCACCCGCGCCACGGGCACGGTCACGTCCAGGCGTCGGAGGCTGGGGCTCTCCTGGCCGACGACGACGTCCAGATCGGAGCCGCCGGAGGCGCGCGGGGTGGTCTCGGTGGGGGTTTCGGCGGTCACGGTCCCTGCTCTCCAAAGGGGGGGTGCAGTGGTGCCGGGGACAGGAGTCGAACCTGCACGCCCTCACGGACGATGGCTCCTAAGGCCATCGCGTCTACCAGTTCCGCCACCCCGGCGCGGACGGCGAAGATGGCGCCCCGGCTCCGGGAGGGCAAGCGATCGGGAGTGCGTTGCGCGCCGCCGCCTACGGCGGACCGACGCCGAAACGACCAGAGCGAGGTCGCATCGAAGGCCCGGGACGGGACCCGAGGGAGCCGAATGGTCCGGTGCTGGCCCTATCTATCCTGGGTGCTCGACGAGGCGACGCTGGCGGACGCCGCCCGCGCGACCTTCGCCACCTCCTGCTTCTGGGAGGGAGAGCCGTGTGCCTGGGGGCGCTCCCGCCGGTGCGCGCGACGCGCGACTCGGGAGGGCACGAGGTGGTGGAGGTGTGGTTCGACGGGGAGGGCGCGAGCTTCTCGAGCGCGTCCGCGACCTCGGCTGCGCCGATACCGCGTCGTGATCCGGGACGGTGCCCACGACGCCGACGCCCGCGCCGTGTTCGGGTCGGCGGTGCTCGAGGCGGACGCCCCGCCGCGCGCCGCCGGGGCCAGCGACCAGAAGCGCCACCTGCGCACCTACGCTCTGACTCCGCTCCAGCAGACCCGACTGAACGCGGCGCTCGCCGCGGGCCGGGATCCGAGGCCCTGGCTCTCCCCCCGCCAGCGTCTCGCGTGGGAGCCCTAGCGGCGCTGGCGACGCATCCCGCCGTCGGAACGCGCGTTCTTGCGGTGTCCCGGCACGCAGCGGACACTGGCCGGCGATGGAGATCGAAGCGCGCGGTGCGCCGGCCCACACCCGGACCCTGGTGGTGGCGATCGCGCAGGAGGACGACGCGCACCTGCGCGCAGACGGCACCATTCTCGACCTGCGCAAGCGGGGCCTCGTGCCGATGGCGGCCGATCTCCAGACCGCCGGCGTGATCCACGACATGCACGTGCACGCGCGCATCGCGACGACGCCGCCGCGCATCGCCGCGATCCGCGCCGAGCAGCCGGGGGTCGCCTTCGAGCCCACCCCCGCCACCGGCGGCGAGTGCTGCCGCGACCCCGTCGACCGCATCGCCGCGCTGGTCGATACCCCGCTCGACACCGCCGCCCCGTCCCGGCTCGGTGCCGCGATCGGCGGTCCGCGCGGCTGCTCGCACGTGCTCACGCTCGCGCAGCTGCTCGTGTCCACCGCGCGCAGGGCGATCGACCTCGAGCGGGCGCGCTTCGCGGACGCGGCGCGCCCTGCCGGCCAGCGCCTCTTCCACCGCAGCCTGTCGGTGGACGGCCTCGCCGACGGTGGGACCGTCCACCTCGCGCTCCAGATGGCCGATGTGCACTTCACGCCGGTCCGCCCGGCGAACGGCGGCGATCCCCTCGATCGCCTCGCCGAACGCCGCGAGATCCGGGCCCACGCCGAGCTGGAGCTCGGCACCCTGAAGCTGCGAACGCTGCGCGCCGCCGAGCGCACCGGCGACCGCGACACCTTCTACGGGGAATGGCAGGATCGCAGCGAGGCGTTCGCCGATCTGACGGGCATCAGCGCCCTCGGCGGCATGGCGGCGCGCCTGTTCGAACGGCTCGGCGACCGCGATGAAGACCGCCCGCTGCTCGACGCCCTGCTCCATCTCGCCCCGACGGTGATCCAGTGCATTCCCGCCACGGTGGAGCGCTGGCACGGCAGCGCCGCCGACGGCGGCCCGGGCAGGATGGCGAACGGCGGGATGACCGACTCCTGCTACATGTGGCGACGCGGCGGCGCGCTGCTGGGACCACCCAAGCGCACCGCGTAGGAGCCGGCAGCTCGGCCCGGGGCGAGCCGCCTCGTCGGGCGGCGCGCGAGCACGCCGAGCAGTGCGATGCCGGCCAGCAGACCGCCGGTCGTAGTCGGCTCGGGCACCGGGATGCACGTCACGCCGGGGACGAACGGGTTGCCGTCGTTGGCCGGATCGAAGGCGCCGCTGCTGCAGTCGTCGCACCCGTCTTCGTCGGTATCGGCACAGCGCAGCGGGTCCAACGGGTGCGTGTCGCAGGCGTCCCCGCGCAGGTCACCGTCCTCCTCGAACTGGATGTCCTGGACCGCCGGGCACACGTCGCAGCGGTCCGGGTAGAAATCGCCGTCGCCGTCGGCCAGCGGCACGGTCGGAGTGCCGATCGGGAACTCCACCACCGCGGGGATCGCCCGCACGCCGTCCACCGACTCGTAGGTCCAGGTGCAGCAGTCGTAGACGTCGGTCTGGACCGGGACCGCGTCCGGCTCGTAGCTGGCCGCGGCGGGGCCCGCGTTGGTCTCGCCGGGATTCTGGAGCCCGTCGGTCAGCGGGAAGGGCTGGCACTGGCCGAGGCCCACCGTGCCCGGGAAGATCCACCGGTGGTTGGAGCCCTCCGCCCCGAAGTCCGGGCTCGCGGCGGTGAAGGTGCCCGCGATCGGATCGTAGTCGCGCGTGTCCGCCGCGGGCACGGTCGCGAGGACGTCGAGGCTGAGATCGAAGATGGCGCTCGAGCCCGGATCGCCGGGGATGCCCGCGATGCAGAAGGTGCCCTGGCGCGACGCCACCGACTGGAACGCCTTCCAGATCTTCACGCTGTCGTTGCCGAATGTGGTGAAGCCGTCGTTCGGACTGGCGACGTCGAAGATCACCTCGTCGGCGGGATCGACGTTGCAGGCGATCGTCTGGAAGAACCCGATGATTCCCGGGCTCGTGGGGGTGATCACCACGTCGTACTCGGGCCGCAGGGGGAAGTTCCCGAGATCGACCACGAAGAGATGGTCGTAGCGCGCCTCGAGGCCGGTGAACTGGAGCCCCGTCTCCATCGGCAGGATGCACACGCCGAAGTCCGGCGGCGGCGTGCCCAGCGGGTCCCAGCCGGACTGGGCGGGATCGTCGACCAGGGTGCACGGATCGCAGGCGTCGCCCACGCCGTCGGCCTCGCTGTCGGTCTGGGTCGGGTTCGGCGTGGCGGGGCAGTTGTCGATCGTGTCGGCCACCCCGTCGCCGTCCGAATCGGGCACGACCGCCACCACGTAGCTCGACTGCTCCCCGCCCGGCACGGCGGGCGTCGCCCGGTTGCCACCGAGGGCGACGGTTCCGGCGGGGACGCTCTTGGCGTAGAGCACGAACTCCTGATCGGGATTGGGCTCGTCGATGTCGACGATGCGACCCGTGTAGGCGAACTGGGTGGTGAGCCAGTCCGGCACCACCCGCTGGTGAAGCGCGATGCGCGTGTCGTAGGCGACGTACACCACGCTCGGAACCGAAGTCGTGAACGAAGGGAGGCCCACCTCCTGGTTCGCCTTGTCGTCGTTCTGGGTCTTGAGCCAGTCGGCGCAGGCCACCTCCGGCGGAAGCTGCGCGAGCGTGTGGGTCGCACCGCGATCGGCGTAGTACTGCGACCCCGCGAAGAGGTTCGCGCGCGAGTAGACGCAGGGCGGATCGCAGTCGAGGACCGGCGGCTGGATGCTGGAGATTAGAGTCGGCGGGCTCGCGCAGCCGGGCGCGGGGAGCGGCGCGGTCGGCCGCGTCACGGCGACGATGTACTGAGAGGTCTCGATGCCCTGATCGCCATCGAAGTCGGCACCCGCCGCGCCGTTGGCTCCCAGCGTGACGGTGCCGGCCGGAAAGTGATTCCGATAGGCCACGAACTCCATGTCGATGTCCGAGGGGCCGGAGCTGGCGGCGTCGACGTCGAGCACCAGGTGCTGATAGGCGAAGCCGCTCGTCAGCCAGTCCGGCGGGCTACGCTCGGGCTGGTTCGCCACGCGCATGTCGTAGAGCACCCACACGTCGACCGGCTCGAGCACGGTGAACTCGAGGAAGTTCGCGTCCGTCGCGTTCGCGTCCGCGTTGCGCGTGCGGATCCAGTGGGCGCACTCGAGCTCGACCGGAATCCGGTCGATCGTCGCGGCGGCGTCGGTGTAGTACTCGGATCCCACGACGAGGTGGGTCGCCTCGTAGTCCCCCGCCGCGGTGCCCGGGGGCGGCGTCACGACACCGATCAGCGTCGGCGGTGAGGAACACTGTGCCTGGCTGTAGAACGGCACCGCGCAGAGCAGCGCCGCCAGCATGGCGAGGAGCAGAGGCTTCACGGCACGGCGTTCCCTGGCTCGCGAGGAAGAAGGGTTCAGCCCGCGCCCACTATACCCGCCGGGTGGAACCCGGGTGTGATCCTTGTGTGATCGGCGGATCCGAACGCGCAAGCCCGCGCGACTACTGTGATATAAGTGCCCCCGGGGTGGGACGGGAGGCGAGGGCTCAACGTGAGCGGCGGCAAGCGCACCCCGATCAGACGAAGCCCGCGCCGTCGGAGCGTGTCGCCGGGCGCTCGGCGAGCCAGGGCCCTGACGGTCTTGCTGGCCCTGCTCTCCCCCGTCCCCGCCAGCCCTCAGGTGCCGCCCCCTCCGGTGACGACCCAGATCGTGCCCGAAGGCGGCGGGCCCCTCTCCGGCAGCGTCGACGGCGTCTACACGCTGGGGGAGGACCTCGGCACCCGACCCGGCGGCCCGGGCGGCACCAACCTGCTCTTCGGCCTCGAGCGCTTCGATGTGGGGCTCGGCGACACCGCGCTCTTCACGGCCGACCCCGCCCTCATCACCCACAACCTGGTCGCCCGCGTCAACGGCGGGACCGGCCCATCCCAGATCTTCGGCACGCTCGCCTCGGACGTGGCCGGCGCGGACCTCTACCTGCTCAACCCGCGCGGCATCGTCTTCGGCCGGGAAGCAAGCCTCGATGTGAAGGGCTCCTTCTTCGCGAGCAGCGCCGACGAGGTGCGGCTCGTCGACGACGCCGGCAACGGCTACCTCGCCTTCTCCGACGAGACCCCGCTGCTGGTGGCCACGCCCCGCGACTTCGGCTTCCTGGGCGCGCCCGCCCCGATCGAGGTGCGCGGAAGTCAGCTGGCCGTGCCCAAGGGCGAGTCCTTCGGCCTGATCGGCGGCGACCTGCTGATCGAGGGCCGCGTGGGCGAGCCCTCGCTCGGCTTCATCGACACCTCCGGCGGACCCATCGATCTCGCCAGCCTCGGCTCCCCGGGAACCGTCCATCGGATCGTGTCGCCCGAGCCCGCGCTCGTCGTCGATGCCGAGGGCTCCCGCGGTGACGTGCGCATCGCGTCCGGCGCGATCGTGAACGCGACCGGGATCCAGCCCGGGGTCTTCTGCAATCCCTGTGGCGAGGGGTCCACCGGACGCGGCGCCGGCGAAGTCCGCATCCGGGCGCGGGACCTCACCCTCGAGGACGCGGAAATCCGGGCGATGACGCCGTCCGAATCGCCCGCCGGCGACGTGGACATCGATCTCTCCGGCGACCTCCTCATCCGCCAGACCGGGGACGTCACCACCGGCATCTCCGCTGGCAGCGGGCTCGACCAGGTGGTTCTCGAGAACACGCCACTCCCCAAGACCCTCACCGAGGTCCCCTTCACAGACGAGTTCTTCCTGGGCACGCGGGTCCGAACGCGATACCTGGAGCCGCTCCCCGACGTCAAGATTCCGGTGCAGATCGAGTACATCGCCAAAGGCCCGGCCGGAGACGTCCGCGTCTCGGCGGCCAACGTGACCCTGGAGAGCGGGGGTCGCATCAGCACGACGAGCTTCTACGGGGGCGAGCCCGGCTCGATCGAAATCCAGGCGACGGGCCGGGTGGCCGTGATCGGTGCCGACGCCGCGGGCACCGCGAGCACCTTGATCAGCAACGGACAGGGCGGAAGCGGCGCCGGCTCGGTGACCGTCTCCGCCCAGGAGCTGCTCCTCGACCGGGGCACCATCGTGACCGAGACGCGCAATACCCCCGGCAGCGCCGCGGGCCCCGGCGGCGACATCGCGATCGACGTCGGCCGCCTGGTTCTCTCGGGCAACGCACGGATCGACAGCAGCACCCGCGGCGCCAGCGACGGCGGCGACGTGACGATCCACGCCAGCGAGCTCGTGCAGATCACGGGCGGCGACCCCGACCTCCCCGGTGTCGAGCGCGCATTCTCCGGGATCTCCGCGATCGCTCAGGACGACCCGGCGAACCCCGCCGCGCCGGGCCAGATCGGCGCCGGCGGCGCGATCGCGATCGAGACACCCCGCCTCGTCCTGGCGGACCGCGCGGAGATCAGCGCGCGATCGGACGAGACGGCCGGAGGCGGGGGCGCGGTGAGCATCGCCGCCGCGCGCCTCGAACTCTCGGGCGACGCGCGCATCGCCACCTCCGCCGAGGGAGACGCGCCGGCGGGTGACATCCAGATCGGGGCCTCCGACCGGATGGTCGTGGAGCAGAGCACCGTGAGCGCCTCGGTGAGCGGTGGCGCCGGCGGAGGCGGCAGCATCGGCATCGACGCCGGCACCCTGGTCCTCGACGACGGCAACATCCTCACGACGGGAGCGCAGGGCCCGGGCGGCGACATCGCGATCACCGCCAACGTGTTCTTCGCCTCCCCGGGGAGCGTGGTGAGCGCGCGGTCCGAGCAGAACGTCGACGGGCGGGTGACGATCGTCTCGCCGGTGGTGGCCGTGGACGAGGGCGTCGCGCACCCGGAGATCCCCTTCCTCGACCCGACCGCGATGCTCGGCGACGCCTGCGCGATCCGGGCCGCCGAGGGAGCCGCGGGCAGCTTCCAGGTCGCGCGCGAGGGTATCCCCCTGGCGCCCGACCGGATGCTGCTGGCCTTCCCCTCGGTCGAGTCCGACGCGGAGCAGGTGGCCGCCCAGGTCGCGCCGAGACCGGGGGCCGTCTCCGAGCCGACCGGCGAGACGCTGGAGATCGCGGCAGCGGCCTTCGACCGGGGCACGGGTGCAATGCGCGGAGGGCGCTTCGAGGAGGCGCAGCGCGAGCTGGCCCAGGCGTCGGAGCAGTTCGCGGCGGAGGGCAATCCGGGCCCGCGCAGCGATGCGCTGCGGGCGATGGCGGAGAGCCAGCAGGCCGCTGGGCGCTATGCAGAGTCCGTCGGCCCGCTGGCGGAAGCGCTCGCCTTCGCCGAGGCCGCCGGTGACCGCCGCCGCACGGCCGCGGCGGCCGGCAGCCTCGGCAACGCCTACCTCGCTCTCGGCAACACCCGCGAGGCCGAGGTGCAGCTCGAGCGCGCCGTCGCGATCGCCCGCGGGCTGGAGAAGCCCGCCCTCACCGCCCGGCTGCTGGTCAACCTGGGGAATCTGGACGCCGTCCGCGGCGAGACGGAGGCCGCGCTGGCGAACTACCAGGAGAGCGGGCGGCTCGCCGAAGGGGCCGGAGCGGCCCGGGAGGAGGCGATCGCGCTGGCCAATGCGGCGCGCTCCGCCCTCGCCATCGATCGCACGGGCGAGGCCGAGCGCTTCGTCGAGCGAGCCGAGGGCGCCGCGCAGAGCCTGCCGAGCGGCTACGAGAAGGCGATCCTGCGGCTCAACCTGGCCGATCTCCAGCGGCGGATCGGCGGCGACGCGCAGCTCCTCGCCGCCTATCGGAACCTCACCCAGTCGATCGCCCTCGCCGAGTCGCTCGAGGACGCGCGCACGCTCTCCCTCGCGCTCGGACACCTGGGCGAGCTGTACGAAGCCGAGCGCCGCTACGACGAGGCGCTCCAGCTCACCCGCCGCGCCCTGGGCACGGCGGAGGACACCGGCGCCCCGGACCTTCGCTACCGCTGGCTGGCCCAGGAGGGCCGGCTCCTCTGGGCCCAGGGGCGCGCGATGGACGCCCACCGCGCCTACCGCCGGGCGATCGCGATCGTCGATCAGCTGCGACCCGAGTCGTGCGCCCAGTACGGGGCGACCGCCGCCGAGTTCCGCCGCGTCGTCGCGCCCGTCTACCTCGACTTCGTCGACACGCTGCTCCAGGGCTCCGATCTCGTCGCCGATCCCGACGACGCGCAGCGCCTGCTCCGAGAGGCACGCTCCACGATGGAGCGCTTCAAGGTCGCCGAGCTGCGCGACTACTACCGCGACGAGTGCGTGGCCGCGATCGAGTCGCGCGCCGTCGACCTCGACCGCGTCTCGCGCGAGGCGCGGGCCGCCGTCGTCTACCCCATCCTGCTGCCCGACCGCCTCGAGCTCCTGGTGAGCCTGCCCTCGGGACTGCGCCGCTACACGGTGCCCGTCTCCATCGAAGAGCTGGCCGACACCGTCGAGACGTATCGGGTCGCGTTGCTCCAGCGGGCCGATCGCCGCTACCTGGCCCCCTCCGAGACGCTCTACGACTGGCTCGTCCGTCCCTACGCGGAGCAGCTCGAGAAGGAGCGGGTCACGACGCTCGTCTTCGTCCCCGACGGTCCCCTGCGACGCGTGCCGATGGCGGCCCTCCACGACGGCGAGACCCCCCTCGTTCAGCGCTACGCCCTGGCGGTGACCCCCGGCCTGTCGCTGGTCGATCCCGGACCGCTCGGCGTGGAGGATGCGCGCTTCCTGTTCGCGGGCGTGAGCGAGCCGGTCCAGGGCTTCCAGGCCCTGCCCAACGCTCTGCGCGAGATCGCCGCGATCCAGGCGCTCTACGGCGGCGACGTCCTCCTCGACGACGACTTCGACAGCGAGCGCTTCGAGAGCGAGCTCGCGACGGAGGTGCCCTCGGTCGTGCACATCGCGTCCCACGCGGTCTTCACCGGCGACCCCGCGACCAGCTTCGTCGTCACCCACGACGACCGCATCACCATGGACCGCCTGCGCGACGTCGTGGCGCCGACGCAGTTCCGGGAGCGGCCCCTCGAGCTGCTCGTCCTCAGCGCCTGCGAGACGGCGGCGGGCGACGACCGAGCCGCCCTGGGTCTGGCGGGCATCGCGGTCCGCTCCGGGGCCCGCAGCGCCCTGGGCAGCCTCTGGTCCGTCCAGGACGAGGCCACCTCCCGGCTGATGATCGACTTCTACGCGGCCCTCGGACAGCGCGGCGTCTCCCGAGCCCAGGCGCTCCAGCGCGCCCAGCTGGCGCTGATGAAGGACCCGGCCTTCCGCCATCCCTTCTACTGGTCGCCCTTCCTGCTGATCAGCAGCTGGCTGTGACGCGCGGGCGGCGGGTGCTCGCCGGGATCGCCCTCCCGGTCCTGGCCCTCCTCGCCGCAGCGCTGTCGCCGGCGGCGCGCGCCCAGGACGTGCGACCGGGCGACCAGCCGCTTCCGCTCCCTCCCTTCCTCGAGCCCCCCGCGTCCGGAACGCTCGAGCCGCCCCGCGTGCCGGACTTCCTGCCGCCCGAGCGGGCCCCGGGCGCGGTGCTGCCCCCGCTCGAGCCACGCCGCGAGCCGTCCACCGAGGGCCTGGAAGGGGGTGAGACGGTCACCCTGCGCGAGATCCGCGTGCGCGGCGCCACCGCCCTGCCCCCGGCCGAGCTCGACGCGATCGCCCTTCCCTACCTGAACCGTCCCCTCGACTTCGCCGACCTCCAGCGGCTCCGAGACGCCCTCACCGCCGCCTACGTCGACCGCGGCTTCGTGACCTCGGGCGCGGTCGTGCCGCCCCAGTCCGTGGCCGAGGGTGAGCTCGAGGTCTGGATCGTCGAGGGATCCGTCCGCGAGATCCAGGTGGAGATGGACGGACGGCTGCGCCCCTCCTACGTGCGCGACCGGCTGGCGCTTGCGGTCGGCCCGCCGGTCAACGTCCAGGAGGTGGAGCGGGCACTGCAGGTGCTCCAGCAGGACGAGCGGATCGCCCGGGTGAACGCGCGGCTGGTGCCGACCGAGCAGCGCGGCGAGGCGCTGCTGCGGGTCCAGGTGCGCGAGGCCTTCCCCTTCCACTGGCTCGTCGCCGGCAACAACTACAACACGCCTGCGATCGGGAGCGGGAGGGGCGAGGTACGTCTTTCCTACGACGACGTGACCGGCTTCGGCGACGCCGTCCTCGCCGAGTACCGCGGCGGGATCGGCCTCCAGGACGTCCGCGGCCAGTGGGAGTGGCCCGTGTCGCCCTGGGACACGCGGGTCGACGCCCATTTCCGGCTCACCTGGAGCGACGTCGTGGAGGATCCCTTCGACGATCTCGACATCCGCAGCAAGACCCGGACCTACGGGTTCCGCGTCGCCCAGCCCCTGTACCGCACGTCGAGCACCACGATCGGGACCTTCTTGATCGGCGAGTACCGCGAGAGCAAGTCCTATCTCTTCAACGACCTCTACTCCTTCGTGCCCGGACCCGACGACGGCGTCGTGGAGATCACCGTCCTGCGCCTCGGCGCCGAAGGGGTGTGGCGATCGCCGAACCAGGTGCTCGCGGCGCGCACCCTGTTCAGCCAGGGGCTGCCCTGGCTCGGCGCCACCAGCAACTCCGGCCACGGCGTGCCCGACGACGACTTCTTCGTGTTCCTGGGCCAGCTCCAGGCCGCGCGCCGCCTGCCCGATCTCTTCGACGTGGAGCTCGTCGGCCGCCTCGACGCGCAGATCGCGAAGGACCCCTTGTTCGCCCTCGAGCAGTACGCGACGGGCGGTCACGACACGGTGCGGGGCTACCGGGAGAACGCCCTCGTGCGCGACAGTGCGATCGTCGCCTCGGCGGAGCTGCGCGTGCCGATCCCCCTGCCCGCGCTGGGTCCCTGGCGGCCGCGCTTCGCGCTCGCCCCGTTCTTCGACTACGGGTACTCCTGGAACGTCGACCGCGACGAGGCAGAGCGCCACGACATCCTGAGCGTCGGCCTCGGCGGCCGCCTGCAGATCCTCGCCGGCCTCGACTTCGAGATCTACTGGGGACACGAGCTCCGTTCGCTGCCCACATTCGGCAGCGACCACACGCTCCAGGACGACGGCATCGGCCTGGGCATCACCTGGCGCCACTAGGCCTCGTAACGAGCCCGCGGTCGGACACGATCGACCGTCTCGCTTCGGCGCGCGCACGGCAGCGGACATTCGGGCGACCGGTGGTGAGCGCGCGGGGGCTCGAACCCCGGACCTAGGGATTAAGAGTCCCTTGCTCTACCAACTGAGCTACGCGCCCGGGGCGACCTTAGGGAGGCTTGGGGGGCGCGGCAAGTGGCCTGCGCCCTCGCCGCGGTCGGAGGCGCGTCCGTAGCCGCCCCCACCGGGCGTCTCGATGACGAGCCGATCGCCCGGATCGAGCGCGACGCTCGCGTGGCCCGGGAGCTCCTCGACGCGGCCGTCCCGTCGGAGAACGGCGTTGCGGCCGGGCTGGCCCGGCGCGCCGCCGTCGAGGCCGTAGGGCGCACACGCGCGCCGCTCGCTCAGCAGCGACGCGCGCACCGGTGCCAGGAACTCGTAGTCGCGCACCAGTCCGTCGCCGCCGCGCCACCGGCCCGCTCCGCCCGATCCGCGCCGCAGCGCGAACCGGCGCAGGCGCACGGGGTAGCGCGTCTCCAGGATCTCGGCGTCGGTGATCCGGGTGTTGGTCATGTGGGTGTGCACGCCCGAGGCGCCGTCGAAGCCGGGTCCGGCGCCGGCCCCGCCGCCGATCGTCTCGTAGTAGCCGAAGCGCTCGTCGCCGAAGGCGACGTTGTTCATCGTGCCCTGGCTGGCGGCGGCGCGGCCGAGCGCGCCGAGCAGCACGTCGACGATGCGCTGGGAGGTCTCGACGTTGCCGCCCACCACCGCCGATCCGGGCGGCGGGTCGAGCAGCGAGCCAGCCGGCACGCGGATCTCGACCGGCTCGAGGCAGCCTCCGTTCAGCGGGATGCGCTCGGCCACCAGGCTGCGCAGCACGTAGATCACGGCGGCCTGCACGACGGCGCGCGGCGCGTTCAGGTTGCCGCGGACGGCGGCGCCGGTCCCGGCGAAGTCGATCGTCATCCGGTCCCCCGCGACGACCAGGCGCACCGCGATCGGCGTGCCGTCGTCGAGGCGGTCGGCGAAGCGGTGCTCGCCGTCGGGGAGCTTTGCGATCTCCGCCCGCACCTTGGCCGCGGTCGCGCGCTGGAGCTGGCCCATGGTCACCGCGATCGCCTCGAGCCCGGTTTCCGACACCCACGCCTCGAGCAGCCGGGCCCCCGCGCGGCAGGCCGCGACCATGGCCTCGAGCTCGGCGACGTTGTCGTCGGGACGGCGCGCCGGGTACCTCGCTCCGAGAAGGCGCGCGCGCAGGTGCCCCTCGTCGAAGCGGCCGCCGCGCACCAGCAGGAAGGGCTCGAGCACCACGCCCTCCTCCTCCAGGCAGGTCGAGTCCGCCGGCATCGAGCCGGGGCTCGTGCCGCCGATGTCGGCATGGTGGCCGCGGCTCGCCACGAAGAAGTCGGGCGCAGCGCCGCCCGTGAAGACGGGCGTGACGACGGTGACGTCCGGCAGATGGGACCCGCCCGCGAAGGGGTCGTTGGTGGCCACGACGTCGCCCGGCGCGAGATCGGGGAAGCGCGCGCGAGTGACGGCCACGGTCTCCGCCATCGCGCCGAGGTGCACCGGGATGTGGGGCGCGTTGGCGACCAGGCCCCCATCCGCGTCGAACACGGCGCAGGAGTAGTCGAGGCGCTCCTTGATGTTCGTCGAGACCGAGGTGTTGCGGAGCACCGCGCCCATCTGCTCGGCGATCGACATGCAGCGGTTGCCGAACACCTCGAGGCGCACGGGATCGGCCTCCTCCAGCCGCGCGGCCTCGGTCGCGGAGGGCCCGACCTGATCGCGCAGGTGCAGCACGCCCTCCCCGTCCACGCGCAGACGGAAGCCCGGATCGAGGACGACGGTGCCGGTCGCCTCGAGGATCAACGCCGGGCCCGCGAGCCGATGGCCGGCGAGGAGATCCTCGCGCGCGTACACGGGGGTCGCGACGTGTCCGGCGCCCTGGAACCACACCGGCTCGCGGCGCAGGGGCTCGGGGTCTGCGGTCGCCTCGGGGAGAGACAGGCTCGGCGGCGACGCGCCCGGAGCGGACATGCGCACGCGGGCGGTGACGATCTCCACCGCATGACCCGCCCGCGTGTAGCCGTAGCATGCCGCGTGGTCGCGGTCGAAGGCCGCGCGCCAGTCGCCGTCGGCGGGCTCCGCCACCGGAAGCGCCGTCTCGGTGCCGACGTGGCGCAGGCCCAGCCGCCGCTCGACGCGCTGGTCCGCCTCGCCGATCCCCTCGCCACGCAGGGCTGCCCGACCCTCGGCCTCGAGCGCCGCGAAGGCCTCGCGCACGGCCGCCGGCAGCGCCGCTCCGGGCACCGGCAGAGGCGCCCGCCGCGCGTCCCGCTGGCCGTCCCAGCTCACCTCGGCGATCCCGATCCCCCAGGCCGACAGCACGCCCGCCAGGGGGTGCAGCACGATGTCGCGCATGCCGAGGGAGCGCGCGATCGCGCACACGTGCTGGCCTCCGGCGCCGCCGAAGCCCACCAGCACGCACTCGCGCGGGTCGACGCCCCGCGCCACCGACACCTGGGCGATCGCCTGGGCCATGCTCGCGTTCGCCACGTCGACGAAGCCCGCCGCCGCCTGCTGGGACCCGCGCTCGAACCCGGCCCGCGATAGCTCCGCGCACAGCCGCTCGAGCGCGGCGTCGACCGGCGCGCGCGCGATCGGAAACGGGAAGCGATCGGGCTGCACGCGACCGAGGGCCAGGTTCACGTCGGTGAGGGCGAGCTCGCGCGCGGCCGGGTTCCCGTAGCACAGGGGTCCCGGATCGGCGCCCGCGCTCTCCGGCCCGACGGTGAAGCGGAAGCCGTCGAAGCGACACAGCGAGCCCCCGCCCGCGGCGACGGTGTGGATGCGCAGCATCGGCGCCACGACGCGCACGCCGCCCACGAGCGTCTCGAAGCTGTGGGGCAGCGCGCCCGGCTCGATCAGCGACACGTCGGTGGAGGTCCCGCCCATGTCGAAGCCGACGGCACGCGCGAAGCCGGCGTGCCGGGCCACCCGCGCGGCGCCCACGATGCCGCCGGCGGGGCCCGAGAGCAGCGCGTTCGGGCCGCGGAAGCGCGCGGCGTCGGTCAGCCCGCCCGAGGACTGCATGAAGCGAAGCACCGCCTCGGGCAGCGCCGCGCGCAGCGCCGCCGCGTGACCCCGGAGGAGAGGAGTCAGGTAGCCGTCGACGGTCGTCGTCTCCGCCCGCGCCAGCAGGCCCACCTCGTTCGCGATCTCGTGGGAGGCGGCGACGTGCTCGAAGCCCACCTCCCGCGCCAGGGCCGCCAGCTCGCGCTCCATCTCGGGTCGGACCGTCGCGTGCGCCAGCGCGATCGCGACCGCCCGCAGTCCGTGGCGGCGCGCGCGTTCCAGGCCGCGACGGGCCGCCTCCCGGTCGAGGGGCTCGACGATCGAGCCGTCCGCCCCCACGCGCCCGCGCACCTCGAGCACCGCGGTCGGCAGCGGCTCCGGCTTCCGGATCGCCAGCTCGAAGAGCTCCGGCCGCTCCTGGGTTCCGATCGCGAGTAGGTCGCCGAATCCTTCCTGTGTCACGAAGAGCGTGGGCACGCCGCGGCGCTCCAGGAGGGCGTTGGTGGCGACGGTCGTCCCCAGCGCGACTCGCGCGGGCGGAACCGGACCCTCGGACTGACCCGCGTCGGCGAGCAGGCGGTGGATCACCTGCACCGGCGCCAGGTCCGAGGACAGGAACTTCGCCGTGCGCAGCGTGCCGTCGGGCGCGATGCCGATGCCGTCGGTGAAGGTGCCGCCGCGGTCGATCCAGAAGGACCACGAGCCGACCGCGTCGGCGGGCCCGACCGGACGCGGAGCCCGACTCACCTCCGGTTCCGCGAGAGCCGGCGGGCGAGCGCCCGGAACGCCTCGCGCTGGGAAGCGTCGCCCAGCAGATGCACGCCGCCGAGCGCGAGCACGGCGAACACGGCGCCGCCCGCGGCGAGCTGGAGCAGGGCTCCGGCCGCGCCCGGGGCGGGGCGCGGCAGCGCCGCCGCAGCCGCGCCCGCGACCAGCGCGATCCCCAGCGCGCGCGCCACCGTCCGCGCCAACGCCGACAGCGACGGCCCTCCGTGCAGCCGGCGCAGCAGCGCCAGGGTGCCGGCGCAGTTGAAGGTCATCCCGACCACCCCGGCGAGCGCCAATCCCGTTGCGCCGTGGCGCAGTCCCAGGGTGTAGTACAGCCCGGCGGCCGCGACGGCGACGGCGGTGCCCAGCCACATCGGCCGCCAGGTGTCGCCGCGCGCGTAGAAGCCGCGAACCGCGATCTGCTGCCCGATCCACGCCGGGACTGCGAGGCAGAAGATCCGCAGAAGCGGCACCACGCGCGCGCTGTCGTCGGCGGTGAAGCGACCGCCTTGGTAGACCAGCTCGACCAGGGGACCGGCGAGGGCGAAGGTGGCCGCCGCGCCGAGGCAGGCCAGGGACAGCCCCGCGCGCAGCGCGCCGAGCAGCGTCTCGTCGAAGAGCTCCCGCTTCCCCTCCTCATGCAAGCGCGAGAGGGTCGGCAGGGCCGCCGTCGCGATCGCCTGACCGATCACGGCGACCGGCAGCTGCATCAGCTGTCGCCCGTAGCGAAGCGCCGCGATCGTGCCGACCGCGAGCAGTCCGCCGAACCAGCGGTCGTACCACTCGTCCACGGTCAGCAGCGTGACCCCGAGCATCAGCGGCAGGGCCGCCAGCAGGTAGCGGTGCAGCGCGCCGTCGCGCGGCGCGATCCGCGCGCCCAGACGAAGTCCCGGGACCCGGCGCGCCTCGGCCCAGGCGGTGCCGAAGGAGCCTCCGACCGCCCCGACCAGGGCGCCCCAGGCGAAGCCCTCGGCGCCGATCCGCGTGCCGAGCACCAGACCGCCGGCGATGATCGCCAGGTTGTAGAGCACCGGCGCGAGCGACTGGGAGGCGAAGTGGCCGCGCGCCATCAGGGCGCCGCGCAGCACACCGCCCGCGATGAAGAAGATCTGCCCCGGCAGCAGGATCCGCGTGAGCCGGGCCGTCAGCGCGAGCTGCTCGGGGGTGAACTCGGGGAACTGCACCGCCACCAGCGCATCCGCGCCGATCCACATGCAGAGGGTGACCGCGACGGCGAGCAGGCCGGTGGTCCCCAGTACGATGTCCAGGAAGCGCTGCGCCGCCGCGTCGCCGTCGCGGTCGAGCACCCGGGTATAGAACGGGATGAAGGCGATCGAGAGCGCTCCGCCCGCGAGGAAGTAGTTCAACAGGTCGGGCAGCATGAAGGCGGCGCCGTAGGCGTCCACCTCGGGCCCCAGACCGAGCACGCGGGACAGCACCGCCTCGCGCGCGTAGCCGAGCACGCGCGACAGCGCGACGCTCGCAGCCAGCGCGCCCGCCACCCACCCGTAGTGCGGCCGCCGCTCCGCGCTCGCGGGCTCGCTCAACGGGGATTCGGCTCCCGCCACAGCCTTCCGTCCCACGCCTCGACGATCACCTCGTCGCCTTCGCGCCCTCGCAGGTGCGGGTGAGCCAGCGGCACCTTTCCATAGGGCGTGTCGAGCACGTACTGGGGGATCGCGAAGCCGCTGGTCCGTCCGCGCAGAGCCCGGAACACGGCGACGCCCTCCTCGATCGGCACCCGGAAGTGCGCGGTTCCCTCGAGCAGCTGCGCCTGGTAGCAGTAGTAGGGCCGCACGCGCAGGGCGACCAGGCGCTCGCACAGCGTCTTCATCGTCTCCGCGTCGTCGTTGATCCCGCGCAGCAAGACGCTCTGGTTGCCCAGCGGAACGCCCGCGTCCGCGAGCCGTGTCAGCGCGAGGCCGGCTTCAGGGGTGAGCTCCCGGGGATGGTTGAAGTGAGTGTTCAGCCAGAGCGGGTGGAAGTCGGCGAGCATGCGACACAGCTCGTCGGTCACCCGGAACGGCAGCGTGACGGGGAGTCGGGTGCCGATCCGCAGGATCTCCACGTGGGGAATGCTCCGCAGCTCGCCCAGCAGCCAGGCCAGCCGCTCGTCCGAGAACACCAGCGGGTCGCCGCCCGTCAGGAGCACGTCGCGAATCGCGGGGGTCGCGCGGATCCAGGCCAGCGCCTCCTCCAGCTCGCGCTTCTTCATCGCCCACTCGGGCTCGCCCACCATGCGCTTGCGCAGGCAGAAGCGGCAGTAGAGCGCGCATTCGTTGTTCACGCAGAAGGCGATCCGGTCCGGGTAGACGCGGATCACGTTCTTGACCGGACTGTGGGCCACCTCCTCGAGCGGGTCGGCGAGCCCGGCCGGGTCGGAGAGCTCGTCGGCGTGGGGCACGACCTGGCGGCGGATCGGACAGCTCGAGTCCTCGGGATCCATCAGCGCCGCGTAGTACGGAGTGATCACGAAGTGGAAGCGCTGAGCGAGCTTCTCGATGCCCTCGCGCTCTGCGGCGGTCGGAGCCAGGAACGGCTCGAGGTCGGCGACCGTGCGGATGCGGTGGCGCATCTGCCAGGTCCAGTCGGTCCACTGCGGGTCCCTGCGCAGAGCGGCGGCGGAGCGCGTGCTCACCGGCCCGGCCCCGCGGCGAGGCCCAGGCGCGCCAGCCCGTCGCCCAGCACCTCCGCCACCAGGTCGACCGTCTCGCGCCCCGCGATCTCGGCGAGGACGCCGAAGGAGCCGTCGGGCGCGAAGGTGGGCAGCGGGTTCATCTCGAGGAAGCGGGGCCGGCCCGCTGCGTCGAGGCGGAAGTCGGCGCGCGCGAAGTCGCGGCACTCCAGCGCCGCGAAGGCCCGCAGCGCGAGCCGCTGCAGCTCACGCTCGAGAGGGGCGTCGAGGGATCCGGGCGTGTGGGCACGCCAGCCGCCCGGCGGAGCCGGGTGCCGCTCCAGGGCGTGCACGCCGATGCCGGTCGTCGCCTCGAGCGCGCGCTGGAGCACGGGCAGCGCCCGGGCTGGTGCGTGCCCGACCACCGTCACCGTGTACTCGGGCCCGGGCAGGAATCGCTCGACCAGAGCCGGCTGATCGTAGTCGCGCTCGACGCGCGCCACGGCGCGGGCGAGCTCCGCGGCGTCTTCGACCCGCGAGCGGGGTCCGATCCCCTTCGCCGTTCCCTCCCATCTCGGTTTCACGAACAGCGGGAAGTCCAAGCCCTTCAGTCCGTTTCCGAGATCCTTCGCGCAGAGGACGCGATGCCCGGGGACGGCCACCCCCGCGGCCGCGACGACGCGGTGGGCCCAGGCCTTGTCGAGGGCGAGCGACAACGTGAGCGCGTCCGAGCCCAGGCACGGGATGCCGGCCATCTCGAGCAGGACGGGTGCCCAGGACTCCCGGTTCCGGCCGCCGTAGCCCTCGGCGATGGTGAGCGCGACGTCGAGCGGCGGCAGGTCCCCCTTGCCGAGGTGAGCGAGCAGCGCGTGCGCGCTGCCGATCCGGACCGGTCTGTGCCCGAGCCGGAGGACGGCGGCCTCCAGCAACTCCACCGTCGCCTCGGGCTCGTATTCCGCGTCGAGGTCCGGCGGCGCGTCGGGGCGGGGCGGATGCGTGCCCAGCAGGTCGAAGGCGATTCCGAAGCGAAGGGGCGGCACGCGCCGCAAGATACCGTTCCCCCGACTTCGGTCCGCGCCGGGAGCTAACGTCCCGCCGTGCCCGGATCCGGATTCACGCACGAGCCCGATTCCCTGCTCCAGCGCGCATCCGTGGCTTGGCTGGCGGTGGCCGCCTGGGCTTCGCTGATCTGGTGGCTCGGCAGCGCTGCCTTCGGCGCCGCCTCGACGTCGCGCTTCCTGTTCCCCCTGATCAGCTGGCTGTGGCCCGACGCCAGCTTCGAGCAGCGCTTCGCGGTGCTGCTGGCGATCCGCAAGCTGGCGCACCCGACCGTGTACGGCGTGCTCGCCGCCCTCGCCTGCCGCGCCCTGCGCCTGTCGGGCGTCGCCAAGCCGTTGCAGGCGATGGCGATCGCCTGGGCGCTCGCGGTGTCCCTCGCAGGCTTGGACGAGATCCGCCAGTCGACCCTGGCCTCGCGCACCGGGTCCCCGTTCGACGTGGGCCTCGACGCCTGTGGCGCGGCCGCCGCGGTGGTCCTCTACAACGGAACGAGACCCGCGCGCAGATCTCGAAGGAGCTCAAGGTGAGCGAGCCCAAGCCTTCGGGATCTCTCCTGAACTGGATCGAGCGCGTCGGCAATGCCCTGCCCGATCCGGCGACCCTCTTCGCGCTCGGGGCACTGGTCGTGGCACTGGGGGCCCAGGTCGCCGTGGCCACCGACTGGGCCGTCGTGAAGAGCGAGTCGCGTCCGGTGACGGCGCCCGTCCTGGACGCGTCGGGCGAGCCGATTCTCGGCGCCGACGGCGCGCCGCTGGCGCGGCCGGTGCTCGACGCGTCCGGCCGTCCGGAGATGGCGCGCGTCGAGACCCAGGTGCGCGCGCACAGCCTGCTCTCGGCGGACGGGATTTACTGGATGCTGGAGAGCCTGGTCGAGAACTTCACCGCCTTCCCACCGCTCGGCGTGGTGCTCGTCGGCATGCTCGGGATCGGACTCGCGGAGCGCACCGGATTCATCGGGACGCTGCTCCAGGCGGTACTGGTGGGGGTGCCGGCCGGGCTGCTGACCCCCGCGGTGTTCTTCGTGGGGGTGATGTCGTCGATGGGTCTCGATGCCGGCTACGTGGTGTTGCCGCCGGTCGCGGCGGCGCTCTACGCGGCGGCCGGGCGCTCCCCGCTCGTGGGAATCGCCGCCGTCTTCGCCGGGGTCTCGGCCGGGTTCAGCGCCAACCTCTTCATCACCAGCCTGGACCCGCTGCTCGCCGAGTTCTCCACGGCGAGCGCCCGCCTGGTCGACCCCGGCTACGAGGTCGCGGCGTCGGCCAACTGGTGGTTCATGATCTTCTCCACCTGGCTGCTCACAGCCGTCGGGTGGGCGGTGACGGCCTGGTGGGTCGAGCCGCGCTTCGCGCGCAAGTCCCCCGCGGAGGGCGGTCCCGATCCCGCCGCCGCGCGGAGCGCCGACGCCTCGCTCTCGCAGTCCGAACGCCGCGGCCTGCGCTGGGCGGTGCTGGCGGCGGTCGCGGCAGCGATCGTGTTCGTGGCCGCGACCTGGCTTCCCGGTGCGCCACTGCACGGCCTCGACGGCAAGTTCCCGCGCTGGGTGCGGGTGATCGTGCCGCTGCTCTTCCTGGGCTTCCTGCTGCCGGGCGCGGTCTACGGCTTCGTCACGGGACGCTTGAAGAACGACCGCGATGTGGCTGTCATCTTTGGAGAAACGATGGCGGCAATGGGTCCGTACATCGTTCTGGCGTTCTTCGCAGCGCAGTTCATCGCCTGGTTCGCCCACTCCAATCTCGGCGAGATGCTCGCGATCTCCGGCGGTCGGATGCTGGCGGAGGCCGGTCTGCCGACCGCGCTGCTGGTGATCGCGTTCATCGGCGTGGCGGCGGTCGGCAATCTCTTCATCGGCTCGATGTCGGCGAAGTACGCTTTCTTCGCGCCCGTCTTCGTGCCGATGTTCATGCAGGCCGGGGTCAGCCCCGAGCTCACCCAAGCCGCCTACCGGGTCGGCGACTCGGTCACCAACGTGATCACTCCGCTCAATCCCTACGTGGTGATCATCCTGACCCTGGCCCAACGCTACCTGCCGCGCGCGGGCATCGGGACGCTGGTGGCCCTGATGCTTCCCTACGCCGCGGCCTTCACCCTGGTCTGGAGTGCGGCGCTGGCGCTCTGGGTCTCCGCGGGCCTCCCGCTCGGTCCCGAGGGTCCGCTCGTCTACGCGGCTCCGTGAGGCCCTCCGACCCCGGAACGCGTGGTAGCGTGTACCGCTCACACCCCGCCGCCGAGGCCCGATGACCCAGAGCTACCATGAGATCGTCCGCAATCTCACGGGACCGGGCGGACCCTTCGAGGTCGTCGAGGAGACGGTGAAGGGCCGCCCGATGAAGTGCTTCCGGAAGCGCGAGCGCTCGTTGCGCGAGAAGGTGGCGGCCGCCGCGGCGCGGGGCGACGTCGACTTCCTGGTCCAGGGCGACCGGCGCATCTCCTACGGCGAGTTCGGCCGCCAGGTGTGGGGTGCCAGCGCGGCTCTGCTCGAGGACCACGGCCTCGCGAAGGGCGATCGCGTCGCGATCCTCTCCTACAACTGCCCGGACTGGATCATCGCCCTGTTCGGCGCGAGCTCGGCTGGGGCGATCGGCGTCGGGCTGAACGGCTGGTGGGCCACCGAGGAGATCGAGTACGGCCTGGCCGACTCCGGGAGCCGCTTCCTGGTCGTGGACGAGCGGCTGTACCCGCGCGTCGAGCCGCTGCTGGGCCGTATCCCCTCCCTCGAGAAGGTCTTCTTCATCGGCGACACCCCGCCGGCGGGCGCGCTCCCGATCGCGGAGCTGCGCGAGCCGCGGGACGACCCGCCGACGGTCGAGATCGACGAGGACGACCCCTTCGTGATCCTCTACACCTCGGGCACCACGGGGCGCTCGAAGGGCTGCATCACCACCCACCGCGGGACGATCGCCCAGGTGACGGGAATCGTGTTCGCCAACCTGGTCAGCGCGGCGCTCTCGGGCCGCCCGCTGCTCACCCCGGTCGGGAATCAGCCCGCCGCGCTGCTGACCTCGCCGCTCTTCCACGTCGGAGGACTGCACTCGTCCTTCTGCACCCAGATGACGATCGGCGCGAAGCTCGTGTTCAACCGCGGCCGCTTCGATCCCGAGGAGGTGATGCAGCTGATCGAGCGGGAGCGGATCTCGGTGTGGGGAGCGATTCCCACCATGCTCCACCGCGTCGTGCACCACCCCAAGGTGGGGGACTACGAGCTCTCTTCGCTCAAGGGCATCTCCTTCGGCGGTGCGCCGACGCCTCCGGAGACGATCGACAAGGCCCACGAGGTGCTGCCGATCGAGCCCTCCTTCGCCAACGCCTACGGACTCACCGAGACCCACGGCGTGGCCACGGTGAACGGCGGCCGGGACGTGCTGGACCGCAAGACGTCGATCGGACGCCCGCTGCCCATGCTCGACATGAAGATCGTCGACCCGGACGGAGAGGAGTTGCCCGAAGGTCGGCTCGGCGAGCTGCTGATCTACGGCCCCACGATCACCCCGGGCTACTGGAACCGCCCGGACGCCACGGCCGAGACGGTGCGCGAGGGCTGGCTGCACACCGGCGATCTCGGCTACCGCGACGCCGAGGGCTTCTACTTCGTGGTGGATCGCGCCAAGGACATGATCCTGCGCGGGGGCGAGAACGTGTACTGCACCGAGATCGAGAACTGCCTGGCGGACCATCCGGAGATTGACGAGGCCGCTGTGGTCGGCGTGCCCGATGCCGAGCTCGGCGAGCGGGTGAAGGCGATCGTGCGCCGCGTGCCCGGCTCCACGCTCGGCGACGCCGCCGTCCGCGCCCACGTGGCGGCCCACCTGGCGCGCTTCAAGGTGCCCGAGATCGTGGAGTTCACCGACGACCCCCTGCCGCGCAACGCGGCCGGGAAGCTGCTCAAGAACGCGCTCCGCGGGAAGGGCGCCGTGCCTTTCGACGCGGCGAACCTCGGCTAGAGGGCAGCGACGTGAACGCGGCCTGGCTGGCGGTGGGGGTCATCGCGCTCTTCGCGCTGGGCTACCGCTTCTACGCGAAGTTCCTGTCCGAGCGCGTGTTCGAGCTCCGGTCCGACGAGCCGGTGCCCTCCCGGGAGTTCGAGGACGGCGTGGACTTCGTGCCGACGCCGGCGAGCGTCCTGTGGGGCCACCACTTCACCTCGATCGCCGGGGCGGCGCCGATCGTCGGTCCCGCGATCGCGGTGATCTGGGGATGGCTGCCCGCGCTGATCTGGGTGGCGGTGGGCACCGTGTTCATGGGGGCGGTGCACGACTTTGCGTCGCTCGTGATCAGCCTGCGCAAGCGCGGCTCCTCGATCGGCGAGATCGCCGGCGGCGTGATCGGTCCGCGCACCCGCACGCTCTTCCTGGTGATCATCTCGGTGCTGATCTGGATCGTGCTGGCGGTCTTCGCCTACATCATCGCCACCCTCTTCGTCTCGAATCCGGGCTCGATCTTCCCGATCTGGATCCAGATCATCGCGGCGGTGGGCCTGGGCTGGCTGGTGTACCGGCGCGGCGTCGGCCTGTTCGCACCGTCCCTGGTCGCCTACGTGTTCCTGCTCGTCGCGATCTTCTACGGCGACGCGGTCGCGGAGACCTTCCCGGCTCTGGGCGCGATCTCGGTCGAGGCCTGGGTGTGGATCCTGCTGATCTACTCCTTCGTGGCCTCGGTGTTGCCGGTCTGGCTCCTGCTCCAGCCCCGCGACTACCTCAACGCGCACCAGCTGATCACCGGCCTCGCCCTGCTCTTCCTCGGCCTGCTCGTGCTGCACCCGGCGATCCAGGCGCCGATGGTGAACGCGGCGCCCGCCGGCGCGCCGCCGATGATCCCCTTCCTCTTCATCACGATCGCCTGCGGCGCGATCTCCGGCTTCCATGGCCTGGTCTCCTCAGGCACCACCTCGAAGCAGGTCGGCTGCATGACCGACGCCCGCCCGATCGGCTACGGCGGCATGCTCGGCGAGGGCGCACTCGGCATGCTCGCCGTGCTCGCCGCCACGGCCGGCTTCGCGAGCCCCGCCGAGTGGCACCAGCACTACGCGAGCTGGGGCGCCGCCGACAGCCTGGCGGCGAAGCTCGACGCCTTCGTCTCGGGCGGCGCCGCCTTCGTGGCGAGCCTGGGCATCCCCGTCGCCACCGCCCGCACCTTCATCGCGGTGATGGTGATCGCCTTCGCCGCCACGTCCCTCGACACGGGCGCGCGCATCCAGCGGCTGGTCATCGCCGAGCTGGCCCAGGGCTACGGCGTCCGGGCGCTCACCAACCGCTACGCGGCGGGAGCCCTGGGCATCAGCGCGGCGCTGCTGCTGGCGGTGACCCAGGCCGACGGCCGCGGCGGCTTGGCGCTGTGGCCGCTGTTCGGCACGACCAACCAGCTCGTCGCCGGGGTCACGCTGCTGATCGTCTCGGTCTGGCTCCGGCAGACCGGCCGGCCCTACGTGTACACCCTGGTGCCGATGATCTTCGTCGCCTTGGCGACGGTGTTCTCGATGCTGGGCGAGGTGCGCGGCTACTTCGAGGCGTTCTCGGAGCGCTGGCTGCTGGCCGTCCTCGGCAGCCTGATCCTGGCCCTCGACGTGTGGGTGATCCTGGAAGGAACCCGCGCGCTGTTCGCCGAACGGGAACGCGCGAGCGCCTGAGGTGAACCTCGCCGATCTGCGGGGCAGGACGGTGCTCGTCACCGGCGCCGGCAGCGGCATCGGACGCGAGACCGCGCTGGCCTTCGCGCGGCGCGGTGCCGACCTCGAGCTGTGCGACCTCGACGCCGCCCGCGTCGAGCGCACCGCCGCCGACGTCGCAGCGCTGGGACGCGGCCGCGCTCGGGCGCGGGCGGTGGACGTGGCCAGCGCCGATCAGATGGAGCGGTGGGCCGCGGAGGTGCACGCCCGGATTCCCGCGGTGGACATCCTCGTGAACAACGCAGGGGTCGCGATCGGCGGCGGATTCCTCGACACCTCCCTCGAGGACTGGCGTTGGATCCTCGGCGTCAACACGCTCGGCGTGATCCACGGCTGCCACGTCTTCGTTCCACCGATGGTGGCGCGCGGCGCCGGGGGAGCCGTGGTGAACGTCGCTTCGGCGGCCGGTCTCGTGGCGACCGAGAGCCTGGCGGCGTACTGCACCACCAAGTTCTCGGTGGTCGGCCTGTCCGAGGCGCTGCGCGGCGAGCTGCACCGCCACGGAATCGGCGTGAGCTGCATCTGTCCCGGGCTGATCAACACGCCGATCACGCGAGCGGCGAGGCTCGTCGGCTCGATGGCCGGTGAGGACCGACGCAACGCGCTGGTGACGCTCTACGAGCGGCGCAACTACGGACCCGAGCGGGTCGCCACGAAGATTCTGCGCGCGGTCGAGCGCAATCGCGCGCTGGTGCCGATCACGCCCGAGGCCTGGGCCCTGTACCTGGCCAAGCGCATTGCACCGGGCGCCCTGGCCTGGCTGAGCCGTCGGGCGGGCGCGCGCTCCCGCTTCGGACCCGACTGAAGCGACGACACCGACGGTACCGGGCGCATCGCGACCGAGATTGCGATTGCATGGTCCTTGCATCGGAGTACACTGGTTGTGAAGACGGTCGCGGCTCGCGGTGCAAGGAGACCGAGGTCTCGATTCCGCCGCCGAAACCATCCGGCCGCAAAGGGCCGCGACCGCCCCTCGGCGACGGCAGGATCGAGCGAGAGTTCGGAGAGCCGGGCCCGCCCCGCAGCGAAAGACCGCCGTCGGCGCGCAGCCGGGCTCTCACGGAATCACGGCGCGGGGGAGCACTTCCCGGACCCGGGAGCTTCCAGCATCCGCGCGGAGACGTGGTCGCACGAAAGACGGGTGCGTTGAGGGGACCCAACCTCCTGCTCGGCGCCGCGGGCCTCGCCCACCGTCGATGGCTGTACGCGACGCCCCCTACCGGGTGATCGCCAGGCCGCTCCGCCGAAAAAACTCGGGCCGCCCCGTCGGAGGCCCGGGAAGGCCCCGCCGCCTCGGACCTGCGCTCAGCGCGCCAGATCGGTCGAGCAGATCCGCAGCACGCCTGCGTTGGTGACCTCGCTTCCGGGAACCAGTGCGCGGATCACGCCGAGGTGGGTCACGACCACGATCCGCGCGCCCGGGTGGCTCGTAACCCACTCGGAGAACAAGGCGCGGACCCGGCGCCGGATCTGCCCCCGCGACTCACCGCCGCCCGCGCGCACCGAGGCATCGCCCGCCTCGAAGCGAGCCAGCTCGCACCCGTCGCGCGCCGCGATCTCGGCGCGCCGCAGCCCCGACCAGCTCCCCACGTCGAGTTCCCGCAGCCGCGCCTCGACCCGGGGCTCGAGGTCCAGCGCGCGACCCACGATCTCGGCGGTCTGCCAGGCGCGCCGCAGGTCGCTGCTGTACAGCGCGTCGGCGGGCTCGCCGCGGAGCGTCCCGGCGAGCGCCTCGGCCTGAGCGAGGCCACGCGCGGAGAGCGGGGGATCGGCCTGACCCTGCCAGCGCAGATCGGCGTTCCACAGCGACTCCGCGTGGCGGATGACGAGAAAGTGCGTCGTCGACACGGGCCGGGACTCTACCCGACGCCCGCGCGCGTCCGCGCTAGCGCATGCCCAGCACGCGCTCGAGCGGCTCGCGCAGGGCGCGGAATGCGTGAGCCCGGTGGGAGATCAGGTTCTTGTGCGCCGGCGGGAGCCCGGCCATCGAAACCACCTCTCCTTCGGCGCGGAACACCGGGTCGTAGCCGAAGCCGCCATCGCCCGAGGCAGCCGCCAGGATGTGGCCGAGACACTCCCCCCGTCGCGTGTCGACGACACCCTCGGGTGTCGCAAGGGCTGCGACGCACACGAAGCGCGCGCCGCGTTCCGCTTCGGCGCGATCCGCCAGCTCCGCGAGCAACCGCGTGACCCGTCCCGGATCGTCCAGTCCCGGTCCTCCGTAGCGCGCCGAGCGGGGACCGGGGCGGCCGCCCAGCGCGTCGACCTCGAGCCCCGAGTCGTCGGCGAGCGCCGGCAGGCCGGTCCTCCGCGCGACCACCCGCGCCTTTGCCGCCGCGTTGGCCGCGTAGTCGTCCGCCTCCTCGGGCATCTCGACGTCCGGGAAGGCGGCGAGCGAACGTAGGTCGACGGGCAGCTCGCCGAGGATCGCGCGAATCTCCTCCAGCTTGCCGGGGTTGCTGGTGGCGACGACCACGGAGGGTCGGGGCGCACCCGCCGTGCTCACCGACTCGCGCCCGCCACGGCCTCGGCCTGGAGTCGCGCCAGCTCCCCGGTCCCGCGCAGCGCGAGAGCGGTGAGCCGGGTGAGGTCGTCGGGGGAGAAGGTGCCACCCTCTCCCGTGCCCTGGACCTCGACGAAGCGTCCCGAGGCCGTGACCACGACGTTCATGTCGACGGTGGCCCGCGAGTCCTCGTCGTAGGGCAGGTCGAGCAGCAGCCCACCGTCGACGACGCCGACCGAGACCGCGGCGACGGACTCGCGCACCGGATTGCGCGCCACGGCGCCGCGCGCGACCAGGCGGGAGGCGGCGATCGACAGCGCGACCGAGGCACCCGTGATCGAGGCGCAGCGGGTTCCGCCGTCGGCCTGCAGCACGTCGCAGTCGACCCACAGCGTGCGCTCGCCGAGCGCCTCGAAGTCGACCACCGCGCGCAGGCTGCGTCCGATCAGGCGCTGGATCTCCTGCGTGCGCCCGGCGGGACGGCCTCGCGAGGCCTCACGCGTCCCGCGCGTGTCGGTCGCGCCGGGCAGCATCGAGTACTCGGCGGTCACCCAGCCGCGTCCGCTCCCGTGCAGGAAGCGCGGCACGCCGGGCTCCTCGCACACCGTGCACAACACCCAGGTGCGACCGACCCGACACAGGACCGAGCCGAGCGGCTGCTCCGTGTAGTCCACCTCGAAGCCCACCGGTCGCAGCTCGTCCGACGCGCGGCGATCGGCCCTCACGGCGAGGCACCCGAGGCCGCGGCCCCGACGCCGCGACGCGCGTCGTAGCGGCGACCGAAGTCGAGCACGGCCGCCTCGATCGCGTCGACGATCGCGTTGCGTCCCGCGGTGCCGCCGATCACGGCCTCGTCCCCCGGGTTGGTGACGAAACCGATCTCGACCAGCGCCGCGGGCATCTGCACGCCCGAGAGCACCACGAACATCGCCTGCTTCACCCCGCGCGACTTCACCGGGATGGCGTGCAGCGAGTCCTGGACGCTGCGGGCGAAGGTGCTCGACTCGTCGAGGTGCTCGGTGGAGATCAGGTCGCCGAGCAGCGAGATGAATGGATCGCCGATCGCCTCGACCCCCGACTCGCGCTCGGCGGCGAAGACGCTGTTCTCGCGCGCGGCGACGTCCGCGGCGCTCTCGTCGGAGGCCTGGAGCGCCAGGAAGTAGGTCTCGCTGCCGTGGATGTCGGCGTCGTAGGAGGCATTGGCGTGGATCGAGACGAACAGGTCGCCTCGGGCGTCGTTGGCGATGGCGGTCCGCTCCTCCAGCGGAACGCGCACGTCCGCGTCCCGCGTCATCACGACCTGGAGCCCGCGGGCGCGCAGCCGAGCGGCCAGATTGCGGGCGACCGCCAGCACGACGTCCTTCTCGAGCGACCCGGACGCGCCCTTGGCCCCGGTGTCGCTCCCCCCGTGTCCGGCGTCGATCACGACGGTGTCGAAGCGATCGGCGTGGGCCGAGTCCGTCCGCGGTGCACCCGGGTCGGCGGAGGCCGCGCCGGCCAGCACCACGGCGGCGGCCACGGCGACGCACACGGCGCCGAACGCCGGGCCGTGCTCTGCCGCCCTGTGGGACGCGCGCACCCGCCTGCCTCTCGTCACGAAACCCCCGGCCGGCAACGTATCGCATCCGCCCCGCTGTCGATGCTTGCGCGTCTTCGACCGCTCCGTCACCGTGGACGGGCCATGCGGCGCCTCCTCGCCTGCTTCGCGCTGCTCGCCCTCGCCCCTCCCAGCGCGGCGGAAGAGCTCTCCTGTCCCCCGGGCTCCTCTCCTCGAGGAGCGGCGCCGCCCGCCGGTCATCGCCAGTGGTGCGAGGACGAGCAGGGGCGGCAGCAGGGGCCCAGCATGGCCTGGGACGCGGAGGGGCGCCGGCGCGTCGAGGCCCGCTTCGAGAACGGAGCGATGGACGGCCCCTACCGGAGCTGGCACGAGAACGGTCAGCTCGCCGAGTCGGGCCGCTACGAGTCGGACCGCCGCGAGGGCGTCTGGCAGACCTGGTACGCGGACGGATCTCCCGCCCGCTATCAGGAGTTCCGCCACGGCGCGCTCCACGGCGTTTCCAAGGAGTGGTATCCCAACGGCCAGCTCCGCTTCGAGGAGCACTACGCGGAGGGCGAGCGACACGGCCCCGCCCTCGCCTACTACGAGAACGGCGTCAAGCAGTCGGACGGCTCCTTCGATCGCGGGGAGTACGACGGAACCTGGACCGGGTGGTACGAGGATGGCAGCCGCCGCAAGGTCGCCGTCTTCGAGCGCGGGACGAAGCTGCGCGAGGAGGCGTTCCCGCCGGGCGCGGACTAGCCCGGCAGGAGTTCCACCTTCCGCTCGCCTGCGGCTCGCTTCGAGCCGGCTTCCTAGCGAGCGCCCGAACGACCGGTCCGGCGGGGTCGCCGGCGTCGCGTCGGCGCCTCCTGGAGATCGAGGAGATCGCCGACCGTCTCGGCCCCGCCCGCCCGCGCGAGGCCGAGCAGCTCGATCCAGGCGCGCGCCGTCGCATCGGCGTCACCCAGGGCCCGGTGGCGCGCGCGGTTCGCGATGCCGAACCGGGCGCACAGATGGTCGAGGTCGTAGCGGCCCAGCTGGGGCAGGAGCCGTCGCGCGAGACGCTGGGTGCAGAGTACGGCGACCTCGGGCGCCGGCTGTCCCTGTCCGTCGAAGGCGCGGCGCAGGAAGCCGCTGTCGAAGCGCGCGTTGTGGGCGACCCAGGGCGAGCCCGGAGCCTCTCCCAGCCAGCGCGCGAAACGCGCCAGGGCGCGGCGGGTCGTGGGCGCCGGCGAGAGCATTCCGTCGTCGATTCCCGTCAGCCTGACGATCGCGCCCGACAGCGGACCCGGGCCCGGCGGCCGCACCAGGGTCTCGAAGCGCGACTCGAGGCGCAGGCGGCTCACGCGCACCGCTCCGATCTCGATGATCGCATCCCGCTCGCTGGACAGTCCGGTCGTCTCGAGATCGACGACCGCGAAGGTCGCGCGATCCAGGGGGGTGGCCGCGATCGCGCTCTCGGCCGCGGGACGCAGCAGGCCGGGAACGAGCAGTTCGGGCAGGGCCTCGGGACGCGCGCCGAGCAGCCCCGCGACCAGGCGGCGCGCGACGGGGGCGGGGGGCTCGTCGTCGAGGGCGAGCAGGCGACGCGCCAGCTCTCCCACGGCGACCGGCTCTCCCTCGGCGCGGATCCGCCCCAGCACGCGCCGCATGCCATCGGGGAGATCGCGACGCCGCGCCTCCGCAGCGACCGGAGGGCCGATGCTCCGGATCGCTCCGCGCTCCCCTCCGTCCACGGCGCCGCCCCCCGTGCGAAAGCTCTCGCGCCGGCGTCCGACGGCGGTAGGCTCGGGGCCCTGAACGCTTCGTCTGGGACCCGCGCGAATCGCGGCCGGAGGAGCCGCCCGGGAGGAACCGCAGTCACTCGTGCTCGTGCACCCGAGATCGCGTTTCCGTCCGCACGGGCGTTCGCGCGGGCGTTCAGGTAGGGGAAGAAACTCGCCGATCCTATCACAGGCGCGGGAGCGATCCGCGCGCGCGGGATGGCCGGGGGAGGACTGCGTGCGTCGATCGATGTTCTGGACAGCCGTGGGCGCGAGCGTGCTCGTCGCCACCGCCTCGTGGGCCGAGTCGCCCGCGATCGCGCGGCCGGGTCTGTCCCGGATCGGCGTCTCCGCCGCCGACTCGCGCGGTCTGGTCTTCTTCCTGGAGAGCGACCTCGCTCACGGCGCGGTCGCCGTCGGCACCGGTCACACGCTCGCTCTCGAGGCCCTCGCGCGCGCGGGACGGGTGGAGTTCGCCCTGCCCCACTCGCTCACCCGGGTGGCGTACTCGGAGCGCTTCGCCGTCCCGCCGGGACGACCCTTCAGCCTCGCGGACGCCAGTCTGCGCGGCGACTTCGTCGTCTTCCTGCTCTCCGGACCGCCACAGGGCGTCCGGGTCCTGCACGCCGCCGAGCGCCCGCAGCTCGCGGCGGGGACCCGGGTGCGCGTGCTGGGATCGCCCACCAGCGGCCGCCGCGACGAGATCGACGCCTTCGGGACGGTGGTGGCCGCGAGCCCCGATCGGCTCGAGGTCGATCTCGATCTCCGGCAATCGCTCGACGGCTGGGGCGGCGCACCGGTGGTGCTCGCCGACGGCGACACCGTGATCGGGCTGGTGGAGGCGGCCGTTCCCGGCGCGGAGGCACCGCGCGTGCTGGCCGCTCCGATCGACGGCGTGCTGGAGGCGCTGCGCGATCCGCTCGAAGGCGGAGATGGGCGGCCCTTTGCCAGCTACGCGCCCGGCGCCTCGGCGAACCAGGAGACGCCCGAGGCCGTCGAGCCGGTCGAGACGACGTCTTCCGGCGTGCCGGAGGCCCATGGCGCCCTGCTGCGACCGGTTGCCGGCGACGCCACCCACCTCGATCTCGAGATCGAGTATCCGCCCGATGGCGCGAACGTGTCTCCGACGGTGTGCGGGGCCTTCGTGGCCGGCCGCGCCCAGGCCACGCGGGGCACGCCGCGTCGCTTCGACGTGATCATCGTCATCGACACTTCACGCTCGACCGCGGACCCGTCGGGCACCGACGTCAACGGGAACGGCGAGGTCGGGCACTCGCGCCTCGGCGGCCTCGGCGCGGTGTTCGGCGCGGGGATCTCCGATCCCGGGGACTCGATCCTCGCGGCCGAGGTCGCCGCCGCCCGCCAGGTGCTGCACGGGCTCGATCCGCGCAGCACGCGTGTCGGCCTCGTCGCCTTCGCGGGTGAGGCGATCGGCGACGGCAGCCGCTACTCGAAGCGCCGTCCGGCGTATACGATCGAGGGGCTGACGCGCGACTACGACCGCGTCGAGCACGGGCTCGACGATCTGCTCGCGACCGATCCCGAGGGCAACACCCACATGGCGGCCGGCGTCGATCAGGCAACGATCGAGCTGCTCGGGCTGCGCGGCTCCTACTCGCAGACCGATCCCGGCAGCGAGAAGGTCATGTTCTTCTTCACCGACGGGCAGCCCACCCTGCCCTACGGCCCCGGCGCCGAGGCGGACAACGTGCGCGCCGTGCTGCGCGCCGCCAACCGGGCCAGCCGCGGCTTCATCCGGATCCACTCCTTCGCGATCGGACCGGATGCCCTGGAAGGACCGATCGCGGCGGTGGAGATGGCCAGCCGCACGCACGGCTACTTCACGCCGGTGCGCAATCCCGGCGACCTGGTCGACATCGTCGAAGACGTGAGCTTCGCGCAGATCCAGGAGGTGACGCTCGAGAACGCGGGGACCAGCGAGCCGGCCCGACCCTTCCGACTCACCGCCGACGGCTCCTGGGCGGGCTTCGTGAAGCTCGGACCGGGCGCGAACACGATCCGCGCCGCCGCCGTCTCCGAGGACGGCGAGTCGGAGCAGCGCCAGATCCGCGTCACCCACGTCGAAGCGACGGCGGCGCCCGTCGACCTGCCCGTGGATCTGGTGGTCCAGCGCAATCGACTGCTCGAGGACTGCCTGCTGATCGCGAAGCAGCAGCGGCTCGATCGCGAGCGCGAGCGCAACGAGGAGATCCGCCGGGCGCTCCGCCTGGAGATCGAGCGCGAGCGGCGCGAGGCGCGCGAGCGCGCGGCGGAGCAGCGAAAGCAGCTCGAGCTGGAAGGCGACGTCGGCGAGGACGAGCAGTGATCGCTCCGATCTCGCCGCGCGCGTGCTCCGCGCCGGCGTCGCTCTCGAGGCACCGGGACCTCCACCGCACGCCGGGGTAGAAGAGCAGCATCGAGCGGCGCCACGACCCCTCCACCGGGTGCCGCGGCTGTGGCACGCGCGAGTCGAGTCGTCGGGGGCTCGACGGGTCGCGGTCGGGAGACGGCGCGCGCGGCGTCAGCGGGACGCGTGGGCTCGGGAGCGCTCGACCGTGTAGTCCCGGTCCTCGGTGAAGACCTTGAGCGGCACCCAGCCAGGCACCTCGGACATGTGCGGCATGCCCGAAGTCATCGCGCCCGTCGGATCGATCACCCACGGGTCTCCGGGCTCCTCGAACCAGAAGGTGACCATGTGGTGCTGTCCGTCCGAGGGACGCACGACGATCGCGCGGAAGACCTCGTCGTCGGGAAAGCCGAGCTCGCGCAGGAACTGGAAGGCCAGCAGCTCGAGGCCGTCGCAGTCGTCCCCGTTGCGGCGGAAGGTCTCCTCGATGGTGGCCCAGTGGTCGACGGGGCCGTCGGGCACGTAGTGGTCGCGCGACTGGGTCTGGATCCAGCTCGCCAGGTCGCGCGCGAGCTGGCGCTTGCGCTCGGCGCGGAACGCGGCGTACTTCTCGCGCAGGAGACCCCGGGCGGCGGGGTCGATGCGGGGAGGCTCGGCGGCCACCGCAGGCGTCTCGGCGTGGACCCGCTCCCGCTGCTGCCAGGAGTGGATCTTCAGGCTCCAGGCGTCGCCTGGGGCCGGGGCGGCAAAGTAGGAGTACTGGACGTCCTCGGCGACGGGCGAAAGGCACCCGCCGACCGCCAGCAGGAACAGGCCGCCGAGCATCAGGCCCGGCAGCGCCCGCTCGAGCCTTCGATCGCCGCGCTGCGCCCCCATCGCCAGCCGTATCGGCTGCGGGCCCCCAGCACCTAAGCCTTCGAAATATCAGAAGATTCCGATGTGGCACAAGGCCTGCCACGGCGCCGACTCGCACGCCTTCCCTGCCGGCTCGTGGGCCGGCAGATCGGCGGCAGGAAGTCCCGCGAGGGGGGCGTCAGGCGGGGACGTTGCAGGAGCGGGCCAGACCGAACAGCACGACGAGGTAGAGCACGATCACGGGGATGCCGCCGAAGATGTAGAAGATCGACACGGCGTCGACCTTGCCGTGCTCGTTCTGCTCGTTCCCGTCGCCCGACCCGTTCGGCTCGCTCATCGCGCTCTCCCCTGTTCGCCGTCTCGAAGCGCGCGGACTCTAGCGGTCCCCAACGGGCGCGTCGACGGAGCGGGGCCGGCGCAGGGCGCGCACCGAGGTCACGAGCTGCCGGTAGCGCTCCGCGCGAGCCGCACTCCACTCGATCGCGAAGTCCGCGCGCAGCCGCTCGGGCAGGAGCGCGGCCGTGACGAGGGGCACCGGACCGCGGTCCACCCCCGGCGTGCCGAGCACCGAGCGCGCGATCTCGCGCGCGTCGGTTCCCACGGCGAGTGTGTCACCGGCGATCACCGCGTCGAACCAGCGGCGGAAGGCGAGCGGATCCGCCGGCGTGCGGTCGCGCGGCGCACCGAGCAGCAGCGCAATCGTCCTCTGGTCGCGGTGGTAGTCGGCGAGGTCCGCGCCCTCGATCGGTCCAACGAACTCGCGGTACACGGCGAGCGCCGTGTCGACGAGCGTGGCCCAGACCCAGAGCACGAGGTCCGGATCCCGCCCCGAGTAGGGAGCTCCGGCCGGATAGCCTCCCACGCGCTCGGCGAGCCGGCCCCGCACGGGCTCGTGGGCGCGAGCCACGCTGCGTACCGCGGCCAGCGCGCGACCGCGCGATTCCAGCGCGATCGCGGACACCGCGGCCAGCGTCCGCTGCAGCCGCCCGAAGGGATCGCGCCGGAAGTCCGAGTGCTCCGCGACGCCCGCCGCCACCAAGGGATGCGCCACCTCGAGCAGCAGCGCGCGCGCTCCGCCGAACAGCACCACCGGCTCGCGGCTCACGCGGCGAAGCCAGCCCTCCTCGCGGAACAGACCCACCTCGGGAGGAATCGAGGGGTCGGCGCCGGCGGCGGCGAGCAGAGCGTCGTCGCGTTCGCGGGTCTCGCGGTCCTCGGGCGGTCGCGGCGTCACGCCGGTAGCCTACTCGCTCCGGAAGAGGGGGGGAGACGCCTGCGACAGCTCGCGATCGTGGCGCTGGTGTACGTCATCGAGGGCTTCCCGATGGGCGTGTATCAGAACGTCTTCAGCGTCTACTTCCGGCGGCACGACGTGTCGCTCACGACGATCGGCCTGATCAGCGCGCTCGGCTTCGCGTGGACGCTGAAGCCACTGTGGTCGCCTCTGGTGGAGCGCTTCGGCCGGCGCCAGGACTGGATCCGCGGCTCGCTGCTGGCCATGGCGGGGGCCCTGGCGGCGCTCGCCGTGCTGCCGCCCTACCCCATCGGTCTGCTCGTCTGGCTCGGCCTGGCCGTCTACTGCCTCGCGTCGGCGACCCAGGACATCGCGATCGACGGCTACACGATCGGACTGGTCGACCGCGGCCGGGAGGGGCCGGCGAACGCGGTCCGGATGGCCGCCTATCGCATCGGCTTCGTCGCCTCGGGCAGCGGGCTGCTGCTGCTGCCGAGTCTGTTCGGATGGCAGATCACCTTCGTCGCCGGCGCGGTCGCGAGCCTGCTCCTGGCGGCGAGCCTCGCGGCCACCCCGCCGATCCCGCTGCCGCCGCCGGAGGAGCGCCAGCCGCTGCGCGCCCTGCTCTCCTGGTTGACCCGTCCCGGTGTCGGAGCCGTGATCACCTTCGTCGTGCTGTTCCGGATCGGCGACAAGGCGATGGGGCCGATGATCCCGACCTTCTGGGTCGACCGCGGCTTCAGCAACGAGGAGTTCGCGATGTTCTCCAGCCTGCTGGGGGCGGTGGCCACGATCGCCGGGGCCGTCGCCGGCGGCTGGTGGGTGTCGCGGGCAGGCATCGTCGCCTCGCTGTGGACCACCGGCGCTCTCGCCCTGCTCTCGAATTTCGTCTACGCGGCAGCGGCCCACTGGCCCGAGACCGGGCGGATCGGCGTCTACGTCGCCTCGGGTCTCGAGTCGGTCACCAGCGGCGCCGTGGGCGCCGCCTTCGTCTCGTACCTGATGCGCATCTGCGAGAAGCAGCACGCCGCCGTCGAGTACGCGGTGCTCACGGGGCTGTACGCCTCGGCGGGGACGGTGCTTGCGAGCGCGTCGGGTCGCATCGCCGAGGCCACGGGCTATGCCAGCTACTTCGCGCTCACCGCCCTGTTCGCCGCGCCGGCCTTCGCCTTCCTGCCCGGAGCCGCGCGCTGGCTGCTGCCCGCGGCCGTGGACCTGGCGCCGCCGGCGACGGCCGGGGATGGGGCGGGCTAGTCCGACGGACTTCGCTCGGATTCGCCTCGCTGGGCGTCGGCCGAGCGCGGGTCGGCCTCCTGGCTAGGGCTCGGGAGAGGCGTCACGCTGGGGCGACGACTCCCGCCACTCGGCGGGAACTCCCGCCAGGCTCGCCTCCACCTCGAGATCGCGCAGGCGCCGCTCGGCGCTCTCCACTTCCTCGCGATAGCGCCGGATGTCCTGGCGCAGCTTGTAGCTGACCGGGGTGTTCTCGGCCGTCACCTGGGCGCCCGGTGCGGCCATCTGCCAGCCCTCGGTCTTGCGAGCCATCTCTTCGAGCTGGTTCTGTGCGTGCTCGAGCCCGCTGCGGGCCTCCTCGAGCTCGCCCCGGACCGCCGTGAAACGCGACTCCCAGTACTCCCGATCGGGGCCCGACACCGCTGCTCCTCCCTCCGGCGGGCCGGCGCGGGTCGTGTCGCTGGGCAGGCGCAGCAGGGCGTCGAGACCGACCGGCGGGACCGGCTCGGCCTCCGCGTCGGGGGGGCTCGCTCCAGCCCCGGGCTCCTCGGCGCGGGCGGCTCCAGCCGCGAGCCCGGCCACGCCGATGACGGACGCGAGGGCCGCGCCGAGCCCGAGAACGCGGGTCGCGCCTGCGATTCGCATGGGCGGAAGTCTAGCCGCTGGGCGCGCGTGCCGGCTCGCGCGGAGCCTCCCGCTCCCGGGGGGCCGCCGAGCCGACGAGTCCGGATCCGCGGTCAAGGCGCTCGGCGATCCGCCGATAATCATGCGGAGCCCTCGCGGGGGCATGGCCATCCGTCTCGGAGGGTGCGGAAGCGATGGATCGGGAGAAGCTGTACCGCCTGCTTCGCCTGGGCCTGGAAAAGGGCGCGTCCGACATCCATTTCCAGGTCGGCTACCTGCCTCTCTACCGGTTCAACGGCGACCTCGTCGAGCTTCGGTACAAGGTCCTGACGGACAAGGACACCGAGGCGATCGCCAAGCTGCTGCTCGCCGACGATCCGCGCCAGAAGGCGATGGACTTCGACGAGATCGACCTGGCCTTCGAGCTTCCGAGCGAGGGCCGCTTCCGCGTCAACGTCTCACGTCAGCGCCGCTGCTACAACGTCGTCCTCCGCGTGATCCCGCTGCAGATCCGCTCCTTCGAGGAGCTGAATCTCCCCAGCGTGCTGCGCGATCTGGCCCAGATCCGGCGCGGCTGCGTCCTCGTCACCGGCGCCACCGGAATGGGCAAGTCGACCACGCTCGCCACGATGATCGAGCAGGTCAACAAGGTCCGAAAGGCGAAGATCGTGACGATCGAGGATCCGATCGAGTTCGTCTTCACTCACGACAAGAGCATCATCACCCAGCGCGAGGTGGGGACCGACACGCGCTCCTTCCCCAGCGCTCTGCACTCGGCCCTGCGCCAGGACCCGGACGTGATCATGGTCGGCGAGATGCGCGATCTGGAGACGGTGGACACCTCCCTGAAGGCGGCCGAGACCGGCCACGTGGTCTTCTCGTCGATCCATACCGCCGACGTCGCCTCGACGATCAACCGCCTGGTCTCCTTCTTCCCGCCGGAGGAGCAGATGCAGGTGCGCGCCCGTGTCGCCGACAACCTGCGCGCGGTGGTGTCGCTGCGCCTGCTTCCGAACAAGAAGGGAACGGCGCGGGTCCCGGCCGTCGAGCTGATGGTCAGCACGCGGAGCATCCAGGAGTGCATCAAGGACCCGGCAAAGACCCACGAGATCACCGACTTCATCGGAAAGGCCCGGCCGGAGGGGATGCAGACCTTCGACCAGCACCTCCTGGATCTGCTACGCGCCAACAAGATCTCGGTCGAGGTGGCGATGGCGGCGGCGTCGAATCCCACCGACTTCAAGACGAAGCTCGCGCTCGAGGGAGGCGATCCGGACGAGGTCGGCGCCGTCGAGCGGGTGCTCGAGCCGATGGAGCTCGAGTCGGACGATCGGTTCTGAGGCGTAGACAGCCGTGAGCGCGCCCGCGGATTCCATGCAGCAGCTGGCCGGAGCGCTCCGCAGCGCCGCAGCGAAGACCGCCGACGTCGTCGGCGGCGGGATCGCGATCGTCTTCGCTCTGGGCGACGCCGGCGTGCAGGATGTGCGCCTGCGCGCGGCCGCAGGCTTTGCCCAGCCCGAGGAAGCGCGCCGCGCCGGTGCGGCGGCGGCCCCCCATGTGCGCGGCGCCCTGGCGGGCACCGCGGACCGCGAGATTCCGGCGGGGGCGCTCGACCTCGGACCGCGCGTCGCCGGGGGGCTGCAGGTGTACCCGGTGCGCTCCGGAGAGCGCCTTCACGGCGCGGTCGTGGTGGGCGCCCCGGCGAAGTTCACGCCGGAGCAGGACGAGCTGATCGCTGGTCTCGTCGACACGATCGCGCTCCACTTCGACGTCGCGCGTCTCGACCGGGAGTGCTCCGAGCTTCGTTCCCAGCTCGCCAGTGGATCCGTCGCGGATGGCGACAAGAGCGACGAATTGCTGCGCCTGTCCGAGGCGCTGTTCGCCCAGGACATCGAGCTGCTCCGCAGTACCGAGAAGCTCGGCAAGATCGAGCGCCTCAAGAACGACTTCATCGAGAAGATGAGCCGCGAGCTCCGAACCCCGCTCAACAGCATCATCGAGGCGATCATCTCGGTACTGACGGGCGAGGACGAAGCCCTCTCGGAAGGGGCGAAGAGCGCGCTCCGGGTGGCCCTGGACGAGGGCACCGCCTTCCTGCGCACGCTCCAGAACATCCTCGACTTGTGGAAGATCAAGCAGGGGGAGCTGCCCGTCGAGTCGCAGGACGTGAACTTCCGGGAGCTGGTGGACGAGGCGATCTTCAGCGTTCAGGATGCGATCGGCGACAAGCCGGTGCGCATCGAGACCGAGCTCGCCGAGCCCTTCCCCCGCCTGCGCACGGATCTGGCGAAGCTGAACCAGATCCTGTTCCTGCTGCTCGACAACGCGGTCAAGTTCACGCCCCAGGGCAAGGTCTCGATCCACGGTCGCGTGAACGAGGGCGTGCTCGAGGTCGCGATCCAGGACGACGGGATCGGGATCTGTCACGACGACCAGCAGTTCGTCTTCGACGAGTTCTACCAGGTGGACGAGCCGTCTTCGCACAAGTACCGGGGCGCCGGTCTCGGGCTCACCCTCGTCCGCGACCTGATCGTGCTGCTGGACGGAGAGGTCGCGATCTCGAGCGACATCGGCCGCGGTACGACCGTCTCGTTCTCGATCCCGCTCCAGACGGTCTGAGCGGTCTCCGCGCGCCTCGGCTCCCGTTCTTCGGAAGCCCCGGTCGCTCTAGTCGACGCCTTCGATCGGGTAGTCGGGCTTGATGTAGCCCGCGGCGATCTCGCGCAGGGCGACGACCACTTCCTTGTTCTCCTCGGCAGCCACCAGGGGACGCGCACCCTTCTTGAGCTGCTTGGTGCGGATCGAGGCCATCTGCACCAGGTGGAAGCGGTTGGGGACCTTCTCGGTGCAGTCTTCGACGGTGATGCGTGCCATGGGAACCCCGCGGGGCCAAGAGTGGGAGCGGGAGCCTAGGGCACGCTCCGGAAGAAGGAAACCCCGGCCGGCGTGAGACGCCGGCCGGGGTCCTCGGACCTTCCTCGATGAAAGGCCGATCCGGCTCTACCGCTTCTTGCGGCGGGCCTTCTTGCGCGTGGCCTTCTTGCGAACGGCCTTCTTCTTGCGGCGGGCCTTCTTGCGGCCGGCCTTCTTGCTGGCGGCCTTCTTCTTGCGGCGCGCCTTCTTCCGAGTGGCCTTCTTGCGCGTCGCCTTCTTGCGCGTCGCCTTCTTGCGAGAGGCCTTCTTTCGAGCTGCCATACTTGGGTCACCCCCCTGTTCGTATTGCTCGATTCCCACGGGCTGTGCGTACTCGTTCGCCGGTTCGGAGACGAATCCCCGCGCTGTCGCGAAAAGCCGACAGCCAGTCGGTCTGCCCCCTATCGGAGCACGCTACGCACCACTTGAAGGCAATCTGCCTCCGTTGTGTCCGGAAACCGCGGGCCTAGAGCAACTCTTGCGGGTGACGCTAACACCACGCTTTCCAGCCCGTCAAGACACAATGGCAAAAAAATCAACACCCTGCGCTTCGAAGCTGCGGGCCGGGAATCACTTCGGGGTCCGACTCGTGGCCTGCGGAACCTCTGCCCCGCTCCGTCTCCAGAGTTGACTTCGCGGGTCCGAGCGACTAACCACTGGCTCCCGCCGCGGCGCGGATCGACCCGGAGAGACCTTGGGCAGCGTCATCAAGAAGCGCCGGAAGAAGATGCGAAAGCACAAGAAGCGCAAGCTCCTCCGGCGCGCCCGGCACAAGCGGAAGCGCTAGCGGCCCGAGGCTCGGCGCGCGGTCGGCGACGGTCAGAGCGTCGGTGAGGGCTCCGGCTCGAGGTCGGAGCGCGGCATGCGCGCCCGCTCCAGCACCTTGCCCAGCACGCGGTTCAGCGTGTTCTGCCGGCGCAGGAACTTCAGCGGGGGGCGCCGCCGCACCCCCAGGTTGCGCAGGGCATCCACGATCTCGCCGTTGTCCGGATCGATCATCAGCCCGCGCCGGAGCAGGCGAATCGCCTCGGCCTTGAACCCGAAGGCAAGATGAAGCCGGGCCAGGTTGTGGTAATGGACCGGGTCGAAGAATTCGTCCCGGGCCGCCGACCGGCACAGCTCCAGCGCCTGCTCCCAGCGCCGCTCCGCCAGTCCGAGGGTGAGACCGTAGAAGGACCGGTGCTGCGCGGATCCCGGATCGATCCGATGGGCGGCGCGGAAGTGCGCCAGCGCCCGGTCGACGGAACCGGCGCGTAGCTCCTCGCTACCCTGGCGGAAATGCTCCAGGGCGCTCGCCTGCATGCTCATTCGGGGGGGCTCCTGTTGGGAGCGGCCGGCCTCGGGCCGGTCGCCCGACCCGTTCACGCAAGGGCCGTGCCGTGTGCAGCGGGCCGGCATCGCGCGGGCCAAGCCGGTGGGAGGCGGGAGGTTCGAGCCCGCGGGCGGCCGGGACGTCGCGGTCCCCGGAGTTCGAGATCGTGCTTCGCGAGTTCGATCTCGTCACCTGCGCCGACTCCGGGTCAGCGCTCCAGCAGCGCGAGCCTCTCCCTGCGTTCGAACTCCTGCCGGAGCGCCTCGTAGTCGTCGGCCGAAAAATCCCGGAAGCCCGCGTCGCCCCGCTCACGCCAGTAGAGCGGCTCGTGGGGCAATCGGTGGCGGTCGAAATGCACCCGCTTGAGGTTGCGCACCAGGATCTTCTGCGTCTGGGTGTACTCGAACTCCTCGACGATGCGCACGAAGTCGGGGACCCACTTGCGGTCCATGGCCCCGTGCAGGACCTGGTCCTCGCAGAAGCGGAAGAACGCGACCGGGTCGAAGCGTGCGCCCGGGCGCAGCTTCAGCGCCGCCATCACCAGCTCGTCCGACACGGCGCAGGGAACGCCGTAGGCGGCGGCGAGGAGAACGTCCGGGTGCTCCTGGAGAATCCGGGCTACCTGGGCCGCGGAGAAGTTCTCGCCGTCCTTACGGATCCAGTCGTCCGTCCGGCCATCGAAGAAGAGATAGCGACGGCCCTCCCGCTCGAGGACGTGGCCGAGATCTCCGGAGTGGTAGACGCCGTCGCGGTACTTGGAGGCGTTGGCCTCGGCGTTCCCGTAGTAGCCCTGGAAGAGCGCCGTGTCGGGAGCCACGCGACAGATCTCCCCGACGGCCTCGGCGTAGTTCGCGATCTTGCCCTCCGCGTCGAGCCGGGCCAGCGGGCACTCCCCGCCTCTCTCGTTCAGGATCCGCACGGCGGGATCGGTGATCTCCCCGACGCTGCCGCGGGGGTCGTTCTTCGAGCGGAAGGTGCTGATGGCCGCCTCGGTGGACCCGTACAGCTCGAACATGTCCTCGAGTCCCAGCCAGCGGACGAAGCGATCGATGTCGGGCGGGGCCGCCCCGTTCCCCACCGCGTAGCGCAGCCGGTTGTCGGGGTGCCCCGCGATCTCCGCGAGGATCCGCTCCTCGTCCCCGCCGTACTCGCGCTCGATCGCAGACAGGATGTAGTGGACGGGCTCGCCCACGTAGTTCCAGAAGCTGACGCCGTAGCGCAGCACGTCGGGGACGAACTGGCTGGCGCTGAAGGTCGAGCGCATCGAGAGCGCCCCTCCCACGTGGAAGGCCGGCTGGAAGCCGAGGAAGAGCGCGTTGGAGTGGAAGAGCGGCATGCAGGCGTAGCCGACCGACTCTCCGTCGAGGTCGAGCTGGTCGGCGACGCGCGCGCCGATCAGCAGCAGCTTCGCGTGATTGTTATTGATGCCCTTGGGCAGGCCGGTCGTCCCCGAGGTGTAGATGACCACCAGGTTGGTATCGGGCCCGACGTCGACGCCGGGGCTGTCGAGGCTCTCGCCCGGCTTCGCGACCTCCTCGGCGATGCGGTCCAGGACGTCGCGCTCCCCGTGCGGGTGCCGGTCGTCGGCTCGCAGCACGAGCAGGTTCTCGTCGGAGAGGTGTCGGAGCTGGTCCTTCACCCGCTCCACCTCCGGGAGCAGTCGCTCTTCGACCACGAGCAGCCGGCTCTCGGAGTGGTTCAGCACCCCCGCGAGGGTCTCACCGCGGAGGCCGGTGTTGACGCCGAAGAGCGTGAATCCCGCGTAGCCGCAGCCCGCGTAGAGGCTGAGCAGCTCGGCGTGATTCTCGAGCAGCATCGCGACGTGACCCGTCCCCCGAGCCGCGCTCGGCCCGAGACGGCGCCGGAGGAAGTGCGCCCAGCGCACGGCGTCGTCGCGCAGCTCGCGCCAGGTGAGGCAGCGGGGGCCATCGAGGACGGCCGGGCGGTGGGCGCAGCCCGCGTCAGCGGCGCGCGCGTCCAGCTGGGCGCCGAGGGTGAAGGCAGCGGATCGGTGGGCGGAGAACGTCAACGGGAGGATCTCCCGGCGAATGGCGGAATCCGGTCGATCCTACCAGACACACTCAACCGCACGGACCGCCAGGCACACCCGGACCGGCCCCGGTCCCCAGCCGGTCCTCCCATCCCACCTCGTCCCGGCGTGTCGCGCCCGAATCAGTACTCGATGATCTCCAGGATGTAGCGCTTCTTCTCCTTGCCGCTCGCCGCTGCCATCAGCGTGCGAATCGCGGATGCGTGAGCGCCCCCCTTGCCGATCACTTTGCCCAGATCCTCCTTGGCGACCCGCAGCTCGAGCACGTGGGCGTGCTCGCCGATCACCTCCTTGATCTGGACCTCCTCCGGCTTGTCCACCAGAGCTTGAACGATCGCCATGATCAGCGACTTCATCGCCGCCTCCACATCTGCTTCGTCGACCCCCGGTGGGACCCCGTGCCCCCCGCTGACGCCCCCGGGAGCCGATCGGCGCGATGTTCGTGGGGGCGCACTGTAGCGCAGAGATCCCCGATACCATACGCGACTACGCATTCCAGTTGCGCGCGATCATTCGATTTTCTCGAACCGAACCCGAGACCGGCCGGGCGCCGCCCGGGCGTCGCCACCCGCCGAGCCGGTTCTCGCACGAGGATGTCGATACCGATCCACCCCCCGGCGGCCGCGCGAGTCCGGCGCGGTCAAGGCCGATAGCGAACGCGCCGACAGGTCCGTTACCCTGCCGCGGCGATCGGAGGGAGGACGCGCTTCAAGCCTCCGCCCGATCGACGAAAACCCCGGGAATCCGGGACCGGGTGCCCCGGACACCGGATCCCGAGAGGCGCATGGAACCGAACCCGCCGCACCAATCGGGCCACCCAATCCGACACTCCACCGCCTGAGGTCGCTCGCGCACTCCTGGCGGTGAGCCGGAGAAGACGCGATGGCGACGCCTGGATTCACAGCGCGCACGCTCCGCAGGCTGCTGGCCAGCGGTGTGATGACGCGTGCCGAGCGGCTGCTGGCGAAGATGCCTCCGGCCGACGTCGCGCCGATCCTCTCCGACCTCACCCAGGACGAGATTCGCACGGTCATCGAGCTGCTGTTCCGGCAGCGGCGCGCCGCCCTGGTGCTGCGCGAGCTGCCGCCCGAGATGCTGCCGCGCCTGTTCGACGCCCTCTCGGACCAGCGCATCGCCGACGTGATCGCGCGTCTCGAGATCGACGACCTGATCGAGCTCGTCGAATGGATCCCGGAGGAGCGCCGTGGAGAGGTGCTCCAGCGCCTCCCCGACCACCGTCGCGAAGAGCTGATGAAGGCCGCGCTCTACCCCGAGTACAGCGCCGGCCGGGTGATGACCACCAACTTCGTCGCCCTCGACGAGAAGATGACCGCGCAGGAGGCGATCGACTCGATCCGCGCGGCCGGGAGCGGCAACAACGAGTCGATCCTGTACCTCTACGTGGTGGACGACCAGCGCTGCCTGCGCGGGGTGGTCCCGATCCGGCGTCTCGTCGCCGCGCCTCCGGACCGGCCGGTCGGGGAGATCATGATCCCGGACCCGGTGTGCGTCCGCGCCGAGGCCGATCAGGAGGAGGTGGCGGTGGCCGTGCGCCGCTACGACCTGCTCGCCGTGCCGGTCGTCGACGTCGACAACCGGATGCTGGGCGTGATCACCGTGGACGACGTGATCGACGTCATCACCGAAGAGGCGACCGAGGACATCTACCACCTGGCGGGCCTCTCGGACGAGGACCGCGTCTTCAGCCCCGCCTACGTCTCGATTCGCAAGCGACTGCCCTGGATGCTCGTCAACCTGGGAACCTGCTTCCTGGCCGCGTGGGTGGTCGGCCTCTTCGAGCGCACGATCGAGCAGGTCGTCGCACTCGCCGTGTTCATGCCGGTGGTGGCGGGCATGGCGGGCAACGGCGGCACGCAGTCGCTCACCGTGATCACCCGTGGCATCGCGCTGGGCGAGCTCGAGTTCTCGACCGGCTTGCGCGCGGCGGCGAAGGAGCTCGCCGTGGGGCTCGTGATCGGCGTGCTCACCGGCTTGGCGAGCGCCGGGATCGCCGTCTTCTGGCACGGCAGCCCCGCGCTCGGGCTGGCCCTGTTCCTGGCGATGGTCGTGGCGATGGCCGTCTCCGGTCTGATGGGCGCTGCCGTGCCCCTCGCCCTCAAGGCTCTGCGCCAGGATCCGGCACTCGGCTCCGGTGTGATCGTCACCACCTTCACCGACGTGTTCTCCTTCTTCGCCTTCCTCGGCATCGCCACGCTGATGCTCGACCGGCTCCTGGTGCCCTGACGCGCCGCGCGGGTGTACACTGCTCCCGCGATGCAGCTTCGCACTCCCGTCTGTGACCTGTTCGGCATCGATGTCCCGGTCTTTCTCGCCGGGATGGGCGGCGTCGCCTACGCCGAGGTGTGCACCGCAGTCTCCGAGGCGGGAGGCTTCGGCACGCTCGGCATGGCCGGCGCCTCCCCGGACGGGATCCGCGAGGAGATGCGCAGGGTGCGCGAGCGCACGGACCGTCCCTTCGGCGTCGACCTGCTGGCTGCCCTCCCCGAGAGCATGCTCGCCGCGATCGACGTCATCATCGAAGGCGGCGCGAAGGCGTTCATCGCGGGGCTGGGAGTGCCCGGTCCGGTGATCCAGCGCTGCCACGACGCCGGTCTGCTGGTGATGAGCATGTGCGGCAAAGTGAGCCACGCGGTCGCCGCCGAGCGCGCCGGCTGCGACGTGGTCGTCGCCCAGGGAACCGAGGCGGGGGGGCACACCGGACAGGTGGGCGGCATCGCCCTGATCCCCCAGATCGTCGACGCGGTCGATATCCCGGTGCTGGCGGCGGGTGCGATCGTCGACGGGCGCGGCCTCGCCGCCGCGCTCGCCTTCGGGGCCCAGGGCATCTGGATGGGCACGCGCTTCATCGCCTCCCAGGAGGCGCGCGCCAACGAGGGCTACAAGAAGCGCATCACCGAGATCGGCTCGGCGGACACGGCGATCACGCGCTCCTACTCGGGAAAGCCGATGCGCGTGATCCGCAACGCGTGGGTGGACGACTGGGAGCGGCGTCCGGACCAGATCCAGCGCTTCCCCGACCAGATGGCCCATTCGGCGCGCGAGGGAGTCCTGCTCTTCGCAACCGGCGAAACGGAGGGCTTCGACAGCGAGCGGGCGTGCATGCCCTGCGGTCAGGGCGCCGGGGCGATCGACGACATCCCGACCTGCGCGGAGATCATCGAGCGGGTGATGCGCGACGCTCGCGAGACGATCGAGCGGCTGCACGGCCTCGTCTGACGCGCGCCGTCGGGCGAAAGGCGACGAACGTCAGATCGTCGGGCTTCGAGGGGTCCTTGCCGTCCGGTGCGTGCATGCGCGCCCGGGCCAGCTCGGCCAGCCGCGCACTCGCCGCGTCGAGGGGCCCGCTGCGCAGCAGCGCGACGATCTCGTCCGTATGCAGGTTGTCCGACAGGCCGTCGCTGGCGAGCAGGAGCGTATCCCGCGCCGCCATCCGGTACTGCGATCCGATCTCGATCCGCATGTCGGCGGCACCTAGCAGGTTCGAGACGATGTGGCGCTCCTCGTGGTGCATGGCCTCGCCCTCGTCCAGCAGCCCCGACTCCACCGCGAATCCGACCGGCGAATGGGCGACGGTCTGCAGCTTGATCCGGCCGCGCTGCCCGACCAGGAGGATCGTCGAGTCGCCCGCGTGATAGGGACGGATCGCGCCGTCGCTGAACTCCACGACGGCGAGCGTGGTGCCGGCTCCCACGCCCAGGGCGCAGATCGCCTGGTTCGCGCGCTCGATGCCGTTGAGCACGGCGTCGCGCAGCATCCAGCCCTCGCTGCGCGCCTCCTTCAGCGCCGCCTCGAGCGTGTCGATCGCCAGGGACGAGGCCCGGGCTCCGGCCCGCTCGCCTCCCAGGCCGTCCGCCACCGCCAGCACGAACGCCTCGTCGCCGAAGGGCAGCAGCGCCGCCGCGTCCTCGTTCGGGCCCGGCCGTTCCGGCGAGCGACAGCTGAACAGGGCGACCTCGCCGCGGCCGACCGAGTGCACGCGCACCTCCTCCATGTCGCCGTCGCGAACGCGCAGAATGGGAAGCGATGCCATCGCGCGAAGAGTAGCCGGATCGCACCGGGGCCCGCCTTCGCTCGCCTCCGGGTTGCCGCCGTCGCTATGATCGCGGGCTTGCGTACCGAGCCACGATGAATCCGCCCCAAGCCACGACGCTCGCGCGACGCGCTCTCGTCCTCGCCGGAGGCGGGGCGCGCGGCGCCTACGAGGCCGGAGTCCTCGCCCACGTGTTCGAACACGTGCTGCCGCGCCTGGATCCGGCGGTCGGCTTCGACATCGCGTCGGGAACCTCGGTCGGGGCGATCCACGCCGCCTTCACCGCCGCCACGGCTCGACACGAGCCACGCGAACGTGCGCGACTGCTGCTGGACACCTGGCTCGCGATGGAGCTCGGCCGCGTGTTCCGTCTCGACGCCCGCGATCTGATCGGCATTCCCCTGCGTGCGCTCGGACTGCGGACCCAGCGCCGCGGCGAAGTGGTGGGAGGCCTGGTGGACGTCGCCCCGCTCGAGAAGCTGGTCGAGCAGGCCGTACCCTGGCACGCGCTGCGCGAGAACCTCAGCGGACCGACGCCGCGCGTCCTGTGCGTGTCGTGCACCGAGGTCCGCAGCGGCCGCGTGACGGTCTTCATGGACGGTCCGCTGGCCGACCCGGACCCGTGGCTCCACGACCCCACCTCCCAGGCGATTCGGGTCGAGATCTCGGCGCGACACGTGCGGGCGTCGGCGGCGATCCCTTTCCTGTTTCCGGCGGTGCGCATCGGCGAGCGCTACTACGTGGACGGCGGCCTGCGCATGAACACGCCGCTCTCCCCGGCCCTCCGCCTGCGCGCCGACCGCATCCTCGTGGTGGCGCTCAAGCACGACGTCTCGGGCGAGCCCGAGGAGGCCGCCTACCCCGAGAGCGTGATCACCCAGCCGGCGTTCCTGATCGGCAAGGTGCTCGACGCCCTCACGCTCGACCAGATCGAGTACGAGCTGCACCGGATCGAGCTGATCAACGCCCTGCTCGAGCAGGGACGGCGCGTATACGGTGACGACTTCAGCGATCGCATCAACGTCGCGGTCCGGGAGCAGCGGGGTGTCGGCTTCCGGCCCGTCCACACCGTGACGATCCGACCCAGCGAGGATATCGGCCGCGTCGCAGCGCGCTGCCACCGCCAGGGCGGCGGGCCCCGGGCCCTGGGCGTCCTGGGCGAGCTGGTCGCTCGCGCCGCCTCGAGCGGCGTTCCCGAGGACGAGGCGGATCTCCTCTCCTACGTCTACTTCGACGCCCGCTTCACCCGGGAGCTCGTCGAGATGGGCCGAGCGGACGCCCGCGCGCGCGAAGACGAGATCGCCGAGCTGCTGGCAGACTGAGCGGACCAAGCCGTCAGAGAGCGTAGGTCGCTTCGAGATAGGCGACGATGTCCGCCGACTCGAAGAGCGCTTCGCCGGTGTTCGGATCCGAGAGCCAGGGCACCATCATCCGGCCCGATCGCTCCACGAAGGCGTCGCGCCGGGGGCTGCCCGCGGCCACGTTGTGGAGGAGGTAGGGAAGCTCCAGGGTGCAGAGCGTCTCGCGCACGATCCGGCAGAAGGGAGATGCTTCGAAGGAGTACAGCTCGAGGGGCTGCTCGGGCGAGCGAGCGCGCCGGTAGCGGCTTCCGCCGCCGAGCCGGGGCAGACCCGCCAGGATCGAGACGATGTCGGTGAGCCCGCCCGCGCCGAGGACGAACGGGACGGATCCGGTTCCGTAGCGTCCAAAGAGATAGGAGACGATGTCGTCGGACTCGTACATCGCCTCGCCGGTGTTCGGGTCCCGCAGATAGGGGAACATCTCGCGTCCGCCCTGTTCCCGGACGCGCGGCCGGAAGGTCGGACCGCCCTTCGGGCAGGGATACACCCGCGCGTCGAGATCCAGGATCGAGAGCGCTTCGCGCACCTTGCGGCAGAACGGGCAGGCCTCGAACTCGAACAGGTCGAGCGGCTGAGCGGGCCGCGCACCGAGCCCGCCGACGCGAGCGCCGCTCCCCAGACGCACGGCGCTGACTGCCAGCGAGGTCGCGATGTCGAGCGGCCGGAACAAGCCCTCTCCTTCGACGCCAGGCCGCGACGGTAGCGCAGACGCGGTGGATCCCTCGCCGGCCCCGCCCGAGGCTGTCATCCTCTGGGCCATGTCGAGCGATGCCCTGGAGCGCTTTCGCCTCGACGGCAGGACCGTCGCGATCACCGGCGCCTCCTCGGGCTTCGGACACCACTTCGCCGGCGTCCTCGCGTCGGTGGGCGCCGCGGTCGTGGTGGGCGCGCGCCGCGTCGATCGGATCCAGAGGCGCGTCGAAGAGCTCCGGGCCGGCGGCGCCCGAGCCCTCGGCGTCGCCCTCGACGTGCGCGACGCGGAGAGCCTCGCCGGCTTCCTCGACGCGGCCTGGGGCGAGTTCGGCTCCCTCGACGTCCTGGTGAACAACGCGGGCGTCGAGCCCGGCCCGAAGACGTACACCATGATCGAGGAAGAGGACTGGGACTCGGTCCTCGACACCAACCTCAAGAGCGTCTGGCTGGGCTCGAAGCTCTACACCGAGCGCGTGATCGCCCGCGGGCAGGCCGGCGGCAACATCGTCAACGTCTCCTCGATCACCGCCTACCGCACGATCAAGGGCCAGTTCCCCTACGCCGTTTCGAAGGCGGGCCTGGTCAAGGCCACCGAGGTGATGGCGCTCGAGGGCGCGAAGTACGGGATCCGTGTGAACGCCCTGGCCCCCGGCTACATCCTCACCGACGTCAGCCGCGTGCTGCTCGAAAGCCCTCGAGCCGAAGCCTTCGAGAGGCGCATTCCCCAGCGCCGCTTCGGCCGCTTCGAGGATCTCGACGGGCCGCTCCTGCTGCTCGCCTCGGATGCCTCCGCCTACATGACCGGCTCGACCATCGTGGTCGACGGCGGGCACGTCTGCGCGGAGCTCTGACCTGCGCCGACGCGGGCGGCCCCGAGCTCACGGTCGCGGAGCCGGGGGACGGACGCGCTCCAGGTAGCGGACGACGTACTTCCCGAGCACGTCGGCCTCCAGGTTCACGCGGTCGCCCGGCACGCGATCGCCGAGGTTGGTCTCGGCGAGGGTGTGGGGAATCAGCGCGACGTCGAAGCCGCGCTCGTCCACGTCTACCACCGTCAGGGAGACGCCGTCGATCGCCACCGACCCTTTCTCGACGAGGTAGCGCGTGATCTGCGACCCGCAGTCGACGGCGAAGCGGACGTCGTCGCCGCGGCGCTCGACGGCACGCACCCGGCCGGTTCCGTCGACGTGCCCCTGGACGATGTGGCCGTCGAGCCGCCCGTCGGCCCGCATCGCGCGTTCGAGGTTCACCCGCGCGCCCAGGCCCTGGTCGCCCAGGGAGGTCCGGCGCAGGGTCTCCTGCACGGCGTCGAAGCTGATCCGCCCTCCCCCGATGCCAGTGATCGTGAGGCAGCAGCCGTTCACGGCGATGCTGTCGCCGATCTTCGCGCCGTCGGTCAGGGAGGGGGCCTCCACCTCGACGCCCACGAGATCACCCCGGTGCTCCAGGGCCGACACGCGCCCCACGGCTTCGATGATGCCGGTGAACACCCGCTATCCCCCGAACCGGCGCTCGATCTCCCGATGCATGGCGTCGCGCACCCGGTCGTAGGAGGCCGGCAGCTCGATCGGCGGATTGGGATGCTCCGACACGATCCCCTCGAGCCGCATCTCGTGATACCGGACCTTGAAGTCCACGAACTTGAGACCGTGGGCGGTCGAGATCGCGACGACGCGATCGCTCTTCCGGATCACGCCGCGGTTGACCAGCTTCTCGGTGGCCGCGAGCGCGACACCCGTGTGCGGGCAGTTGAACAGACCCGTCCGGTCCGCCCGCGCGCACGCCTCGGCGATCTCCGTCTCGCTCGCCTGCTCGACGATCCCGTCGTAACGCTTCAGGGCGTCGATCGCCTTGTCGGCGGAGACCGGGTTCCCGATCTGGATGGCCGTCGCCAGAGTGGGCCTGGCCGCGATCGGCTCGAACACCTCGAAGCCGCGCTGGTACGAGAGGTAGAGCGGGTTCGCCGCCTCCGCCTGGGCGCACACGATCCGCGGCCGGCGATCGATGAGCCCGAGCTCGAAGAGCATGTCGATCCCCTTCGCCAGCGCCGACACGTTCCCCAGGTTGCCCCCCGGTATCACCATCCAGTCGGGAACCTCCCAGTCGAACTGCTCGATGATCTCGATGCCGACGGTCTTCTGGCCCTCGATGCGGAGGCTGTTCATCGAGTTCGCCAGGTAGATTCCGTCGCGGGAAGAGATCTCCTTCACGATCTCCATGCACCCATCGAAGTCGGTGTCCAGGGCGAACACGATCGCCCCGTTCGCCACCGGCTGGATCAGCTGGGCCACCGACACCTTGCCGCGGGGCAGGAACACGATCGCAGGGATGTCCGCCGCCGCAGCGTAGGCGGAGAGCGCGGCCGAGGTATCGCCGGTGGACGCGCATCCGACCGCCGGGATCTCCTTCCCCTGCCGCCTCATCTCGTTCACCATCGAGACCAGGACGGTCATGCCCAGGTCCTTGAAGGACCCGGTGTGGCTGTTGCCGCACTGCTTGATCCACAGATCCGCGATCCCGAGCTCGCGGCCGTAGCGCTCCGCCCAGAAGAGATTGGTCTGCCCCTCGTACATCGAGACCACGTGCTCGTTGTCGACGTTGGGCAGCACCCACTCCTTCTTGCCCCAGACACCCGACCCGTAGGGCCAGGCGCTCGAGTGGGAGCGCTCGCGGAACAACCGCTTCCACTCCGCCGCTGGCGTCTTCGCCAGCTCCGCCATGTCGTGGGCCACCTCGAGCAGCGATCCGTCGCGGGCGGTGTAGACGACCTCGTCGAGGGGGTAGGTCTCGTCGTGGTCGCGGATGCTGCGAAACCAGGCGCGGTGCGCGGGCTTCGAGTCGGACATCAGAGCCTCTCCTCGATGCGGATCAGGCGGGTGGGAGCGGTGACGTCGGGCAGGCCGTCGATGCGTTCGAGGGCGGCGCGCACGTCGGCCTCCCGCGTCGGGTGCGTGAGCACGAGGACCGGGACCGACGCCGTATCGCCTCCGCGGCCCTTCTGGATCACCGACTCGATGCCGATCCCGTGCTCGCCCAGGGCGCCCGCGAGGTGTCCCAGCACCCCGGCGCGATCCCGGGCCGTGAAGCGCAGATAGGCCCGTCCCTCGAGCTCGCCCAGGGGCACGAGCGGCACCGGTCGCAGGGCATCGGGAAGGTAGGAGAGCGGCGCGACGCGCCCCCCGCCTCCGCGCCGGATCTCCCGCGCGATCTCCACCAGGTCCGCGACCACCGCGCTCGCCGTGGGCAGCTCGCCCGCGCCTGCGCCGTAGAACAGCGTCGGCCCCACGGCGTCCCCGGTCACGGCCACTGCGTTCATCGCGCCGTCGACGCTGGCCAGCAGACTGGACCGGGGGATCAGCGTCGGGTGCACGCGCGCCTCGATCCGCTCGCCGCCCTCGGAGCCCGGGTGGCTCTTGGCGATGCCGAGCAGCTTGATCCGATAGTCGAAGGCCTCGGCGGCCTCGAAGTCGACGGGCTCCAGCCCGCGGATCCCCTCGGTGGGGATCTCCTTGAAGGTGAGCTGGGCGCCGAAGGCCATCGCGGCGAGCAGCGTCAGCTTGTGGGCGGCGTCGATCCCGTCCAGATCGAAGCTGGGGTTGGCCTCGGCGTAGCCCAGCTCCTGGGCGCGCTTCACCACGACCGCCTGCGCCTCTCCCGTCTGCTCCATCTGGGTGAGCACGTAGTTGGTGGTCCCGTTCATGATCCCGTGAACGCTCTCGATCCGGTTCGCCACCAGGCCCTCGCGGATCGAGCGCAGGATCGGGATGCCTCCCGCCACGCTGGCTTCGAACCCGACGTCCACTCCCTGTCGCGAGGCGGCCGCGAACACCTCGCCTCCGTGCAGGGCCAGCAGCGCCTTGTTGGCGGTGACCACGTGCTTGCCGGACTCGATCGCCCGCAACGTGAGGCGGCGCGCGGTCTCGTAGCCGCCGATCAGCTCGATCACGATCGACACCCGGGGATCATCGATCAGCCCCTCGGCGTCGGCGTCGAAGCGCACGCCGGAGAGGTCCACCCCGCGATCGGTGTCCAGATCGAGGTCCGCCACCCGCACCAGCCGCAACGGAAAGCCGAGACGCTGCTCGATCACCGCCGCGTTGCGCCGCAGCACCTTGGCCACGCCGGTTCCGATCGTGCCCAGGCCGATCAGTCCGACTCCGACGCCCTCCTTCGACACGTGCCTCCCGTTTCTCCGGACCCGCCGGGCCCTAGACCGACCCGTCGCGCAGGAAGCGCCGGATGCCCCGCACCGCCTGGCGGATGCGGTGCTTGTTCTCGACCAGTGCGAAGCGCACGTAGCCCTCGCCGTGCTGCCCGAAGCCGAGCCCGGGCGACACCGCCACCTTCGCCTCGCGGATCAGGCGTTTCGAGAACTCCATCGAGCCGAGCGAACGGAACGGCTCCGGGATCTGGGCCCAGACGAACATCGTCCCGAGCGGCTTCTCGATCTTCCAGGCGCCCTCGCCGGGCATGCCCAGGCCGTCGATCAGCACGTCGCGACGCTCGCGATAGATCGCGCAGTTCTCCGCCACCACGTCCTGGGGTCCGCGCAGCGCCACGATCGCGCCGATCTGGATCGCCTGGGGCATCCCATAGTCGAGGTAGCTCTTGATGCGCGCCAGGGCGTGGATCATCTCCCGGTTCCCCGCCGCGAAGCCGACGCGCCAGCCCGCCATGGAGTGGCTCTTCGAGAGCGACAGGAACTCGATCGCCACGTCCTTCGCGCCGGGCACCTCGAGGATGCTGGGCGGCCTGTAGCCGTCGTAGCACACCTCGGCGTAGGCGAAGTCGTGGAGCACCATCAGGTCGTGCTCCTTCGCGAAGGCGACGATCCGCTCGAAGAAGGCCCGGTCGACGACGGTGGTCGTCGGATTGTGCGGGAAGGAGAGGATCAACATCTTCGGCTTCGGCCAGGTGCGCGAGATCGCCTGCTGGAGATTCGCGAAGAAGTCCGAGTCGGGAGTCAGCGGCACGTGGCGCAGGTCGCCGCCGGCGATGATCACCGAGTACGCGTGGATCGGGTACGCCGGGTCGGGACACAGGACGACGTCCCCGGGCCCGATCGTCATCAGCACGAAGTGGGAGAGACCCTCCTTCGCGCCGATCACCGCGATCGCCTCGCTCTCCGGGTCGATCTCGACGCCGTGATTGCGCTGGTACCACTCGCTCGCCGCGGCGCGCAGGTTCGGGATGCCGCGCGACGCCGAGTAGCGGTGATTGCGCGGATTGCGCGATGCCTCGGCGATCTTCTCGACGATGTGCGAGGGCGTCGGCAGATCGGGATTGCCCATCCCGAGGTCGATCACGTCCTCACCGGCGCGGCGCGCCGACTTCATCAACTCGATCACCTCGGCCAGGATGTAGGGCGGCAGGCGATTGAGTTTGTCGAAGTGGTGGTGGATGCGTTGACTCACCGGAAGGCCTCCTGGTCCGCGGCAATGCCGCAGGCGAAACCGTCCCCGCGCGATATCGGCCGAACCGCAAGCCTATTGGAATTCCGGGCCCGGGCAAGGATCGCCCGGAGGATCGCTCCCCGACGCGTCCCCGGGACGCCGCCCGAAGCCGACCAGAGCGGCCCCGAGCAGGACGGCGCCGCCCAGCAGCCCGGCACCGGGGGGCCAGGGCACACCCAACGCCAGGGGCAGATACCCCGCCAGCAGGGCGACCGCCGCCACGAGCAGGGCGTAGGGGAGCTGGGTGCGCACGTGGTCCAGGTGGTCGCAGCCGCTGGCCACGGAGGAGAGGATCGTGGTGTCCGAGATCGGCGAGGCGTGATCCCCGAAGATCGATCCGTCCAGCACGGCGCTGATCGCCACCGCCACCATCACCGGTCCGCCCTGCTCGCCTCCCAGCGCCGCGGCGAGGGGGACTGCGTTGGGCAGCAGGATCGACATCGTCGACCAGGAGGAGCCGGTCGCGAAGGAGACCAGCGCCGCCGCCACGAACAGCAGCACCGGCAGCAGGCCCGGGCGCAGGGCGTCGGCGAGCAGCGCGATCAGGTAGTCGGCGGTGCCCAGGTCGGCGCAGACCGCCCCGATCATCCAGGCCTCGAAGAGCAGGACCGTGGCGAAGCCCAGGGTCGGCAGCGCCGCCGCGGCCGCGCCCCCCATCTCGCCGGCCGAGAGGTGGGGCCGCGGAGTCTCCCTCCGCCGGGCCCGCGCCGCGATCGCGACCGCCGCGGCGACCGCCGCACCGCCCAGAAGGCTGGCCGCGATCCCCCAGCCGAGCCAGCCCCGCGCGAACCAGGCGGCGCCCAGCACGAACCCCAGAGCCACCCGCAGGGCGTTCGAGCCGGCAGTGAAGGCGGCCGCTCCGAGTCCGGCCAGCGCACCGGCGAAGATCGGACCGGCGCCCGCGCCCCCCAGCATCACGTCCATCCAACGCGCAGGATCGCGCCAGCCGCCGCCCGGATCGCTGTACAGCGCGAAGCCCCCGCCGTCGGAGAGGATGCGCAGGACCGTGACTCCCAGCGTGACGCCGAGCGGGACCAGCGCGCGACGCGCCGCGTGCGGCAGGCCCGGCGCCGGCTGCATGCGCGCCAGGGCGTCGGAGAGCGGCGGCCGCGAGTCGCGTCGGGTGACCTCGCCGGTCCGGCGCGCGCGTCGCTCGGCGCGTCCCATCGGCCCGAAGTCGCGCCCGGACAGCGCCACCGCCAGCACGAAGAAGATCGTCAGCCAGCAATAGCTGCGGTACGGGAGCGACGACCAGAACACGGCGTATCCGCTCTCCGAGATCCCGGCGGCGGGCAGCTGGGGCGCGAAGATCGACACCTGGAAGGCGATCCAGGTCGAGAGCAGCGAGAGGCCCGCCACGGGCGCCGCCGTGCTGTCGACGATGTAGGCGAGCTTCTCGCGCGACACGCGCATCCGGTCGGTGAGAGGACGCAGCGTGCTGCCCACGAGCATGCAGTTGGCGTAGTCGTCGAAGAAGATCAGCAGACCCGCCGACCAGGTCACGAGCTGCGCCGAGCGCGCGCTGCGCGCCTGCCGCGCGATGCTCTCGACGAGGCCGGCCACGCCGCCGGCCCGGCTCATGACGCCCACCATCGCGAGCAGGGCGACGATGAAGCCGAGGATCTCGAAGCGGAAGGAGCTGGTGACCTCGTGTGCCAGGTAGACGGTGAACACGTCGAGGGCGCCGCGCAGGGGCGCCAGGAGCCCCGCCCCCTGGCGCGCGGCCCCGGCGACCGCTCCGGCGAGAATGCCCAGGAACAGGGCGAGCAGGGTGCGCTGCCAGACGAGTGCGACCGCGATCGCGACCAGCGGCGGAAGCAGCGAGCTGCGGTCGGGGGCGATCCAGCGCCCCGCCGCCGGCAGCGCCACCTCTCCGCGCCGCCCCCGCAGCGCGCCGCGCACGGCGAGCACCGACCCCTCGCGCTCGACGTCGACGACCAGATCCTCCGCGCCCGGCGCCCTGCCCTCCACCAGCGGCGGGACCGTTCCGCCGGTCGGCGGGCGCTCGCGGAGATCGCGCAGTGCAGTCCGGACCGCGCGCTCGACGCGCCCGCCGGGTTGCGCGGGCGCGCCGCCGACGCGCACCCGAAGCGCGAGGGGCGCCTCGAGCCGCGCGCCCACCAGGCCGCCGAGCAGTGAAGGCTCGCCCGCGCGGGCTCGCTCGGCGTCCTCGCGCAGCAGGTGCGCGACGCCCTGGGCGTCCAGCGACTCCCGGTCGGCGCTGGGCCCGACCAGCAGCCCCGCACAGAG
>Ga0315553_10000105_pt1 | contig 69909 bp, 80 predicted proteins | sample SalMarSW160140MG_FD_203099 | JGI IMG/M metagenome (GOLD analysis project Ga0315553, IMG submission 203099) | Salt marsh sediment microbial communities from the Plum Island Ecosystem LTER, Massachusetts, United States - Salt Marsh Sediment SW1601-40 ... | reverse complement strand
TGCGGTAGATAATCTCGACGGCGCCCTTGGCGCCCATCACCGCGATCTCCGCCGTCGGCCAGGCGTAGTTGACGTCGCCTCGCAGGTGCTTCGAGGCCATGACGTCGTACGCCCCGCCATAGGCCTTGCGGGTGATCACGGTGACCTTGGGTACCGTCGCCTCGGCATAGGCGAAGAGCAGCTTGGCGCCATGCTTGATGAGGCCGCCGTACTCCTGGTCGGTGCCGGGCAGGAAGCCAGGAACATCGACAAAGGTGACGAGCGGGATGTTGAAGCAGTCGCAGAAGCGCACGAACCGCGCGGCCTTGCGCGAGGCATCTGAATCGAGGACGCCGGCGAGCACCATCGGCTGGTTGGCGACGAAGCCCACGGTGCGCCCCTCGATGCGGCCGAAGCCGATGACGATGTTCTTGGCGAAAGCCTCCTGGATTTCGAAGAAGTCGGCCTCGTCGGCGACCTTCAGGACGAGCTGCTTGATGTCGTAGGCCTTGTTGGCGGCGTTCGGGATCAGCCGGTCCAGCGACTTCTCCTCGCGGTCCGCTGAATCGTTGGTGTCGATGGCCGGCACTTCGGCGCGGTTGGACAGCGGCAGGAGGTCGATCAGCCGGCGCATGGCGGTAAGTGCATCGACATCATTGCCGTAGGCACCGTCGGCGATCGAGGAGCGCACGGTGTGGACCGAGGCACCGCCGAGCTCCTCCGGGGTTACCGTCTCGTTGGTCACGGTTTTGACGACGTCCGGACCGGTAACGAACATGTACGACGTATCGCGCACCATGAAGATGAAATCCGTCATCGCCGGCGAATAGACGTCCCCGCCGGCGCACGGCCCCATGATCACCGAGATCTGCGGGATGACGCCGGAGGCGAGTACGTTGCGCTGGAAGACCTCGGCATAGCCGCCGAGGGCCGCGACACCCTCCTGGATGCGGGCGCCGCCGGCGTCGTAGAGGCCGACAATCGGCGCGCCGTTCTTCAACGCCATGTCCTGGATCTTCATGATCTTCTCGGCGTGGGCTTCCGACAGCGAGCCGCCAAAGATCGTAAAGTCTTTGGCGAAGACGAACACCGGCCGGCCGTTGACCGTGCCCCAGCCGGTCACCACGCCGTCGCCGGCGATCTTCCGTTCCGCCATGCCGAAGTCGGTAGCGCGGTGCTGGACGAACATGCCGAACTCCTCGAAGGAACCCTCATCGAGGAGAACCGAAATGCGCTCGCGGGCCGTGAGCTTGCCGGCTTTGTGTTGGCCCTCGATGCGCGCCTCGCCGCCACCGAGCCGCGCCGCCGCCCGACGTTTCTCCACCTCTTCGAGGATCTTTCGCATCGCCGCCCTCCGATACCCACCGCCCGGTGATTAGCACAGGGCGGCGCCCTCCGGAAAAAAGCCTGCTGAAGCATGCGGTCAGTCCCGGCCAGCAGCGAGGATCAGTGCGGCGGCCTCGAGCTCCCACCAGCGCGGCTCGCGCTGGGCGAGCGCCGCCGCGTCGGCGCCCCACTGGCTCATCTGCCAGTTCTCGTCGACGTGGGCAGCGAGCCACGCTTCTTCCGCAGTGAGATGACCAAGCGCCAGCGCCAGCGCGATCACCGCCGAGCCGGTGAGCGTCGTCGCGGTATGCAAGGCCGCCAGGGTCAGCGCGTCGAGGGGAGCGATAGCTTCTTCGACGGCGCCGAAGACGCTCGAATCTTGTGCGGCCGGAACGACGCCCTCGATCAGTGTCAGACGCACCCCAAGGGCCTCCCGCGCCCAGGTCACCAGCGGCGACCACGCCGCATCTTCGGCCTCGACCAGCGCCCGCGGGCCTTCGGCCCGGTAGCAGACAAGGTCGCTGCCGGCGTAGGCGACGATCTCGGCACGGATGGCCGCCATCTCGCGGCTGACCCGATCAATGGCAGCATTGACGACGCGCGTCAGCGGCATCGCCATCGGGTCGAGGCGCTCGCCCTGACCCGACCATTCACCGGCGAGCGCCCGGGCGACCGGTTCGCGGTCCACAATGACCGGCTTACGCCCCGGGGTCCGAGCCACCCGGCCATCGAGCAAGAGGGCAAAGCCGCCCTCGCGCGCCTCCGCGGCGGCCTGCTTGTAGAACCGCCGCGGCGGCTCCCGGCGCGCCAAGCGCTGCGCGGCACGTATCGGATCGTGCGATTTATCGGTCATGTCGGACGCCGGTTGACCAAGTAGATGCCGAGCGCAACCAGCGCCAGCGCCGCGACCAGATTGAGGCTGACCGGCTCCGACAGAATGAGCCCGCCGAACGCCACTCCAAACAGCGGCGTCAGGAAGGCGAAGGCCGACAGCTGTGCGGCTGGATAACGCGAGATCAGCCAGAACCAGGCCAGGTAGCTGGCTGTCACGACCGCCACCGCCTGGTAGGCGAAGGCGACAGCCACAAGCCAGTTGAGGTCGCGGACGAACGGTCCAAAGAACGGCGCGAGGCAAAGCGGGATCGCCGCGCCGAGCGCGAGCTGATAGGTGAGCACCTTCTCCGGTGCGGCCGTATTGAGGCGCGTGGTGCGTATGACCAACGTCGTCGAGCCCCAGGCGAATGCCGCAGCCAGACACAGCCCGTCGCCGATTAACGCCTGTGGCGAGGGCAGGCTCAGACGGTCGGAAAACGCAATGACAACACCCGCGAACGCAGCTACCAGACCGACCACGCTCGCCACCGTCAAGCGCTCTCCGGGGATCAGGAAATGCGCACCGACCGCGACGACGAAAGGCATCGCGTAGAGAAAGACGATGCCGCGCGAGACCGTTGTAAAGTCGAGGCCCACGAAGATCATCACGAACTCGACCCCGAAAAGCGCGCCGGCAGCGATGCCGGCCGCCAGCGTGCCGTCGCGTGCGAACAGGCGCACGCCTCTGAGACGGCACCATCCAAGCAGAAGCAGACAGCCGATTCCCGAGCGCAGCCCCGCCTGGAGGACCGGTTGGATGCCCGCGTTGGCAACCTTGATCGCGACCTGATTAAGGCCCCACGACAAAGTCAGGACGACAAGCAGCGATGCTGCAAAGGCGTCCAGGCTGGTGCGTCGAACGGGCGTTTCGGCGCTCGTCACAGCGTAAGCATCGGACTGGTTTCCGTGACAACGGCATACCAGTCCTGTCGGTCCATGACCGTGTTAACAGCCTTGATCGCACCGTCGAGCCGCTCGCGCCTGCCCGACCCGATGATGGGAATTCCCTTCGCCGGGTGGCGTGCAACGAAGGCAATCGCCGCCTCGGCCGGATTGGCGAGACCGTTCGTTCTGGCGATCCCCGAAAGCAACGCTCGCATGCGCACGCTCGCCTCGCTGCCGTCGGTCATCAGGTGGCCGCCGCCGACCGGCGACCAGATCATGGGCACGTAGCCGACGCGGATGGCGTGGTCGAAGGTGCCGTCCGAAATCGGATCGAGGTGGAGGGGCGAGAACTCGACCTGGTTGGTGACGATCGGCGCCTTGAGGCACGAGCCCAGGAGCTCGACGCGCGACGGCGAGAAGTTCGAGACGCCGACGTAGCGCGCCTTGCCTTCGGCAATCAGGGCGTCAAGCGTTTCCGCAGTCTCCTCGGGGTCCATCAGGTAGTCCGGACGATGGAGAAGCAGGACGTCGATCGCGTCAACGCCTAGCTTGGTCAACGAGCCCTCGACCGACCGGCGGATCTCGGTCTCGGTGAACTCGAAGTGACGGATGCGGTTCTCCGGCCGGTGCGGCGACAGCCTCTGGATGCCGCACTTGGTCACGATCTCGAAGTTGTCGCGGCCGACTTCGGCGATCGCCTTGCCCAGAAACTCCTCAACCGTATAGGGGTACGGCTCGCCGTAGGTGTTGGCGGTGTCGAGGGTCGTGATCCCGCGGTCAAGCAGGAAACGCAGGAACTCGGCCAATGCCGCCGGTGATGAAAACTGCTCCTCCGATCGCATCGACCCCCAGATGACGCCCGAGAATTCGGGGCCTTGGGCGTGCATGGTGACGCGGGCGACGGGTCCAGGGCCTGGCATCAGGGGGTCTCCTCCTCGTTATCAGTATCGCCCATTGCTGCGTCGAAGCCGAACAGGTTCCAGCTCTGCTGCATGTGGGCGGGCAGCGGCGCGGTCACGTCGAGCGTCCCGCCCGCCGGATGGGCAATGACGATGCGCCGGGCATGCAGGTGCAGCTTGTTCTGAATGCCACGCGGCGCCTCCCAGTCCTTGGCATCGAAATACTTCGGGTCGCCGATGATCGGATGGCCGATGTGAGCAGCGTGGGCGCGCAGTTGATGGGTGCGACCGGTCACCGGCCGCATGGTGATCCAGGCGAGCTTCTGACCGGCCTGATCGACCACCGAATAGAGGGTCACGGCGTGGCTTGCTTCGGCGGCACCGTGGCGCGCCACGCGCATGCGCTCGCCATCGCGACCCCCCTCCTTGGCAAGCCACGTCGACACACGCCCCTGTCGCGGCTTCGGCACGCCCTTTACCAGTGCCCAATAGATCTTGCGCGACGAACGCGTCCGGAAGGCTTGGGCAAGCTTCTGGGCGGCAAGGCGCGTGCGCGCGACTACCAGCACGCCGGAAGTGTCCCGGTCGAGGCGATGGACCAGACGCGGCCGCCGCCCCTTGCGATCGGTGAGCCCTGCGAGCATGGCATCGAGGTGGCGGGTGAGGCCCGAGCCGCCCTGGACGGCAAGGCCCTGCGGCTTGTTGAAGACGAACACCTGATCGTCCTCGTGGAGGAGGATGGAACGCAGGAAGTCGGCGTCACCGAGGCCGGAGCCGCGTTTGCCCCTGAGCGCGGGAGAAGCGCCAGCAGCGGCCGACAGCGGCGGCACGCGGACCGACTGGCCCGATGTGAGCCGCGTACTGGTCTTTACCCGGCCGCCGTCGACGCGCACCTGACCGGAGCGCAAAAGCTTCTGCAGCCGGCCGAACGAGAGGTCCGGGTAGTGCTCCTTGAACCAACGATCGAGGCGCATGCCGGCCTCGTCCGGCTCGACGGTTCGGATCTGGATTGGGGACATCGGCGACAAGGCATTAAAGGGCGCGCGCTTCATAACATCAAGAGGCGGGCGATCCGCGCCGCGGACGCATGGGCGCACGCCGGCCCAAGGGAACGCCCTCCCCCGCATGGAAACGTCGAGATCGGTTGACGTTGAACGCAAGCGGATGACGGGTCGCTCCTCGCGCGTGTGACGAGCCGCCGCGCCGCCACGGGTGTTGACCATATGCGGTGTTTTGCCTAGCGTGACGCCCGTGGGGATGGAGTCCCCCAACGACCGCCGAAGAGGCTGATGACTCCTGCCGCGTCGACAGCGCGGTGGGAGATTTGTGGACCCGCCGCCAGGCGGGTTTTTTTGTTGCCCGCGATGGAGGCGCATAGCGTTCGGGGAGACTGTCATGACAACCGTGTGGGCCCTCGCAGCACTCTGGTTCGCGCTCGCGTTGATCGCGAGCCTGTGCGCGATTTATCTCCGCATTTCCACGGCGCTCGCCGAGATCGTCATCGGCACCGGCGCGCAATGGGTGCTCGGCACGCTGTTTGGCGCCGCGATTCTGGGTGCCGACCACCAATGGATCACATTCCTCGCGGGCGCCGGCGCAATCATGCTGACCTTTCTCGCCGGTGCCGAGCTCGATCCCGACGTTTTCCGTCAGAAATGGAAGGAGGCGACCGCGCTCGGCGTTGCCGGGTTCGTGTTTCCGTTCCTCGGCTGCACCGCCGCCGCGTACTACCTGCTCGGCTGGGGCGTCGCGTCGAGTTGGCTCGGCGGCGTTGCCATGTCCACGACCTCCGTCGCCGTGGTCTATGCAGTGATGCTGGAATCGGGCCTCAACAAGACCAGCTTCGGCAAAGTCATCCTCGCCGGTTGCTTCATCAACGATCTCGGCACCGTGCTCGCCCTCGGCTTCATCTTCGCCCCGTTCGGCTTGCGGACATTGATCTTCGCCGCGGCAGCGGTGGCGGCGTTCATCGCGATACCGTGGCTAACGCCGCGGCTGTTCCGCCGACATGGTGACTTGCCGACCGAATTGGAGGCCAAGTACCTGCTTCTCGTCCTCTTCGCGCTGGGCGGATTGGCGACGTGGGCGGGAAGCGAGGCGGTGCTTCCGGCTTACGTACTGGGTTTGGTATTGGCTGGCACCGTCGGCCGCGACCATCATCTCATCCGGCGTCTGCGCACGCTGACGCTGGGTCTGATGACGCCATTCTACTTCATTCGGGCGGGCTCTTTCGTTTCCGTCCCAGCCCTGATCGCGGCGCCGACAGCGTTCTTGGTGATGCTTGCGGTAAAACTCGCGACCAAGCTTGTCGGAGTTTATCCCGTCACCATTGCCTTCGGTTCACCGCGCCGCGAGGCGGCCTACACGACCCTGATGATGTCGACCGGCCTCACCTTTGGCACGATCTCGTCGTTGTTCGGACTGTCGCACGGCATCATCGACCAATCGCAATATTCGGGCCTGGTAGCGGCTGTTGTCGCAACTGCGGTTGTACCGACGTTGATCGCCAACGCGTTCTTCCTGCCGCATCATCTGCTTGCCAAACACGCTGAGGCGATACAGGAAGACGCATAACGATCGGGCGAGATGAGCGGCCCGATCCGCGGCCTGCCTACGCCGCCGCCCGACCGGCGGCCATGGCCTCCAACGTCTCTCGGTATTCAGCGGGCAGATCGCAGGCAACCGCCAGCCGCACTAGGTAGAAGATGTACTCCTCGGACGGCAGCCCCGCGTCATCCGACGGCGTCGTCACATAGGTCTGAGCGTCGACAGCGACGCCGTCCGCCTGAACCACCGTGACGGTCGCCCGGTTGCGCGGGTTATCAGCGATCGCGCGACGTCTGTCGTAGCCCTCCCGTTCGTCGAGCCGCCCCATGTCGCTCTCATCGACCTCGTAGAGGACGCCCCACACCGCAGCCTCAGCCGCTGGCTCAAGGCCCGCGACCGCAGTCTCCCGGACAACCGAGCGACGCGGAAAGCATAGCCGAAATCCGTCGAGCCTCGCCTTCCCGACATGGCGCGCATCCGGGCAACGCAAGCGCATCTGCAACGGGTCGAGGTTCGACCCGTAGGCGAAGTAAAGCATCCGCCGCACTCCTGGCTCCGACTCCCTCATATGTGAGTCGCAGCCGGATGCACATGGGCGCCGTGCGGCTAACGTCGGGACTACGATCTCGGGCACGAGCCGCGCATGGCGGACGCGTTGGCACTCATGCGGTCCTGACGCTTCGCAGGGCGGCGATATAGGCCCGCGGCAGGTTGTGGTAGCGAGCGCCGTCGATGATGCTGTCGAGATAGGCGGCCGACGGCAGTGCGTTCGTGCCGTCGGGAGCCGCGATGTAGGTCATCGCCGTCACCGGCTGGGAGCCACCCAGGGCGCTGAGGCGCCGCACGGTGATCGCACGGAAGTCGTGACGATTGCCGTCCGGTCGACCGTTTGGATTGTAGCCCTCCTGGTGATGGAGGATCAGGAGGTCTTCGGCAGGCACCTCATAGAGCGCACCGAACACCACGCTGCCCTCGCTTGGCGTGATGCTCGCCGAGGCGCAACCCCACGTCCGCGAAAACCGCGGGAAATGCAGGCGATGACCAGGCAGGCGCGCCACACCGATCGAGCGGTAGCCGGGGCAGCGCTCGGACATCTGGCCCGGGTTCATGTTGGAGCCATAAGCGAAGTAGATCATGCCGTCGGTTTCTAGCGCGCTGCCGGAGGACGGCAAACCGGTCCAGCCGCGACATGCCGACGCCGATGCGCGGGTGACCACAACCGTCGCCTCCCGTGCGTGGACGGTAGAGGACCACCGCCCGCAGGATCGTTCACCTGGTCTGGTTGCCGCCGTGCGCGCCACGGATACCGGCAACCGTGAACGTCGCCAGCACCATCGCAACCGCTCCCAACAGAAAGAGGAGTTGCGGCTCACCGCGATCGAGCATCGGACCAACGATCAGCGGGGCGACGAGGGCGCCGCCGTCGAGACCAGAATAGACCGTGCCGAAGGTCTTGCCGAGATTGCCGCGGGGCGCGGACTCGCGAATGAGAAGGTCTCGCGACGGCAAGATTGTGCCGAAGAACGCGCCGACGAGGAGAAGGCAGCCGATAATCAGCAGCAAGGGAAGCCCGGTGTAGATCACCGGCAGCATGAACGCGGCGGAAGCTAGCACCCCCACGGTAGCTATCCTATGGTGGCGGCCGTACCGGTCGGCGACAACGCCGCCGATCAGCGTGCCGCCGATGGAGCCGAACTGGAGAGCCGCCACGGCCACAGTCGCCATCGCCAACGTGACCCCATAGCCCTCCGTCAGGGCCGAGACGGTGAACGTCATCAATCCGTGGAAACCGAGCGTGCTGAGGAAAAAGAACCCAACTCCAAACAGAACCACCGGTAGCGCCAGGATCTGCGCGAGCCTCAGTTTCACCGCCGGCTCACCAGCCCGCTCGCTTTCGGCAGTGGCGTGAGGATGGAAGTCGTCGGCGCGCAGCCAACCCCGGTTCAAGAGCATGGCAAACGCCACGACCAGCCCGAATAGGCCGGCGCCCACCAGCCCGACGCGCCAGCCCCACTCCGTGGCCGCCAGGCCCACCACCACCGGCGAGGCGGCGAAGCCGAACGATCCCGCCATCGAGTGCGAGGCGAACGCCCTGCCCTGCCACTGGCGGCTCACCCGCCGGCTGAGGATCGACAGATCGGTCGGGTGGTAGACGGCGTTGCCGATGCCGGCCGCGAAGTTGAGTGGGAACAGGAGCAGAAACGACGGCGCGAAGCCGATCGCCGTGACCGCCGCCGCCTGCAGCGCCATTCCCGACAACAGCAGCCGGTGGGGACCGAACCGATCGACCAGGAAGCCGGCAACGACCTGACCGACCGCTGACGTCGCGAAGAAGAGCGTCAGGAACAGGCCGAGTTCGGTGAAGTTGACGTTGAACTCGTCCTTCATCAGCGGCAACAGCGGAGCGGTCGCCAACATCAGGAAATGGCTGGTGAAATGGGCCGCGCCGATCATGCCGGTCGTGCGCAGGTCTCCACTTGCCCGACCGACCGTCGAGGCGGATTTCGCGACGGCCACGCTCAGCCCCGATTCCGCTCTTTCCTGAGCTTCGCCCAGTGCTGCAGCCGCTTCCTGATCTCTCGCTCGAAGCCGCGGTCGGGCGGATCGTAGAAGGTCCGGCGGCCAAGGGCCTCCGGAAAATAGTCCTGGCCGGAGAAGGCCTCCGGCTCGTCCTGGTCGTAGCGGTAGCCGGCGCCGTAGCCCTCGGCCTTCATGAGCCGGGTTGGCGCGTTGAGGATGTGCTTGGGCGGAAGCAGCGAGCCGCCCTCCTGCGCGGTGCGCGTGGCCGCACCAAAGGCGGTGTAGACCGCGTTCGATTTGGGCGCCGTGGCGAGGTAGATCGTCGCCTCCGCCAGCGCCAGCTCGCCCTCTGGCGACCCGAGGTAGTCGTAGGCGTCCTTGGCCGCGAGCGCGATTCCAAGCGCCTGGGGATCGGCCATGCCGATGTCCTCGCTCGCCATCCTGACCAGCCGTCGGCCGATGTAGAGCGGCTCCTCGCCGGCGTCGAGCATGCGGGCGAGGTAGTAGAGCGCAGCGTCCGGATCGGAGCCGCGCACCGACTTGTGAAGCGCGGAGACGAGGTTGTAGTGGCCGTCCTGCGACTTATCGTAGATCGGCGCCCTGCGTTGGACCACGGCGCGCAGGCCGGTCTGGTCGAACACTTCGCCGGGCTTGGCCGCCCGCCACACCTCCTCCGCCAGCGTCAACGCCGAGCGGCCGTCGGAGTCGGCCATCTGGATCAGCATCGCGCGGGCGTCGGCGTCGAGCGGCAACGCCCGGCCCTCGATCGCCTCGGCACGCTCGATCAGATGCGTGAGCGCCGCCTCATCAAGCGGCTTGAACACCAGCACCCGTGCCCGCGACAGGAGCGCGGCGTTGAGCTCGAACGACGGATTCTCGGTTGTGGCGCCGACCAGCGTCACCGTGCCGTCCTCCATCACCGGCAGGAAGGAGTCCTGTTGGGCGCGGTTGAAACGGTGGATTTCGTCGACGAAGAGCAGCGTACCTGTGCCAGTCTCCCGCCGGCCGCGCGCGGCCTCGAACACCTTCTTGAGGTCCGCGACCCCGGAGAACACCGCCGAGATCTGCTCGAAGTGCAGGTCGGTCAGCCGGGCCAAGAGCCGCGCCACGGTCGTTTTGCCGGTTCCCGGTGGTCCCCAGAAGATGAGCGAGCCGAGCGAGCCGGCATTGATCATGCGGGTGAGCGCGCCGTCGTGCCCGAGCAGGTGGTCCTGGCCGACAACGTCGTCAAGCCGTTCCGGACGCAACCGGTCCGCGAGCGGACGCGGCGCCGCCTTGTCGAGCCCAGCCGCCTCGAACAACGACGCCATCCTTCCTCCTATCCGCGGAATTGCTGCCGGATCACCTGGTTACCGCGCTTCACCGTCATGCTCCACGCCCGCGTATCCTGCGCAGCGACCCCGGTCAAACGGCTGGTCGTATCGATCCCGGTGCCGTTGACCTCGAGGATGACATCTCCGCGCCGGAAGCCGGCGTAAGCGGCCGGCGAGTTCGACTGGACATCCTCGACGATGACGCCGCTCGGCTCGCCGCCGTAGCCGAGTTCTTCCGCAACCGCTGGCGACAGGTTGACCACCGACAGGCCGGCGAGCGGCGACGAGCCCTGGATGGTCGTCTCGGCACGAGCAACGGTTTCCGGGGCAGGCTTCAGATCCACCGTGGCGCTGTAGAGCTTGCCGTCGCGGACGACACCAAGCTTGGCGGTACCGCCGAGGCTCTTCGTGGCAATCCGGTAGTTGAACGCCCCGAGGTCCTCAACCGAGACGCCGTCCACCGATACTATTAGGTCGCCGCTCTTGAGACCGGCCTCCGCTGCAGGTCCCACTTCGTCGACGCCCGCTACCAGCACGCCGCCCGGCGTGTCGAGACTCAGGCCCTCGGCGATCTCCGGCGTCACGCTTTGCAGGTCGGCGCCAAGCCATGGTCGCCGCGGCGAACCGCCGCTGAGCGCGGCGTCGACAACGACCCGGACCAGGTTCGAAGGAATCGCGAAGCCGATGCCGCTGGAGCCACCAGACGGCGTCACGATCATCCGGTTGATGCCGATCAGGCGGCCGCTTACGTCCACGAGCGCCCCGCCGGAGTTGCCCGGGTTGATCGCCGCATCGGTCTGGATGAAGTACTGGTCCTCGGCCGGACCACCCGGCACCCGGGCGAAGGCCGAAACAATACCGCTGGTCACCGTCTGGCCGACGCCAAAGGGATCGCCAACCGCCAGCACTAGGTCGCCGACAGCGACAGCATCGGAGTCAGCGAACGCTATTGTCGGGAACGGCCCGCCGTCGTCGTTGATGCGCAATACCGCCAGGTCCGAGCGCTGGTCCTTGAGGATGATGTCGGCGGCGAACTCGCGCCTATCGGCAAGCGCCACCTTGACCTCGTCCGCCTGAGCAACGACGTGGAAGTTGGTGACGATCAGCCCACGCTCGTCGATGATGACGCCGGAGCCCAGCGACCGCTCGACGCGCGCGCCCTGGCGCCCGAAGGCGTCGCCGAAAAACTGGCGAAAGAACGGGTCGGCGAAGAACGGCGACACCCGCCGCTCCACCGTGCGCGAGGCGTAGACGTTGACCACCGCCGGCGCTACCCGCTTGACAACCGGAGCGAACGAGAGCTGGACCTCGGTCGCGTCTTCCGGGACCTCGGTTTCGGCGGCGAATGCAACGGCGACACCGGCAACAAGCGCCAAGCATACCGCCAGTGAGATCGAATGGGTGCGACAGAACATTTCGTGATCGTTCTCCCAACGAGACGTCGCCCGCGGCCAAAATGCTACACGAAATTGGGCACCGGCATGGCCGGCCAAACGGCCAACCCTAGAGCCGCAGCCACCGACAAGAAAGGCGGCCGCAGCCGCCTTGGACCTGCCGCCTGCGGTCGTGCGCCTCAGATTTCCGCCTCGGCTGTTGCCGGGCCGCCTTCCGCCGCCACTTCCGCGGCATGGCGGGCCTTGTCCCCAGCGCCCTTGGCTTGCGCATCGCGGTCGACAAACTCGATTACCGCCACCGGCGCGCTGTCGCCGTAGCGGTAGCCGGCCTTAAGCACGCGTGTGTAGCCGCCGTTGCGCGAGCCGTAGCGCGGGCCGATAGTCTCGAACAGCTTCTGGACCGTGCCAACGTCGCCAAGCTCCGCGATCGCCTGGCGTCGCGCATGGAGATCACCGCGCTTGGCCAGTGTCACCAGCTTGTCGACGATCGGCCTCAAGTCCTTTGCCTTGGGCAGCGTGGTGACGATCTGCTCGTGCTTGATCAACGATGCCGCCAAGTTGGCGAACATTGCCTTGCGATGGCTCGACGTTCGGCCAAGCTTGCGACCAGACTTGCGGTGACGCATCGGATACTCCGGCTAGTAGTGGTCCTCGTAGCGCTTGGCCAGCTCGTCGATGTTCTCCGGCGGCCAATTGGACACTTCCATGCCCAGATGCAGGCCCATCTGAGCCAGCACCTCCTTGATCTCGTTGAGCGACTTGCGCCCGAAGTTCGGCGTCCTCAGCATCTCCGCCTCGGTCTTCTGGATGAGGTCACCGATGTAGACGATATTGTCGTTCTTTAGGCAGTTGGCCGAACGCACCGACAGCTCCAGCTCGTCCACCTTCTTCAGCAGCGCCGGATTGAAGGCCAGCTCCGGAATGACTACCTCGGCCGTCTCCTTCTGCGGCTCCTCGAAGTTCACGAAGATCGACAGTTGGTCCTGCAGGATGCGCGCCGCATAGGCAACCGCGTCCTCGGCGCGCATCGAACCGTCGGTTTCCACCGACAGCGTCAGCTTGTCGTAGTCGAGCACCTGGCCTTCGCGGGTGTTCTCGACCCGGTAGGAGACCTTCTTGACCGGCGAGTAGAGGCTGTCGACCGGAATCAGGCCGATCGGCGCGTCCTCCGGCCGGTTGCGATCGGCCGTGACGTAGCCCTTCCCGGTGTCGACCGTGAATTCCATGCGTATCTCGGTACCCTCGTCAAGGGTGCACAGCACCAGGTCGGGATTCAGGATCTCGATGTCACTGACCGTCTGGATGTCACCGGCGGTGACGGTCCCCGGACCTTGCTTGCGAACCACCATCCGCTTCGGCCCGTCGCCGTGCATGCGGATGGCGATTTCCTTGATGTTGAGGATGATGTCGGTCACGTCCTCGCGGACGCCCGCAATCGACGAGAATTCGTGCAGCACGCCGTCGATCTGGACGGCCTTGACCGCCGCGCCCTGCAGCGAGGACAAGAGGATGCGCCTAAGCGCGTTGCCGAGTGTCAGGCCGAACCCGCGCTCGAGCGGCTCGGCGACGACGGTGGCGTAGCGCCGGGCGTCGCTGCCTGGCGAGATTTCGAGCTTGTCCGGCTTGATCAGCTCTTGCCAGTTCTTCTGGATGGTCACGAGCCTTTTCCTTTCATTGTGTCGCCGCTTGGGGAGGGTCCGCGGCGTGGCGGCCGTGCGAACGGCCGCGATTGACGGCGATGGCGACGGCGGCAACTACACCCGGCGGCGCTTGCGCGGTCGGCAACCGTTGTGGGCAATGGGGGTGACGTCGCGGATAGAGGTGATGACGAAACCGGCCGATTGCAAGGCCCTCAGCGCCGATTCCCGCCCCGATCCGGGGCCGGACACCTCGACTTCGAGAGTCTTGACGCCGTGTTCGCCGGCCTTCTTACCGGCGTCCTCCGCCGCCATCTGAGCGGCGTAGGGCGTCGACTTGCGAGAGCCCTTGAAACCCATCAGCCCGGCCGACGACCACGAGATCGTGTTGCCCTGGGCGTCGGTAATAGTGATCATTGTGTTGTTGAAGCTGGAGTTCACGTGCGCGACGCCGGAGGTGATGTTCTTGCGCTCGCGGCGGCGTACCCGGGTTGCTTCCTTGGCCATCTGGTATCCCTGGAGTCCGGCGATCGGCATCCGGCGAGTGATCGCCGAACGCGGACGGCCTCACTTCTTCTTGCCGGCGATCGGCCGGGCCGGTCCCTTGCGGGTCCGGGCGTTGGTGTGCGTGCGCTGACCGCGCACCGGCAGTCCGCGGCGATGCCTGAGGCCCCGGTAGCAGCCGAGGTCCATCAAGCGCTTGACGTTCATCGCTACCTCCCGTCTGAGATCGCCCTCGACGAGCTGGTCGCGGTCGATGATGTCGCGAATCTGGCCGACCTCGACGTCGGTCAGCTCGTTGGTGCGCCGCTCTGGCGGGATGTTGACGGCCTCCACGATCTGCTTCGCCTTAGTCGGGCCGATCCCGTGGATGTACTGCAGCGCGATCACGATACGCTTGCCGGTCGGAATGTTGACGCCTGCGATGCGTGCCAAACTGACTGTCTCCTGTTGACCGGCCCGGCAGGGCCGTTAACCCCCGTACGCGACCCGAAACACATAACGCGATCCCGGCCACGCCAGGGGCCAACCGGAACCGCAAAACCTGCAAGTCCAGAATTGTGGCCGGTTGATAGCCATTCGGCCGGTTTCCGTCAACTGCCCGGACCGCCAATCACGCCTCGGTGGTGACGCCCAATGCCTCCCGGATCGCTGCGGCAACCTCGTCCTTGCCGCCCATGCCGTCGACCGTCGAGATCAGACCCTTCTGGCGATAGTAGTCGGCCACCGGCGCTGTCCGCCGGCGGTACACGGCAACCCGCTTGCGCAACGTCTCCACGCTGTCGTCGCCGCGCCCACCGCCGGTTTCCCTGATCCTGCTCTCGATTCGCGAAACGAGGATACCCTCGTCGACCGTGATCTCCACGACCCTGTCGAGCCTCGTCCGCCGCTTCTGAAGCAGCCGGTCAAGCGCTTCGGCCTGGGCGATCGTGCGCGGAAAACCGTCGAGAATGAAGCCGTCGGCGCAGTCTGGCTGGTCGATCCGCTCCTCGACGATCTCGACCATCACGTCGTCTGGCACCAACTCGCCGCGATCCATGATCGCCTTGGCGCGCTTGCCGACCGGGGTTCCCGCAGCGGCAGCGCTGCGCAACATGTCGCCAGTCGACAGTTGGGGGATTCCGTGCTCGGCCGCCAGCCGCTCCGCCTGCGTGCCTTTGCCCGCACCTGGCGGCCCGAGAAGCACGAGCCTCATCGGACGCGACCTCGCAGGCGCGATTTCTTGACCAGGCCCTCGTACTGGTGCGCGAGCAAGTGGCCCTGCACCTGTGCGATCGTGTCGAGCATCACGCTGACGACGATGAGCAGCGATGTCCCGCCGAAATAGAACGGCACGCCGGTGTAGTCGACCAGAATCTGCGGCAGCAAACACACCAACACCAGATAGATCGCACCAACGGTCGTGATCCGAGTCAGCACGTAGTCGATGTACTCTGCCGTATTCTTCCCCGGGCGAATGCCGGGGATGAAACCGCCATGCTTCTTGAGGTTATCGGCGGTGTCGGACGGGTTGAACACGACCGCCGTGTAGAAGAAGGCGAAGAACATGATCATGGCCGCATAGAGGCCCATGTAGAGTGGCTGGCCGGTCCCGAGCAGTGCCGTGACCGCCGTCAACCACCCCGGGCCCGCGCCGGCGGTGAAGTTGGCCACCGTCACCGGCAGGAGCAGGAGCGACGAGGCAAATATCGGCGGAATGACGCCGGCTGTGTTCAGCTTGAGCGGCAGGTGCGACGCCTCGCCCTGGAACATTCGGTTGCCGATCTGCCGTTTCGGGTACTGGATCAGAAGCCGACGCTGGGCTCGCTCGACAAATACGATGAAGCCGACTACCGCCACGGCCATGATGGCCACCACCACAATAACGACCGGCGAGAGGGCGCCCTCACGCCCCAGTTCCAGCGTACCGGCAATCGCCTGCGGCATTCTGGCGATGATGCCGGAAAAGATAATCAGCGACAGACCGTTGCCGATGCCCCGCGCGGTGATCTGCTCGCCCAGCCACATCAGGAACATCGTCCCACCGGTCAGGGTAATGACCGTCGTCAGGATGAAGAACGGACCCGGGTTGATGACGATGTCGCCCGACCCCTGAAGTCCCACCGCAATACCGTACGACTGAAGCGCCGACAGGATGACCGTGCCATAGCGCGTGTATTGGTTGATAACCTTGCGACCCTGCTCACCCTCTTTCTTGAGTTGGTCCAGAGTCGGCACAACAGATGTCATCAGCTGCATGATGATCGACGACGAGATGTACGGCATCACGCCGAGTGCGAAGATCGCCATTCGGCCGACCGCACCACCGGCGAACATGTCGAACATGCCGATGATGCCAGTCGAGTTTGCCTGAAATGCCTGGGCCAGCGCTTCTGGATCAATGCCCGGCACCGGCACGTAGGTCCCGAGCCGGTAGATCAGCAGAATGCCCAGCGTGAACCAGATGCGTTTCTTCAGCGCCTCGGCCTTGGCGAACGCACCGAAGTTGAGACTGGCCGCCAGTTGTTCTGCCGCCGATGCCATGGCCTGCTCCGATCCGGCCTATTTAGCCGGGCCCACCGTCGCCGCGACGATCGCTACCGACCCGCCTGCCTTCTCGACTGCCGCCGTCGCCGACTTCGACGCATGGGCGACTTCGAAGGCGACCTTGGAGGTGATCTCGCCGTTGGCCAGCAGCCGCACCCCGTCACGCACACGGCGAATTACGCCGGCCCTTTTCAGAGCCTCGGCGTTGACGGTCGCATCCGCTTCGAGCTTGCCCGCGTCGATCGCGCTCTGCACCCGCCCGAGACCCACCTCATTGAAATCTTTGGCGAAAATGTTGTTGAACCCGCGCTTGGGCAGGCGTCGATGGAGCGGCATCTGGCCGCCTTCAAACCCTTTAATCGCGACGCCCGACCGAGATTTCTGTCCTTTTACGCCACGGCCGCCGGTCTTGCCCTTGCCGGAGCCGATACCGCGACCCACCCGCGTGCGGTCTTTTGTGGCGCTGGCGTTATCGGCCAGTTGGTTGAGCTTCATTGAATCGCTCCTCACGCCTCCTCGACCACGCGCACGAGATGCTTGACCTTGGCGATCATGCCACGCACCGCGGGATTATCCGGCAATGTCCTGCGGCGGCGCATCTTGTTGAGACCGAGGCCGATTAACGTGGCGCGCTGCTCGCGCGGCCGACGGATCGGGCTGCCCGTTTGCTCAACAGTGATCATCTTGCCGTCGCCCTTGCTCGCCATCGCTCGCTTCGTCCCTCCGCCCGCCGCTCAGGTTTCCATCGCCTCGACATCGATGTCCCGGCGCCGCGCCTGCAGCATCGACACCTTGATACCGCGCCGCGCGGCGACGCCGCGCGGGCTGTCCTCGCTCCGCAGCGCGTTGAACGTCGCGCGCACCATGTTGTAGGGGTTGCTCGATCCGAACGATTTCGCGACCACGTCCTGCACGCCAAGCGTCTCGAACACCGCGCGCATCGGCCCGCCGGCGATGATTCCAGTGCCCGGCGGCGCCGCCCGGCAGATCACCTTGCCAGCACCGTGGCGGCCCTTGACGTCATGGTGCAGCGTACGCCCCTCGCGCAGCGGCACCCTGAGCATCGAGCGTTTGGCCGATTCCGTCGCCTTGCGGATCGCTTCGGGCACCTCGCGTGCCTTGCCGTGACCGAAGCCGACCCGACCCTTTTGGTCGCCGACAACGACCAGCGCGGCGAATCCGAACCGACGCCCACCTTTAACCACCTTAGCGACACGGTTGATGTGGACGAGCTTGTCGACAAACTCGCCGTCGTGCTCGTCCCGTCCCCGGTCCCTGTCTCGCTCTCTTGCCATTTCGCTGTCCGTTGGTGCGATATCGTTGCCGTGTACCGGCCGTTCAAGGGCGCACTAGAAATTCAGGCCGCCCTCACGGGCGCCGTCGGCGAGCGCTCTCACGCGCCCGTGGTAGAGGTAACCGCCGCGGTCGAACACCACGTCCTTGACACCCGCGGCAACCGCCCGTTCCGCGATCAGCTTGCCGACCTCCGTGGCCGCGGCCTTATCTGCGCCGGTTTTCAACTTCTCGCGCAGCGCCTTCTCCAGCGACGACGCCGCCACCAGCGTTCGTCCAGCCCCATCGTCGATCACCTGGGCATAGATGTGCTTGCCCGAGCGGAACACGCTGAGGCGCGCCCGGCCCGCCGCCGCCCGTTTAACCGAGCCACGCACGCGCGCAATGCGACGGGCGATCGTTTTGGATGCCATTCTCGGACCTACTACTTCTTCTTGCCTTCCTTACGGTGGACGTATTCGTCGGCGTACTTGACGCCCTTACCTTTGTAGGGCTCCGGCTTGCGGTATCCACGAATCTCGGCGGCAACCTGACCGACCAGCTGGCGGTCCGCGCCGCTCACCACAATTTCGGTTGGGCGCGGGCACGCGACCGTGATGCCTTCCGGAATGGAGTAGTTGACGTCGTGGCTGTAGCCGAGGTTGAGCTGCAGCGTCTTGCCCTGGACAGCGGCGCGGAAACCCACACCGTTGATCTCCAGTCGGCGCTCGAACCCCTTGGTGACCCCTTCGACCAGGTTGGAGACCATGGTCCGCGACATGCCCCACGCCGCGCGCGCCCGTCGCGACTGGTCGCGCGGGCCAACGGTGATCGCCCCATCGCCCATTGTGACGAGGACGTCGTCGGTGGCAACGAAGGACAATTCACCCTTCGGCCCTTTGACCGACACCGCCTGGCCGTCGACCGACGCAGACACGCCTGCCGGCAGCCTGACGGGGTTCTTGCCAATACGCGACATCAGACCAGGTTCCGTTTCATCGCCTTTGCCCCACCGCTCGTCAGAACACACGGCACAGGACCTCGCCCCCGACGTGCTGATCGCGCGCCTGCGCATCCGACATGACGCCCTTCGGAGTCGACAGGATCGACACACCGAGCCCGCTCGCGACACTCGGGATCGTTCGCACCGAGGCATAGACCCGCCGGCCCGGACGTGACACCCGCTCGATATCGCGGATCACAGGCTCGCCGTCGTGGTACTTGAGCTCGATCTCGAATTCCGAGCGGCCGTTCTGGTAGTCGACCGTCGAATAGCCGCGGATATAACCCTCCGACTGCAGCACGTCGAGGACGTTTCGGCGAAGCCGGGACCCAGGAGTCGACACCTTCGAGCTCTTGCGCATCTGTGCGTTGCGAATGCGGGTCAGCATGTCGCCAAGCGGATCGCTCATTGTCATAGGCCTGGGCTCCCCTTACCAGCTCGACTTGACCATGCCCGGGATCAGGCCCGCCGCGCCAAGATCGCGAAGCGCGATCCGCGACATCCTCAGCTTGCGGTAGTAGCCGCGCGATCGGCCTGAGACCTCGCAGCGGTTGCGCACGCGCACCGGCGAGGCGTTACGCGGCAGTTTGGCGAGCTTGAGCCGCGCCTGGAAGCGCTCCTCCATCGTCAGACTATCGTCGTTTGCCTGACGCTTGAGCTCGGCTCGCCGATCCGCGAACCGGGCGACCAACCTGCGACGTCGTTTGTTTCTTTCGATCGCGCTTCTCTTTGCCATTCGCGTTTCCTACTGCCGGAACGGAAAACTGAACGCCTTAAGCAGGGCGCGCGCCTCGTCGTCCGACTTGGCGGTCGTGCATACGATCACGTCCATGCCCCAAATCTGGTCGACCTCGTCGTAGTTGATCTCCGGGAAGACGATGTGCTCGCGGATGCCCATGGCGTAATTGCCGCGGCCGTCGAAGCTCTTCGGGTTGAGGCCGCGGAAGTCGCGGACTCGCGGCAGCGCCACGTTGATCAGGCGATCGAGGAACTCGTACATGCGCTCGCGCCTGAGCGTCACCTTGCCACCGATCGGCATGCCGGCCCTAAGCTTGTACGTAGCGATCGACTTCCGCGAACGGGTCACGGCCGGCTTCTGGCCGGTGATCTGTGCGAGGTCGGCGAGTGCCGAGGTAACCTTCTTCGAATCGGCCACGCCCTCGCCGATGCCCATGTTCACGACAATCTTGTCAACGCGCGGCACTTCCATCGGGTTCTTGTAGCCGAACTCGGCGATCAGGGCCGGCCGGATCGTCTCGCGGTACTCGGCCTTGAGGCGCGGTTCGTAGCCGTTCTCAGCCATCGATCAGGCCTCCCGTACGCTTGGCGAAGCGGACCTTGCGGCCGTCGTCGGTCAGGCGGAACCCGACCCTGGTCGGTTTGCCGACATCGTCGGTGAGCGAAATGTTCGAGATGTGGATCGGCATCTCCTTGGAGATGATGCCGCCCTGATCGCGCGCTGTCTGCCGCTGGTGACGACGGACCAGGTTGACCCCGCGCACCACTGCTCGGTTCTTCGCCGGCAGCACGCGGACGACCTCTCCGGTCTTGCCCTTGTCGCGACCGGCGATCACGACCACCGTGTCGCCCTTCCGGATCCTCGCGGCCATCTACAGCACCTCTGGAGCGAGCGAGATGATCTTCATATGGTTCCGGGCGCGCAGTTCGCGTGGCACCGGCCCGAAGATGCGGGTGCCCACCGGCTCCAGCTGAGGCGTGATTAGCACCGCCGCGTTGCGGTCGAATCGGATAACGCTACCGTCGGCACGGCGGATGTCTTTGGCCGTGCGCACCACAACGGCCTTCATGACGTCGCCCTTCTTCACCCGCCCACGCGGGATCGCCTCTTTGACCGAGACGATTATAATGTCGCCGACTGACGCGTACTTACGCTTCGACCCGCCGAGAACCTTGATGCACATGACGCGGCGGGCGCCGGAATTGTCCGCCACATCGAGATTCGTCTGCATCTGGATCATGACTCGTACACTCTTTGTCTCAGGCCGCCGGCGCCTTCGCCGACTGCCCTGCCGCATCGCCGATCACCACCCAGCGTTTAGTCTTGGATATGGGAACACTCTCCTCAATCAGCACGGTGTCACCGACTTTGTATTTATTGTCCGGGTCATGTGCGTGATATTTCTTCGAGCGTCTGATCGTTTTCTTCAGAAGCGGATGGGTGAATCGGCGGTCGATGCGCACCACGACCGTCTTGTCGTTCTTGTCGCTGACCACAGTACCCATCAGGACGCGTTTCGGCATTTCGTCTAACTCTCTGCTTTCGCTCGCTTTTCGGCGATCACGGTGGTCGCGCGGGCGATGTCGCGACGCACTTGACGGACACGCGCGGTGTTCTCCAACTGGCCGGTTGCGCGTTGGAAACGCAGATTGAACTGCTCCTTCTTCAGTCGCTCCAGCTCGTCGGCCACTTGGTCGTCGGTCATCAACCGAATATCTGACGCCTTCATCGTTCCACTCCCTTTCCTGCGTCAGTCGGCGACACGCTGAACGAAGCGCGTCCTCACTGGCAGCTTCGCCGCACCGAGGCGCAGCGCCTCGCGCGCCAGCTCCACCGGCACCCCGTCAACCTCAAACATGATGCGGCCGGGCCTGACCCGACACGCCCAGAACTCGGGCGCCCCCTTGCCCTTGCCCATCCGCACTTCGGTCGGCTTCTTCGACACCGGGATGTCGGGAAACACGCGGATCCACACCCGTCCGGCACGCTTCATCTCGCGGGTGATCGCGCGACGCGCCGCCTCGATCTGGCGTGCGGTGATCCGCTCGGGGTCGAGCGCCTTAAGGCCAAAAGCACCGAAGGTCAGCTCCGTCCCCGCAGTCGCGGCGCCACGGATGCGGCCCTTGTGCTGTTTGCGGTACTTCGTGCGCTGTGGCTGCAGCATGGTCGGTCTTGTTGTCCCTCGCTCAGGCGGACGCCGGCTCGCGGCGGCGGCCGCCGCCCTGGTCGGCGATCTCGATGAGGCGTCGCTCCGACGCCATCGGGTCGTGCTCCATGATCTCGCCCTTGAACACCCAGACCTTTACGCCGCACGTGCCGTAGGCGGTGTTGGCCGTTGCCATGCCGTAGTCGATATCGGCGCGCAGCGTGTGCAGGGGCACGCGGCCCTCGCGGTACCACTCGGAGCGGGCGATTTCGGCACCACCGAGACGGCCCCCGCAGGTGATCCGGATCCCACCGGCACCAAGCCGCATCGCCGACTGGACGGCGCGCTTCATTGCGCGACGGAACGCCACCCGCCGCTCCAACTGCTGGGCGATCGAGGCGGCGACTAGGTTTGCGTCAATCTCCGGTTTGCGCACCTCCACGATGTTGATGTGCACTTCCGAGTCGGTCATCCCCGCCACGCGCCGTCGCAGCTTCTCGATGTCGGCACCCTTCTTGCCGATGACGATACCCGGCCGCGCCGAGTGGATCGTAACCCGGCACTTCTTGTGCGGCCGTTCGATGACGATCTTCGACACTGCCGCTTGGCGGAGGTCTTCCATCAGCGCGCTGCGGATTTGCATGTCCTCGTGCAGCAGCCGACCGTACTCGCCCTTGCTAGCAAACCAGCGCGAGTCCCACGTCCGGTTGACGCCAAGCCTGAGACCGACCGGGTTGACTTTCTGGCCCATCAGGCTGGCTCCTCAACTTCGCGAACGACGATGGTCAGGTGCGAAAACCGCTTGTGGATGCGCCCGACCCGGCCCCGGGCTCGCGGCGTCCACCGCTTCAGCACCAGCGACTTGCCGATGTGCGCCTCCGCCACCACCAGCGAGTCGACGTCGAGCTGGTGGTTGTTCTCGGCGTTGGCGACGGCCGACTCCAGCGTCTTCTTGACATCACGCGCCACCCGCTTGCGGCTGAACGTCAGATCAGCGAGCGCCGTCGCCACCTTCTTGCCGCGGATCAACTGGGCAACGAGGTTGAGCTTCTGCGGCGAGACACGGATGGTGCTCGTCCGCGCCCTCGCCTCGGTCGCCGTCAGCGGCCTTTCGCGCTTCGGCTTGCCCATATCAGACTCTCTTCGCCTTCTTGTCACCGGAGTGGCCGTGGAACGTCCGAGTCGGCGCGAACTCACCGAACTTGTGGCCGACCATGTCCTCGCTGACCAGCACCGGGATGTGCTTGTTGCCGTTGTGGACGCCGAATGTCAGGCCGACGAACTGCGGCAAGATGGTCGAGCGTCGACTCCAGATCTTGATCACGTCGCTGCGGCCGCTGCCACGCGCCTGGTCAGCCTTCTTGAGCATATAGCCGTCGACGAACGGGCCTTTGCGAACTGAACGCGCCACGTCTCTAGCTCCCTCGCCTATTTCTTACGCGCATGGCGGCTGCGCGCGATGAACTTGTTGGTCCGTTTGTTGGAGCGGGTCCGCTTGCCCTTAGTCGGCTTGCCCCATGGCGTCACCGGATGACGACCGCCCGAGGAGCGGCCCTCGCCGCCGCCGTGCGGATGGTCGATCGGGTTCATGGCGACGCCGCGCACGCTCGGCATGCGGCCCTTCCAGCGGTTGCGCCCGGCCTTGGCGATGCTGATGTTGCCGTGGTCGGGGTTGGATACCGCGCCGACGGTCGCGAAGCAGTTCTGGTGCACCATCCTCTGCTCGCCGGAGCTCAACCGCAGCAGGGCGTAACCCTGGTCGCGGCCCACGTACTGGGCGTAGGTCCCTGCCGAACGGGCAATCTGGCCGCCATGGCCGGGTTTCATCTCAACGTTGTGGACGATGGTTCCGACCGGCATGCCCTGGAGCGGCATCGCGTTGCCGGGCTTCACGTCGGCCTGCGCGGAGGCGACCACCGTGTCGCCGGCGGCAAGCCGCTGCGGTGCCAGGATGTACGACAGTTCGCCGTCCTGGTAGCGCAGGAGCGCGATGAACGCCGTTCGGTTGGGATCGTACTCGAGCCGCTCGACCACGGCCGGGACATCGAGCTTGCGGCGCTTGAAGTCGATGCGCCGATAGGCGCGCTTGTGGCCGCCGCCGCGCCAGCGCACCGTAACGCGACCAAGGTTGTTGCGCCCGCCGGTCTCATGCTTGCCCTCGACGAGCCCCTTGACCGGCTTGCCGCGGTAGAGCGACGACCGATCAACCAGAACCAGCTGACGCTGGCTCGGCGTCGTGGGCTTGTAGTTCTTCAGCGCCATGCCGAGCGTACTCCTATAGGCCCGTCGTCACGTCGATCATCTGACCCTCCTCCAGGGTCACGATCGCGCGCTTGGAATCTGGCAAGCGGCCGACAACGCCGCGGAAGCTTCTCAATTTCCCCTTCCGCACCAATGTGTTGACGTTGCGGACCTTGACCTTGAACAGGGCCTCAACCGCCGCTTTGATCTGTGGCTTGGTCGCGTCGATCGCGACCGAGAAGACGACCTTTCCGTGTTCCGACGCGGTGGTCGACTTTTCGGTGATCACCGGCCGGCGGATAACGTCGTAGTGTGAGCGCGCAATCATCTGAACCGCTCCGTCAGCGCCTCGACCGCCGCCTTGGTCAGGACCAGCGTGTCGCGGCGCAGGATGTCGTAGACGTTGATCCCCTGGACAGGCAGCACGTCGACGTCGACGATGTTGCGCGCAGCAAGCGCGAAATTCGCCTCAATCTCACGCCCATCGACGATCAGCGCGTTGGTGAGCCCGAGCTTGGCGAAGCGGGCCGCGAGTCCCTTGGTTTTGGCTTCCTTGACCCTGGCCTCTGCGATGACGATCAGCTTGCCGTCGCGGGCTTTGTCGGAGAGCGCATGCTTAAGCGCCAGCGCCCGCACCTTCTTGGGCAGGCCCGTCGCGTGACTCCTGACCAGCGGACCGAAAGCCTTGCCGCCGCCGCGGAACTGCGGCGCCGCCTTGTTGCCGTGACGGGCGTGGCCAGTGCCCTTTTGGCGTGACGCCTTGGCACCGGTCATGCGGATCTCGCCGCGACGCTTGCTCTTGTGGGTGCCGGCCCGACGCTTGTCGAGCTGCCAGCGCACCATGCGCTGCAGGATGTCGGCTCGTGGCTCCAGGTTGAAAATCTCGTCCGGCAGCGCGATCGAGCCGCCGGCCTTGCCGTCGAGGGTGGTGACCTTGCGGTCCATCTAGGCACCCTCCCCAGCCGACGTCCCCGGCGCGCCCGCCTCGGCTCCCGCTTTTGACGCGGCGGGCGCCTCGGCCCCGGCCTCCGGCTCATTGCTGGCCACACCGGCCGGCGCCGCCCCGGCACTTTCGGGAACGCGGAACGCGCCAGGCACTGGCACGCCCTCGGGCAGCGCCCGCTTGACCGCGTCGCGCACCAGGATCCAGCCGCCCTTGGCGCCAGGAACGGCGCCCTCGACCATAATCAGCCCGCGCTCCGAATCCGTCTTGACAATCTTGAGGTTCTGCGTGGTGACGCGAACGTCACCCATGTGCCCGGCCATCTTCTTGCCCTTGAACACCTTGCCGGGGTCCTGGCGCTGGCCGGTCGAACCATGAGTGCGGTGGCCGAGCGAGGCGCCGTGGGTCGCGCGGCCGCCGCCGAAATGATGACGCTTGATGACGCCCTGGAAGCCACGGCCGATCGAGGTGCCGGTCACGTCGACGAACTGCCCGGCGACAAAGTGGTCGGCGGTGAGTTCGGCCCCGACGTCGATCAGGTTCTCCGGGCTGACGCGAAACTCGACGACCTTGCGCTTCGGCTCGACTGAGGCGCTGGCGAAGTGCCCGCGCAACGCCTTGGGCGTGTTTTTGACCTTGCGCATGCCGGCGCCGAGCTGGAGCGCCGTATAGCCGTTCTTGTCGACGGTGCGCTGCCCGACCACCTGGCAATTATCGAGCTTAAGCACCGTAACCGGCACCTGCTCGCCCGCTTCGGTGAAGAGGCGCGTCATGCCGACCTTCTGTGCGATCACGCCTGAGCGCATGGTTGTCTCGCTTCCTCGCCCATTCCTACAGCTTGATCTCGACGTCGACGCCGGCGGCGAGGTCGAGCTTCATCAGCGCGTCCACCGTTTGCGGGGTCGGATCGACGATGTCGAGGAGCCGCTTGTGAGTGCGCATCTCGAACTGCTCGCGGCTCTTCTTGTCGATGTGGGGCGAGCGGTTGACCGTGAACTTCTCGATCCGGGTCGGCAGCGGCACCGGCCCACGCACGCGCGCGCCGGTTCGCTTAGCGGTGTTGACAATCTCGCGGGTCGACGCATCAAGGATGCGATGATCGAACGCCTTGAGCCGGATGCGGATGTTCTGGCCGTTCATGGGTGTCAGAGGACAGACGACAGATGACGGACGACAGGTGAGCGGTCGTCGCTGTTGGCTGTCCTTTTCTCCTCTCTCCGTCCTCTGCCTTTGTTCTCAGTCGCCCTATTTGACGATCTTCGAGACCACGCCCGAGCCGACCGTTCGGCCGCCCTCGCGGATTGCGAAGCGCAGCTTCTCTTCCATGGCGATCGGAACGATCAACGTGACTTCCATCGACACGTTGTCGCCCGGCATCACCATCTCGGTGCCCTCCGGCAGCGAAACGACGCCGGTTACGTCAGTCGTGCGGAAGTAGAACTGCGGGCGATAGTTGGTGAAGAACGGCGTGTGGCGGCCGCCCTCTTCCTTGGTCAGGATGTAAGCCTCGGCCTTGAACACCGTGTGCGGTGTCACCGATCCCGGCTTGCATAGGACCTGGCCGCGCTCGACGCCGTCGCGATCGATGCCGCGCAGGAGCGCACCGATGTTGTCGCCGGCCTGGCCCTGATCGAGCAACTTGCGGAACATCTCAACGCCGGTGACCACCGTTTTGGTGGTGTCGCGAATGCCGACGATCTCGACCTCGTCGCCGACCTTGACGATGCCGCGCTCGACGCGACCGGTGACCACGGTACCGCGGCCGGAAATCGTGAACACGTCCTCGATCGGCATCAGGAAGGGTTGGTCGATCGGACGCTCGGGCTGCGGGATGAAGGAATCGACCGCCTCCATCAGCTTCAGGATCGATTCGTGACCAAGCTCGTTGTTGGTGCCTTCCAGCGCCTGTAGCGCCGACCCTCGGATCATCGGGGTGTCGTCGCCGGGGAACTCGTAGCGCGTCAGAAGCTCGCGGACTTCCAATTCGACCAGGTCGAGCAACTCGGGGTCGTCGACCATGTCGCATTTGTTGAGGTAGACGACCAACGCCGGCACGCCCACCTGGCGGGCGAGCAGGATATGTTCACGCGTCTGCGGCATCGGGCCGTCGGCCGCCGACACGACCAGAACCGCGCCGTCCATCTGAGCCGCGCCCGTGATCATGTTCTTGACGTAGTCGGCGTGGCCCGGGCAGTCGACGTGAGCGTAGTGCCTGTTGGCCGTCTCATATTCTACGTGAGCCGTGTTGATCGTGATGCCGCGCGCTTTCTCCTCGGGCGCGGCGTCGATCGAGGCGTAGTCCTTGTATGTGGCGCCTCCGGTTTCGGCCAACACCTTGGTGATCGCCGCCGTCAGCGTCGTCTTGCCGTGATCGACGTGGCCGATCGTGCCGATGTTGCAGTGCGGCTTGGTCCGCTCGAATTTCTCCTTGGCCATCGGGGCTCTCCGTCTTCCTCGTAGTCGTTAGCGCAGCAGAAGTGATCAGGCGAATTTCGCCTGGACCTCCTGAGCGACTGCCTGGGGGACCTGCTGGTAATGATCGAACTGCATGGTGTACTGCGCCCTGCCCTGGCTCATCGAGCGGAGCGTATTGACGTAACCGAACATGTTGGCGAGCGGCACCATGGCGTTGACCACCTGAGCGTTGCCGCGGGTGTCGGTGCCCGCGATCTGGCCGCGACGTGAGTTGATGTCGCCGATGACCGATCCCAGGTACTCCTCCGGCGTCACCACTTCGACCTTCATGATCGGCTCGAGCAGCACCGGCCCCGCCTTCCGCAGTGCCTCGCGGAAGGCAGTCCGTGCGGCGATCTCGAACGCCAGCACTGAAGAGTCCACATCGTGGGAGGCGCCGTCGACCAAATCGACACCGACATCAACGACCGGGAAGCCGGCAAGGACGCCCGAGGTCTCGACGCTCTGGACTCCCTTCTCCACACCCGGAATGAACTCCTTCGGGATGGCGCCACCGACGATTGAACTCGTGAAAGTGTTGCCGGTGCCCGCGGCGTTTGCCGAAACGTCGAGCTTGACGCGGGCGAACTGGCCGGAGCCGCCGGTCTGCTTCTTGTGGGTGTAGTCGACCGTCGTCGGCTGGGTGATCGTTTCGCGATAGGCGACCTGCGGCGCACCAACGTTGACATCAACCTTGTAGGAGCGCCTGAGGATATCGACCTTGACGTCAAGGTGAAGCTCGCCCATTCCCTTGAGGATCGTCTGACCGCTCTCCGGGTCCGTCGCCACACGGAATGAAGGGTCTTCTGCGGCCAGCCTCTGCAGCGCGAGGCCGAGCCTATCTTGGTCGCCCTTGGTCTTGGCCTCGACGGCGACCTCGATCACCGGATCCGGGAAGATCATCTCTTCAAGCACAACCGGCTTCTGTGGGTCGCACAGCGTGTCGCCGGTGCGGACATCCTTGAGACCCGCGAGCGCGACGATGTCGCCGGCGAACGCTTCCTTGGTGTCCTCGCGGCGGTTAGCGTGCATCAGAAGCATCCGCCCAACCCGCTCTTTGCTGTCGCGGGGCGAGTTGAGGAGCTGTTGCCCGCTCTCGACCTTCCCCGAATATACCCGGCAGAACGTCAGCGAACCGACGAACGGATCGTCCATAACCTTGAACGCGAGCATAGCGAGCGGCTGGTCGTCGCCGGCTTTGCGTACGACCAGTTCGTCCTTGCCCGGAACTATCCCCTGGATGGGCGGCACGTCGAGCGGCGATGGCAGGTAGTCGATGACCGCATCGAGCAGTGTCTGCACACCTTTGTTCTTGAATGCAGAGCCGGCGAGCACCGGAAAGAACGTGCCGTTCAGGACCGCCTTGCGGATCAACCGCTTCAGCGTCGCCTCGTCCGGCTCATTGCCGTCGAAGAACGCGGCCATGGCATCGTCGTCGAGTTCGACCGCCGCCTCGATCAGCCGGCCGCGATACTCGACCGCCTGATCCTTAAGCCCCGCCGGAATGTCAATGTCGTGATACTTGGCGCCGAGCGTCTCGTCCTCCCACACCACGCCCTTCATGCGGACAAGGTCGATGACGCCCTTGAAGTCAGCCTCCGCGCCAATCGGCAGCTGGATCGCCACCGGCCGCGCACCCAGACGGGCCTCGATGTCCTTCAGGCAGCGGAAGAAGTCAGCGCCGACCTTGTCCATCTTGTTAGCGAAGACAATCCGCGGCACCCGATACTTGTCGCCCTGGCGCCAAACGGTCTCGGTCTGCGGCTCGACGCCCTGGTTGGAATCGAGGACGCAAACCGCGCCGTCGAGCACCCTCAACGAACGTTCCACCTCGATGGTGAAGTCGACATGGCCGGGAGTGTCGATAATGTTGAGGCGCTTGTCCTTCCAGTAAGCGGTGGTAGCGGCGGACGTGATGGTGATGCCGCGCTCCTGCTCTTGTTCCATCCAGTCCATGGTGGCCGCGCCCTCATGGACCTCACCCATCTTGTGGCTCTTGCCGGTGTAGTAGAGGATCCGCTCGGTCGTCGTCGTCTTGCCGGCATCGATGTGGGCCATGATGCCGAAGTTGCGGTAATCCTCTATTCTATGGGCGCGCGGCATGTCGGGTCTCTTGTCAATCGTCACCAGCGATAGTGCGAGAACGCACGATTGGCCTCCGCCATCCGGTGCGTGTCCTCGCGCTTCTTGACCGCGTTTCCCCGATTGTTTGCCGCGTCGAGCAGTTCGCCCGACAGCTTTTCCGTCATTGTCTTTTCGCTTCGGCTGCGCGCCGCGCCAAGCAACCAACGGATCGCCAGCGCCTGGCGGCGATCGATACGTACCTCGACCGGCACCTGGTAGGTGGCGCCACCGACGCGGCGCGAGCGCACCTCGATCGCCGGCATGACGTTGTCGAGCGCCTGCCGGAACACCGCCAGCGGGTCCTGCTTGGTGCGGTCCTCGATCAGGTCGAAAGCGCCGTACACGATCGTCTCGGCGACCGACTTCTTGCCGTCGTGCATCACCGAGTTCATGAACTTGGAGACCACGTCGTTGTGGTACTTCGGGTCCGGGATGATCTCCCGTTTGTCGGCGCGGTGGCGGCGGGACATAGCCTCTAACCTGTGGGTTCAGCAAAGAAACGAGCCGAAGTCACTTGGGTCGTTTCGCTCCGTACTTGGATCTGCGCTGCTTGCGGTCTTTGACGCCCTGCGTGTCGAGCACGCCGCGCAGAATGTGATAGCGCACGCCCGGCAGGTCCTTGACGCGTCCACCGCGGATCATGACGACCGAGTGCTCCTGGAGATTGTGGCCTTCGCCCGGGATGTACCCGATCACCTCGAAGCCGTTGGTCAGGCGCACCTTGGCGACTTTCCGGAGGGCCGAGTTTGGCTTCTTCGGCGTCGTCGTATAGACGCGCGTGCACACCCCGCGTTTCTGCGGGCTCTCCTGCATTGCCGGCACCTTGTTCCGCTTCACCGGCTGGTAGCGCGGCTTGCGGATCAACTGATTGACCGTCGGCATTCGTTGCCTTTCAAACCCGCGTTGTCACCTGACGCGAAACCGCGAGCGCCTGGCCCGCGTCTTGGCGGGAAGGCGCTCTCAAAAACAGAGGACCACGGCACCCAGCCGGGGTCATGTAACCCGGAACATCTTTTACCTGATCCGGTCAGCGTCTAGGCCCTCTAGATCCGCCAGCAAGGCGCCGTCGGAAGAAAAGGCCTACCACCTGCCGAGAGCGCGCGGAACCTAGTGTTTCGCACCTTCCAGGTCAACCCCTGGAACGCCGAAAAAGGCCTGCCGTTCGTCAATTGCCGAATGTGACCGCTTCGACCAAAGCGTCGCCCCGCCAGTCCTAACCAGAACACGCGCGATTGGGCGCGAGCGTGGGTGCGGCGACGGTCGACGCCACTCGGATACGTCGACAAAAGAAGGGGGGCCGCCCTGAGGCGGCCCCGATCGCGACAAGGCGTCTGCACCGGCCAACCGTTACTCGGCAGCCCCTTGCAGCTCGCTCATCAGTTCCTCGTCACCGGCGAGTTCCGCCGAGCGCTTGCGCTCTTCCAGGATCAGGTCGTCGCGGTGGCTGGCGACCTCTCGCACACGCCGGACGAGACGCCCGGTGCCCGCCGGGATCAACCGGCCGACGATGATATTCTCCTTGAGACCCTCGAGCGGGTCGACCTTGCCGTTGACAGCAGCCTCGGTCAGTACGCGCGTCGTCTCCTGGAAGGACGCGGCCGAGAAGAATGAGCGAGTCTGCAAGCTCGCTTTGGTGATGCCAAGCAGCACCGGAACGCCAACTGCCGGCTTCTTGCCCTCCTCCGCCATGGCGGCGTTGACAATGTCGAGGTCGAGCTGGTCGATCTGCTCGCCCGGGAACATGTCGGTGTCGCCGGCGTCGGTGATCTCAACCTTCTGCAGCATCTGGCGAACGATCACCTCGACGTGCTTGTCGTTGATGGTCACGCCCTGCAGCCGGTAGACGTCCTGAATCTCGTTGACGAGGTAGGCAGCGAGCGCCTCGATCCCTTTGATCGCCAGGATGTCGTGCGGGGCGGGGTTGCCCTCGACAATGTAATCGCCCTTTTCAACGGCATCGCCTTCCTGGAGATGGAATGGCTTGCCTTTCGGGATGAGGTACTCGACCGGTTCACTTTTGCCATCCGTCGGCTCGACGATGATCCGCCGTTTGTTCTTGTAGTCGCGGCCGAACTTAATGATCCCCCCGATGTCCGCGATGATCGCATGGTCCTTGGGCCGCCGGGCCTCGAACAGCTCGGCCACCCGCGGTAGACCGCCGGTAATGTCGCGGGTCTTGGCGCTCTCCATTGGGATGCGTGCCAGAACGTCGCCCGATTTGACCTCGGCTCCCGGTTCGACCGATAGCACCGCGTCGACCGGCAGCGGATAGCGTGCCTCAGAGCCCCCGCGGCCGCTCTTGCGCGCCTTGGCGTCCTTGCCCTTGACCACCATTGCCGGTTTGAGGTCGCCGCCGCGCGGATTGGCGTGCCAGTCGACCACCACCCGCTTGGTGATGCCGGTCGATTCGTCGGTCGTCTCCGACACCGACACGCGGTCGACCAGGTCCTCGAACGCCACCACGCCGTCGACCTCGGTGAGGATCGGCCGCGTGTAAGGATCCCATTCCGCCAGCCGCTGACCACGCTCGACCTTGTCGCCGTCGTCAACCAAGAGGCGCGAGCCATACGTCACGCGGTTGACCGCGCGTTCGGTCCCATCGCGGTCGCGAATGATGATCTGCATGTTTCGGCCCATGGCGATCAGCCGCCCTTCCGAGTCGGTTACCAGGCTGCGGTTGCGGATTTCGACCGTTCCCTCGAAGTTCGACTCCAGGAGCGACTGGTCCACCACCTGCGCGGTTCCGCCGATGTGGAAGGTGCGCATGGTGAGCTGTGTGCCCGGCTCCCCGATCGACTGGGCCGCAATGACGCCGACCGCCTCGCCAAGGTTGACCGGCGTGCCGCGGGCCAGGTCGCGCCCATAGCACTTGGCGCACACCCCGTTTTTGGTCTCGCAGGTCAACACCGAACGGATGCGCATTGCCTGGACATTGGCCCTTTCGATCTTCTCGACATCGCGCTCGTCGATGATCCTGCCGGCCGGCACGATCGACTCGCCCGTCGCCGGATGGAGGACATCCTCTGCCGCCGTGCGACCAAGTACGCGCTGGCCGAGGGCGGCGACCACCTGTCCGGAATCGACGATCGCCTGCATCTTGAGGCCGGCCGTGGTGCCGCAGTCGGCCTCGATGACGATGCAATCCTGGGCGACATCGACCAACCGGCGCGTCAGATAACCGGAGTTGGCCGTCTTCAGCGCGGTATCGGCAAGGCCCTTGCGGGCACCGTGGGTCGAGTTGAAGTACTCGAGCACCGAAAGGCCTTCCTTGAAGTTCGAGATGATCGGGCTTTCGATGATCTCGCCCGACGGCTTAGCCATCAGCCCGCGCATGCCGGCGAGCTGTTTCATCTGCGCGGGCGAGCCACGGGCGCCCGAGTGACTCATCATGTAGATCGAGTTCATCGGCCGCTGGCGACCGCTCTCGGTCTTCTCGACGGCCTGGATGCGCTTCATCATCTCCTCGGCGACGCGATCCGTGCACTTCGCCCAGGCATCGACGACCTTGTTGTACTTCTCGCCCTGGGTGATGAGGCCGTCGTTGTATTGCTGCTCGTAGTCCTTCGCGAGCTGCTGGGTGTCGTCGACCAGCCTGGCCTTGGTGTCCGGGATCAGCATGTCGTCCTTGCCGAAGGAGATGCCGGCCGCGAAAGCGTGAGTGAAGCCGAGCGCCATGATGCGGTCGCAGAAGATGACCGTCTCCTTCTGACCGCAGTGCCGATACACGGCATCGATCATGTTGGAGATTTCCTTCTTGGTCATCAGTTGGTTGACCAGATCGAACGACAGGTTCCGGTGGCGCGGCAAGAGGTCGCCGAGCAGCATCCGGCCCGGCGTCGTCTCGTAGATCCGCGACACTGGCTTGCCGTCGGAGTCCACCGTCTTGTAGCGGCCGCGGACCTTCGTGTGCAGCGTCACCGACTTTGCCGCCAACGCGTGCTCGAGCTCGCCGATCGAACCGAAGGCCATGCCCTCCCCGGGCTCGCCCTCGGCCATAATCGACAGGTAGTAGAGGCCGAGAACGATGTCCTGCGACGGCACAATGATCGGCGCGCCGTTGGCTGGGTGCAGGATGTTGTTGGTCGACATCATCAACACCCGCGCCTCGAGCTGGGCCTCCAGCGACAATGGCACGTGTACGGCCATCTGGTCGCCGTCGAAGTCAGCGTTGAAGGCGGCGCAAACCAGCGGATGAAGCTGGATCGCCTTGCCCTCGATCAGCACCGGCTCGAACGCCTGAATGCCGAGACGGTGCAGAGTCGGGGCGCGGTTGAGCAAGACCGGATGCTCGCGGATCACCTCGTCGAGGATGTCCCAGACCTCCGGCTTCTCCTTCTCGACAAGCTTCTTGGCCTGCTTGACGGTCGACGAATAGCCCTTGGCGTCGAGGCGCGAGTAAATGAACGGCTTGAACAGCTCCAGCGCCATCTTTTTTGGCAGACCGCACTGGTGGAGTTTGAGTTCCGGACCGACAACGATGACAGAGCGGCCCGAATAATCGACCCGCTTACCGAGCAGGTTCTGCCGGAAGCGGCCCTGCTTGCCCTTCAGCATGTCGGACAGTGACTTCAACGGCCGCTTGTTGGCGCCGGTAATGACACGGCCACGCCGGCCATTGTCGAACAACGCGTCGACCGCCTCCTGCAGCATCCGCTTCTCGTTGCGAATGATGATGTCGGGAGCTCTGAGCTCGATAAGCCGCTTCAGCCGGTTGTTGCGGTTGATAACGCGTCGGTACAGATCGTTGAGGTCGGAGGTGGCGAAGCGGCCACCGTCGAGCGGCACCAGAGGCCTGAGGTCCGGCGGGATGACCGGGATCATCGTCATGATCATCCAGTCAGGGCGATTGCCGGAATCGATAAAGGCCTCGACTAGCTTGAGCCGCTTGGCGAGCTTCTTCGGCTTGAGCTCGGAGGTGGTTTCGGCAATCTCCTGGCGCAGGTCGGCAGCAAGCTTCGCAAGGTCCATGCCCACGAGCATGTCGCGGATCGCCTCGGCGCCGATCTTGGCGGTGAACGAATCCTCGCCAAATTCATCCTGCGCCTTGATGTATTCGTCCTCGCTCAGAAGCTGGCGCTCCTTGAGCGAGGTCAGACCCGGCTCGGTGACCACGTAGTTCTCGAAGTAGAGGATGCGCTCTAGGTCCTTGAGCGTCATGTCGAGCAACAGGCCGATGCGCGAGGGCAGCGACTTGAGGAACCAGATGTGCGCCACAGGCGCCGCCAACTCGATGTGGCCCATCCGCTCGCGCCTGACCCGCGCCAGCGTCACCTCCACGCCGCACTTCTCGCAGATGATGCCCTTGTATTTCATGCGCTTGTACTTGCCGCACAAGCACTCGTAGTCCTTGATCGGGCCGAAGATGCGAGCACAGAACAGCCCGTCACGCTCCGGCTTGAACGTACGGTAATTGATCGTCTCCGGCTTTTTGATCTCGCCGAACGACCACGACCTGATCTTTTCCGGGCTGGCGATTGAGATGCGAATCTGGTCGAACATCTGGGTCTGAGCCGGGGTCGGGGCGAAGATGTTCGCGATCTCTTGGTTCATCGACTGTCTCCTTGGCGGCCGGCGGGGCGGGAGGCGTCCGCGCCAGTCCGCATGCAAACGGTTGGCTTCGTTGGCAGAGGCAACGTCGCCCTTTCCTACTCGGCCGCGTCGGCCGTCGGCGGCAGCGACTGCTGGGCCGGCTTAGTCATGTTGAGTTCCACGTCGAGGCCAAGCGAGCGCATCTCCTTGACCAGCACGTTGAAGCTCTCCGGAATGCCCGCTTCGAACGTGTCGTCGCCTCTGACGATTGCCTCGTAGACCTTCGTGCGGCCGGCCACGTCGTCCGATTTGACAGTGAGCATCTCCTGGAGCGTGTACGCCGCGCCGTAGGCCTCCAGCGCCCACACCTCCATCTCGCCGAAGCGCTGCCCGCCGAACTGGGCCTTGCCGCCGAGAGGCTGCTGGGTAACGAGGCTGTACGGCCCGATCGAGCGCGCGTGTATCTTGTCGTCGACCAAGTGGTGCAACTTCATCATGTAGATGTAGCCGACCGTCACCGGCCGATCGAACGCCTCGCCGGTGCGCCCGTCGTAGAGCACCGATTGGCCAGACGGGTCGAGGCCCGCCTCGTTGAGCAACCCGACGATGTCCGGTTCGCGGGCGCCGTCGAACACCGGCGTCGCGATCGGCACGCCGCTCCTCAACTGCTCGGCCAGCATGACCGTTGACTCGTCGTCGTAGTCGGCGATCTTCTCGTTCTTGCTGTTGGCTCCATAGAGGCCCTTGAGCACCTTCTTGAGCGGCTTGACGTCACCGTTCTTCTTGTAGGTCTCGACCAGCGAGCCGATTTTGAGACCGAGGCCGGCACACGCCCACCCTAGGTGCGTCTCCAGGATCTGGCCGACGTTCATCCGGCTCGGCACGCCGAGCGGATTGAGCACGATGTCGATCGGCGTTCCGTCCTCGAGGTGCGGCATGTCCTCGACCGGAACGATTTTCGAGACCACGCCCTTGTTGCCATGACGCCCGGCCATCTTGTCGCCGGGCTGGATTTTGCGTTTCACCGCGACGAACACCTTGACCATCTTCATGACGCCCGGCGGCAGCTCGTCGCCGCGCTGCAGCTTTTCGACCTTGTCGATGAAACGCTTCTCCAGGCCCTTGCGGCTCTCGTCGTACTGGTTCCTCAGGGCCTCGATTTCGGCCATCAGCTTCTCGTTGGAGACGGCGAACTGCCACCATTGACTGCGCGGATGCTGGCCGAGCACGTCACGGGTGATCTTGCCGCCCTTCTTGAAGCCCTTGGGCCCGGCCACCCCCATGCGGTTGGCGAGCATGTCGGCGAGCCGCCCGAACACGTTGCGGTCGAGGATCGCCTGCTCGTCGTCGCGGTCCTTGGCGAGCTGCTCGATTTCCTCGCGCTCGATCGCCATGGCGCGCTCGTCCTTCTCCACCCCGTGCCGGTTGAACACGCGCACCTCGACGATCGTGCCGGTGACCCCGGGCGGTACCCGAAGCGAAGTATCGCGCACGTCCGAGGCCTTCTCACCGAAGATCGCGCGCAAAAGTTTCTCTTCGGGCGTCATCGGGCTCTCGCCCTTCGGCGTGATCTTGCCGACCAGGATGTCGCCGGCGACCACTTCGGCCCCGATGTACACGATGCCGGCCTCGTCGAGGCTCTTCAGCGCCTCCTCCGACACGTTGGGGATGTCTCGAGTGATCTCCTCCGGCCCCAGCTTGGTATCGCGGGCCATCACCTCAAATTCCTCGATGTGGATCGAGGTGAAGACGTCGTCGCGGACAATGCGCTCCGACAACAGAACGGAGTCCTCGAAATTGTAACCGTTCCACGGCATGAACGCGACCAGCACATTGCGGCCAAGTGCCAGGTCGCCGAGGTCAGTCGACGGACCATCGGCGATGATGTCACCCTTGCTGACGTGGTCGCCGTGTCTGACCAGCGGCCGCTGATTGATGCAGGTGTTCTGGTTCGACCGTTGGAACTTCATCAACCGGTAGATATCGACGCCCGATTTCGACGGATCGAGCTCTTCGGTGGCGCGCACCACGATACGTGTGGCGTCGACCTGGTCGACGACGCCGGCCCGCCTGGCGACGATCGCGGCGCCCGAGTCGCGCGCGACAATCGGTTCCATGCCCGTACCGACGAGGGGCGCCTCCGCCCTGATCAACGGTACCGCCTGGCGCTGCATGTTTGAGCCCATCAGCGCCCGGTTGGCGTCGTCGTTCTCCAGGAACGGGATCAGCGCCGCCGCCACGGACACCAACTGCTTGGGCGACACGTCCATGAAGTCGACCTTGTCGGACGACACCATCATGACGTCGCCGGCGTGGCGGCACGTGACCAGGTCGTTGACGAAACGGCCCCTGGCGTCGAGCGGTGCGTTGGCCTGGGCGACGGTGTACTTCGCCTCTTCCATCGCCGACAGGTAGACCACCTCCTCGCTCACCCGGCCGTCTTTCACACGCCGGTACGGGCTCTCGATGAAGCCGTACTTGTTGACCCGCGCGAACGTGGCCAGCGAGTTGATGAGTCCGATGTTGGGACCTTCCGGCGTCTCGATCGGGCAGATGCGGCCGTAGTGCGTCGGGTGCACGTCGCGCACCTCGAAGCCGGCGCGCTCGCGCGTGAGGCCACCCGGTCCGAGGGCCGACAGGCGCCGCTTGTGGGTGATCTCGCTCAAGGGGTTCGTCTGGTCCATAAACTGGGAGAGCTGCGAGGAGCCGAAGAACTCGCGCACCGCCGCAGCCGCCGGCTTGGCGTTGATCAGGTCCTGCGGCATGACGTTGCCGATCTCGACCGACGACATGCGCTCCTTGATCGCCCGCTCCATCCGCAACAGGCCGATCCGGTACTGGTTCTCCATCAGCTCGCCGACCGAACGCACCCGGCGGTTGCCGAGGTTGTCGATGTCGTCGATCTCGCCCTTGCCGTCGCGCAGTTCCACCAACGTCTTGACGACCGCGAGGATGTCTTCCTTGGTGAGCACTCTGAGACTGTCTTCGGCGTTGAGGTCGAGGCGCATGTTCATCTTGACCCGGCCGACCGCGGATAGGTCGTAGCGCTCCGGGTCGAAGAACAACGAGTGGAACATTGCGCCCGCGGTTTCCACCGTCGGCGGCTCGCCGGGCCGCATCACGCGGTAGATATCGAACAGCGCATCCTCGCGGTTCTCATTCTTGTCGGCGGCCAGCGTGTTGCGGATGTATGCACCGGTGTTGACGTGGTCGATGTCGAGTACGGCGATCTCAGTATTGCCCGCCTCGACCAGCGTGGTGAGCAATTTGTCGGTGATTTCGTCGCCAGCCTCGGCGTAGATCTCGCCGGTCTCTAGGTTCACCATGTCGTTCGCGAGGTAGTGCCCGTAGAGGTCGGCATCGACGACTTTGAGCGCCTTCACGCCCTTCTCGGCAAGCTGGCGAGCGGCGCGGGCGGTGAGCTTGCGATCGGCCTCAAGAATCACTTCGCCGCTGTCGGCGTCGATGAGATCGTTGACCGCCTTGAACCCGCGCATGCGGTTTGCATCGAATGGCAGTCTCCAGCCGTCCTTGGTCCGCTTGTAGATGACCTGGCTGAAGAACGTGTGCAGAATTTCTTCGCCGTCCATGCCCAACGCGTAGAGAAGCGAGGTCACCGGAATCTTGCGCCGGCGGTCGATGCGCGCGTGCACGATGTCTTTGGCGTCGAACTCAATGTCGAGCCACGAACCGCGGTACGGGATGATGCGCGCTGCGAACAGGAGCTTGCCGGAGGAGTGGGTCTTGCCCTTGTCATGGTCGAAGAAGACACCGGGCGAGCGGTGCATCTGCGAGACGATGACGCGTTCGGTGCCATTGACGACGAACGTGCCGTTCGACGTCATCAACGGCATCTCGCCCATGTAGACTTCTTGCTCCTTGATGTCCTTGACCGACTTGGCACCGGTTTCCTCGTCAAGGTCGAACACGATGAGTCTGAGAGTCACCTTGAGCGGCGCCGAATACGTCATGCCGCGCTGCCGGCACTCGTCGACGTCGTATTTAGGGGGATCAAAATCGTAGCGAACGAACTCCAACAATGCCGTGTTCGAGAAATCAGAAATCGGAAACACCGACTTGAACACCGCCTGCAGGCCCTCGTCGGGCCGCCCGCCCTCCGGTTCTTGGACCAGCAGGAACTGGTCATAGGATGCCTTCTGAACCTCGATGAGGTTCGGCATCTCCGCCACCTCCTGGATGGAACCAAAGAACCTGCGGACCCGTCTGCGACCGGTGAAGGCTTGTGTCATGTCCACTCCTCGTCCTGTCTGTTGCAGCCGCCAGACCCACGTCGGTGGTTAACCGCCGTGCGGCACCACCCGTCATGTCAACGCTTTGGCTACTGCGACCCACGGCTCAAGGGACGCCGCCCCCGCCGCCGCCCTTCCTGTCCTCGACCCCGACCGCCGCCTTCCGGTCTTGTCCGGGAACGCTCGCTGAACCAGCCGGTGTGGCTACTTCAGCTCCACTTTGGCGCCAGCCCCTTCGAGCTGCGCCTTGATCTTCTCCGCCTCGTCCTTGGTGGCGGCCTCCTTGACCGGCTTCGGCGCCGCCTCGACAAGTTCCTTGGCTTCCTTCAGGCCGAGCCCGGTGATCGCCCGGACTTCCTTGATGACATTGATCTTGTTTGCCCCGATCTCCGCCAGAACCACGTCGAATTCTGTCTTCTCCTCAACCTCCGCGGCCGCCCCTGGTACGGCGCCGCCGGCGGCCATCATGGCGACTGGAGCGGCAGCGGAGACGCCCCATTTCTCTTCGAGCATCTTCGCCAGCTCGGCCGCCTCCATGACGGTCAACCCTGAAAGTTCATCCACGATCTTCGACAAGTCAGCCATTGCTTGGATATCCCTACGATTCGAACCTCTGTTTGCCCGCGACAGCCTTACGCCGCCTCGCTCTGTCTGGCGTGTGCCCCGACCACACGGGCGAGCCGACCCGCTGGCGCACCAACCACTTGGGCGATCTTCCGCGCCGGCGCGGCCACCAGACCGGCCAGCGTTGCACGCAGTTCGTCGAGTGACGGCAAAGCGGCAAGCGCCTTGATCCCGTCGACGTCCAGGTTCGACCGGCCGAATGCCCCGCCGAGAATGATGAGCTTCTCGTTGGTTTTGGCGAATTCGACCACGACCCTCGGCGCCGCCACCGGATCATCCGAATAGGCGATCAAAGTCGGACCCCTGAACAGGTCGGCGATGTGACTCGCATCCGTGCCTTCCAGAGCGCGCCTGACAAGGCGGTTCTTGGCGACGCGAACGCTGGCGCCCGCCTCCCGCATTCTGGCTCTGAGGCCAGTCATGTCGGCAACGGTCAGACCGGCGTAGTGGGCGACAACCACCGTCCCGGCGTCCTTGAACATCTGGTTCAGTGTGCCGACGACCTCGCTCTTTTCTGCTCTGTCCACACCCTCGCTCCTCACGGGCGGGCCAACGAGGGACCGCCGGTTGCGTTTGCCGGCTCCGTCTGGGTGCCGACGCTTCACAGCCTGTCCCCCGCCCGACGCGATACCCTCGCGCCGTTTGGGCCAAGAGGTTCGAACCGGAAAACCGGTTCCCTCCTGTCTATTGCGGGTCATTCGGATTAAGCCGGCATCCCGGCGCCCGCAGTCTCGGACAGGACCGGGCCGAAACGGGTTTCCCCACTCGACCCCTTCCACCGCCCGGAAACTCCCGGACGGAAGCTCTTTTGCGACGCCTTTAGGCGCCGGTCAGCGTCGCCGGATCGACCCGAACCCCAGGGCCCATGGTCGACGAGATTGCGACGCGCTGAACGAATGTTCCTTTTGCGCCGGACGGCCGCGCCTTCTGCACGGCGTCGGCGAACGCCCTGATGTTGTCGACGAGCGCCGACGCCTCGAAGCTCGCCTTGCCGACGCCAGCGTGAATGATCCCGGCCTTTTCGACCCGGAACTCCACCGCGCCGCCCTTGGCCGCCTTGACCGCCGCGGTCACGTCTTGGGTGACGGTGCCGACTTTTGGGTTCGGCATCAGCCCGCGGGGCCCGAGCACTTTGCCCAAGCGCCCCACCAACGGCATCATGTCCGGCGTAGCGATACAGCGATCGAAGTCGATCGTACCACCCTGTACCTGCTCGACCAGGTCCTCCGCACCGACCACATCGGCACCAGCCGCCTTGGCTTCGTCAGCTTTCTCGCCGCGTGCGAAGACCGCCACACGCACGGCGCGGCCCGACCCGTTGGGCAACTGGCAGACGCCGCGCACCATCTGGTCGGCATGCTTGGGATCGACACCGAGATTGAGTGCAATCTCCACGGTCTCGTCGAACTTCGCCGTGGCTCGCTCCTTGACCAGTTTCACCGCTTCGTCCACTGGATAAAGCACAGCCCGATCGATGCCCTCGCGGGCGGCCTTGGTCCGTTTGGCAACCCCACTCATCGGCTCACTCCACGACCTCGAACCCCATCGAACGGGCCGAGCCGGCAACCTGCTGCATGGCCCCCTCGATGCTGATCGCATTGAGGTCCTTCATCTTCTTCTCAGCGATTTCGCGGACCTGGGCGCTCGTGACACTGGCCACGATTGCCCGACCAGGCGTCTGGCCGCCCTTCTGCATTCCAGCCGCCTTCTTCAGGAAATAGCTCACCGGCGGCGTCTTCATTTTGAAGGTGAACGACTTATCCTGGTAGTAGGTAATCTCGACCGGGATTGGCGACCCCTTTTCGATGTCCTGGCTCTGCGCGTTGAACGCCTTGCAGAACTCCATGATGTTGATGCCGCGTTGACCGAGCGCCGGCCCGATCGGTGGCGACGGTGTTGCCGCACCCGCCGGTACCTGCAACTTCAAGAACCCGGCAACCTTCTTCGCCATCGTGTGTTCCCTGTCCGGTGCCGGTCGTGCCGGCTATCCAACCGCCGTGATCCGGTTCCGCTGGGCGCGCTCGGCGTCTGGCGCGTCCGGACCTCCCACGAAACTCAAACCCCAGCGCTCAGAGCTTCTCGACTTGGCCGTACTCGAGTTCGACCGGCGTCGGCCGGCCAAAGATCGAAACGGCAACCTTGAGCCGCGCCCTGACCTCGTCCACCTCTTCGACGAGGCCGTTGAACGAGGCGAACGGTCCGTCCGCCACCCTAACCTGCTCGCCGATCTCGAAACTCACCGACGGCTTGGGGCGCTCCACACCTTCCTGCACCTGTTGCAGGATGCGGTTCGCCTCCGCCTCCGAGATCGCCACCGGCTTGTTGTCTGCGCCAAGGAAACCGGTCACCTTCGGCGTGTTCTTGATGAGGTGGTATGCCTCATCGGTCATTGTCATCTTCACCAGCACATAGCCGGGGAAGAACTTGCGTTCCGCGTCGACCTTGCGGCCGCGTCTGACCTCCACGACCTTCTCGGTCGGTACTAGAATCTCCTCGAAAAGATCGTCCAGCCCGGCGGCATGCGCTTTCTCCTTGATGGAGTCGGCGACCTTGCGCTCAAAATTGGAGTATGCGTGGACGATGTACCACTTCTTATCCATTCCCCCGTCGCCCTCAGCCACCTAGCCCGAGCAGCGATCTGACGCCGAACGAGATGACCTGATCGGCCACCAGGAAGAAGAGGGCCGCGAGGAAGGCCATGATCACCACCATGACCGTCGAAATCCCCGTCTCCCGACGGCTTGGCCAGACGATCTTCGCCGCTTCCGCCCGCACCTGCTGGAGGAACACGAAAGGATTCGTTCTTTCGGCCATTAACCGCTCATGACAGATCGGCACGCGAACCACTGGCTCGCGCGCCGCGCGCTTGGTGAAGCGTAAATAAGGCCTTGCGGCAAGATTCTCAAGCCCACTTCGGCCGGAAAATGACGCCCGAAAATGGCATTTTTGTGCACTTTCCGGGGATGAATCCGGCTCGTGCCTTCCCGCCGGCCGGATAAAGCATGAACACGGTACCGTGCCGCGAACTCGGCTAGTCCGGTTTCGGCAGGATACGGGGCAGGTCGGCCTGAAAGGCGGCGTGGATCGCGATCAACTCGGTGCTCTCGAAGATACCGGCCTCGGCATAGGGATCGTGACGGGCAAATAGTTCGGCGGAGCCACGGTCCAGCGCCTCCAAGATGTAGAGGCTGCCAATCATCGACGTGCCCTCGTCGTCGGCAAGCGGCATCCCGATGATATGACGCCCGCCCGCGCGCGGCCGCTTCATGTACTCCAAATGCGCCGGACGGGTCCGGGCACGGCGTTCCGCCATCCCCGGCTTGTCGCGTGAGATCACAATAAAGTGCATCGCCGCCTCCTCTTGCGCTCCCACCGAGCCGGCGGGCTCACTCTAGCCAGCGATCCTCACCGGCTCCCGCACCGCGGCAGAACGCGTCAGTGCATCAATGAGGACGTGAACCTCGAGTGCGTCGGCGCCACTCGGGCGCGGATCGCGACCGGCTTGGAGCGCCTCTACAAAGTCAGAGATCAGCGCCCGATGCTGGTCATGGGCGAACGCCATCGGGTCCGCCCCGGCACCCGCCGCAGCACCGCCACCCTCGATGCGTTCCTCCGTGCCGTCGTGGAAGTTGACCGCGAGCGACATGCCGGCGATCGTCGCCGCCCCCCTCTCGCCGATGATGTCGATGCGATCGGCGTGACCCGGATATGCGGTCGTGGTCGCACCGATCGTGCCGATTGCGCCGTCGACAAAGCGGATCGCGGCGCCGACGATGTCCTCCGCCTCCATCTTGTGGACCGGCGTCGTCGTGGCAAAAGCGGCGACCTCCTCCGGCGGCCCGACCAGGGACGCCAACACGTCAAGGGTGTGAATCGCCTGGGTCAGCAGCACGCCACCGCCGTCGCGCGCATAGGTGCCGCGTCCCGGCACGTCGTAGTACGACTGCGGCCGCCAGTTGCGGATGCTTGCCGACGCGCCAACGACACGCCCAAGACGGCCCTCGGTTAACAGCGCCGCCAGATGCATCACAGGCGGGCGATAGCGGTGTTGTAGGACGATGCCGAGCCTAACCTTGGCGTCGCGGCACGCGGCGACCGTGGCTTCGGCGAGCCCCAACGACACTTCGATCGGCTTCTCCAGGAGGACGTGCTTGCCGGCCGCCGCGACGCGCCGGACGAGGTCGAAGTGGGTGTTCGGCGGTGTCAATAGGAGTACCGCATCGACGCTCTGGTCGGCGAGGATCGCGTCGACGCTTTCCGCCATCGGGAACGGGAACTTAGCGGCGAAGGCCTCGCGCCGCGCCGCGCTCGGGCTGAAAGCGTATGCGACCTCGATCATATCAGCCAGGTCAACCAGGCTCTGACCGTGCGGGCCCGACGCCATGCCGAGGCCAATGACAGCAACCCGCGTCTTGGTCATCGCAGACCACCAAACCCGTGACCATTGCGACGGCTCACACGGCCCTCCTCTCATCGGACGACGATCGAGGCTGCTTCCCTTGCTGGTCGCGCGGTGGATTGATAGTGTGGCTCATCGTAGTTGTACGACAACTGGCACAAGCAGGGCAATGAGAGGGAGGGAATAGCATGAAGCGGAACGTAGCGACTACACGCCTGGGCGCCGGCGCGCTTGGCGTCGCAGCAGCGGCCTTGATGACCGTATCCGCGGCCACGCCGGCCGCTAGCCTTGAGATCAACACCAGCGACGTCCACGGCGACGGCTACCCGACAACCGAAGCCATCCGCTACATGGGCGATCTCCTGTCGACATGGACCAACGGCCGCATCACCGTCAACCTGTACCCGGCAATGCAGCTCGGCGGCGAGAAGGAAGCGCTTGAGCAGGTGCAGCTCGGCGCGCTGCAGATGACGCGCGTTTCCGTCGGCGTCGTCGGCCCGATCGTCGGCGAGTTCGACACGTTCAACCTGCCCTATTTCTTCCGCTCCATCGACCACATGCACCATGTCGTCGACGGCGAGATCGGCACTGAGCTGCTCAACAAGTTGGAAGAGGGCGGCCTCGTCGGCCTGGGCTATATGGATGGCGGCGCACGCTCGTTCTACGTCAAAGGCCATCCGATCGAGAAGCCCTCGGACCTCGCTGGCATGAAAATCCGCGTCATGCAGAACCCGGTGTTCGTCGATATGGTCAATGCGATGGGCGGCAACGGCGTGCAAATCTCCTACAGCGAGCTCACTACCTCACTGCAGACGGGTGTGGTTGACGGCGCAGAAAATAACCCGCCGTCTCTTGAAGAGAATGGGCAATACGAAATCGCCAAGTACTACACGCTCGACGAGCACCTGATTGTCCCGGAGATCTTCGTGTTCTCCAAGAAGGTGTGGGACACGCAGTCGGACGTCGACCAGCAGCTCATCCGCAAGGCCGCGTCGTTGTGCGTGATTAGGCAGCGCGAGCTGTGGGCCGCGAAAGAAACCGCGGCGCTCGAAGAGCTCAAGAAGGCGGGCACGACCGTCATCGAAAATGTCGACAAGGCGCCCTTTATTGAAGCGACTCAGCCCGTGCGCGACAAGTACGGTGCCCAGTACGCCGACCTTGTCGAGCGGATCATGGCCGTCCAATAGAGCATCGACTGTGGTGGCGGCGGGTCACTCGCCGCCGCCGCTGTCGTTCTCATCCGCCACAGCAGACACCCGGCCGCTCGCACCAGGCGAGCGCGCCGCCCGCGCGGGCGACGACGTTGGGGGGAATCAGCTTGGAGAAACGTCCAGCCTTTGTCCGCGTGATGGACCGGATCTACGACCTTTGTTTCATTGTCGCCATGGTCTCGATCGTATGCATCACGGTGTTGATCTTCGTCGGCGTCGTCATGCGATACGTCTTTTGGATGGGCGCGGCCTTCGCAGAGCCTGTTTCGATCTTCTTCGTCGTTCAGCTCACCATGTACGGCGCCGCGGCCTGCTACCGCGCAGGCATCCACCTTCGTCTTCTGGCAATCATTAGCCGGTTGCCGGAAGCGGCCCAGCGCGTTGCCGAAATCGGCACACACGTGCTGATGGCGGTCATCGCCGTGACCATGATCTATTACGGCGTCGAACTCGTGCAGACGACATGGTTTCAGTCCTATGCCGAGTTCAGATACGTTCGTGTGGGCCTCGTCTACTCGGCCATACCGGGCAGCGGCGTGGTCACGCTGCTCTTCGCCATTGAGGCGCTGATCTACCCGAGTTTCAAGCCGAGCAACGACGAGGACGACGTCACTCATATCCTCGAAGACGCCGCTCAACGACGCGGTCGGACCGCTCCCTAGGACATCGACGATGGGCGGTCCGTTTGCACCGGTTGTTCTGCTAGGCAGCTTTTTCCTGCTGCTGCTTCTCGGCATGCCGATCGCCTACGCCCTTGGTATCGCCGCGCTGGCTTCGGCACTCTACGTTGGTCTTCCGCTGTCGGCGGTTCTGCTGAAAGTGTCCGACGGGGTGGACGAGTTTGCCCTGCTGGCGATCCCGTTCTTCATCTTCGCCGGCGCGCTGATGGCCGAGGGCGGCATGGCGCGACGGCTGGTCGCGTTCGCCAACATCTTCGTTGGCTTCATGCGTGGCGGCCTGGCGATGGTCAACATCCTCGCCTCCATGTTCTTCGGCGGCATTTCCGGCTCCGCCGTCGCTGATACCTCTTCGATCGGCTCGATCATGATTCCGGTGATGAAGAAGGAGGGTTACGACGATCACTTCGCCGTGAACATCACCATCACTTCGGCGACACAGGGCATCATTATTCCGCCGAGCCACAATGCGATTATCTATGCGTATGCGGCCGGCGGCGCCGTGTCCGTGGTCCAGCTTTTTATGGCCGGCATCATCCCAGGCATCATGATCGGTCTCGCGCTGATGGTGCTCGCGCTCATCGTCTCAGCGAGACGCGGCTACCCGAAGGGTGAGTTCGTGCCGTTGCGCGAAGCGGTCAAGATCACCTGGGAGGCGCTGGCCGGGCTGCTCACGGTCGTCATCATTGTCGGCGGCGTCATCGGCGGTGTGTTCACGCCGACCGAGTCGGCCGCGGTGGCCGTGGTGTGGGCATTCTTGGTGACGATGTTCATCTACCGCGACCTGAAGTGGCGCGAGCTGCCGCGCACCATGCGCAACGCCATCCGCACCGTGGCCATGGTGATGATCATCATCGGCTTCGCCGCCAGCTTCGGCTACATGATGACGCTGATGCAGATACCGGCGAAGGCGACCAACCTTCTGCTCACGCTGTCGCACAACAAGTACGTCTTGTTGTTGCTGATCAACGTCATGCTGCTGGTGCTCGGCACCTTCATGGACATGGCCCCGCTCCTGCTGATCTGCACGCCAATCCTGCTGCCGGTGATCAAGGCGATCGGGGTCGAGCCAGTCCATTTCGGTATCGTCATGATGCTCAACCTCGGCATCGGCCTGGTGACGCCGCCGGTCGGCACAGTGCTGTTCGTCGGCTGCGCGATCGGCAAGATTCCGATCGAGAGGGCGGCACGGCATCTGTGGCCGTTCTGGATCGCGATGCTGATCGTGCTTGCCCTCGTGACCTATGTTCCGGCGTTCTCGCTGTGGATTCCGAGCCTCAAGTACCCCGGCATCCAGTTTTAGGGGTGCCACGATGTCGACGCACGACCTGTCCCCGTCGCCTGCAAGCCCGCGCCTGACCAGCGAGCTGATCGGACGCCTTACCGAGGACATCCTCACCGGCAAAGTGGCGCCGCGAACCCGGCTTCCGACTGAACACGCCCTGATGGACGCGTTTGGCGTCAGCCGCACGGTCGTGCGCGAAGCAATCGCCGCCCTGCGAGCGGATGGGCTTGTGGAAACGCGCCGCGGTGCCGGCGCCTTCGTCGCTGCCGACCCAAGACAGAGGCCCTTCCGCATCGACCCCAACGAACTGGAGTCGATCCAGCAGGTGGTTGATGTGATGGAACTCAGAATCTGCGTTGAGCTCGAGGCCGCCGGCCTCGCGGCGCAGCGGCGCTCGGTCGCCGACGTTGTCAACTTGAAGCGCACTTGCCGCGAATTCGCTGCTGCGGTCAATGGCGGTAACGAAGCCGTCGACCTCGACTTCAAATTCCATGCCGCGATCGGAGCGGCAACCGGCAATCCCTACTTCTCGTCTTTCTTGACCTTTCTGGGCCGGATGATCATCCCACGCCGACGTCTCATGCTCGACGACAGCAAGGACGCCAGTCTAGGGCGCTACCTCCAGCAACTTCGCAAGGAGCATGAGCTCATCGCCAAAGCCATAGAGGCACGCGATGTGGCTGGCGCGCGTCGAGCGATGCGCCTACACCTGACTCGTGGACGCGACCGATACCGGCGTGCGGCGGAGCGAGAGTCACGAAAGGACGGGTCACACACTGGGACCGAGCGATGACGTCGATGGCGGACCGGCCGCGCCGGGAGGGCCACGCCAAACATCAGAACTGGCAGGGGCAGAGGGACTCGAACCCCCGACCTACGGTTTTGGAGACCGTCGCTCTACCAACTGAGCTATACCCCTAATCAGGGACTGAAATCAGAAGAGATGACTGATAGCAGCGCGACTTCGGGCGGGCAAATCCGTCGTCGGTTCTCTGTCTTCAGTCATCTGAATTGGAGCGGGTGAAGGGAATCGAACCCTCGTCATCAGCTTGGAAGGCTGTTGCTCTACCATTGAGCTACACCCGCGCTCAGAGGACAGAAAATCAGAGAACCGATGACAGATAGCAACCGCTGTCCAGGCGCGCAATTTCTGTCTGGTGTCGTCTGATGGTGGGGGAGGTAGGACTCGAACCTACGAAGGCGTTCGCCAGCGGATTTACAGTCCGCCCCCTTTGCCGCTCGGGACACTCCCCCGCCGCCGAACCGAACACGCCCCGGCGCATACCGGCGGCCGCTTCGTTGCCGGCGCCGGGACTTATGGCGACGACGCTGGGGCGTGTCAACGCTGCCCCGATGTGGTGCACGCGGGCGCCCAACGCCACACCTTTCCGCTGATTGTCGGCCCGTCACCGTCGGCCTATAAGCCGCTGATGGCCCGACCAGACCGCCGGCCGCGGCACCCCGGCGGCAACCGGCAGAAGTTCCCGCCGCGCTCGCCCACGCAACGGCACCCTGAGACACTGTGGATCTACGGCATTCACGCGGTCGCCGCGGCCCTCGCCAACCCGCGTCGCGACATCCGCCGCATCGTTGCCACCAAGAACGCGCTCGCCCGGCTCGCCGCGGCCGGAGCAACCCTAGCTTTGACCCCGGAGGAGGCGACGCCAGCGAAGCTCGACCAGATTCTCGGCGGCGACGCCGTGCACCAAGGCATCGCGCTGGAGGCTGCGCCCCTCCCCCCGGCCACGCTCGACTCGCTCGCAGGGGCAAGCCTGATCGTAGTGCTCGACCAGGTAACCGACCCGCACAACGTCGGCGCCGTCTTCCGGTCCGCCGCCGCCTTCGGCGCCGACGCCCTCGTCACCACCGCGCGCCACGCCCCCACCGAGACCGGCGTCCTCGCCAAGGCCGCCTCGGGCGCCCTCGACACCATCCCCTGGCTGGCGGTACCGAACCTCGCGCGCGCCATGGATGAGATCGGCAACATGGGCTTCACCCGCGTCGGGCTCGACAGCGCCGCCGAGCGCCCCATCGAGGAGGCGATCACAGGCAGGCGCATTGCGCTCGTTCTCGGGGCCGAGGACAAGGGGCTCCGCCGCCTGACGCGGGAGAAGTGCGACGTTGTCGCTCGCCTGTCCGTGCCGGGCGCGATCGCCAGCCTGAACGTATCGAATGCCGCGGTGCTGGCGCTCTACCTCGCTCGACGGCACTTCGACGGGGTTTGAGCCGCCCGCGTCCCGCAACAAGACCTTGTCGCGGCCACGGGGCGCTGGTACCCCTCGACTCGGCCGGCATAGCTCAGTCGGTAGAGCACCTGATTTGTAATCAGGGGGTCGCGGGTTCGAATCCTGCTGCCGGCACCACGTGCGATCATGCCGCCAGATCGAAGCGAACAGCGCGACTTCGGTCAGTGCGCGCCACGCCTTTGGCTGTAAACATTGGTTGCGTCGATAAAAATGTAATCGAATTGGGCCGCCGGCCTTAACGACGCGGCGATAGGTATCTGTAAAGCTTCTCCTAAATTCAAACGAGGATCGGTGGGCGTCTGCGGACCAAGGCGCCGCAGACAACCTACCGCTCGTTGCCGGCTGACACGCAGGGCTCGGATCGCGGCAGGTAACCGGCATGATCGGGGCGCCGTTTCCTCACAACGGCGCCCCGATGCCGTCCGCTCCAAAGAAACGTTCCGTTGTCGCCTCAGAAGATCGGTGCCGGCCTGCCTGCACTGCGACACGCCGCGGCCAGCGTGTTGGCCATCAGCATGGCAATGGTCATCGGCCCGACCCCGCCCGGAACAGGCGTGATGGCGCCGGCCACCCACAGCGCCTCGGCGAAGGCAACGTCGCCGGTGAGGCGTGTCTTGCCCTCCCCGCGGTCGGGCGCCGCCACGCGGTTTATGCCGACGTCGATGACGACGGCGCCGGGCTTGATCCAGTCGCCGCGCACGAGCTCGGGCCGGCCGACGGCGGCAACGACGATATCGCCGCCGTGCACGATATCGGACAGGTCGCGCGTCCTGGAGTGGGCGATCGTCACCGTTGCGTGCTCCGCAAGCAGCAACTGCGCCATGGGTTTGCCGACGAGATTGGAGCGTCCGACGACCACCGCCGTCATCCCCGCGAGCGGCCGATCAAGAGCTCGCTTGATCAGGATCAGACAACCCGCCGGCGTGCATGGGACCATCGCGCCGGGCGAACCGCTGGCAAGCCGCCCGACGTTGACGGGGTGGAGCCCGTCAACGTCCTTCTCCGGCCGGATCGCCTCGATCACGCGGATGCGGTCGATGTGCACCGGTAGCGGCAGCTGCACGAGGATGCCATGGATAGCCGGGTCGCCGTTCAGCGACTCGACGAGGGCGAGCAGCGTCGCCTGCTCGGTCGTCGCCGGCAGCGTGTGCTGGACGGAGTGGAAGCCGACTTCGTCGGCCTTGCGGCCTTTGCCGGCGACGTAGACCTGGCTCGCTGGGTCGTCACCGACGAGTACGACGGCGAGGCCCGGTATGATCCCCGTCTCGATCTTCAATCGGCGCGCCTCCTCGCCGATCCGGGCGGCGATCTCGACGGCGACGGCACGGCCGTCGATCAGCCGGGCGCCTGCCTCAGCGGAAGACGACGGTGCGCGCGCCATTGATCAGCACCCTGTGCTGGAGGTGGAAGCGGACCGACCGGGCGAGAACCATCGCCTCAATGTCACGACCGATTGCGACCATCTCCTCCACGGACATCGAGTGGTCCACTCGACCAACGTCTTGCTCGATGATCGGTCCGGCGTCGAGATCCGAGGTCACATAGTGCGCCGTCGCCCCGATCAGCTTGACACCGCGTTCGTGCGCCTGATGGTAGGGCCGCGCGCCGACGAAGCTCGGTAGGAAGGAATGGTGGATGTTGATGGCTCGGCCGGCGAGCCGCGCGGCAAGGTTTCCCGACAGGATCTGCATGTAGCGCGCCAACACGACCAGCTCGATTCGTTCCGTTGCGATCATCGCCGCGAGGTCGGCCTCCTGTTGTTGCTTTGTCTCGGGTGTCACCGGCAGGTACACGTAGCGCACGCCTTCTGCCTCGACCCTCCGGCGCATGGTCTCGTGGTTGGACGCCACCGCGACCAGCTCCATCGGCAGGTGTCCGATCGAGTAGCGGTAGAGCAAGTCGTTGAGACAGTGGCCGAAGTTGGAGACCAGCACCAGCGCCCGCGGTTTGTCGTTGACGTCGTGGACCGTCCAGTCGAAGTCGAAGGCAGTCGCCACCGGATGGAAGCCCTTGCTGAAGCTTTCCGCAGTCACCGTCGGCGGCGCAGCGAACGAGACTCGCATGAAAAAGCGCTCGGCCTCTGGATCGCCGTATTGAGCGCTCTCGACGATGTTGCAGTCCTGCGAGGCGATGCAGTTGGCCACCGCCGCGACGATGCCGCGCCGGTCGCCGCACGATAGCGTCAGAACGAAACGCGCCGGGTCGGCAGGCATTATACGGGTCCATCTCAAGATCGGCTGCGGCGAGACCACTAGCGCCGGTCGCGCCCGACCGCAACTATGGCGCACACGTTGTACGGGCCCGAGTCCCCGTGCTACGGGCTTGCCGCTCTCCTGACTGCAGGGACGGGACCAACATGCCTGGGCGCGGGGACGTGGAGACGATTGCCTTCATCGCCAGTGGAATCGAGGAGGCGCAGAGCGCCCGGATGCGGCTGAGCGCCCGCTACGGCGACGCCTCTCCCGAGGCGGCCGAAGTCATCGTCGCGCTCGGCGGCGACGGCTTCATGCTGCAAACCCTGCACACCTTCATGGACACGGGCAAGCCGATCTACGGCATGAATTGCGGCTCGGTCGGTTTCTTGATGAACGAGTTCAGCTACGACGATCTCCCGAAACGTCTGGCCGCGGCCGTCAAGACCGTCATCCATCCCCTCGCGATGAACGCCACCGACTCCGCCGGCGAACGCCACCGCGCCTTTGCCATCAACGAGGTCTCTCTGCTCCGCCAGTCCTATCAGGCGGCCAAGCTCAGAATCGCCATCGATGGCCACGTCCGCCTCGACGAGTTGATTTGCGACGGCATCCTCGTGGCGACCCCCGCCGGCAGCACGGCGTACAATCTCTCCGCCCATGGACCGATCCTGCCGATCTACGCGCCCCTTTTGGCGCTGACGCCGATCAGCGCCTTTCGACCGCGCACGTGGCGCGGCGCGCTGCTCCCCGATCACGTAGCCGTGACGCTCACCGCGCTCGAGACCGACAAACGCCCGGTCAACGTGGTCGCCGACAACGTCGAGTTCAAATCGGTGGTCGAGGTGGCGGTCGTCGAGGACAAGCAGGCTGAGTGCCTGATCCTGTTCGACGCCGATCACTCCTGGGACGAGCGCATCCTCACCGAGCAGTTCCGCTACTGAGGGCGAGCGCTGCCTACGCCGCCGACGGCTGACGGGCGATCTCGCGTGCGGCGTCGCGCGCCTGATCGGCGGCGAAGCGGCGGAGCATTGCGGCAAGTTCGTTGGCCTCGCCGTCGGTGATGTCGGCGTAGCGGGCGAGAACCGCGTCAACGACCTGGCGGGTAAACCGATACCGATCCTCCGGGCGAACCTCGCCCTGTTCGGCCATCGACCGCCACGTATCGAGCGCCGCGGCAAATCCGCCGAACGCCGCACGCGGCAAACCGGCCTTCTCGTAGACGGCCCTGAGTACCGACGCGCGGCCCGCCCGCACCAAACTCGACACCCGCTGTTCCGGCACCTGGGCGAGGACAGCCAGCGCCGCCTCGAAGAAGTCGACGTTGCCGGCACACACGGCCCTGAGCAACAGCGCCGTGGTCAGTTGTCCGGTGACCCGCAAGTGCTCAACCAAGGCCGGCAGTTCGTCCGTCTCAGTCTCCGCAGCGATGGCAACCGTCGCCCGATCGCACGCCTCACGCGTCATCGTCCTGGCGCGCGCTTCGGGCACCCACGACTTGATCAGGGCCATGTCGCCAAGGAGGTCGCCGACTTGCCGGACGAGCATCTGGTGGACCTCCGCCGAGAGATTGCCCCGCGCGAATAGCGCTTCGCGGATGTCCGGATCGTCGCCGAACCGTTCCGCGATCCGCTTGAAGCTGATACGCGCGATTGCAGCGCCGGCGTTCTTGAGCAGGGTCATGCAGACGCTGCGTTCGCCAACCTCGGCGATGGCCGCCGACACTGCGGACGAGACCACCGGTCGCATCGCGATGGCAACCTGCAGAGGCTCCGACGCCGCCGCGGCGATGTCGACGAGCTCGGAATCGACCAGGATCGGCGAACGCGCGAGCACCACGGCCGCGATATGCGGCTGGTCAGCGGCGAGCGTAGTGATCACGTGGCGCGGCGCCTCGGGGCTCGCTCCGAGCGCATCAGCAATGGCAAACCGGACGTCTGGCAAGCCGTCGTCGATGAGGACCGTGATCGCCGCCTCCATGCCGCTTCTCACGTCCTCGTCTCGATCCGACAGGTAGGCGCGGCCGAGCGCGTAGGCCGCCTCGCTCCGCCGGCCGGGAGGCGCGGTCTCGACCCATTGTAGGAATTGGCGGACGAGCACCGGCTGCAGCCCCCTCAACTATCTTCGGCCAATCCTGGCAGCGAAGCGGTTAACGTTTCGTTCACCATCGTGATACGCGTGGCCCTGTCGGCGGGCCATTGTCGCCGGCTGTGGCGGACGCTAATCCTCAAACGATGCGCTCGCTCCTCCTGGTGACCGCCGAAAACGACGCGGGGCTCGACCGAGCGTTGGCAGCCGGCGCCGACGCTATCGTCGTCAATATGCCCGAGTCGCAGGTCTCGGTCGCACGGGCTGCGCTCCGCCGACAGGCTGCGGGTTTCGTGGCGGCCCGCCGGGACACTGCCCGCCTCTTCGTCCGGATTGGCCCACTGTCGTCTGGGCACGCCGACGACGACCTGGACGCAATCGTGCCCGCCCGTCCGTACGGCATCGTCCTGCCAAGATCGACTGGCGGCGCCGATATTTTGCGGCTTTCGGCGATGCTGCGCCCGCGCGAAGCACTGGCTGGAATCGACGACGGGGCCATCGCCGTCATCGCCATGGCAGCCGACGCGCCGGCCGGCCTGTTCGGCCTCGGCACGTATCGCGACGCCGGCCCGCGCCTCGTCGGAATCGGGTGGAATGCCAAAGACTTGGCCGAAGGTTTCGGGGGCACAGCCGACACCGATCGCGACGCGGCGCGACTCGCCCGGACCCTGACCGTCGCCGGCGCCGCCGCTGCCGGAGTCGCTGCCATCGACACGGCCTGCCCCGACGGCCGAACCGGGCTTGAACCGGACGCGCACCGGGCACGCGCCGACGGTTTCACCGGCAAGTTCGCCAACGACCCGGACGAGGTCGCGGTCATCAACCGGATCTTCGCCGGGGCGGCGCCCAATAAGTGACGATGTCCCGGAGTGCCGGGCGTGGCCTCTCTGGCGGCGGCGCTGTCGCAGTGCCGATGTGAACGAAGGCAACGATGCGTTCGCCCTCGCCGAGTCCCAAGAGTCGCCCGGCTTCGACGTCGTAGGCCATCCATCCGGTCGTCCACTGAGCAGCGTAGCCATACGCGTGGGCCGCCAGGACCAAGCTCATCGCTGCATTGCCGGCGGAAAGGAGCTGCTCCCATTCCGGGATCTTGGGATGCGGCGCCGCCGTGCTCACCACCGCCACCACCAATGGCGCCCGGGCGAGACGATTCCGTTCCTCCTCGATGCGCTTTTCGTCAGCGTCGGGCTCAAGCGCGACGAATCGGGCGGCGAGCGTCTCGCCCGCCCGCCGCCCGGCCTCGCCGCCAAAGACGATGAAGCGCCATGGCGTGAGCTTACCATGGTCGGGCACCCGCGCCGCGATAGTCAGCATCTCCTCGAGCTCGGCCGCGCTGGGCGCCGGCGGTCCCAGAAACGATGCAGCGACAGATCTCCGTCGCCTCAGAAGCTCGCGTGCGTCGGTCATCGGGAGTTGGCTGCTCGGAACCCGGTAAAACGGCTAACTTGGCCGATTCCCGCGACAATGCAATCGCGCTTGCCGTACCCTTCGCCACCGCACGACCGGCGCCGGTCTTGAATTCGGCGCGGAAACGGTGATTTTTGATTGCAATAGAGAACGATAGGCGTCCGATGGAGAGGACACAGGACCGGAAGGGTTCGGCCGCACCGGGCGGCAGGGTGGCCTTTGCCATTGCGTTGACGACCGCCATGTTGGCGTTCCCGACGGCGGCCCTTGCTGCCGACGACGTGCCGCTGCCACGGCCCTCGCCCATGAGGGCCACGCCTCCGCCGGTTGAATCCGGCGCGAGCGCCGTCGACGACGCGTTCATAAAGGGCGCCAACTCACCGTTCGCAGAGACCGACCTTGGCAACGCCGAGTCGTTCAGTCTTGGCGTCGACGAAGGCGGCCCCGCAGACCTCGACATGCTCGATGCCGGTGACGCGCCGTTGGACCTCGAGTTCGGCACCGACGCGCCGCTCGATCTGGACGCGCCGGGGGCCAACGAGGTCGATGTCGGTCCGCCGGCGGATGTGAGGTCGGGCTCCTTCACTCTCGAGTCGCGGCTGTCGGCCGACGGACCGCCGCTCGGCAGCGGCATCAGGTGGCGGATCTTCGGCGACACGCCAGGCTCAGACGGCACGTTGCCGTTGCTCGGTGAGGCAACGGGCGGCGTTATTCACATTCGTCTCGACCCGGGGGTGTATTTCGTCCACGCCGCCTACGGCCACGCCGGCGCGACACGCCGGGTGGAGGTTTCCGACCCGACCGGCGGCGAAGTGGTCGTCCTCAACGCCGGCGGCATGCGCTTGCTCGCCGTCAACGGTGACGACGATCCGCTCACCGCCGAGGACGTCTCCTTCGATATTTACGCGCCCGACGAAAGCGGTTCCGACGAACGTGTGCTCATCATGTCGGGCGTGCCGCCCGGCCGCGTCCTTGGCCTTCCCGCCGGCGTCTATCACGTGGTTTGCCGTTACGGCGACGCCAACGCTATCGTCCGCGCCGACCTGCGCGTCGATGCCGGCAAGCTGACCGAGGCAACCATGTACCAGAAGGCAGCGCGCCTGACCCTCAAGCTGGTCGAGGCTCATGGCGGCGAAGCGCTTGCGGACACCGCATGGTCGGTGATCACGCCCGCCGGCGAGAGTGTCGTGGAGAGCGTTGGCGCCTTCCCCTCGGTGGTGCTCTCGGCTGGCGACTACAAGGCCATCGCCAGGCATAACGACGCCGTCTACGAGAGCGACTTCACGGTCGAGGCCGGCGTCCACCGCGACGTCGAGGTGCTGCTCAGGTAGCCGGGATTCCGAGACCGGAGATCAGACATCAGGTATCGCCCAGATCTCTGATCTTTGGCCTCCAACGTTGGATCCGCAAATCCTTCACGGCGCCTCGGCGCCGTGCTCGCGCATGACGTCGGGCGGCACCGCCTCGGCCCTGAGCGTAGCCACCGCCACCCCGAGCGGCATTGACATCTGCTCCTTCTCGCCAAGCCGGCGGACGTTGACGGTGCCCTGCTCGTCCTCGCGCCTGCCGGTGACCAGGATGACCGGGACCTTGGCGAGCGAGTGCTCGCGCACCTTGTAGTTGATCTTCTCGTTCCTGAGGTCGATCTCGGCTCGGAGACCCGCCTTGGTGAGGTCGTCGTGGACGCGCCGCGCGTAGTCGTCGGCGTCCGAGGTAATGGTCGCGACGACGACCTGCACCGGCGCCAGCCACAGCGGGAAGTGACCGGCGTGGTTCTCGATCAGGATGCCGAGGAAGCGCTCCATGGAGCCGCAGATGGCGCGGTGGATCATCACCGGCTGCTTCTTCTCGCCGTCGGCGTCGACGTAGAACGCGCCAAAGCGCTCCGGCAGGTTGAAATCGACCTGGGTGGTGCCGCACTGCCAGTCGCGGCCGATGGCGTCGGTCAACACGTACTCGAACTTCGGCCCGTAGAAGGTCCCCTCGCCCGGATTGATGCCGGTCTTGATGCGTCCGCCCGACTGGGCGGCGATCTCGTCGAGCAGGCGCCTCAGGACGTCCTCGGCGTGGTCCCACATGGCGTCGGTGCCAACCCGCTGGTCCGGCCGCGTGGCGAGCTTGACCACGACCTCATTGAAACCGAAGTCGGCATAGGTCGACAGGATCAGGTCGTTGATCTTCAGGCATTCGGCGGCGAGCTGGTCCTCGGTGCAGAAGACGTGGGCGTCGTCCTGGGTGAAGGCGCGCACCCTGAGCAGCCCGTGCAGCGCGCCAGACGGCTCGTAGCGGTGGACGACGCCAAACTCGGCGAGCCGCATCGGCAGGTCGCGGTAGCTCTTCAGCCCATGCTTGAAGATCTGGATGTGGCCGGGGCAATTCATCGGCTTGATGGCGTAGACGCGGCTGTCGTCGGTCTCCTCGCCGGCCGAGTGCGCCGCGAACATCGACTCGCGGAACCAGCCCCAATGGCCGGAGGTCTCCCACAGCGAGGTGTCGAGGAGCTGCGGCGCGTTGACCTCCTGGTAGTCGCCCTTCAGCCGCCGCCGCATATAGGCGATCAGCTCCTGGAAGATCGTCCAGCCCTTGGGGTGCCAGAACACCGTGCCCGGCCCCTCCTCCTGGAAGTGAAAGAGGTCGAGCTCGCGCCCGAGCCGGCGGTGGTCGCGCTTCTCCGCTTCCTCCAGCATGTGGAGGTAGGCGTCGAGCTCCTCCTTGGTGCGCCAAGCGGTGCCGTAGATGCGGGTCAGCATCGGGTTGCGCGAGTCGCCGCGCCAGTAGGCGCCGGCAACCTTCATCAGCTTGAAGGCCGAGCCGATCTGCCCGGTCGAGGCCATGTGCGGACCGCGGCAAAGGTCGAACCAGTCACCCTGCTTGTAGATCTTGATCTGCTGATCCTCGGGGATCGCGTCGATCAGCTCGACCTTGAACATCTCGCCCATGTCGGCAAAGACGCGCTTGGCATCCTCACGCGACCACACCTCCTTGGTGAAGGGCCGGTCGCGCGCGATGATCTCGCGCATCTTGGCCTCGATCCTGGGCAAATCGTCGGTCGTGAACGGCTGGTTGCGGGAGAAGTCATAGTAAAAGCCGTTCTCGATCACCGGCCCGATGGTGACCTGTGTGCCGGGATAGAGGTCCTGCACGGCCTCGGCCATGACGTGGGCGGCGTCGTGGCGGATGAGGGCGAGCGCCCGCGGGTCGTCGCGGGTCACGATCTCGATCCTCGCGTCACGGTCGATCGGGTCGGCAAGGTCGGCAAGGGCGCCGTCGAGTTCCATCGCCACCGCCTTCTTGGCAACGGATTTGGCAATGCCTTCGGCGATCTCGCGGCCAGTGACGCCTGCGGGGAATTCGCGGACGGAATCGTCAGGGAAAGTCAGGCGGATCATCACTGTCTCCTGCTCACTCCCGCGTACGAGCGCGGGTAAGCGGTGGTGGTGGTGACCGGCGCGGAGGACGCGCTGGCGACCGCTTGGTGGACCAGGCGCGTCGGACAGTCAAGTGCGGGTTCACGACGCCGGGCTGGCGACCATGCGTCCGCGACAGCCCGGCCCGCGTCAGAGCCGCTGCACACAGCGTGGCCTGAATGATCGTTTGCTGGGCATATTTTGGTGCTTTCATGTCCAACGGATTGTTCAGCGCGGTTGACTCTGTTTGAATGGCGCAAATTTGTGCAACGGGAACCCGCAACGGGGGGCACTCATGATCGATACGGGCGACACGGCGTGGATGCTCACCTCCACGGCGCTGGTTCTCTTCATGACATTGCCGGGGCTGGCCCTCTTCTACGGCGGCTTGGTGCAGTCCCGAAACGTTCTTTCCGCGTTGATGCATTGCATCGCCATCGCGTGTGCGGTCTCGCTTCTGTGGTTCGTGTGCGCGTACAGCATCGCATTCGCTGGCGGCACGCCACTTTTCGGCGGGCTCGGCAAGGCGTTCCTCGCCGGCGTCGCCCGAGAGGCCGCCTATCCCGACACGACGATCCCGGAGTCCGTGTTCGTGATGTTCCAGATGACGTTCGCCATCATCACGCCCGCCCTGATCGTCGGCGCGTACGTCGAGCGTATCAGGTTCAGCGCCGTGCTCTTGTTCTCCGGCCTGTGGCTGATCGTGGTCTACGCGCCGATCGCCCACTGGGTGTGGGGCGGTGGCTGGCTGGCGAGCATTGGAACGATGGACTTCGCCGGCGGCATCGTCGTGCACGTCACCGCGGGGGTTTCGGCCGCAACGATCGCTTGGATCCTCGGGGCGCGACGCGGATTCCCCCACGAGGTCAACCCCCCGCACGCGCCGTGGATGGTGATGGTCGGAGCGTCGATGCTGTGGGTGGGCTGGTTCGGGTTCAACGCCGGAAGCGCACTAGCGGCCGGCGCCGACGCCGGCATGGCCATGCTGGTGACCCACCTCTCGGCGGCAACCGCATCTCTGGTCTGGTTGACGATCGAATGGATCCGGTTTGGCAAGCCGAGCCTGGTTGGCTTGGTGACCGGCACCATCGCCGGTCTGGCGACCGTGACCCCGGCGTCAGGGTTCGTCGGCCCGATCGGCGGCGTTCTCCTCGGTCTCGCCGGCGGCGGCGCGTGCTACTACGGTGTCGCCTTGATCAAGGGTGTCTTCCGGCTCGACGATTCCCTCGATGTCCTCGCCGTCCACGGCTTCGGCGGCGCGACGGGCACGATCCTGACCGCGTTTCTCGCCGCCACCTACTTCGGCGGCGTCGGTCTTGATCGGACCCTCGGGGCGCAGCTCAGCGCCCAGGTCGTCGGCGTGCTTGCGGGCATCGTCTGGTCGGCCGTCGCAACCTATGTGATTGTCAAAGTGTGCCAGGCGGTCGTCGGTCTCAGGGTCAGCGACGAAGAGGAGTTGGCCGGCCTCGATCAGACCGCCCACGGCGAAAGCGGCTACAAGCTCTGAATCGGACAAGCGTCATGAAAATGCTCGTCGCAATCGTCCAGCCGCACCGGCTGGACTCCGTTCGCAGCGTCCTGAACGACATGGGAATTCACGGCATGACCGTCACCGAGGTTCGCGGTTACGGCCGCCAGAGAGGACACACCGAAATCTACCGCGGCAGTGAATACGCGATTCAATACGTTCCCAAAGTGAAGGTCGAGGTCGCCGTAGATGACGACCGGGTCGACAAGGCAGTGGAGGCGATCACCGAGGCGGCGCGCACCGGCAAGATCGGAGATGGCAAGATCTTCGTGTTCGACATGGGTGCGGCGGTGCGTATCCGCACCGGCGAGAGCGGTTCAGACGCCCTGTAGCGGCGCGCCGGGAGCAATCCACAACCGCGGGGCCCTAGCCCCGCATCGCCGAGACGCCGGCGACCCATGCCGTGCAGCCTTGCTGATGCACCTGATTCTTCTTAGAACGCTTCCAGACAGCCGAACGAACCCGCCCTATGCAGATCTTCTCGTTCGCCACACAGAAGGCTTTCTCCGAACTCACCGATCGCGAGGTCCTCGCCCTGGCCATCCAGAACGAGGAAGAGGACGGGCGGATGTATCGCGAGTTCGCCGAACGCATGCGCGAGCCCTACCCGGCATCCGCCGAGATTTTCGTCAGGATGGCGGAGGAGGAGAACGAGCACCGCCGCCGGCTGCTGGAGGCGTTTAAGCAGCGCTTCGGCGACCATATCCCGCTGATCCGCCGCGAGGACGTTCGTGGCTTCATCCGGCGCAAGCCGGTTTGGATGAGCTCCTCCTACGACGTCGACGCGATGCGCGAACGCGCCGAGTCCATGGAGGCCGAGGCGGCCAACTTCTACCGCCGGGCTGCCGCGCGTTCGACCGACCCGGCGGTGCGCCAGCTCCTCGGCGACCTCGCCGACATCGAGGCCGGCCACGTCACCATGGCCCACGACCTCGAGGCCGGCGTCTCCGAAGCCGCGCGTGACGAGGAGCGCGAGACCGCGCGCCGCACGTTCCTGCTGCAGGTGATCCAGCCCGGCCTGATCGGTCTGATGGATGGCTCGGTGTCGACCCTGGCGCCGCTGTTTGCCGCGGCCTTCGCCACCCACAACACCTGGGCGACGTTCCTGGTCGGCCTCGCCGCCTCCGTCGGCGCCGGCATCTCCATGGGCTTCGCCGAGGCGCTCTCCGACGACGGCACGCTCACCGGCCGCGGCCACCCCTGGGTGCGTGGCCTGGTCACCGGCGTGATGACCACGGTCGGCGGCGTTGGCCACACGCTGCCCTACCTCATCCCGCATTTCACCGCCGCCACCGTGCTCGCCGTTGCTGTGGTGATCGTCGAGTTGTGGGCAATCGCCTGGGTACGCGCCCGCTACATGGACACCCCGTTCCTGCGCGCCGCCTTCCAGATCGTCGTCGGCGGCCTGCTGGTGTTCGCCACCGGCATCATCATCGGCTCGGCTTAGTCTTTCAGGTCCAGACGAGTCTTCGGGTCGATGTGGGCGCCGGTCCACCGCCCATAGCGCCACGGCAAATACCACCGCGCACCTGCGGACAACGCATCGGGCACCGGGTCGAAGCCGGAGGCCCCGCCCGGCCCACAGCGCTGGAAGCGCGCCAGCCCGATCCACGTGCCGGCCCACAGACCATAGCGGGCGATCGCCTCTTCCGCGTACTGCGAGCAGGTCGGCAGATACCGGCACTGACGCCCCAGAAACGGCGACAGCGTCAACCGGTAAAGGCGAATGAGGCCGATCCCGACAAGCCGTGGAATACGTGCGAGCCTGACCATCGATGCCGTCATGGTGCGCCGCACACGGTGCCAAAGCCCGCCGCCCGACTGTGCATCAACCGAATGTTCACCGGACTGGTGGAGCCTCGGCGGTGGCATGAGCGTTCGAAGGAACGGTGGGGCGTCATCGCCTGGAGCTCTCCGAGATGGCCCAGTTTCTGAGCTACTACTCTCGATACCGACGCGTCGGCTTCAACCCGGTGGCTGCGTTCCACTTTGCCTGGCTGGTGGTGAACGCTCGCGTGAAACCCGCCGCCGTGACGCGTCTGGCCAAGCGCCTCTAGGTTTCAGCACCACCGGCGCGTTCCCGAGCGCGCTTCTCCGCAATTTGGCCGACCGCGTCTACAACTGCATCGAAGGTCAGCATCGTCGAGGCGTGTCGCGCCTTGTAGTCGCGCACCGGCTCCAGAAACCTGAGGTCTGCGAACCGCCCCTGAGGCGGCGGTCCGTTCTCCTTCAGCATCTTCAGCATGGCCTCGCGCACGCCGCGCAACTCCTCGGCGTCAGCCCCGACAATGTTCCGCGCCATGATCGACGCCGACGCCTGGCCGAGGGCGCACGCCTTCACCTCGTGGGCGAAGTCGGTGACCACGTCGCCGTCCATCTTGACGTCGACCGTCACCGTCGACCCGCAGAGGCGCGAATGCGCCGTCGCCGTCGCGTCTGGCCGCTCCAGGCGGCCGAGCCGGTCGATCGAGCCGGCGAACGCCAGGATGCGCTCGTTATAGATATCGTCGAGCATCGGCGGGGAATATAGGCAACCCGCCGCCGGGCCGCTATATAGACCGGCGAACCATTGGCGCGCCGTGCGGCGCCAGGGAGAGCTACGATGGATGCGTTGTTCAAGAAGCCCGCGGTGGACAAGTCCGCTGCGCCCAAAGCCGGCGCCGAGCGCCCGACCCGCGACGAAGCGGAAGCCGCAGTGCGCACGCTGATCGCCTGGGCGGGCGACAACCCCAACCGCGAGGGGCTCAGGGATACCCCACGCCGCGTCGTCGGCGCCTACGAGGATCTCTATGCCGGCTACCGACAACGTCCCGCCGACGTGCTCGACCGCACGTTTGAGGACCTCGGCAGCTACGACGACGTTGTCGTCGTCCGCGACATCCCGTTCTACTCCCACTGCGAGCACCACATGATGCCATTCCTCGGCCGGGTGCACGTTGCCTACTACCCGAACGAGAAGGTCGTCGGCCTGTCGAAATTGGCGCGCATCGTCGCCGTCTTCGCGCACCGACTGCAGACCCAGGAACGTCTGACCGGCGACATCGTTGCCGCCATCGACGCCGTCTTGAAGCCGCGTGGCATAGCCGTGATGCTCGAGGCCGAGCACCTGTGCATGAGCCTGCGGGGCGTCAGGGCCCACGGCGCCACCACCGTCACCAGCCAGTTCACCGGCGCTTTCCGCGACGACCCGTCCGAACAGACGCGATTCATGACCCTCGCCAAGGGCACCGCCCAGGGCTGACGTCCGGTCCGACCGTCTGCCGAGCGCCAGCGCACCCGTCCGACACGAGACCCACGATGACCGATAACGCCTCCCCTTTCGCGCCGCGCGGCGACGCCGAAGCCGTCGAGATGGGCATTGCGCTGGCGCCGAAATTCGACGCCGACGGGCTGATCGTCACCGTCGCCGCCGACGCCGACACCGACGAGGTGCTGATGGTGGCCCACATGAACCGGGAGGCGCTGGCCCGCACCATCGAGACAGGCGAGGCATGGTTCTGGAGCCGGTCGCGCGCCAGGTTGTGGCGCAAGGGCGAGGACAGCGGCAACACCTTCGCCATCGCCGAAATCCGCACCGACTGCGACCAGGACGCCATCCTCCTCAAGGTGCGAGTCGACGGCGACGGCGTCGCCTGCCATCGCGGCTACCGGTCATGCTTCTACCGCTCGATCCCGACGGGCGCGGCACCCTCGCCGGACCTTGGCCTCACCTTCGACGACGCCATGCCGCGCACCGCGCGGTAACCGACATCGAAGATTTACGTTGCGGAGATGTAGGCGCGCATCTCCTCGGCTTCGCGCTCCACCTGCTCGATCCGCGCCTTGACCACGTCGCCGATTGACACGATGCCACTGAGCTTGCCGTCGGCGGTGACCGGCAGATGGCGAAACCGGCCGCGCGTCATGCGCGTCATCACCTCGTTTATTGTTTCATCATCTGCGCAAGTGACCACGGTCCGCGTCATGATCGAGCCGATCGGGCTGGCCAGCACCTCGGCGCCGCTGCCGGCCATCGCGCGCACGATGTCGCGCTCCGACACGATGCCGGCTATGCGCTCCGCGTTGTCAACGACCACCAGCGCGCCGATCTTGTTCCTGGCCAGCACCTCGACGGCTTCCGCGACGCTCACGGCCGCCGTTGTGGTCACGACGTTACGTCCCTTGTTGGCAAGGATTGCCGCTACGGTCATGGGCGACCTCCATCGTGCGAACGCCCTGCACCCCAACTCCCAGCTGCAACCACAACGATGCGACTTGGCCGCGCGCTTGGCAAGACGCGTTGCAACAAACGCCGCCGTCAGCGGCGGTTGGGCACCGGATCAAACAACGGGAACAGCAACAAGCCGGCAAGGAACCCACCGATGTGGGCGTCCCATGCGACCGACCCCGAAGCGATGCCTCCGCTCAGGCCGAAGAACAGGTTAACCGCGAACCACACACCGAGGAATGCGATCACCCTGCTGTCGCGCACGACCTCGCCGAGTGAGGCCGCCGGTTGCCGGTAGCCTTCAACGCCTCCACGCCACAGCGGCCCGCCGGTGGCGAAAGCAAAGCGGCTGACCGCCGCCATGTGCGCCGAGATGGCCGCCGAAGCGCCGACCATCGGGACAACGCCGTCGGGGAAGAGCGCCAGATGCACTAAGGCGCCGGCCGCCGCCCCCACGGCCGAAAACAACACAAAACGCTTGGCGCCGAACCTCCAGGCGAGCGGACTGCCGAACGCCGCCAGCCACACGCCGTTGATCAGCAGATGCGCCCAGCCGCCGTGCAGTAGCGCATACGTGACGAACGTCCACAGCCGCGCCGCCTCGCCGCCCAAAAGCACGCCACCGACCGCCTGCGGGTTGGTCTCGCGGATCGGGACGAAGGCGAACAGTCGAATCAGCCAGAGGTCGGCGTCGGCACCGAGCACAAGCGCTCGCACGGCGTGAATGGCGAGCAACACCCCGACGAGCACGAGCACAACCGTCGGGACGTTGAACATCGGCTGACGGGTCGGGGGGCGCCGGCCGCTGCGCACGGAATCGATCATCCGCAGCGATCTTAGCGCACGGAGAGGGCGGGGAAAGGCAATCCGGCGAAACGGGTGCCGCCCCGGCGGTGCTTGTCCGCGCGGGGCGGCCCTGGTCACGTCCCGACGGCGCCCCTGTCGAGCCCGTTCCGCGAACGCGTAGCGTGCGGCGCACGCAAGGGTCACATTGGCGAACCTGTCACCACGCCCCGCCACCCGCAACGCCCTCAGCGCATAAACCTTACCGGGGTCGCCCCCGTAGAGGCGAACGTGCGCTGGCATGTCGTCTGCACCTTGCCAGTCGGGAACGGCAAAGGGCTGAGACCTTGTCCCGTTCCTGCACGCGGAATCCGATGTCGGGACGACGACCGGACCCGTGTGAAACCACAATGAAACGGGACAGGCGATCGATGAAACACGGGGCCTCACGGGAGCTCTACGAATACTGGAATCGCCTGCGCGGCAGCGAGGCGGCGCCGCACCGTAGCGCCATCGAGCCGAGCGATCTCCGCCGCGTGCTGGCCGACACCTTCATCCTCGAAGTTGCCGGTCGCGAGCAGTACCTCGTCCGGCTGGCAGGGACCCGCGTCTGCTCGATCTTCTGCCGGGAGCTCAAAAACACCAATCTCCTCGACCTGTGGCAGGCCGAGGACCGCTCGGCCATGGCCACGCTGGCCGCGGCCGTCTCGGAGGATGGAGCCGCGGCAGTTGTTACAACCGACGCGCGAACCGCCCGCAATCACGACATCGCTTGCGAAATGGTGCTGCTGCCGCTTCGCCACGGCGGTTCCGCCTATAACCGGATTCTCGGCTGCCTCACCGTCCTAGAACGGCCCTTCTGGCTGGGCATCGAGCCGGTGGTGCGCCAGTCGATCACCTCGCTAAGGCTAATCTGGCCGGAGGAAACGCCTCGTTTCATGCGCCGCAGGACGGATTCCCTGGACGATGCAAGGGCCCCTCAGGTCGTTCCAAGCGCCATTTCCGCGCAGAAAACCCGCCGCCACGGCCATCTGTTCGTCCTCGACGGCGGCAAGGAATAAACGCGCCGCCAGATATTGGCGGCCACCGTTACAGCTTGTTAACCGCAATCGCAGAAGATTTCGGCCATTCTCGGCAACCTAGGCAGTTGCGCCTTCGATGGTTTCCACTGAGACCTTCCGGCACCGCTCGTTGGTCCGACAGCACGACCGACGCCGCTACCAGCGCGTCAACGTCAACCTGTTGGGCCGCTTCATGCTCGAGGATCGCCGCGAATACCCCTGTCAGACCGCCAACATGTCGCCGGGCAGCCTCGACCTGACGAGTTCGATCGTGGGGCGCGTAGGCGAGCGCGTTATTGCCTACATCGACCATGTCGGCCGCATCGAGGGCCAGATCGTCCGCGTCCATGACGGCGGTTTCGCCATGTCCATCAGCGCCACGGTACGCAAGCGGGACAAACTGGCCGCCAAGCTCACGTGGCTGGCCAACCGGCACGAGCTGAACCTGCCCGAGGACCGCCGCCACGACCGCGTGACCCCGAAAGTGTCCGCGACCAACGTATCCCTGCCCGACGGTCGGGAATACCGGGCCCGCCTGGTCGACGCCTCTCTATCCGGCGCCGCCCTGGCAATGGAGGTCAAGCCTCCGGTCGGATCCCCTGTCATGGTCGGAAAGCTCCGAGCGCGAATCGTGCGTCACTTCGACGAGGGAATCGCCGTCGAATTCGCGACCGTTCAGACTGCGAAATCACTCGAGCAGAACCTGATCTGACCCCAGGCATCCGTTGACCCGTAGGCCGCCCGCGGGCGGCCTTTTTTCGTTCCTTCGAAGGCGCGCCCGTCTTGCCTCGCCGGCCGCTGCCGGCGTGGTAAATGAAGGCTTGTCCTCGTGTAAAGTATTTTAGTCGAATTCTATTATACTTTAAAATACATTTGATGGGTCATTTTATGCTGAAGTAAAACTCAAGGTTTCATAATGCTCTCCGGTTGGGAGGGCGTTATGCGCGTCGGGATACCATTTAAACTTGGCCTCGCAGGAATTGTACTTGGGCTGGGCGTCGGCACGGCGATCGCGGCGGAACGCGAGCCGTTCATGACGACCACCGGTAAAACGACGCAGCCGATCGGCCACTTCGAGTTCTGCCAGCAATTCGTCGCCGAATGCAGCGTGCATAGCCGCACCCGGCACCGCGTTCACCTGACGGCAGAGCTTTGGAACGCGCTGGTCGAGGTCAACGCCGCGGCCAACAGCGCGATCGAGCCGGCGACCGACCAGGCGATGTTCGGCCGCGAGGAGGTGTGGAGCTACCCCAATAAGCGCGGCGATTGCGAGGACCTGGCCTTGCTCAAGCGCCGCGAGCTCATGCGCCGGGGCTGGCCGGTCAACGCGCTGCTGCTGACGGTCGCAAGCCGGCCGAACCGCGAAGGCCATGCGGTGCTGACGGTGCTGACCGATCGCGGCGACCTGGTGCTCGACAACCTCCAGCCGCGGGTACTGCTGTGGAGCGACACGCCTTACAGGTACGTCAAGCGGCAATCGGAGTTCGACAGTGGCCAGTGGACGGCCATCAACGACGAAGGAGCGGTTTCGGTCGGCAGTCTGGGGCGCTGAGCCGGTAGCCAATTCGCACTCGGGAACGACTTTGGACCTGGTCGCGTCCCACCCCCCGTCCCCAAGATCAGGTCCATAAGAGCCGGCCCCCGCCCCGGGGCCGGCTCACTCATTTTCGGCGAGCGGGCCCGGTGCCTAGCCGAGACCCTTGGCGTAGCGCCGCCAAGCGGCGACGTAGTGCGCGGCGGAGGCACGGTTGCTTGCAATCTCCTCGGGCGTCAGCGGACGCGACACCTTGCCGGGGATGCCGACCACTAGCGAGCCCGGAGGAACAGTGCGCCCCTCCGGAATGAGCGCACCCGCCGCGATCAGGCAGTCGTCGCCGACCTCGGCTCCGTTCATGACCATGGCGCCCATGCCGACCAGGACGTTGTCGCCGATCGTACAACCGTGAACGATGGCGCGATGGCCGATGGTGCAGCCGGCGCCGATGGTCAGCGGGAACCCCATGTCGGTGTGGAGCACGGCGTGCTCCTGGAGGTTGGTGTTGCGGCCGATCGCGATCGACTCGTTGTCGCCGCGCACGACCGCGCCGAACCAGATGCCGACGCCCTCTCCGGCCGTGACCTTGCCGATCACCGTCGCACTTTCCGCGATCCAGTAACGGCCTTCGTCCGGCAGCTCAGGCAAGACGCCGTCGAGTGCGTGCACCGCCATTGTCCCTGTCCCTTGCCGATGCCCCGGGGGCGCCTTCTTGGGCCGTCTTGCCGGCGGGATCAAGCATGCCGGCTCAAGCTCAGGCGCGAGTCAGGCGATGGCGCTGACCGAGACGAGGAGCTGCAGCACAAGGACGCCGGAGCAAGCACTCCACAGAAGAGCGATGCCGGCACTGGCGAACATCCACCCGATTGGGTCGCGCTCAGACCGCCGACGGCGGATGGCGAGATCCATGATGATCGCGGGGCCGGTCAGGGCGCAGAAGATGAACGTGGTTGCGAGCCCGAACCAACTGTCGCCGAGGAGCGCGAAGCGGGGCGCCTCCAAGGTGACCATCTTGAAGAAGCTCGCGGCGATCCCCGCCGCGACGAATCCGATGGCCGCGCAGTAGAGAAGGAGCAGCCCGTCACGGAGCACGGTCTCGTCCCTTGCCGTCTCAAAAACGGGCACCAATGCCCGCCCGTTGAGGCAACGGTGCAAGCAGCGTACCGTGGAGCCGACATGCGACTCGCCAGACAAGGTCATGGAATCGCAGGGGTTTTCACCGGCGACGCAGCGACCCAGATCATGGTTGACGTTCCGCTGAGGGACAGAGGCGGACCGCGGGCGGCTGGCCGACTAGTCTAGGTCGATGTCGAGTATCGCCATCGTGAAGTTGTACGAGAGGTCGCCCTCTTCCTCATCGCGAAAGATGACGCCGATGAACTCGTCGCCGATGTAAACCTCGGCCGAGTCGTCCTTCTGCGGCCTCTGGCGGACCTGGATCGACGGCACGTTGAAACGACGCTGGAAGTAAGCTTCGAGCTTCCGGATCTCCTGGCGGTCCACGGCCCTCCCCCCTGTTCGTCCGAGCCGTCAGCCCGACGTATCGTCCGCCAGCGTCTGGTCCATGATGCGCGACGGCTCCAGGTCTCCGGTGGTGCCGACGAGCTTCGCCGGGACGCCGGCAACCGTCGAATGCGGCAGCACCGGCTTGAGGACCACGGAGCCGGCGGCGATCTTCGAGCATTCGCCGATCTCGATGTTGCCCAGAATCTTGGCGCCGGCGCCGATCAGAACGCCGTGGCGGACCTTGGGGTGGCGGTCGCCGGACTGTTTGCCCGTGCCCCCAAGCGTGACACCCTGAAGGATCGAAACGTTGTCCTCGATGACCGCGGTTCCGCCGACCACCAAGCCTGTCGCGTGGTCGAGGAAGATACTGCGACCGACCGGCACAGCCGGATGGATGTCGGTCTGGAAGACCTCCGAAGACCGGCTCTGCAGGTAGAGGGCAAAGTCCCGCCGGCCGCTATGCCACAGCGAGTGCGCCAAACGGTGCGTCTGTATGGCGTGGAAACCCTTGAAGTACAAAACCGGCTCGATCCGCCGCTGGCAGGCCGGGTCGCGGTCGTAGACCGCGGCGATGTCGCAGCGGATGATCTCGCCGAGCTCCTGGCTCTCGGCCAACGCTTCGCGGAACGCGCAGCGGATGATCTCGGCGCTGA
>Ga0315553_10000104_pt1 | contig 69953 bp, 58 predicted proteins | sample SalMarSW160140MG_FD_203099 | JGI IMG/M metagenome (GOLD analysis project Ga0315553, IMG submission 203099) | Salt marsh sediment microbial communities from the Plum Island Ecosystem LTER, Massachusetts, United States - Salt Marsh Sediment SW1601-40 ... | reverse complement strand
AGGTGAGCCCCACCTTCGTGTTGAGTCCCCGCGATCGCGCGAGCTCATCGGCCCGTCGCACGTCGCGCCAGTCGTGACACACGGGTTTCTCGACCAGACAGTGCTTGCCGGCCTCGAGCGCCGCGAACACGAGCTCCTGGTGATCCCCGCGCGTCACGATGTCCACCACGTCGATGTCGGAGCGGGCGAGCACACGCTGCGCGTCGGTCTCGATCTCGGGGATGTCGAACTCGGCGGCACGCGCGCCGGCCAGCTCGGCGTCCAGATCACACAGGAGGGCGAGCTCGCACAGCGGCGAGCGCCGGAAGCCCGGCAGGTGCGCCGATGCGGACCAGCGGCCGGCCCCGATGACGGCGACGCGCGGCCGCCGGCTCACTCGGAGGAGCCCGTCACGCTTCGATCTCCGGAGACCCGATGCCGCCCCGGGAGGGTGGTGGGGTCCCGGCCGAGCTCACGAGCGACGTTCCGGCGTGGTGACACGCGACGATGTGGGCCTCCCCTCCGTTCGACAGATCGCGCGGGCGGGGATCTTCGCTCCGGCACCGCGAGGTGGCAAACGGGCAGCGGGGGTGGTAGCGGCACCCCACCGGCAGACACGCCGCATCCGGCATCTCGGCGGCGGGCGCGACCTGCGGGGTCCCGGCTTCCGGGGACCGGCCCCTCGGGACCGCGTCGAGCAGCGCCCGCGTGTAAGGGTGCAGGGGTCGTGCGAACACCTCGTCCCGCGGACCCAGCTCGACGATGCGGCCCAGGTACATGACCGCCACGCGATCGCTCAGGTGGTGCACCACCGCGAGGTCGTGCGCGATGAACAGGTACGTGAGGCCGAGGTCGGCCCGCAGGTCGGCGAGCAGGTTCACGATCTGGGCCTGGATCGACACATCGAGGGCCGAGATCGGCTCGTCGGCGACCAGGAACCTCGGACCGGTGGCGAGCGCGCGGGCGATCCCGACCCGCTGTCGCTGACCGCCCGACAGCTCGTGCGGATAACGGTTCGCGAGCCCGGGGTCGAGACCCACCAGACCGAGCAGCTCCGTCACTCGCGCCGGTCGCTCCGAGGCCGTTCCGATGGCGTGCACGTCCAGAGGCTCGCGGACCCCGGCGCCGACGGTGAGACGCGGATTGAGCGAGGCGTAGGGGTCCTGAAACACCATCTGCATGTCGCGCCGCGCGCGTCTCAGGCGCTCGCCGGCGAGCCCCGTGAGCTCGGTGCCGGCGAACGCCACCCGACCGGACGTGGGTCGCACGAGCTGGAGGAGGGCTCGACCGGTGGTCGACTTCCCGGACCCGCTCTCTCCCACGAGAGCGAACGTCTCGCCCTCGCGGATGTGGAAGGAGACCCCGTCCACGGCCTTGACCGCCCCGACCCGCCGCCGGATCACACCGCGGCGGACCGGAAAGTACTTCACGAGCTCGCGGACCCGGACGAGGGGTTCCGGGCCGCTCATCGAGGGCTCGTCATCGGGTCGAGCGCGTCCTGGAGCCCATCGCCCACGAAGTTCACCGCGAGCACGATGAGCAGGATCGCGAGCCCGGGGAACACCGTGAGCCAGGGCCGGGTGGCCATCGTCGCCTGCGCGTCCATGAGCAGGTTGCCCCAGGTGGGGGTCGGAGGCTGCACCCCGAGGCCGAGGAAGCTGAGCGAGGACTCGAGGATGATCGCGTTCCCGACCGCGAGGGTCCCCCCGACGACGATGGAGCCGACCACGTTGGGGAGGATGTGCCGCAGGATGATCCTCCCGTTCCGGGCGCCCAGCGCGCGGGCCGCCTCGACGTAGGTCGTCTCCTTGATCTTGAGCACCTCCGCCCGCACCACGCGGGCGGTCGCCATCCAGCTCAGGAACCCGATGATGAGGGCCATCGACACGACGGCCGCTTGGGTGTAGGACGCGAGGACGATTACGAGCGGCAGGGTCGGGATGGCGTACGCGATGTCGGTGAGACGCATGAGGAGGCCCTCGATGCGTCCCCCGTAGAACCCGGCCGTGGCGCCCACGAGGGTCCCGAGCCCGGTCCCCAGGACGGCGGACAGGATCCCGATGAGGATCGAGATGCGTCCTCCGTACAGCACGCGGGTGAGCACGTCCCGGCCCAGGTCGTCCGTGCCCATCCAGTGGACGACCGAGGGCGGCTCGCGGATGGAGTCGAGATCGATCGCGTCGAACTGGTACGGCGCCACGACGGGGGCCGCCACACACGCGACCGAGAGGACCGCGAACACCCCGATCGAGGCGACCGCCAGCCGGTGACGTCGGAGCCGTCGCCACACGCCGGGTCGCACCCCGGCCGTCGGAGACGCGGCTTCCGGGCCCGCCACGGGCTCTCCCGCCGCCGGACGCGCGTCTCGGGGCTCACTCATAGCGGATGCGGGGGTCGAGCACGCCGTACACGAGGTCCGCCACCAGGTTGAACACGAGGACCATCACGGACCCCAGCAGCAGGATCCCCATGAGCAGCGGGTAGTCGCGGGCCAACATGGCCTGGACGAACAGGCGCCCGATGCCGGGCCACGCGAATACCGTCTCGGTGATCACCGCGCCGGAGAACAGGCCCGCCAGGTTGAGCGCCATCACCGAAACGACCGGGATGAGGGCGTTCTGGAGGGCATGGACCCCGACCACGACGCGCTCCGGGAGCCCCTTGGCCCGCGCCGTCCGGATGAAGTCGGCCCGCAGCACGCCGAGCAGGCTCGATCGCAGGTATCGCGACCAGCCGGCGATGTATCGGAACGAGAGGACGAGGGCGGGGAGGACGAGGTGCCGCAGGTGGTCGCCCGCCGAGGCGAGGCCGACGGTGTGGGTCCCCGACACGGGCAGCCAGCGCAGCCGGACGGCGAGCACGAGCTGGAGAAGGAGCGCGAGCCAGAACACCGGCATCGCCATGCCGAGAAACGACACCCCCGTCCCGAGGTGGTCCGCGAGACTGTACTGCTTCACCGCGCTCAGCGTCCCGAGCCCGATGGCCACGACGGCGGCGAACAGGAAGGCCGTGCCCATGAGCTCGAGCGTCGCCGGGAGGCGCTCGAGGATCACCTCGATCACCGGCCGAGTGCTCGAGAAGCTCACGCCCAGGTCGCCCGACAGCGCGGCGCCGAGCCAGCGCACGTACTGGATGTGGACGGGCTGGTCGACGCCGAGTCGGTGCCGATAGGCCTCGATGACCGACGGATCGATGAAGCGGCCCGTCGCGAGCAGACTGGCCTCCGGGCCGCCCGGGGCCGCCTGGATGACCGCGAACAGCACGATCGTGATCCCGAGGACCATGGGGATCATCTGGAGGACGCGCCGGAGGGTGAACGCCCCCATCAGCCCGCGTCTCCGCGGGAGCCGGGCTGCGGGCCTCCGCGCCGGTCGGCCCTCCCCAGCCGGCCGGTCGCGGCGCGCCGCGGCGGCGACGCCTCAGGGCTCGAGGGTCCACTCATACAGGTTCCAGAAGCTCCCGAAGTTCGTGCCACTGCCACGGTAGTTGCCGATCGCGGTGCTGACGACCTCCGGGGTCGCGTTGTAGTAGATGGGGAGCGTGAAGGTCGCGTCGGCCAGCTCCTCCTGCGCTTCGAGGAGCCACGGTCGGCGCTCCTCGAAGCTCAGGAAGCGGTCCGACGTCGTGAGCGTCTCGTCGAGCGCGGGGTCGCAGAAGCCCGTCATGTTGTTGGGGCCATCGCAGGCGTACAGACCGGTGAGGCTCGGGTCGGCGGGCAGGAACCACGCGCTCACCACCGCCTCCCAGCGGCGGCTCCGCCAACGCTGCGTCCAGGCCGCGCTCTCGAGCGTCTCGAAGCGCACCTCGACCCCGATGTCGGCCAGCTCGGCCTGAATGACCTGCGCGATCGCGATCCGGTCGGCCGCACCCGCCCGGTTGATCATCGTGAACGAGAAGCGGGTGCCGTCCTTCTCCCGCACGCCGTCCGAGCCCGGTCGCCAGCCCGCCGCGTCCAGCATGCGGCGGGCACGCTCGGGGTCGAACGCGTAGCCTCGCACGTCGGGATCGTGGTAGGGGCTCGTCGGGTTGATGGGGGTGTCGGCGACCCGGACCGTCCCTTCCATGAGCTTGTCGGCGATGGCCTGCCGGTCGATGGCGTGGAACAGCGCGCGGCGCACCTCGCGGTCGCCGAACAGCGTCCGGGCGCGCGGCGTGTTCAGGCTCAGATCGAAGTGCATGAACGAGTTGGAGCTGATCAGGTGGACGTCGTAGCCGTCGAGACCCCTCGCCCGCGGGACCTGCGTGGGGTCGATCTGTCCGAAGTGGTAGGCGCCGGAGAGCAGCGCGTTGAGCCGCGTATTGGAGTCGGGGATGAATGCCCATACGATCTCGTCGATGGCGGGGTACGCGGGTCCGCGCCAGTAGTCCTCGTTTCGGACCACGCGGATGTACTCACCCGCCTTCCATTCGGCGAACTTGAACGGCCCCGTCCCGATCGTCTCCGGTCCCCGGTTGTACGGCTCGTAGTCGACGATCTCGCGCGTCGTCATGCCGCCGAGGATGTGCTCGGGCAGGATTGCCTCGAAGATCCCGGCGTAGTAGCCGTACTCGCCGTCCCAGGTGAATACGGCGGTATGCGCGTCGGGCATGCGGCAGTCGAGGATGCCCAGGTACTGGTCGCGGTTGTAGGTCTCCGAGCCCTCGCTCGACACGAAGCGCCACGTGAAGCACACGTCGGCGCTCGTGAACGGTTCGCCATCGTGCCAGCGCACGTTCTCGCGCAGCCGCCACGTGATATCGACGGTCCCGTCGTCGTTCAGGACGACGAGGCCGTTGGCCTCCGTCGGGATCTCCCTCGCCAGCACGGGCACGTAGGCGTCGTGCTCGTCGGTCGTCACGAGGCCCTCGACCATGCTGAACGCGATGTCGACGAGGTTCTGGCTCGTGAAGGCGTTGAGCACGTCGATCTCGCGCGGATAGGCGATGCGCAGGATCTTCCGCCCGTCGGCGGAGGGCGCGTCGGCCGGCGCGCAGGCGGCCGCGAGGGCGAGCGCGCCCAACGCGGCGAGCCGGGTCGTCCCGCGCCACGGCCTCACGACCCGTCCGCTCCGCTGCCCGCCACCGGGAGCGGCCCGCGGAACGCGGAGACCTCGTCCAGCCGCTCCGCTGCCGCGGTCAGTAGAGACGCCCGGGGTCGAGGACGTTGAGGAGCGGCTCGCCGTCGAGAAAGCGGCGCAGGTTGTCGCAGAACAGATCGGTGATGCGCTCGTTCTCGCGCTCGCTCGTGCCGGCCGAATGCGGGCTCACGAACACGTTCGGCAGCCGCCACAGCGGGCTCGATGCGGGGAGCGGCTCCTCCTCGAACACGTCGAGGCTGGCCCCATCCAGGTGACCCGAGCGCAGCGACTCCACGAGGGCCGTCTCATCGACGAGCGCTCCGCGTCCCACGTTGATGAGAACGGCTCCGGACGGGAGGAGTGCCAGCTCGGCCGCCCCGACGATGCGCTCGGTCTCGGGCGTGTGCGGGGCCGCCAGCACGAGGAAGTCGGCTCGCGGCAGCAGTTCGTCGAGCGCCCCCGGACCGTGGAGCTCGTCGGCGTGCACCGCGGCGGCGTCCCCTGCCCCCGAGCGCCGGATCCCGATCACCCTCATCCCGAGCGCGCGGGCCAGACGGCCGATCTCGGTCCCGATCGCGCCGTATCCGTACACGAGGAGCGACTTCCCCTCCAGATCGAAGCCCGCGAACCGCTCCCAGCGTCCGTCGCGCTGGTCGCGCACCATGCGGGGGAGCCCGCGGCTGAACCCCGTCATCGACATGATGCAGAACTCGGCCAGCGGACGCGCGTGGACGCCGCTCGCCGTCGTGAACACCGTGTCGAGCATGCGCTCCGCGTACCCGTGGCGCGCCACGAACTGGCCGATCCCGGCGCTCGTGGCCTGGATCCAGCGAACCCGAGGCGCCAGCCGTGGCAGCTCGTCGACATTCGTGCGGTCGAAGTCGAACAGGATATCGGCCCCTGCGAGCATGGCACGCCAGCGTGTCTCGTCCGCCTCGGAGCGCACCAGCGGGCCACCCACGTGATCGGCCGCGTACCGGGGTGGCGGGAGGAGCTCCGGGGCGTACCGGACGTCGAGACATCCGTCCACGGCGCGTATACGCTCGACGTGGTCGGGCTCGAGAAAGCTCGCGATGACGAGCGACACGGGGCTCCGATCGCGCGTCACGGGTCTCGGGTCGGTGTGCGACATGGCGCGGCAACCTGTCCCGGAGGGTCGCGTGGAATCAAGCCGGTGTCCCTTGCGACCGGGTCGGAACGTCTCCTGGCTCGAGAGCCGCCGGGGGTTGCGACTCCCGCGCCGACGCTGTCGCTTGAGGGACGGGTTCCCCACGCCACCGGAGGGTCCCATCCACGCACGATCGTGCCTCATCGACCGGGCCGTCCTCCCGCTTGCCACCCGCCCTCGTCTCGCGCTCGTTCTCGCGCTCGGGCTGCTGCCGGCCGGGCTTCGGGGGCAGGGGGTGACGACGGCGGCGGTTGGGGGCCGGGTGGTGGACTCCGGGGGGCTGGCGGTGCCGGACGTGGCGATCGAGCTCCGTCAGGCCGAGACGGGCGCCGTCGCCCAGGCCACGACGGATGCCGCGGGCCGCTTCTTCCTTCCCAACCTGAGACCCGGGGGCCCGTACACGCTCGTGGCGCACCGGATCGGGTTCGCGGAGGCGCGGCGGGAGGAGATCCGGCTCCGTCTCGGGCAGACGCTCGAGGTGGAAGTGACGCTGACGACCGAGGCCGTGCCGCTACCGGAGATCTCGGTCAGGCTCCAGACGGACCCGGAGTTCGATCCGTCGCGGATGGGGGCGCAGACGGTGATCGAGGCGCCGGAGCTGGAGCGGCTGCCGACGATCTCGCGGGACTTCCTGGAGTTCGCGCAGCTGTCGCCGCTGGTGAAGGTGGACGAGCAGGGGGTGTCGGTGGCGGGGTCGAACCTGCGGTTCAACAACATCCAGGTGGATGGGGCGCTGAACCAGGACGTGTTCGGGCTGTCGCCGACGGGGGTGGCGGGAGGTCAGGCGGGGGGTCGGATCATCCCACTGGGGGCGATCCAGGAGCTGCAGGTTCTGGTGGCGCCGTACGACGTGCGGCAGTCGGGGTTCACGGGCGGGGTGCTCAACGCGGTGACGCGGACGGGGACGAACGAATGGGAGGGTTCCGGCTTCGCCTTCTTCCGCGACCAGGCCCTGGTGGGCGATCTGATCGTGGACGACGTGGCCCGCACGCCGGAGATCCAGAACCTGTACGGCGGGTTCACGCTCGGGGGCCCGATCGTGAAGGACCGGCTGCACCTGTTCACGGCGGCGGAGTTCGAGCGCCGCCGCCGGCCGCCGGACGGGTTCGAGGTCGGCGTCGACGATCCGTACAGGACGCAGATCGCCCCCGACTCGATGGCCCGTTTCGAGGAGATCCTGTCTGGCTACGGCGTGGACCCCGGCGCTTCCGGCACCGTGCGGCTGGACAACACGTTGGTGAATCTGTTCGGCCGGCTGGATCTGGAGATCGACGAGCGCAACTCCGTGATGGCCCGGTTCAACTTCGCGTCGGCCGAGGACGACCCCGCCCCCAATCGTCTGCCGGGCGACGCGTACGAGCTCTCCTCGAACGGGACGCAGCTCTCCAACCGCAACTACTCCGTCGTAGCGCAGTGGCTGGGCGAGCTGGGAGGCGGCGTCTCGAACGACCTCCTCGTCAACGCGCAGTTCCTGCGCGACCGGGAGTACCCGAACTCGCGGTACCCCCGGGTCGAGGTCGACATCACGAGCCAGCAGGATGAGTATTTCCTGACGCGCACCGTGCGGGCCGGGGCGGACTTCTTCGCGCAGGCCAGCGGGCTCGACCAGGACATCTACCAGATCACCGATGCGCTGACCCTCGGACTCGGGTCGCACCGCGTCTCGGTGGGGGGGACGTTCGAGCGGTTCGACATGTCGCGCGTATTCCTCCCGGGCCTCCTCGGGACATACCGCTTCGACTCGCTCGAGGAGTTCGAGGCGAACCGGCCGGCCCGCTACGACGTGAACCTGGCGAGCACCCCTGGCGATCCCTCGGTGCGCTTCTCGGTGAACCAGTGGGCGGGGTTCGTCCAGGACGAGTGGCGGATCGGGGAGGCCCTCAACGTCCGCTTCGGCCTCCGCGTCGATCTGCCCGTCATCCCGAGCTCGCCCGGTTTCAACACGGAGCTGGAGGAGGACCTCGGGATCGACACGTCGCGCATGCCGTCCGGACACCCGCTGTTCTCCCCCCGGCTCGGGTTCAACCTGGGTCTCGGCCCCGACCGCTCGACACAGATCCGCGGAGGGGCAGGCCTGTTCACGGGTCGGCCGGCGTTCGCCTGGCTGGCGAACGCGTTCCAGTTCGACGGGTCGCGCTCCCGGTTCCTGACCTGCGAGCGGGTCATCGAGAACCCGCAGGGAGATACTCCCACCATCATCGAGGTGGCCCCGCCGTTCGACCCCGGAGGCCCGTCCCCGGCCGCCTGTCTCGAGGGGAGGGAGGAGTTCGCGCGCGAGACCGACGTGATCGACGCATTCGACCCGGACTACCGGTTCCCGCAGGACTTCAAGATCTCGCTCGCGATCGACCAGCGGCTCCCACTCGGGATCATCGGCTCCGTGGAAGGTGTGTACACGAAGGCCGTGAACCAGACGTTCGTCCGGGAGCTGAACCTCGCCGAGCCACTGGCCGATTCGGAGGTCGTCGACCAGCCCGGGTACCCCGACGGGATGGGGTTCGGCCAGCGCACGACGTACGGGCTCCCTGTCCCGGAGGGCTTCGAGCCGCGGCGCGTCTCCGATCGGTTCGGGTCGGTGGTCGAGATCACCAACCGCTCGGACAACTTCGCCTACGCCCTGAGTGGCACGTTCAGGAAGCGCTTCGGGGACCGAGCCTCGCTGAGCGCCGGGTATTCGTTCACCCGCTCGAGCGACATCCAGAGCCTCGTGGCGCTCGACGCGACCTCGAACCTCGGGCTCACCCCGATCGAAGGCGACCCGAGCGACCCCCTGCGCCAGCCGTCGCTGTTCGATCGCCCGCACAAGATCGTGGCCAGCGGGTCGCTGCGGATCCTCGAGCGCCTCGGTGGGACGGAGATCGCGCTCCTCTACGTGGGACAGTCAGGCGCGCCCTACTCGTACGTGTATCGGGGGGACGTCAACGGGGACGGCTTCCCCGGCGACGCGCTCGCGCTGGATCTGTCCAACGACCTCGTGTACGTGCCGGTCGGGTTGTCCGACTTTCCCACGGGGGGCGTGAGCAACCTGCTCCTCGAGTCCCTGATCGCCCAGGAGCCCTGCCTCGAGGCGGCGCGCGGCACCATGGTGACGCGCAACGCGTGTCGCGCTCCCTGGTCGCACCAGCTGGACCTGCGGCTCACCCAGAACGTGCGTCTGGGATCGGCCAGCGCCCAGGTGTACCTGGACATGCTCAACGTCCTCAACTTCCTGAGCTCCGATTGGGGCCTCGTCGAGCGCGCGAACCCCGTCGTCCAGATCCTCAAGCTCGACGGGCGCTTCCCGCTCGACTCGTCGACGGGGCCGCTGGCGGTCCGCTATCAGGGACCGCTCGTCGCCACCGAGGACGGCGGGCGCCGGGCGGTTCGCCCGACGGTGGCGAGCGTGCCGGACTCGCAGTGGCAGGCGCAGCTCGGAGTCAGGATCCGACTTCGATAAGGCGTCGATCGGCGCAGGCCCGGACACCCGGGTCGTGGCCCTCAGGCCGGGAGGCGAGCCCCCGCGGGCTCGAACTGGGTGCGGAACAGGCTGGCGTACAGGCCCTCGCGCGCCAGCAGCTCTCCGTGCGCCCCCGTCTCCACGAGCCGGCCTCCCTCGAGGACGAAGATGCGGTCCGTGCCGAGGACGGTCGACAGCCGGTGCGCGATCACCAGCGACGTCCTGCCCTCGAGCACCCGTTCGAGCGCCTCCTGGATGAGGGCCTCCGAGTGCGCGTCGAGGTGCGAAGTGGCCTCGTCGAGGATCAGGATGCGCGGGTTCTTGAGCAGCACGCGCGCGATCGCCAGCCGCTGTTTCTCGCCCCCGGAGAGGCGGTACCCCCGTTCGCCGACGAGCGTCTCGTAGCCCTTCGGAAGGGTGGAGATGAACTCGCCGATGTTGGCCGCCCGCGCCGCCCGCCAAACCTCGTCGTCCGTGGCGTCCGGCCTCGAGTACCGGATGTTCGCGCCGATCGTGTCGTGGAACAGGTGGGGCTCCTGGGTCACCACGCCGATCGCGTCCGCGAGCGACGCGAGGGTGACCGAGCGAACGTCGTGCCCGTCGATCCGCACGGCGCCGGAGGTGACGTCGTACAGCCGCGGGACGAGGTAGGTGAGGGTGGTCTTGCCCGCCCCGCTTGGGCCCACGAGCGCCACCGTCTCGCCCGGCTCGATGGTGAACGACACGTCGTCGAGCGCCCACCCGCGCGGCGCCGCCGAACGCGGCTCGTCGTCCTCGCGCGTCACCCCGCGCCAGCCGTAGCGCCGCACGGACTCGAGCCCCTCGGGCCGCGTGCCGGCGTAGCTGAAGCGGACGCGCTCGAACTCGATGCGGCCCTCGACCCGTTCGAGCGGGGTGGCGTCGGGGGGCTCGACGATCACCCGGGGCAGGTCGAGGACCTCGAACACGCGCTCGAAGGAGACCAGCGAGGTCGCGAACTCGACGCGTACGTTCGTGAGGGACGACAGCGGTCCGTACAGCCGGGTCAGGTAGGCCGACAGGGCGACGATCGTCCCGACGGTCAGCGATCCGCGGATCACGAGCAGCGCGCCCACCCAGAACACCGCGGCGGTACCCACGGCCCCGACCACGCCGAGCGACATGAAGAACCAGCGGCCGACGGTGGACTGCCGGATGGCCAGCTGGCGCACGTTCGACGCGACCTCGGCGAAGCGGCGGTCCTCGTCCTCGGTGCGTCCGAACAGCTTGACGAGGAGGGCGCCCGACACGCTCAACGTCTCCTGCATGATCGAGCTCAGGTCGGCGTTCTCCTCCATCTGCCGCCGCCGGATGAGGCGCAGCTTCCTGCCCACGCCGCGCGCCGCGAGGAGGAAGAACGGCAGGATCGCGATGGCGAGCAGGGTCAGGTGCCACTCGAGCCCGAGCATGATCACGAGCGTCGCCGCGACGGTGAACAGGTTCGAGGCCAGGCTGACGAACGTCGAGGTGACCGCCTGCTGCGCGCCCACCACGTCCGAGGTGAGCCGCGACATGAGCTCGCCGGTGCGCGTGTGCGTGAAGAAGGCGAGCGACTGCCGCTGGACATGGTCGAACAGCTGGCGCCTGAGGTCGAAGATGATCCCCTGGCCCATCGACGCCGTGGCCCACTGCTGAAAGACGCCGAGCAGCCCGTTGGCCAGCGGGACGCCCACCATCCCGAGCCCGAGCAGGGTCACCAGACGCAGGTTCGCGGCAGGGATCGCGGTGTCGATCAGCGACCGCATGAGGAGCGGCGGGAGGAGCGACAGCAGCGAGATCACCACGATCGTGACGAGCACCAGGACCAGGTGCCCGCGGTACGGCTTCGCGTATGCGAGTACCCGTCTCAGGAGGGCCCAGTCGACCTCGGGTCGGTCCTGCTCCTCGTCGTACCTGATGTACGACCACCAGCCGCCGCCGTGCATGGCGGAAAGCTATGGCGTCCCGCCGCGTGACGCCCCGCGCGGCCGTTGTCGGGGGGGCGGCCGGATCAGCCCCCTCCGCGGAGCTTCTCCAGCATCTCCGTCGCGTTCGTGTTCGCGGGGTTGAGCTCGAGCGACTTCTCGTACAGCTCGATGGCCCGCGCCGTGTCCCCGGCGTTCATGTGGGCCTCCGCGAGGCTGTCCCACGCGTTCCACGAGTTCGGGTACGACTCCGCGTTGAGCTCGAACACCCGCGTGGCCGTGTCGAGCCGTCCGCCGGCCATGAGCGCGTATCCATAACCGTTCACCTCGATCTCGGTGAACACCCCCGCCGTAGCCGGGTCGGCCTTCCAGGTCCGGTACGCCGCGGTCATCGCGTCGATCCCCCCGGAGGAGAGCGCCGCGGCCATCCGGTCGGCGAGCGAGGCCAGCATCACGACGCGCAGGGTCGATCTCGGTACCGGCGGGATCGCCGTCGTGGGCGGCGTGCGGTTCACGTAGTCGTTGATGTACAGGCGGTCGCCCTGCGGCCCCGCCGCGATCCCGTTCGGCCACGAGAAGGTGGCCTCGAGGGCCGCTCCGTCCGTCTCCCCCCGCGCGCCGGTGCCCGCCAGCAGCGAGACCTCCCCGTTTTGGGACACCCGATACACCCGGTGACCCTGGAAGCTGGTGGCGTACAGGCTCCCGCGCGCGAACGTCACGTGGCCGTTCCCGCCGCCCGGGAGCGTGGCGAACTCCGCGACCTCCCCGTCCGACCCGATCCGGAGCATCTTCTCGTCGCTGAAGTTGACCACGTACAGCGTTCCGTCCGGGGCGCGGGTGATCCCGTTGGGGCAGTTGAACAGCGGGCTCTCCGCGAACGTGGCCACCCGCCCGTCCGACCCGACGCGTGCCACGCTGTTTCCGCGACAGTTGCACACGAACAGGTCGCCGTCGGAGAGGGCGATCCCGACCGGTCCCTGGAGCCCGCGGGCCACGATCTCCTGGCTCCCGTGCCGGTCGATCTTCGTGATGTAATTCCCGCTGAAGCTCGACTGGTAGAGGTTTCCTGCGGGATCGATCGCGTTCCCGGACGCGCCATACAGTCCGGTCGCGAACACGCTCGCCCGGCCGTCGGGGCGGATCTTGTAGACGGTCTCGGCGAAGTCGGCCACGTAGATCGTTCCGATGGCATCGACGGCGACGCCGCCCACGGCCCCGATGAGCGTGTCGCCGACGGTGAGCACCCGCGTGCCTCGCGGTCCCTGCTGCGCGCGGCCGGGAACGACGCCGAGCGCCAGGGTCAGCGTCGCGAGTGCCATGGATCGCGCCCGGGGTGACGGGGTGTGCACGTTGCCTCCTCCTCGAACGGGGACGCACGGGCCGCGCAGCGGCGCGGCGAGTCATCCATTAGACGACTCGCGGGGGCGATTCCGGACGGGCGCAGGTGGCGCGATCCGGAGCTGCGCACCGGGGGGCGATCCGCGGGCCGCCTCGCGGCGGCGGCGAACCGCCGCGGTGCCGCGCCATTGCCGCTTCACGGGCCCGGAGTTCTACTCAGAGGATCGATCCCAGCGGTCCCGATGCCCCCCGCCGCGCGCACGAGGAGGAGACCATGACCCGTCGGATGGCCAGCCTGGCGCTCGGGGCGGCCCTCGCCGGTGCCGCCGCGATCCCGGTCCCCGCGCGGGCCCAGGAGGAGTCGTTCGCGGAGCGTGCCCGGCGCATGTCGGCGCGGGCCGAGGAGGCCGGGCTCGCCGAGCCGTTCGTCGGCGTCACCGCGGATGGCACCCCGGAGCCCGGGCTGTTCGAGCTCCGCTCGACCGGCGTGTCGACGGCGCCCGTGGTCGAGGCGGCCCGCGCCTTCCTGTCGGCGCTGAGCGATGAACAGCGCGCCCGGACCACCTTCCCGGTCGACGATCCCGAATGGCGCAAGTGGATGAACCAGCACTTCTACGTGCGACAGGGCGTGAGCTTCGAGGAGATGAGCGACGGTCAGCGCGACGCCGCCTTCGGTCTCCTCGGGGCGTCGCTGAGCGCGAAGGGGCTGAAGCTCAGTCGCGATATCATGCGCCTCAACTACACCCTGGGAGAGCTGAACGGGAACGACTGGGAGCAATACGGCGAGTGGCTGTACTGGATCACCGTGATGGGCGAGCCGTCCGCCACCGAGCCGTGGGGATGGCAGATCGACGGACATCATCTGATCATCAACTACTTCGTGCTCGGCGACGAGGTCGTGATGACGCCCATGTTCGTCGGGTCCGAGCCGGTGATCGCCACCTCGGGCAAGTATGCGGGGACGGCCATCCTCCAGGACGAGCAGGCGGGGGGGCTGGCGCTCGTCCGGGCGCTCGACGACGCGCAGCGAGCCGACGCGATCCTCGAGTTCTCGAAGAGCGGCAACAACAACCTCGGAGAGGCGTTCAAGGACAACATCGTGCTCGACTACGCGGGCGTCCCCGTGTCGTCGTTCTCGGCGGACCAGAAGGCCCGGCTCCTCGAGCTCGTCGGTCTGTTCGTGGGCAACCTGCGCGAGGGTCACGCGCGGGTCCGCATGCAGGAGGTCGCGGCGCACCTGGACGAGACATACTTCGCGTGGATCGGAGGCACCGGAAACGAGGACGTGTTCTACTACCGGGTCCACAGCCCGGTGATCCTCATCGAGTTCGACCACCAGCGACCGGCCAACCTGCGCCACCTGATGGACCCGGATGTCCCGAACCGGCAGCACGTCCACGCGGTCGTGCGCACGCCGAACGGCAACGACTACGGCAAGGACCTGCTGCGGCAGCACTACGCGCGACACCACCACGGGTCCGGATCGCCGGCGCACCCGTGAGCGTCGGGAAGTGGTGGGAGACCCTCCGCCGCCGGCTGCGGGCGGCCAAGGACATCTACGAGGGCATATACATCGCCCCGTACCGATCCACCATCCACCGCGAGTACCTGCGCCAGCACGACGCCTTCATGCTGCTCGGGTTCTCGGACCTCCTCGGGGTCCCCAACCCGGTCCAGTTCTACATGCTCGAGCTATATCCGTGGCTCATCGAGGACTTCCACCGCTGGCACCTCCGCATGGGGATGGAGCGCGCCCCCGAAGGCGGTTTCCGCTGCTGCTGACGGGCCGCTCGCCGCGCGGACGCTCGCCACGCTGATGGCGTTCCCGTCTCGCCCCATCGTGTTCTTCGGCGGGAAGGGCGGCGTCGGGAAGACGACCATCGCGGCGGCGGCGGCGCTGGAAGCGGCCCGCGGACGCGCACGCACCCTGCTCGTGTCCACCGACCCGGCGCACTCGACCTCCGACATCCTACAGGTCGAGCTCGGAGGCGTCCCCCGCCCGGTGGTCGCCGATCTGTGGGCCTTGGAGATCGACCCCGAGCGCGAGGCGGATGCGTACGTCGCCGCGGTCAAGGAGCGCGTGGCCGCCGTCGCTCCGCCGCGCCTCCTGGGGGAGGTGGAGCGCCAGATCGACATCGCGCGCGTGTCGCCGGGCGCCGTCGAGGCCGCGCTGTTCGACCGCTTCACGCGCATCCTCGAGAACGAGCACGGCTCGTACGACCGCATCGTGTTCGACACGGCCCCGACGGGGCAGACCCTCCGCCTGCTGGCGCTCCCCGAGCTCATGACGACGTGGATGAGCGGTCTCATCGGACGCCGCCGGAAGGTGGGCGCCATGGCCCGCATGTGGCGGAACGTGGCGGGATCCGAGAGGACCGAGCGCGGGACCGAGGACCCGATCCTCGCGGCGCTCGAGGAGCGGCGCGGGCGGTTCCATCGGGCGCGCGCCCTCCTCACCGACCCCGCGCGGACCGCGTTCGTGTTCGTGGTCACGCCCGAGCGGTTGCCCATCTGGGAGACTGAGAAAGCGGTGCGCGCCCTGTCGCGCCACGGCGTGCCGGTGGGGGCGGTCGTCGTGAACCAGCTGCTCCCGGAGCCCGAGCCGGGGGTGCCGGAGGCGGGCTTCGTGCGGGGTCGGCGCGACCGGCAGGCGCGCTGCCTTGCGAGGATCTCCGAGGCCTTCGGAGATTGGCCCGTCCTCCGCGTCCCTCTTCAGGACACCGATCCGGTCGGTGTGGACGCGCTCGAGAGAATCCGTCCGGAGGTGATGGAATGAGTGCGATCGTCCTCCTGGTGGTCGGCGTGCTCGCGTTCCTGACCGGCTACCGGGTCTACTCTCGCTACGTCGCCCGCCGGATCTATCGACTGGACCCCGATTTCGTCACGCCGGCGCACGAGCTGGAGGACGGGGTCGACTACGTCCCCACCAACCGGCATGTGCTGTTCGGGCACCACTTCACCTCGGTGGCCGGTGCGGCCCCGATCGTCGGACCGGCGATCGCCGTCATCTGGGGCTGGCTGCCAGCCTTCCTGTGGGTCGTGCTGGGCACGGTGTTCGCCGGCGCGGTGCACGACTTCGGCACGCTGTGGATCTCGACGCGGCACAAGGGACGCTCGATCGGCACGCTGACCGAGTCGATCGTGGGCGACCGGGCCCGGGTCCTCTTCCTGCTCCTCATCTTCTTCCTGCTCCTGATGGTGAACGCGGTGTTCGCGGTGATCATCGCGAACCTGTTCATGGCGAACCCGGGCGCCGTCCTTCCGGTGTGGGGCTCGCTCGTGGTGGCGCTCGTGGTGGGGTTCCTCATCTACCGGACGGGGGCGGGCATCGTACTCCCCTCGATCGGGGCCCTGCTCGTGCTGTACGCCCTCATCTGGTGCGGCCAGTACTTCCCGTTCACGCTCCCGGACGTGATCGGGTTCGCGCCCACGCAGGCGCAGCTCGGCGCCGCCGGCGGCGACGTCGCGGGCGCCTCGATGGCGGCGGTGGCCGACGGACAGCGTGTCGGCTGGATCGTGGTGCTGTTCGCGTACACGTTCGTCGCATCGATCCTCCCGGTGTGGCTGCTCCTCCAGCCGCGAGACTACGTGAACGGACACCAGCTGTTCGTGGCGCTCGGGATCATCGGCGCCGGGGTGATCGTCACCAACCCGGCGGTCGTGGCGCCGGCCGTCAACACGAACCTGCCCGCCGACGCGCCCAGCTGGTTCCCGCTCCTGTTCATCACGATCGCCTGCGGCGCGATCAGCGGCTTCCACGGGCTCGTGGGCTCGGGGACCTCCTCGAAGCAGCTCGATCGGGAGACCGATGCGCGCTACATCGGCTACGGGGGGGCGCTCGGCGAAGGCACGCTCGCCGTGACATCGATCATCGCCTGCACCGCCGGCTTCGCCGTGTACGCCGGGCTCGACGGGTGGCACGCCCACTACGGGAGCTGGGCCGCCGCGTCCTCGGGGGCTACGGCCGCGTTCGTGAACGGCGTGGGAGTGCTGGCGAGCGGGATCGGCATCCCCGCGAACGTCGCCACCATCTTCGCGGCCGTGGTCGTGATCAGCTTCGCCGCCACCACGCTCGACACCGCGGTCCGCCTGCAGCGCTACATCATCGCCGAGCTCGGCGCGGAGTACCGCATCAGGATCGTGCAGAACCGCTGGGTGGCGACCACCATCGCCGTGGTGAGCTGCGGGCTCCTCGCCCTGGGGCTCGACCGCGGCGCGGGCGGGATGCGGCTGTGGCCGCTGTTCGGCACCACGAACCAGCTCCTCGCGGGACTCAGCCTCCTGATCATCACCCTCTACCTGTACCGGCAGAAGCGGCCGGTGTGGGCCACGATGGTCCCGATGGCGTTCCTGCTGTTCATGACGACCTGGGCCATGGTCCTCAACCTCCAGCGATTCGCGGGGGAGAGCCAGACGATGCTGCTCGTCGTGGGGGGCGCGATCTTCGTGCTCGAGATCTGGCTCCTGTTCGAAGCGGCCGCCGCCATCCGGAGGGTGCGCGCTTCGAGCCGCCTGGAGCGGGCGCGTGGCGCCGATGAGCCGGCGGCCGAGTCCGCGGGCTGAGACCCGGCGCTCAGACGCCGGACAGGATCTCGTCTACCACCTTCTCGTGGTGTCGGTGGTGGACGGCGAGAAACCGCAGCCACTCGGCCGCACTCAGCCGTCCGAGCACCGGGTGGGCGAGCCGCGCGCGGCAGACGCGGATGGCCTCCAGACACCGGCCGAGATCGGTGACGCGGCGCCGCAGGTCGACGAGCTCGTCTGCGAGCTCGATGGCGACGAGTCCGCGCGGGACGGTCGCCTCGGGGGCCGTGCCCCGGCCGCGCGGGATGAAGCCGGTCAGCAGGACGAGCCTCCCCGGGAGCGTCGGGCCGCCGTCGGTCGACCCCCGCTCCGGCTCGTCGATCGCGCGCTCGACCCAGGACAGGACCCACCGGTCCGCCAGCAGCAGGTGCTCGACGTGCTCTCCCACGCTCCAGCCGGAGACGTCCGAGCGGCGCGCATCCACGCGATCGCGCCTCTCGATCAGCTCGAGGCAGCGGTCGATTCGGACCCCGAGCCGCCGCCAGGAGCCGGCGGGGCCGCGGATCAGACCGACTCGACGGCGCGGACGATGCGCTCCCGGACCTCGCCGGCCAGCTCGTCCATGTCGTCCCGGCCGGTCACCGACAGCTGCACGACCGGGTCCGCGGCCGCGATGACCGACGTCCCGGGCGCCGTCCCCTCGTACACGACGACGTTGCACGGCAGGAGGGCCCCGATGTCCTCCTCCATCAAGAGGGCCCGGTGGGCGAGACGGGGGTTGCAGGCCCCCAGGATGCGGTAGGGCCGAAACTCGACGTCGAGCTTCTTCTCGAGAGTCGCCTTGACGTCGATCTCGGTCAGCACCCCGAATCCTTCGGCGGCGAGCGCCTCGCGGACGCGGGCCTCGGCCTCGTCGGGCGACAGGTCGACGGTTCGCTTCACCACGTACGTCATCGTCCCCGCCCGCCTCCGTGCTCGTCCCCGGCGCCGCCGCCGCGGCCCGGGAGCCGGAGCGCGACCAGCTCGGCCGGCACGTCGGGGCCCGCCGCCGCGACGATGATGTACTGCGTGCCCTCGTGCGTGTACGTCATGGGGGCCGTGTGGGTCGTCGCGGGGAGCTCGATGCGCGCGATCTCCTCGCCGGTGCGCTTGTCGACGGCGTGCAGCCACGGGTCGCCGCCGCGGCCCTCGCCGTAGAACAGGAGCGAGCGCGTAGTGAGCAAGTCCGCGTGCGTGGATTTCCCCGTCACGGGCAGGTCGACCCCCTGGAGCGCGGGGTGGTTCTTGATGTCCTCGGGCGTGTTCCCGTCCGGGATGCGCCACAGCTGCTCACCGGTCTTGAGGTCGATGGCCGTGATCGGGCCGTACGGCGGCTTGAGGAGCGGGAGGCCCTGCGGCCCCCGGATTCCCCCGGACCCATCGATACGTACGTCGCGGTGCTCGTGCAGCGCGGCTCGGGAGCGCAGCTCGGCGAGGGCTGGACCGACTCGGAGCCCGGGACGAGCTGGATGACGGAGTGCCCGCGCTCGCTGGCCACATACAGGATCCCCGTCTCGGGATCCACCGACGAGCCGCCCGGGATGTTCGCGCCCCCATTGGCGCCGGGGGCGTGGAACGAGCCGTTGGTGCCGTCCGGGTTCCCGTTCAACGACGGCGGATTGAACATGCCACCGAAGCGGAACTCACGCGCGATCGCGAGCGCCTGAGCGTGGAGCTCGGGCGTGAAGTCGATCAGGTCGTCCTCGGTCACCCCCTGGTGCTCGAAGGGCGGCGGCTTCGTGGGGAAGGGCTGCGTCGGAGAGAGCTCCTCGCCCGGGACGTCGGAGGCCGGGACCGGCCGTTCCTCGATCCGGCGGGCGCGGCCATGCTCGCGAGTGTGTCCGAGCTCCATGCTCGAGCGGATCGTCATCGACGCTCCCGTGGCCACGAAGGTTCCGGAAGTTGGATCGCGGACCGGAGCCCCCGCAAGGGCCGCGGCGGACGCGGCCGGCCGGGGGGATGGACCCGTCAATCCGACGAGCGCACCCGGTTCTCGAGCACGCCCACCCCCTCGAGCTCGACCTCGACCCGGTCGCCGGGGGTGAGGGCGGCGGTGCGGCCCGGCGTCCCCGTGTAGATGACGTCACCGGGCTCGAGGGTCACGTAGCGGCTGGCCCAGCTCACGATCTCCTCGACCGGGAAGATCAGGTCCCCGGTGCGCGCCGACTGCACGACCCGGCCGTCGAGGCGCGTGGTGAGGCCCAGATCGCCGGGGTCGAGCCCCGTCACCAGGGCCGGGCCGAGCGGACCGAACGTGTCGGCCCCCTTGGCCCGGAACCACTGGAGATCGTCACGCTGCCAGCGGCGCTCGCTCACATCGTTGCCGGCCGTGACGCCGAACACGTGCTCGCCCGCCCGTTCCGGGGACACCCGTCGCGCCGTCCGCCCGATGACCACTACCATCTCGCCTTCCGCGTGCACCTCCCCGGCCCCCGGAGGGAACACGATGTCCTCGCCGGGGCCGATGATCGAGGTCGGCAGCTTGGCGAACATGCCGGGCTCGGAGGGTGCCGGCCGATCGCCGAGATGGCTCCGGTAGTTGAGCCCCACGGCCAGCACCTTGCCGGGCGCGCACGGGGCGAGGATGTGGACGGATGCGAGCGGATCCGACCCCTCCCTTCCGGGGCGCTCCCAGGGGGGGCCGCTCAGCCGCCACACCACGTCCCCCTCGAGCACGCCGTACCGCACGGCGCCACCCAGCTCGTAGCGGACGAAGCGCGTGGACGTCACCGCGCCGCGGGACGGTGCTCGACCAGCTCGAGCTCGAACAGGAGTGGCGTATAGGGCGGCACGCCGGGCCGTCCGCGCGCGCCGTACGCGAGCTCGTATGGCACCACGAGTCGCCGCCGCTCGCCGAGCCGCATCCCGGTCACGCCCTCGACCCAGCCCGCGATGAGCGATGTCTCGCCGAGCACCATGGGGAGCGGCTCGGGCGGGTCGTGCGCGCGGCTCGCATCGAGGGTGCTCCCGTCGGGGAGCCACACGGTGTAGTGCACCGCCATCGTGTCCCCGTCCGCGGCCGACGGCCCCGTCCCCTCCGACAGCACCTGGACGTACAGCCCGCTGGGCCGGCGCTCCATCCGGCCGAGATCGACGCCCAGCTCCGCCGCCCACGGGACCTCGCGCACGTCGGTGATCGGCTCGGTCGACGGGGCCGCGTCGTCGGTGGACGGCCCCCGGTCCCCGGCGTCGGCATCCGGGGCGCCGCCGCAAGCGAACAGCGTCGCCGAAGCGACGAGCAGCAGGGAGTGCGGCGCGCCCCGGTGGCGGCGGTGTGCGGAACGGATCATCGGCTCTCTTCCTCCGGCGAGGGTCGGCTTCGGGCGCGGAATCCTACGCCCCCGTGGGCCATCCGGCGACCGGATGGCCGCCGGACGGCCCCGGGGAATGCCGCCCGGCACGGGCCGCGGCCCGCGTGGGAACCGGAGCGCCTCGCAGGTGTTTCTACCAACGGGACCCGGGTCGGCCGATGGTGACTGACTCACACGAACCCCTTGCAGCATCGTCCCCTCCTCAGGGGCGGCCGCCCGGGTCTCTTTCCACCCCCGCGCCGCGGCTCAGTCGAGCGCCGTGAGCAGGGCCCCCGTGAGGTAGGCGCTCTCCGGAATCGTCAGCAGGGCCGGGTGGTCGCGTGCCGCCGCGAGCCGGCATATCACGGCGATCCGACGTCCCGAATCGCCGGCCGCGTCCGCCAGCATGTCCTCGAACGCGCCCCGCGACACGTGGTAGCTGCACGAGAAGGTGAGCAGGTGTCCTCCCGCGCTCAGCGACCGCATGGCGCGCAGGTTGATCTCCTTGTAGCCCGACAGCGCCCGCGACACGGCGCCCCGGCTCTTGGCGAACGCGGGCGGATCGAGCACGATCGTGTCGAACCGGCGGCCCCGGGCATCGGCGTCGTGCAGGAAGTCGAACGCGTTGGCCTCCAGGGTGTGGATGTTGTCGAGCCCGTTCAGCGACGCGTTCAGCCGCGTCCGGGCGAGCGCCCGTTCGGACTGGTCCACCGCGAGCACCTCCTCGCACGCCGCCGCCATGTGGAGCGCGAAGCCTCCCTCGTAGCAGAACGCGTCGAGGGCCCGTCCGCGCGCCACGCGCCCGGCCAACGCGTGGTTCTCGCGCTGATCCAGGAAGCTCCCGGTCTTCTGCCCCTCGCGCAGATCGACGCGCGCGCGCACCGCCCCCACCGTCACGTCGACACCGTCGGGCACCTCCCCGAAGGTCTCGATCTCGCGCGGCAGCTGTTCACGGGCCCGGATGGGGACGTCGTTCCGGAGCACGATGCCGGCGGGCGCCGTCACGCGGCGGATCGCGTCGAGCGCGTCGTCGCGCACCGCTTCGAGCCCGGCCGACAGGAGCTGGACGGCGAGGCAGGGGCCGTATCGGTCCACGATCAGACTCGGGAGTCCGTCGGCCTCCGCGTGCACGAGCCGGAGCGCCGTCGCGTCGATGCCGGCCCGCCGATCGGCCGCCGCGCGAACGCGGGTTTCCCACCAGGAGGCGTCGATGTCCACCTCGCCCCGGTCCAGGAAGCGGAGTCGGATCTCCGACACGGGGGAGTAGAGGGCCGGCCCCAGGACGCGCTGCCGTCTGTCGAGCACCTGGACGATGCCCGGCGCCATCTCGGGTGGTTCCTCGAGCACGTCCGAGCGGTACACCCATGGGTGCCCGCGCTCCCACCGACGGGCACCGCGATCGCGTATGACGACCGTGCTCACCGCGTCACGAGCTCAGGCTCTCGACGAGTCGGTACCAGTACTGCGCGGCCTCGAAGAAGCTCCGGACCCCGATGCGCTCGTCCCGGCCGTGCGCGCGCGACTCGCCGGACTCGAAGATGGCCGAGATCCCGTACACGGGGATGCCGGCGTTGCGGACATAGAGCCCGTCGGTGGCCCCGGTCGACATGGTCGGGATCACGGTCACCCCCGGCCAGAACTCCGCCGTAAGCGATTCGATCGTGCCCACGAGCGCGGGCGTGAGCGGCGACGGAGGGCTCGGCGTGGGCTCGTTGACGCGGCTGAGCGCGATGTCGTGCTCGGCGAGGATGCGGCCCAGCTCGCGCTCCACGTCGTCGGTCGAGCTCCCCGGCAGCACGCGGCAGTTGACGGTCGCGCGCGCCGTCTGCGGAAGGGCGTTGTCGGCGTGCCCGGCCTCGAGGCGGGTGGCCACGCACGTCGTGCGCATCACCGCGTTGAAGTACGGGTCGCGCGCGAGGCGCTCGATGGCAGCGGAGTCCGGCGGGATCGCCGTGGCCCCCTGCATGGCGCCGGCCAGCTCCGGGTCGGGCTCGGTCTCGGCCAGACGCTGGAAGAAGCCGCGCGTGATCTCGTTGAACCGGACGGGCCACTCGGCCTCGGCCAGACGGTCGAGCCCTCGGGTCAGCGTGTAGATGGCGTTGTCGGGGCGCGGACGCGAGCTGTGGCCGCCCGGGTTGGTCACCTCGAGCTGGAAGGTGAGGTAGACCTTCTCGCTCGCCTGGACCCCGAACGACACGCGCTCGCCGTTTCGGATCTCGCCACCCCCGGCATCCGTGTTGAGCGCGAACTCGACGCCCCGGACGCTCTCGCCGTTCTCCCCCACCAGCCACTTGACCCCCTCGCTCGACGTCTCCTCGTCCTGGGTGAGCGCGACGATGAGATCGCGATCGGGGACGAACCCCTCGCGCCTGTAGCGGATCAGGTTGGCGATCAGCATCGCGGCGCCCGCCTTGTTGTCGGTGGTGCCGCGCCCGTAGAAGAAGCCGTCCCGCTCGAGGAAGGCGAACGGGTCGACCGACCAGTCGGCCCGCAGCGCGGGCACCACGTCGAGGTGGGCCATGAGGAGGATCGGCGGCCGTGCGCCGGTCCCGCGGTAGCGCGCGACGAGGTTGCCGCCGGGCGTCGGTCCTCCGATGAGGATGTCCGCCGCCGGAAAGCCCGCCTCGCGCAGCCGTCGCGCCATCGCCTCGGCGGCCTCGACGGTGCCTCGCGAGCCGGATACGGACGGGATCTCGATCAACTCCTCGAACACGTCCCTGAGAAGCGTCGAGTCGGCGCTCGACAGGCCGAGGACCTGGGCGGTCAGCCCCCGGGGGCCGGCGGCCACCACGCAGGCCCCGAGGAGGAGGCCGGGCAGCCGGAGATCTCGTCGCACGTCGCGGTCCTCCCGTTCGTTTCGGTCGCGCCGGCCGGACGCCGGGCGCGCGTCCGTGAATATCCCTGCGCTGGGGCGCACGGCAACCGGTGGGATGCGCGGCGGGCACGCGGCGCGAGGCCGTGCGCCCACCGGGGTTCTATCGGCCGCCCGCTAGTAGTTGATGCGTCGTCCGGTGCGGACGTCGTACGCATACCGGATCCGCACGCGCGGCCGGTGCGAATCGAACGCGAACAGCTCGACGATGCCGGGATTCACGCGGGACCGGACCAGGAGCCATCCGCCCCGCGGCACGCGGCGCTCGAGCGCCCGGCAGGAGCCCTGTCGCGGCTGGTGGCCCGGGGAAACGCCGGGCAGCCACACGCGGCACCGACCCGGGGAGGGGAGATGGCCGCGCGGCACCGGGAGACGGCGGAAGTCCATCCGTCGCGCGTATTCGTATTCGTAAGGCGCGCGACCGTATGCCCCGTCGTCGCGGTAGACGCCGCGGTCGTAGTGCCCGCCGCCGTACGCGCCGTACGCGACCCCGCAGCCCGCGAGCAGCGGCAGCGCCATCACCGTCAGTATCCTCGTGTTCATCCCGTCCTCCTTCGCATCAGGCGGAACCTACCTGAAGACGAGGAGGGCCGGGGCGGCGTCACCGGCGCGGGCCTGGATCGGGCCGGAGAATCACCCGTCCCGAGGCTCGAACTCGGCGAACGTCACCACGTTGCCGCCCGGCTCGCGCACGCTCAGCTCGTCGGCTCCGTAGAACGTCTTGCGGCGCGGATGGACCCGCTCGGCGTCGCCCAGCGCCGCCTCGACCGCGTCGAGGTCCTCGACCTCGATGAACAGCAGCGTGCCACCCTGCGGCGTGCTCGCGAGCGCGGGCAGGTCGGCTCCGATGCTGGCGTACGTCTGGTACATGATCTCGACGGGACCGTTGGCGAGGATCACGAACCCCAGGGTGTCTCCATCGGGCACTTCGGCCGTGCGCTCGAACCCGAGGGCCTCCCAGAAGGCCAGCACGGGCTCGATCGCTTGCACGGGGAGAACGGGGGTCAGCTTCTTCATGTCGGTCGCTTCCTGACGGGGTTCGGATCCCGGCCCTCCGGCCAGCGAGCGGCCGGCCGGAGGGCTCGAGACGAGGAGCACGGTCACCGCGATGACGGACCGGATGCGCATCGAGCGTCTCCACGGATCGGGGCACGGGCACCTCGGGCGTCTCCACGGATCGGGGCACGGGCACCTCGGGCGCGGTCGTGACGCCCGATGGGGTCCACGCTACGGGCGCTCGGCGCTCCCGTCTTGAACAAACGCGACACCCGCCCGCTCGGCCGCCCAGCGCGTGGGGGCCACGCCCACGAGTCGCCGGACCTCCCGGCTCAGGTGCGGTTGATCGGCGTACCCGGCACGGAAGGCGACGGTCGACCACGGGGTGGACGGATTCCGGTCCACGATGCGCTGCGCCTCGCGAAAGCGCTCCACGCGCAGGACGAACTTCGGGGCGAGACCCACCGCCGCCGCGAACCGGCGCTCGAGGGTCCGGCGCGTGAGCCCGATCGACAGCGCCAGCTGTCCGACCGTCGCACGGCCCCGGGTCGCGCGAGCCAACCGTGCGGCCTCGAGCACCGCCGCATCCCCGTCGGGTGCGGCCACCAGCCAGCGCGCCACGGCACTCGCCGCCACGCGAGGGCGCTCGTCGGGCGCGACCGTCCGAAGGCGCTCGCCGAGCTCGGCGACCGGTCGCCAGCCCGGGAGAACATCGCGGATCGCGGGGGCGCGATCCCGAAGCTCGTCGGCCGCCGGATCGAGCAGCGGGGCGGCTCCCCCCGGTCGGAACCGGATGCCGAGGATGTCGACCCGGCCCGCGAGTCGGACGCAGACGGCCCGCGTCATGGGGCCGATCACCGAGGAGGTCCCGCGCTCCAGGTCGAACAGGATGTCGATGCAGCCGTCCGGGACGACCCGCCGCGGCGACTCCTCCCCGGCCGGGGTCGACCCGGCGAGCCTCCAGATCGCCTCCACCCGATCCTCGAGCGCCCCGCACGGCGCGGTCTCGCGGTAGCGGGGCGGCCCGACGCTCGGGGCCGGGGTGGACCCCGGCTCCAGGGCTCCCGTCAGGGGACGAGCTCCGTCTGACGCTTCTTGAGGATGAACAACCCCTCCCGCATGCTCGAGACGATGATGTTGCCCGACTCGAAGAACGGGTAGTTGCTCCACGAGCCGGCGAACCCCGGAGCATCCGGGCTCCACGGGACGGTGTCGAAGTAGCCCACCTGCTTCGGGTTCTCCGGGTCGGAGATGTCGAGGATCCTCAGGCCGCTCACGTAGTTCGATTCGTACACGAAGTGACCGCGCACGTACAGGTTGTGGTCCGAGGCCGGGTTGTCGGACACGTACTGGGTGGCCAGCACCGGGTCGTCGAGGTCCTGGACGTCCCACACGAGCGTGCGGGTGCCGGTCACGCCCCCCTGGAGCTCGTCGAGCTCGTCGTCGAGGAAGAAATACCGCTGGTCCTCCGACAGCCACCCCTGGTGCGTGTACCCGACGTTCGGATACGAGGCGGTGGCGATGGGCTTGGGGGCGTCCTTGTCGGTCACGTCCCCGATCCCGAGCGCCGTCTCGCTCGCGTTGAAGCACACCTCGTGGCCGGTGTAGTCCTCGTCCGGCCCGTGGTACACGACGCACTGCGCGTCGTGCGTGTACCCGGTGTGCGCCGTGCCGGTGGACGGATCGGCGTAGCAGCCCGCGAACTTCGGATTCTCCGGCTCGCGGATGTCGATCATGTGGAGGGCGCCGCCGCACGTCTCGCCGCCGCCCGAGTTGCCGACCGTGTACGCGAACCCGGTCTGCTCGTCGATCACGATGTTGTGGGCCGAGTGGATCCCGTCGTAGTGGGCGTCCTCGGCGAACTCCTGCGGCGAGGTCACGTCGCGCAGATGCGTGAGGTCGAAGATCTGCACGCCGTGCTCGCCCGCGTTGTCAGCCACGATGTACGCGTGGTTGGCGTACACCTTGATGTCGCGCCACAGGTTGGCGTGCGCGCCCGTGGTGAGCGGCAGGTTCCCGAGGTAGCGCGGGTTCTCGGCGTCGGTGACATCGATGAACGACGTGCCGTCGAATCGGCCGAGGAGGGCGTACTCGCGCCCCGTGTCGGGATCCGTCCAGCCCCACAGGTCGCTCACCATGATGCCGCGCCGCCCGCCGACGGCGCTCACCGGCAGGAACGACTCGAGCTCGACGTTCTCGCACGAGAAGCCGGCGGCGTCGCCATCCTCGGAGCAGCGACGCTCCCCGCCGGTGATCGGCTCGCGTCCGAACTCGGCCTCCACGATGTCGTCCTCCTCCACCCACGCGTCCCCCACGCGCGCGTACACGAAGCCGAGGCCCTCGAAGAACTCGGCCGTGGGCGCCCCCACCACCATGAGGGCGTCTCCGCCGGCCACCGTGGAGCCGAAGAAGCCGAGCAGGCCCTGGGTCTCCTGCGTGAGGACCTGAGACTCGACCCAGTCGCCCTCGCCGGTCGGGTCGAGCACGTACACGCCGCCCTGGAAGCCCTGATAGCCGGGCGCGCCCACCAGCAGCTGGCCGCCGGCCAGGGACAGCGCGTAGCCGTACAGCGCCTGCGGGGCTGCCTCTGCGGCGCCGAACCTGCCTGCCGCCGTCCAGTCGCCCGTGCCGTCGGGCGTGAACCGGAACACGGCGCCGGCGGCATGGTCGCTGATCGGGGCGCCGACGAGCGCCTGCCCGCCGGCGAGGAGCACGGACGCTCCGAACGACGCGGAGCCGGGCGCGGCGAGCGCGGCGCGCTGGGCCCAGCGCTCGCCGTCACGGGCGAAGACGTATGCGGCGCCCTGGCCGAACCGCGGCTCGCCCTCCACGAGCGCCAGGTCGAAGGGGCCGGGCGCGCCCACGAGGAGAAGCGTGCCGTCGAGTCCGAGCGCGGCGCCGAAGCGGCTTTCGGCCGCGGCGGCCTCGGGCCGGACCTCCGCGGTCGATCGCGCCCCGATGCCTCCGCGGAACGCGAACACCGAGGCTCGCCCGGGCGCTCCCGCAACGATCTCGCCGTTCGCCGCCGCCACCGCCGTTCCGAATCCGTTCCCCGCCGCGAGGGCGTCGGGCTGGAACCGCTCCACCTGCGCCCACGCGTCGCCCTGGCGCCGGAACACGTACACGGCCCCCCTGCCTTCGTCCTCGCTGGGGGCGCCGACGACCAGTAGGTCGCCGTCGACGGCCAGCGACTGACCGAAGCCGTCTCCGACGTCCACGTCGTCGGTCCCTACGCGGGCGATCTGCGTCCACGCATCGCCCTCGCGCCGGAACACGTGTACCGAGCCCGGCTCGGAGCCGGGCATCGGGAACAACGCCGACTCGCCGGGCCGGCCGACGAACACGAGGTCGCCCGCGACGAGTGCGGACGCCCCGAACGCGATCCGGGCGGCGATCTCGGGACGCGGAGGCGTCACCCCGGCGAAGGTCTGGGCGGCGGCGGTCGCGGGCGCCACGGCGGCGCACAGGGCGACGGTCGTCCACAGGGACGCGCGAGTATGCACTTCTCCATCTCCTGTCGAGGGGTGGAACCAGCGGGTCGGCCGAGAGTCGGCGAGCCGACAACCTACGGGTCGTCATGGCGGTGGTACACTCCCGCGGCCTGATACGCGCACGGGGGCGGCAGGATCCCCGCCGTGGCCGCCGAGGTCGGTCGCTGGGGTCCGCCCGGCGACCGGGCCCCAACGCCGCGTGCGGAGGCGCGGGGCTTTCGGAGATCGCGCCGACGTCCGAGCCTCAAGTCGTTCGGCTTGCCACGCGCGGGAGGTGCAATGAGCTCACAGCTGACCTTTCGAGGCATCCTGGGACCGGAGGGCATCGAGCGGGATCGGACGCTCCGCATCGGCCCCGAGGGGGTCATCGAGGCGATCGGGCCCGGCGGACCGCCGTACGACGGCTTCGTCGCGCTCCCGGGGATGCCGAACGCGCACTCGCACGTCTTCCAGCGGGCGCTCACGGGACGGGGCGAGGGAGTGCGGGGCGAGGACTCCTTCTGGTCGTGGCGCGAGGCCATGTACCGGCTCGCGAACGCGCTCGATCCGGAGGGGGTGTACGCGATCGCCCGCCATGCGTACGCGGAGATGCTGGCGGCCGGGTTCACGCGGGTGGCGGAGTTCCACTATCTCCACCACCGGCGCGACGGGTCTCGCGGACCGGAGATGAGCGACGCCGTGTGCCGGGCGGCGGCCGATGCCGGTCTCCCGATCACGCTCCTCCCCGTGTACTACCGCACGTCGGGGCTGGACGGCGCGCCGGCCCGGCCGGAGCAGCGCCGTTTCGCGCATGCCTCGGTGGAGGACTTCCTCGAGACGCTGTCCGGGCTCGGGCACCGGATCGGCGGGCTCGCGCCGCACTCGCTGCGCGCCGTACCGGTCGAGGACCTTCCGCGGCTGGTCGATGCCGCCGACCGGCTGCTCGGGGCCGAGGCGCCACTCCACATCCACGTCTCCGAGCAGATGGCGGAGGTGGACGAATGCCGCGAGCGCTTCGGCCGCTCGCCGATCGAGCGCCTCGGCGGCGCCGTGGACCTCGGACCGCGCTGGAGCCTGATCCACGCGACGCACGCCACGCCGGAGGAGCGTCGCCTCGTGCGCGCCGCCGGGGCCACCGTGGTGCTGTGCCCCCTGACCGAGGCCTACCTCGGAGACGGCGTGTTCGCGGCACGCGAGCACGTGCGCGAGGCGGGCGGGATCGCCGTGGGCTCGGACGCCGATGTCCGGATCTCCGCGATCGGGGAGCTCCGCATGCTCGAATACGGCCAGCGTCTGCGCGATCGGCTGCGGGGGCGGCTGGCCGGTCCGGACGGGCTCGGGGCGACGCTGTGGAACCGACTGGCGGGAGGGGGCGCGCGGGCCCTCGCGGAGCCCGTGGGGCGTCTGGCTCCGGGTCGGATGGCCGACCTGGTTGTGCTCGACGGCGACGCTCCCGTGTTCGCCGGGCACGATCCCGAGACCGCGCTCGATGCGTGGCTCATCGGCGGCACGAGCGCGGACATCGCGGCCGTGCTCGTCGCCGGGGAGCGCCGGGTGGAGCACGGCAGCGCCGGCGCCGATCCCGAGCTCCGGCGGCGCTTCGACCGCGCCCTGCGCGCCGTGTGGGGTCACGCCTGACGGATCCCGGGCGCTCGCACGCGACGGGCCGCTCCCAGCCAGCGCATCGAATCACCCGTTACAACCTTGTGGCCGGTCCCCCCATCGACGAAGCAGCTCGTATCACCGCGGTCGCGCAACCCAGCGAAGGGGGTTCAGATGACGTCGGTCCGCACGGAGACGGCCGGGCTCCGGAGACTCGCCGCCACGCTGACGCCGCTCACGATCGCCGCGCTCGTCGGCCCGGCCGTCACGTCGTACGTCGATGCGGCCCCCGCGGCGCGCCCCGGCCGGCCCCCATCCGAGCGCGTCGACCGACTCGCCAGGGAGCTCCTCGAGGCCGGTCGCCTGCCGAGCCTGTCGATCGCCATCCTGCGGGACGGGGACATCGTCTACGCGCGTGCCTTCGGGTACGCGGATGCGGAGCGGCGGACACCGGCCACCACCGAGACGCGCTACCGGTGCGCCTCCACGTCCAAGATCCTCACCGCGACGGCACTCGGCCGTCTGGTGGACGAAGGACGCATCGACCTCGATGCCCCGGTCACCCGATACGTACCGAGCTGGCCCGCCGAACCGCGCATCACGGCGCGGCAGCTCGCCGGTCACCTGTCCGGCCTGGCGCACTACCAGGACGCCGATCGCCTCGACCAGGGCCATCACTACGAAAGCGTGACGGAGGCGCTCGACGTGTTCCGGGACAGCCCGCGCGCCGCCCTCCCGGGCGAGGAGTACGTGTATTCCACGCACGGGTTCACGCTCCTCGGGGCGGCGATCGAGGGAGCTGCCGGGTCCCCGTTCCTCGAGGTCCTGGACGACGAGGTGTTCGGGCCGCTCGGAATGGAATCGTCGGGGCCCGACCTGCGCGAGTCGCCGGACGAGGACATGTCCACGCTGTACGATCGGGAGGGGACCGAGCCCGTCCCGATCGCCCGTCCCGAGGATCCGAGCTACAAGTGGCCAGGCGGCGGGCTCGTGTCGACGCCCTCCGACCTCGTCCGGCTGGCGGACGGGTACATGAGCGGCTTCCTGGCGCCCGAGGTCGTCGACGAGATGTGGACCTCGCAGGCGACATCCACTGGAGAGGACACCGGGGTGGGGATCGCCTGGCGGATCGGTGAGGACCCGTACGGCCGGCGGGTGATCCACCACTCAGGGTCGATGGGGGGTGCGCGCACCACGCTCGCCATCTACCCCGACCAGCACGAAGCCATCGGGATCATGACGAACATCACGTGGCCGTCCGACATCCACCCGAGCGCGATGTGGCTCATGGAAGCCTACCGGCGGGGCGAGAGCGGCGCGCCCGAGACGGCTCCGATCGTGACCGGGGGCCCGCGCGAGTATCACGGCACGTTCGGGGACGACGACGCCACCGGGACGCTCGTGCTGGGGCCGCAGGAGAATTGGATCTCGACGCCGGCGCCGTTCGCGGAGTGGAGTGTCGGGCTGGTCGTCGAGCACATGAAGCTCCACCACCTCGAGGGCACCCGGTATCTCCTCGTGGCACCGTGGGGCATCTACGGGGTGGACATCCTGCAATCGGACGGAGCGGTGCGCGGGACGGGCGACTTCGGACGGAACCGTTGGACCTTCGAGGCGCCGCGGCCCGGCGGCTGATCCCGCGTGGGCCATCCGGGGTCGGACCCGAGCGGCCCGGCCCCGACCCGCCGGCGAGCGTCAGGCGGCTTCCTGCTCGAGGTCCATGGACCAATCGCCCCGCGTGGCCAGCCCGTTCATGCGGGCCCGGTGGCGGAACGCGGCCTGGGCGGAGGCGACGTTGTCCGACTTGCCGGCCCAGGCCGCCAGCGGCGCCGCCTGCAGGGCTCGCCCGTAGCTGAAGCTCAGATTCCAGGGCAGATCGTAGCCCGCGTTCATCGCGTTCAGGTGCGCGGTGGCCTCCACGTCCGACTGGCCGCCCGACAGGAACACGATGCTCGGAACGGCGGCCGGCACCCCCCTCCTCAGGCACCGCACCGTCTTTTCCGCCACCTCGTCGACAGCGGCCTGAACGGGGCACCCCTTGCCCGACAGCACCATGTTGGGCTTGAGCACCGACCCCTCGAGCCACACGCGCTGATCGTACAGCGCCATGTACACCTGCTTGAGGGTCCACTCGGTGGCCTCGAAGCAGCGATCGATGTCGTGATCCCCATCCATCAGGACCTCGGGCTCCACGATCGGGACCAGGTTCTGCTCCTGGCTGAGGGCGGCCATGCGGGCGAGGGCGTGGGCGTTGGCGCGGATGCAATACGCGCTCGGGATCGAGCGGTCACCGCCGCGGCCGATGTCGATCACCGCACGCCACTTGGTGAACCGCGCCCCGAGCTCGTAGTACTCGGCGAGCCGCTCGCGCAGCCCGTCCAGCCCCTCGGTGACCTTCTCGCCGGGCGCCCCGGCGAGGGGCTTGGCGCCCCTGTCGATCTTGATCCCCGGGATCGTGCCGGCATCGGTGATCATCTGGACGAGCGGCGTCCCGTCCGCCGCCGACTGCCGGATGGTCTCGTCGTACAGGATCACGCCGGAGATGTGGTCCCGCAGGGCATCGGTGGTGCGGAACAGCATCTCGCGGTAGTCCCGGCGGTTCGTCTCGGTGGACTCGACGTCGATGCCGGCCAGACGCTTGGTCATCGTCCCGGTGCTCTCATCCGCGGCCAGGATCCCCCTGCCATCGGCACCGAGAGCCCGGGCCACCTGGACGAGTTGCTCGTTCATCGCGCTACCTCCAATGCGGTTGGTCTGCGTTCATCGTGCGAGGTAGAATCAGCCGGCGGAACGACGGGCTGAACACTGGCGGCTGGAGAGCTCCGGCCGCCCGTTGAATGTGCCCGCGGCCCCGCGGCGGGTCAACGATGCGCGGGTGCCGGGCGCCGGTCGGTGGAGGAAGGCGGAGGAGAACCGGTGCCCCCGGGTCGACAACGGGATCCACACGGTGCACGCGATACGGTCCGGGACGGACCCGATACAGGTCTCGACCGCCCGCGCTCGTGGCGGTCATGGGAGAACGAACGGGCGGCCGCGCCGGATCATCCGGCGCCGCCGCCCGAGGCCCGCGTGGCGAGGGACGCCCGGCTATGCGGGGTTGTCCGGCTCCGCGTGCAGGATCCACACATACGGTTGTATGGCCGTCACCTGGGCGTCGAAGATCTCGGTCGTCACCAGCTCGGGGCTCGGGTTCGGGGTCGGCAACGACTGCGCCTGCATGTCGTAGCAGCCGGCTTCCACCGTGATGTCCTTCGACTCGTTCGGCTGGATCTTGCCCGCGATCGGATCCGACGGCAGGAGGTCCAGACCCCAGTCGGTCGTTCCACACGGACGCGCACGGAAGAAGAGCACGGGACCCATGAGCTCGTTCTGCACCCTGACGGTGGCCGGATTCTGGAACACCGGTCCCGAGGGCGTGTCCGAGCCGCACGCGCCCACGATCGGCGCGATGACGCCGAGGGCGAGGGGCAGCAGCAGCGTTCGCATCCTGACGAGCATATCGTCCTCTCCTCCGATAGCTTGCGCGGCCCGGGACCCTGGGGTCGTGGGCTCGCACAAAGATATGTTACATGTAGACGGAGTCCAGCAACCTTCCGTCAACTGCAAAACGCGTGAACGTGCCTTTCGAAGACAACCCCCGCGTGTGGCTGTACACCTTCGGGTGCAAGGCCAACCAATACGACACGGAGCGCATGCGGCAGGCGCTGGAGGCCCGCGGCGCGCGCGCGGTGTCGGACCCCGGCGAGGCCGACGCCGTCGTGGTCAACACGTGCACGGTGACCAACCAGGCGGATGCCAACGCGCGGCATCTGGTGCGTCGGCTTCGGCGGGAGCGTCCGGGGCTACCCATCGTGGTGGCCGGCTGTTCCACCGCGCTGCGCGAGGACGAGTACCGCGGGATGGCGGGGGTGGACGGCGTGGTCCCCGGCCAGGATGCCGAGCGCGTCGCCGCCGAGCTGGCGGCGCTCGGCGTGATTCCGGCGCTCCCGGGCGCGGGTGACGGTCCGCTTCGCGGCAGCGCGCGCGGCACGCGGGCGTGGCTCAAGATCCAGGACGGTTGCGATCGGAAGTGCTCGTTCTGCGCCACCCGGCTGGCACGCGGCGCGTCGATCTCGCGCCCGCCGGCCGACATCCTCGCAGAGGCCCGGGCGCTGTCGCAACATCACCCGGAGCTGGTCCTCACCGGGATCCACATCGGCCACTACGGCCGCGATCTGCAACCTCCCGAGTCGCTGGGCCGGTTGTGCGCCCGGCTGCTCGACGCGGTGCCGGCCCGCGTCCGGCTGAGCTCGATCGAGGCCACCGAGATCGATGATCCGCTGATCGATGTGCTCGAGACGTCGCACGGACAGCTCGCGACCCACCTGCATGTGCCCCTCCAGAGCGGCTCCAATCGCATCCTGGCGCTCATGCGCCGGTGGCACACGCGGGAGGCGTACGCGCGGCGGGTGCACCAGATCGCGGCGCGCGTGGCGCCGCTGGGTCTGGGGGCCGATGTGATCGTTGGGTTCCCGGGGGAGGGAGCGCGCGAGTTCGCCGACACCCGCTCGCTGATCGAGGAGCTCCCCTATACTTACCTGCACGTGTTCCCGTACTCCGTTCGCGAGGGGACGCCCGCCGCGCTACTCCCCGACCGCGTGCCCGGCGATGTAGCGGCCGCCCGCTCGCGGGAGTTGCGCGACATCGGGCTCGACAAGGGACGGCGGCACGGGCGCAGCCGGGTCGGGTGCCGCGCCGACATCGTGGTCGAGCGCGGCCCCGACGAGGGCGCGCCCGGCCGGGGTCTGACCGGAGACTACCTCCGCGTCGATGTCGAGGGGGCGGCGCGTCCGGGCGACCGCTTCCACGCCACGCTGTCCCTCGATGGCGGTCGTCTGGTGGCCGCGGCCGCGTCGACGGACACCCCCCGGCCAGACTGACGCCCCGCGCCGGAGGGGAGCCCGGCCCCCGCTCGGCCTCAGCCCACCTCGCGCGGCCGGGGGTCCGGTCCGGGTAGGGTGCGCGGGCTGGCGAGCGACTCGCCCCCGTCCACGACGAGGATGGCGCCCGTGATCCAGTCGCCCGCCGGGGACACGAGGAAGGCGACCGCGTTCGCGATGTCGTCCGGCGTCCCCAGCCGTCCGGCGGGGATCCAGCGCTCCGCGAAGCCGGCCACGCCACGCTCGCCGAACACGTCGGCCGCCCCTTCGGCCGGGAGTCGGAACGCCTCACGCACGCCCTCGGTCGGAACGGGGCCGGGGGCCACGGCGTTCACGAGGATCCCGTGGCGCGCCCATTCGAGCGCCAGCGTCCGGGTGAGGGCGTCGACGCCGGCCTTGGCCGCCGTCGCGTGCGCCATGAGCGGCCAGCCCCGGTAGTGGAGCGTCATCGAGATCGACACGATGCGCCCGTAGCCCTGGGCGGCCAGCAGCGGGAAGGCGGCCTGGCAGGCGTGGAAGGTGCCGAACAGGTCGATCTCCACCACCGCGCGCCACCCGTTCGGTGACAGCTCGGCGCTCGGCGCGTAGAAGTTTCCGGCCGCGTTGTTCACCAGGATGTCGAGCCCGCCGAGCTCCTCGTGCACCCGCGACACTGCCCCGCGCACGGCCTCCGGATCGCGGACGTCACCGGTGACCGCCAGCGCCCGCCCGCCATGCTCGCGCCCCAGTCGCTCCGCTGCCGCCCCCACCCGCTCCGCGGTGCGGCTGAACACGGCCACCGACGCGCCGAGCGACGCCAGCCGACTGGCGATTCCGTACCCGATCCCGCTGCCGCCTCCCGTGACCAGCGCTACCCGGCCCTCCAGCAGGCCCGGGGCGAACACCGGGCCGCTCACCGTAGCCGCCGGCGCGCGACGCGGGTCACCGCGAAACGGGGGATGCGTTTTCGCGAGGGTCGTCGACCCCTAGGTTGAGTGAATCGATCGGACATCGAGCGCCGGGCCCGAGCGGACGGCGCCTGCTCATCTTCATCTGCAACCCAGGAGAGACCCATGGCGGTCGCGAAAGTCATCGAGATCCTCGCCGAGTCGGAGACGGGTTGGGAGGACGCGGCGCGCAAGGCGGTCAAGGAGGCTTCCGAGACCGTCCAGAACATCAAGCACCTGTGGGTGGAGGGTATGCAGGCCGAAGTCGAAGCCGGCGCCATCAAGAGGTTCCGGCTCACCTGCAAGGTCACCTTCATCGTGCGGGACGAGCGCGACTGACGTCCCGCGGAGCGGCCCCCGCTGATCGGCAGCCGACGGGTCCGATCCGCCGGCCCGGTCATCGGAGGAAGCTCCGCACGACGAACCACACGTTGGCGGGGCGCTCCGCCAGTCTCCGCATGTACCACGGGAACCACGCCGCCCCGTAGCTGATCAGCACGCGGAGGGGCACCCCTTCCGCGACGAGCGCGTCCTGCGCGCGGAGCCCGATCCCGTACAGCATCTCGATCTCGAAGCGCTCCGCCGTCCGTGCGCGGGACCGAGCGTCGCGAGCCAGCGGTCCGATGAGGGCGGCATCGTGGGTTCCGAAGCCGACGAACCCGTCGCCGCCGTCGTCGAGGTGCCCGAGGAGACGGCGCCCGAGCGCGCGATAACGCGCATCCACGTCGCCCTTCGACGGGTACGCGAGATCGGGCGGCTCCGCATAGGCGCCCTTCACGAGCCGGATGCGCGGGGCGAGCGGGAGGAGCGACTCCAGATCGGCCTCCGTGCGCCGCAGGTAGGACTGGAGGCACACACCGAGGTTGTCGTGCTCCGGCTTCAGGTCGCGGTACAGGTCGAGGGTGGCGTCCGTGTACGCGGAGCCTTCCATGTCGATCCACACCGTCCCCCGCCCGCGCGCCGCGCGGGCGAGCTCCGCGACGTTGCGGGCCGCGAGCCCCGGGTCGAGATCGAGACCCAGGTGCGTGGGCTTGACCGAGATCTCCGCGTCCAGCCCGCGTTCCGTCGCCTCGGCGAGCACGCGCCCGTATTCGTCCACCACCTCCCGGGTCTCCCGCGCGGTGGTGACGTTCTCTCCCAGCATGGTGAGGATGGCCGGCACGCCCCGGGTTGCCAGCCTCGCCGCCTCGCGGAGCGCATCCTCGCGGGTCTCGCCGGGCATGAAGCGCCGCACCGCGCGCCGGACGAACCGACGGCGCGGCAGGGTGGAGGCGAGCCGCGGGTTGGTCGACGCCCACAGGAGCGCGCTTCGCATGAGAGCCATGCACCGTATCTTGCGCGCGAGATCGAGCTTCGTCCAACGACTCGCGCGGAGGAGGGCGCGTTGCGCGCCTGGATCGTAGACACCCCCGGCCCGCTGGAGGGGCACCCCCTGCGCATGGTGGACCTCCCCGACCCCGAGCCCGCCCCGGGCGAGATCCTGGTGAGGGTACGGGTGTGCGGGGTGTGCCGGACGGATCTCCACGTGGCGGAGGGAGATCTCCCGCCGGTCTCGCCACACCCGATCGTCCCCGGGCACCAGATCGTCGGGATCGTCGATCGGGTGGGCCCCGACACATCGCGGTTCGCCCGGGGCGAGCGGGTGGGGATCGCCTGGCTCGGCTCCACGTGCGGGACGTGCGTCTTCTGCCGGCGGGGGAGCGAGAACCTGTGCCCCCGCTCCCGGTACACCGGTTATCACGAGAACGGCGGCTACGCCGAGCTCGCCGTCGTCCGGGAGGCGTTCGCTTACCCCATCCCCGACGGCTTCGCGGACGAGGAGGCGGCGCCCCTCCTGTGCGCAGGGATCATCGGCTATCGGGCGCTCGAGCGGGCGCACGTACCGGAGGGTGGCTCGCTGGCCCTGTTCGGCTTCGGCTCGTCCGCGCACGTCGTGTTGCAGCTGGCCCGGCACCGCGGGCACGATGTGGTTGTCTGCACGCGCGGGGCCGGCCACCGGGAGCTGGCACGGCGGATGGGGGCGATATGGGTCGGGGGAAGCTACGATGCCCCGCCGCAGCCGGTCGATTCGGCGATCGTGTTCGCGCCGGCGGGCGAGGTGGTGCCGCCGGCGCTCGAGGCGGTCGGGAAGGGGGGAACGGTGACGCTCGCAGGCATCCACATGAGCCCCATCCCGTCGCTGGACTACGAGAAGCACCTGTTCCACGAGAAGTCGCTCTCGAGCGTCGAGGCGAACACCCGCCGGGATGGGGAGGCCCTTCTCGAGGAGGCGGCCCGAATCCCCATCCGCCCCCGGGTGACCACCTTTCCGCTCGAAGAGGCCGATGTGGCGCTCGAGCGTCTGGCGGCCGACGAGATCGACGGCTCGGCCGTCCTCGTAGTGGACGCGGCGGGCCCCTGAGGCCACGCCTCTGCCAGACTTCGCGCCCGACCGAGCGCCGGGTCCGGTGGCGAAAAAGACGGGGGAGCAGGCCGTTCGACCCGCTCCCCCTTCACTCGCGAGGCCCGCGCTCGCGGGCGGTCCGCGAGCCCGATCCGTTCAGCTACCTACATGCGGACGCCCGATTCGCCGGACGACGACACCTCGAAGCCCATCCACATCCCCGTGGTGGCGTGCGCCGGGATGAGGCACACGAGGGCATAGTCGCCCGCGGTGCCCGCCGTGAAGGTGATCGAGTCGGACTCGCCCGGTCCCGTGGCGTCGGTCATCGAGGTCGCGTCCGGCGTCATCGCGCCCGCGAACGCCGGCGTCGGGTTGTCGAACATCGCCGGGAAGGAAGCCTGCGCGGCCATGATCGCGGCGCTGTGGAAGTTGGCCGGATCCTGGTTCGAGAGGTTGATGGTGACCGTGTAGCCCGCCGGAACCACGATCGTGGCATCGCCCATCGTGTGCCCGTTGAAGTTCCAGTGGTTGTTGGCGTCGGTCTGACCGGCCACGATGTCGAGCGTGACCGTCCGGGCCGCTTCATCCACGGTCATCCAGGCCGGGGTGGACATCATCCCGCCGCCCGCCGGCGCGGCGGCCGGTGCGGGAGCCGGGGCGGGGGCCTTGCCGGCCGCCGTGTCGTTCGAGCCCGCCTCGCCACCTCCGCACGCGACGAGCGCGAGCGAGAAGGCCGCGGCGAGACCGGTAGATAGGATTCGCTTCATGAGTCAGCTTCGCTCCGCGTTCGGGAATTCCAGCACCGAAGGCGGCGCGCCCGGCGGTGATCCCCTGGCGCCCCGCTCTCGAGACTAGTGCGAAAATATACGGACTCGCGCCGATCGACACACATCGCTGGCGCGGATCGCCATGCCGCCCCATACTTCTATCGCCTCGCGGCAGCGTCTGCCGCTCGGGCTCTCGCCTCCGCAGGCTCCGCCTCGGTGGACCCAGCGCGAGCCCCTTCGAGCGCGACCGTGTTTCCCCGCGGCGAGGCGTCCCGATCCGGAGATCCCAGACGGGTTTTCCAGGGAGAGCCCGCGGTTCGCACGGGACATCGACGGCCGGCGGGCGGCCATCGGCACTCGAGAGAGAAGACGACGTGGAGAACGACGAACAACACGGGTCGGACGGGCCCGGTCATGGACAACGCTCCCGCCGCTCCGGACCGAGCCGGGGGCGGGGCGGGAGCCGCAATCCGGGGTCCGGCCGGCAGGGGGGCTCCGGAAAGGCGTCGTCCGGGAAGGGCAAGGGAGGCTCCGGTCGTCAGCGGCGCCGCAAGGGCAAGTCGCGACGCCAGCGGAGCGGCGGTGGAGGAGGGGGTGGCAACGACGACGCCCGCATGACGCCCGACCCCGACCAGCCGATGGACACCTACCTCGGCGTCCTCGAGCGGCTGGGGAACGGCGCCGGATTCGTGCGCCGCAAGCATGCCGGGTACACGCCGAGCGACGACGACATCTACGTGAGCCCCAAGATCGTCCAGAAGTTCGATCTGAGGACGGGCGACGAGATCTGCGGCCAGGCCGGCAATCCCCCGCGCCCGGGGAAGAGCCCGCCGCTCCGGCACCTGCACACCGTGAACGGCGCTCCGCCGGAGATGCTCTCCGAGCGGCCCAAGTTCAGCCGCCTGAGCGCGCAGCACCCGGACCGCCGGCTGACGCTCGAGTGCGGTCTCACGCGGCGCGGCGAGCCCGATTACACCAATCGCATCATCGACCTCATCTGTCCCCTCGGCACGGGGCAGAGGGCCCTCATCGTGGCGCCCTCGAAGGCCGGGAAGACCATGGTCCTCCAGGCGATCGCGGAGGGCATCGTCACCAACCACCCGGAGTTCAAGATCTTCATCCTGCTCGTGGACGAGCGTCCCGAGGAGGTCACCGAGATGGAGGCGACGGGGTTCGGGGAGGTCATCGCGTCGAGCTTCGACTTTCCGGCCGAGCGCCACGTTCAGATCGCGGAGATCACGCTCGAGCGCGCGCGGAGGGCCGTCGAGATGGGCCAGGACGTGGTCCTCATCCTCGACTCGATCACCCGGCTGGCGAGGGCCTACAACACCACCGAGGAGGGGAGCGGGCGCACGCTGACGGGCGGGATCGACGCGACCGCGATGGAGAAGCCCAAGCGCTTCTTCGGCAGCGCGCGCAACGTCGACCCGTCCATGGGGGGTGGCTCGCTCACGATCATCGCGACCGCGCTGGTCGACACCGGCTCGCGCATGGACCAGGTGATCTTCGAGGAGTTCAAGGGCACGGGAAACAGCGAGCTCGTCCTGAGCCGCGACCTCGCCGACCGCAGGATATTCCCGGCGATCGACCTGAACGCCAGCGCGACGCGTCGCGAGGAGCTCCTGCTCGATTCGGACACCCTGGCGGTGTCACAGGCCATGCGCCGTGAGCTGAGCTCCTACCCGCCCGTCGAGGCGATGAACGAGGTCCTCGGTCTGATGCGACAGACCGAGTCGAACGCCGAGCTGGTCCAGAAGCTGCGCAAGCGTATCTGACCCGGAGGCGGGATCGGCCGTCGTCACAGCGTGAGGCCGGCGCTCGCCTCGAACGCGGCCCTCCTCGTCCGGCTCAGCTTGAGCCGGGTCCCGTCCACGAGCACGACCAGATAATCCCCATGCGAGTGGTGCCGCAGCTCGCTCACCTTGCGCAGGTTCACGAGCGCCGAGCGGTGGATGCGGAAGAAGCCGGCCTCTCCGAGCTCGTCCTCCAGCGCGGCGAGCGTCCCGCGCACCAGACGCGACACGTCGCCCGCGTGGACGCGAACGTACGAGCCCACCGCCTCGATCCAGTCGACCTCATCGCGATCGAGGAAGTAGGTACGGCTTCCGTCCTGGAACACCAGCCGATCGTCGTCGTCGCCCGCTCCCGGGCGGCGCTCGTTCGCCCCGCCCTCGTCGCCGGCGCGGGCCCGGAGCAGCCTCTGGACCTCGGCCCGGAAGCGCACCAGGTCATCGGCCCGTAACGCCTGCTTGGCGCGCGTCAGCGCCTCCGCGAGACGGGCGTCGGTGAACGGCTTGAGCACGTAGTCGATCGCCCGGACCTCGAAGGCACGGACGGCGTGCTCGTCGTACGCGGTCACGAACACGACGAGCGGCACACGGTCGGGTGGCAGGGCGGCCAGCACATCGAACCCGTCCAGACGCGGCATGTGGACGTCGAGCAGCACGAGATCCGGCGCGGTCTCGAGGATCACGCCCGGCGTATCCGCGCCCCACGCTTCGCCCACCACCTCGATGTCGGGATCCGCCTCGAGCAGGCCTCTCAGGATACGTCGGGCCTGCCGCTCGTCGTCGACGATCAGCGTGCGGATGGGCTCGGGCCCGGCGGCTTCGTTCACGTCGGTCTCGCTCCTGCGTCGGCGATCGCGGCTCCGCGTCGTCGCGCGGGCCCTCCGATCGCGTCTCGTGGCTCCGTCTCGTCCGGCGGCCGGTTCGACCGGGGCCGTCGCTCCCCACCTTCGTCCGCGTTCGCCCCGGAAACGTCTCGGCGGCCGCTGTCGTGCCGCCGATCCGGGTCACCGCGCCCGGGCCGCGGGGTGTCCTCCTCAAGGCCCTCACGGGAGGGAAGAGCATGAACGACATCGTACGAACGTGCGTGCTGGCGGGGGCCGTCGCCCTCGTCGGCTGTCAGGATTCGCCGGGAGCCGATCGCGTGGCCGGCGTCGGCCCCACCGCCGCGTTCTCCGCGGGTGGAGGCAACACGGCAGTCGTCACGGGGAGCGGGCACATCGACCTCGACCCCTCGCAGACGAAGGCGCTCCGCCGGTTCACCCTCTCCGCCATCGCCCACGCCGACGGGTCGGTGAGCGGACAGTACCAGCTCGTCGTCGGGCCCGCGCAGCTCGTGGCGCACGGCAAGGTGACTTGCGTCACGAAGTCCGGAAACCGAGCCTTCATCGGAGGCACGATCGACCGCCGGAACTTCTTCGAGGAGTTCGACATCACCGGGGTCGCGATCGAGGTGGTGGACAACGGCTCCGGACCCGGCGATCCGCCCGACGAGGTGAGCAGCCTCGGTCTGTACGTGTCGAATCCGGACGGACCGCAGCAGTTCTGCGACGACGCCACGCCCGGCCCGACCATGCCGATCACGCAGGGCGACCTGTCCGTGCGTTGAACGGCGGCGCGCGCGGACGGCGGGACGGGGTGCCGGCCCCGTCCCGTCCCGGGTCCGGGCACTCGGAGCCGCCACCTCAGCCGGGCCGCACATGAACCCGCTCTCCGAACATGATCCGATGCCGGACCCCCGGCGGGATGCCATGAGCCGGTGGCTGGCACGACCGGCGGGGCGCTGGACCGCCGCGCTCCTCCTGACGGCGGCGCTCGCCCTGATCTCGGCCACGCAGCTGTACGTGAACTGGCGATCGCAGGGCTTCCCGGCCGAGTTCCCTCGCGTGTTCCTCGGCGAGTTCGTCGAGTGGGCGTCGTGGGCCGCCTTCTTCCCCGTCATCCTCGCCGTGGATCGGCGCCTCGGGTTCGGAAGGGCGGGGACACGGGCGTGGGCGGTTCCGCTCCACGCAGGGCTGGCGCTCGCCTGGTTCGCCGCACAGAACGTCCTCATGGTGTTCCTCGCCAAGTTCTCCGAGGGCGGCTCGCCGCTCGGCGTCGAGCGCTTCGCGCGCATCTATTCCGACCGCTTCGTGGTGAAGCTCCCGAGCGCGCTCCTCGTGTACGGGCTCCTCCTGACGGCCATCTGGGTCGTGCGGCTGTATGCCGCCTACCACCGGCGCTCGCTCGAGAGCGAACGCCTATCGACGCAGCTCGCCCGGGCCCGGTTCGAGAACCTGAGCGCCCAGATGCACCCGCACTTCCTGTTCAACTCGCTCCACACCGTCGCGGGCCTGGTGCGCGAGGGCGACCGGGATCTGGCCATCGAGACGCTCGCCGCCCTCGGCACGCTCCTGCGGCGGTCGCTCGAGATGGCGGACGAGCAGGAGGTGCCGCTTGAGGAGGAGCTGCGTCTGCTGGATGGGTATCTGCGCATCCAGCACTCGCGTTTCGGGGACCGCCTGAAGGTGGAGCGCGACATCGATCCCGACATCCTCGACGAGCGGGTGCCGACGCTCCTCCTCCAGCCCCTGGTGGAGAACGCGATCCGTCATGGGCTGGCGCTGGAGCGGGGGACGGGACTCGTGCGCGTGCGCGGTGCGCGATCCGACGGCCGTCTCGTGTTCGAGGTGTCCGACAACGGGTGCGGCTTCGACCCCGTGCGCGCCATGGACGGGTCGGGAGTCGGGTTGCGCAACACCCGCGCGCGTCTGGAGCAGCTGTACGGGTCCGAAGCGGCGTTCGAGGTCCGATCCAGCCCCGGCGAGGGGACGCGCGTGCGCGTGTCCCTGCCGGGGGAGCGCCGCTGACCTCCCCGTTTCGCCGCACAGCGGTCCCATCCGCGCTCCCCGGCTCCGGGCGACGGGCTGCGTGTTTCCCCGGTCCGCCGTCCTCCGTCCCGTGTCCGGGGGCCGCGGGTCGAACCGGAACCAGGGAGCGTCGACGTGAACGAACGAGCGGGCGGGTGCGAGCCGCCGGGATCGAGGGATCGAACGGGCGCCCGGGGGCCGGGCGTGCCGGACCAGGCACGCGGGGTGACGACCGGGTTGCCGGGTCGCATATTCCTCCTCGCGATCGCCGTCTGCATCACCTCGGGAGTCGCGTGGGGATATGACCGGGCGCCGGCGTCCCGGACCGGCGTCCGGACCGCGTCCGCTCGCACGCACCAGGAGCCTCCGTGCGCCTCGGAGGAGCATCACCGCTTCGACTTCTGGATCGGCGACTGGAGCGTGGCGCAGGCGAACGGCACCCCCGCCGGCACGAACCACATCCGCTCGATCCTCGACGGGTGCGTCGTGGCCGAGGAGTACTCGACGCCCGAGGGGTATGCCGGGCGCAGCTTCTCCACGTACGACGCGCGCCGCGGCGTCTGGCACCAGACCTGGGTCGACACCGCGAACCAGCTGTTCACCCTCGAGGGCGGGTGGCGTGACACCGCCATGGTGCTCGAAGGCGTGCGCATCGGCCGGGATGGGTCTCCGGTCCAGAACCGGATCACGTGGGCCCCCGTGGGCGAGCGGGACGTCCGGCAGCTGTGGGAGATCTCGCGTGACGACGGGGAGACGTGGGCGGTGTTCTTCGACGGCCGATACCACCGCATGCGCTGAATCCACACGGCTCAGCCCTCCCCGCCCCCATCCCCCATCCAGCGGTCGAGCCACGCGAACATCCGCCGCGCGACCGTGGAGCGGCGCCCGGGGTGGATGATCCCGTGCCCCTCGTTCGACACGAGGACGAAGTCGGTCGGGATGCCGCGCAGCCGCAGGAACGTGTGGAGCTGATGCGTCTGCGCGACGGGGACGAGGGTGTCGTCCTCGCCGTGTAGCAGTAGCGTGGGGGTCGTGATGCGGCCGGAGGCGAGGAGCGGTGACTCGGACTCGTAGCGTTCGGGGACCTCCCACGGTGAGCCGCCGTACTGGCTCCGCCACTGAACGACCGCATCGCCCTCGCCGAAGGCGGCGAACAGGTCCGTCTGGCCGGCCCCGAGGACGGCGGCCCGGAAGCGGTCCGTGCGCGTGAGCGCGTTCGCCGCCTTGAACGCCCCCGACGCCCACCCGACGATGGCCGCCCGGTCCGGGTCGATCCACCCCGAGTCGGCGAGCATGGCGAGCCCCGCGAGGACATCCTCGGTGGCCCGCGCCGCCGGAGCCGGGGGCGCCGCCCGCCGGTGCTCGAAGCCGTAGCCGGCGCTCCCGCGGAAGTTCGGCGCGAACACGACGTACCCGCGCGCCGCCAGCACGCGGAGCGGAAAGGGGTCGAACGCGACGCCCGGAAAGGGGAGCGTCGGGTCGAACCCCGACACGGCGTGGCCCTCGGGCCCGCCGTGCATCCACACGACCACCGGCACGCGTGGGCCGCCGCGCCCGATCAACAGGCCCTCGAGCGCACCCCCCTCGGCGTTCCTCCACCCGACCCGCCGTATGGGCGGCAGGTCGATGGCGTCGAGGCGGGGATTGGTGTGGGTGAGCCGCACGGGGGCCGGATCCTCCACCGGCGACACGAACAGCTCGAACGGATGCTCGGGCGTGCTGGCCAAGAAGGCGACGCGGCGTCCATCGGCGGAAAAGGAGAACCCGGCCGCCACGCCCTCCAGATGGGTCAGTCGCAGGAGCGCGCCGTCGGTGACAGTCAGGGAGGCCAGCTCGACCGCGGGGCCGATCGCCCGCTCGAAGAAGAGCCGCGTGCCATCGGCGCTCCACAGCGGGTCGGCCGGCGCATCGAGGAACGCCGCGTCGATCGAGCGACCCACGTCGTCCACGCGGCCCGTGGCCACGTCCGCCACGGACAGGCCGTGCGGGACCAGGCGGTCCACCGCCCCGAACGAGGTGACGAACGCCACATGGGTGCCATCGGGCGAGAAGCGCGGCAGGATGTCCATGCCGGGACGGCGAACCAGGACCCGCGCCGGTCCCCCCGACACGTCGGTTACGTACAGGTCGGCCCCGTACACGTCCTCGAAGCTCCGTCCTCGCTGGACGGCGAACGCGATCCGGGCTCCGTCGGGGGCCCAGGACAGCGCCGAGCCGCCCCCGAAGAACGCCACGTGCACGTCCCCCTCGACGCGGGTGAGGCGTCGGGAGGCGTCGTCGTCGATCCCCTGGAGGAAGATCTGCGGCGAGCCGGACCCGTCATCGCCGCCCGCCGGTCCGATGAACGCGAGCGTCCGGCCGTCCGGCGACCAGGCGTAGTCGAGCACGCCTCCCGGGTGGGTGGTGAGCTGCCGTGCCGAGCCGCCCCCGGCCGGGGCCACCCAGAGCTGCGCCCCCGTTCCGTCCCGGCGCAGGAACGACACGGTCCGTCCGTCCGGCGTGAACCGTGTGGCACCCGCGTCGTCGAAGCGCTTCCGCGGGGTGCCGCCCTCCGCCGGGAGCTCCCACACGGACCCACGCCACCCGACCCCGTCCGGCACCGGCTCGAGCAGACGGTAGAGGATCCGGGTCCCGTCGGGGGAGATCGCGACCTCGGAGACCACGGACAGGCCCTCGAGGACTTCCAGGCTCAGCGTATCGCGGGCACCGGCGGCGCGTGGGCCGACTCGGGTCGGTCCCGCCGCGACACGCGGGATGGCGGCCAGGGAGAGACCGAGGAGGACCGGGAGCGGACGCATCCAGCGCGCCGCGGACGGGAGCGCGGGGGTGTTGCCGGGCGACGGGCTGGTGGGAGCGGGGATCATGCGGTGCCTCCGTGCCGGGGCCGGTCGCGTGGCGCATCCGCCGCGCGCCTACAGCCTTCCCAAACGATCTCCCACCAACCTCGCCCGTGCCGGTCACCGTCGCCCGGCGCCGCGGCCGGCGGAGCCCCACGCGGTGTCGGCCGGACTCCCGCGCGGTGGGCCGGACCGCCCCATGGGGCAGTGCACTCGGCTCGGGGCCGCGCCCGCGTCTACCGGCGATGCCCGACGGCATCGGCTCGGCTCCGGGTCCGGCTCAGCTCCCGGGCTCCTCCGTCTCCGCCTGCGCCCGTTCGAGCGCCCGCTTCGTCGCCCGCCGCGCGTGGTGCAGGACCTCGTACGCCGCGGCCCGCATCAGTCCCAGCTCGCGACGGTCCAGATCCGCGCGCTGAAACAGCGACCGGAAGCTCCTCATCTTCGGCACCGGGTCGACATGGCGGAAGAAGCCGACCTCCTGCATGGCGGCCTCCCAGATCGAGAAGAACTCCTCGAGCTCCTCGTGCGTCGCCGGTGGCGCGCGCTTGTGCCGCTTGTGTGCGAGGTCGGGGGGCGGGACCCCCTCGCGAGCCAGCCACGCCTTGCGCCACTCCCACAGGATGATGAGCACGGCGTGGGCGAGGTTGAGCGATCGGTGTTCGGGATCGGTGGGGATGTGGACGAGCCCGTCGCACAGGTCCAGCTCGTCGTTGGACAGCCCCCGGTCCTCGCGCCCGAACAGGAGCGCCACCGGTGCGCCGCGCGCGATCAGCTCGCGGGCCGCCTCCGCGGGGTTCCACCAGTCCTGACGCGTCGCGCGCCGCCGGGCCGTCGCCCCGAGCACGTAGCTCGCGCCGGCGAGCGCCGCCGACAGATCGTCGTGCACCTCGACCGCGTGGACGATGTCCTCGGTGTCGTGCGCGATCCCCAGGATGCGCCACGCATCGAACTCGGCCGGCCGGACGAGCCTCAGCCGCGACGTCCCCATGTTCTTCATGGCCCGGATCGCGAGCGCGATGTTCACCAGGTCCCGCGGCTCGCTGAGGACGACCGTGAGGCGCTCGAGCGACCCCGGGTCCGGCGCCGCCCCGTCCGGGGTCACTGCCTGGGGAGGCCCTCCGGCCTGGAGCCCTGCCACTTCCGCCCGCGACGGGGCCGAAGCGCGGGGTATCCGGTCTCCCCGCAGTGGGGGCAGGTCTCCGTGTACGCCCCGATCTCCGCGTCGCACACCGCGCAATGCGTCCCCTTCTCGCCCGGGGCGAAGGACAGGGGGTGCCCGCACTTCTGACACGTCTGGTCCGTCAGCCCCACCGGCTCCCCGCACTCCGGGCAGTCCATCCGCTTGTCTCCGATCTCACCCTCCTCCCGCTCGCGACTCGGGCCGGTCCACGAATCCGGGCTCTCCGAAGGCACGTAGGGCGAACGCCACGCGCTTCCCGTACCTTGGGCGCGCGAACCCGGAGGCGTCCGGACAGCGCCACAAGCTACAGCGGAGCCGCGCATGGGGCATCGTCCCTCGCAACCCCTCGAGTTTCCGGACGGGCCGCCGGTCACGCGGCTGGGTCCGGCCGTGTGGATCTGCGGGGCGTTGATGGTCGTGATCGGGGTCGTGACCTCGATCCTCCTTCTCCAGGACTTCAAGTCCGACAGCTACCTGTATCTCGCGTTCTATTCGATCCCGGCCAACACGGCCATCTCCCTGTTCCCGCACGAGCCCGTCCTCATCTACTTCGGAAAGGTGGGGAACCTGTGGCTGACGGCGACGTGGGCCACCGCCGGGACGTTCGTGGCCGGGATCCTCGACCACGTCGTGTTCGTCCCCGTGCTCAACCACCAGAGCATCGCGAGCTACAAGGACAGGGCGTTCTACCGGAAGGCGATCGGCTACTTCAACCGGTGGCCGTTCTGGACCCTGATCGTGACGGGGTTCACGCCCATCCCGTTCTTCCCGTTCAAGTTCCTGAGCTTCTCGGTCGGCTACCCGATGTGGAAGTACGTGACCGCATTGCTGGTCGCGCGTTTTCCCCGCTATTACCTTTACGCGCTTCTGGGCGCGACCATCCCGATCCCGAACTGGGTGCTCATCGCCAGCGTCGCCGTGATCTTCGGCCTGTACGGCGTGAAGGCCGCGCCGCTCGCGTGGCGGAAGTGGAGGGCGTGGCGCGCCCGCTGAGGAAGCCGGGCTGGTCGATCGAGGGCTCGCGGGACGAGCCTCTCGTGGCAGGCCGGGATCAGCCGAACCGAACCGACACCGCTCGACGGCCCTTCAGCCGCGGGCGGTTCGATACGATGGGGAGTGGGGATGCCGAACATTTCCGGGCCGATGGCCGCGCGGATGCTTGCGCGCGGCATCCGGAACAAGCTCCAGAACAAGCCGCTGTCGGTCTCGTTCGAGATCACGCACTCGTGCACGGCGAACTGCTGGCACTGCAATTGGGGCGGGCCGATCAAGGAGGAGCGGCTGGGGGCCGAGGAGTACGCCGCGATCTGCGAGGAGCTGCGGCCGGTCGTGTCGCACGCCTCGGGTGGCGAGCCGCTGGCGCGCGGTGACGTGTACGAGATCGTCGACGCGATGACCCACGAGGGCGGCCTGCCCTGGATGATCGTGGTGACGAACTCGTCCAACCTGACGCCCGAGCGCTTTTTCAAGCTCAAGCAGAGCGGCATGCACCAGCTCTCCACCTCGCTCGACTTCCCCGACGAGCGGCACGACGAGTTCCGCCGCATCCCGGGGCTGTTCGACCGCATGAGCAAGGTGATCCCCGAGATCGCTTCGCGCAGCGAGAAGGACGACGCCCTGCTCAACGTCTGCATCACCGCCTGGAACTACAAGGACCTCGGCGACATGGTGCGGGTGGCGAAGGAGTGGGGCGTGCCGATCAACTTCTCGGTTTATACCCACCTGCGGGTCCAGGACCGGAGCGGCCTCGTGGAGGGCGACGGGCTCGAGGGGCTGGCCGAGTCGATCGAGGAGGTCATCGACCTCCGCAACCGGGGCTACCCCGTGTACACCTCGCCCCGGGTGCTGTGGAAGTTCCACCGCTTCCTGACCGAGGGTGGGATCGGGGGCTGCCAGGCGGGCCGGCGCTTCCTGGTCATCAACCCGGACGGTCGCCTCACGCCGTGCGCGATGGTGATGGCCTACTTCGACAAGCAGGAGGACATGCTCGAGCACTTCACGAAGCAGAACACCTGCGAGGCCTGCTATATCTCGACGCGCGCCAACACCGAGAAGACGTTCAAGGAGTTCCTGCAGGACAACACCGAAGTACTCGGAAAGATGCTCCTGCCCTGGCGCAACTGAAGGCTCGCGGAGAGGTCCGGGGGCGCCTCCATGCCCCGGGGATCATCGGGGTGGCTCGTACCCGAAGCGTCGGATCGAGTGCTGGTACCGTGCTCTGACCAGCTCCGTGGTGCGGGTATCGTAGTACCGCCTCGTCGACGTCGACGGCGGGCGGCGTGCCACGTTCCGTTTCGGAACCCGGAGGCGATCCCCCCCTTCGATCCCGATCTCCGCCAGCAGTGGGGGGAGCAGGTCGTCGATCCGCTCGAGCGGCAGCACGCGATCCACGAGCTCCTCTCCGTCCTCGTCGCAGACGAAGGCGGGCAGGCTGTACGTGCCGTAGCGAAGCCAGCGCTGGTCGGGCGGCCCGCCTCCCCCGGGCCCGTCCGGGTGCGTCCTCCCCAGCCAGCGACGGAAGGCACGCGGACTGGGGTGCAGCCAGAGCAGGTCACGGATCGCGAGCGGTAGGCGACGGTTTCGACCGCCATGCGCCATGCGGTACAACGACAGGAGCCGCGTCCACGGGTTCCGGATCGTGGCGAACTTGAAGTAGGCGTCGAAATCGCGACCCCGTCGTTCGAACATCCGGCGCACCTCGACGGGGCGCATGTGCGTGTAGTACGGGTGGTCCGCATCCGTCTCCCACAACGGAACGCCCGCCACGTCGGAATACGGATCGAGCAACGCACGGACGCTCTCGGAGCCGGTCTTCGGGATGGAGAAGTAGATGAAGCGGTGCCGATGCGAGATCCTCACCTGGAGCCCCCCGGTTCGAACGCCGCCTCCGATGCCGGTCGCGGCCAGCCGCCCCCGTCACGTCCCGCAAACACCGGGCCTCCAATCTAGCCAATTCGACCGTTTGCGGCTTCCCTCGCGCCGGGTCCACGTTGACCGGCCGGACCCTGGCGGGTAGAATCGGGCGTGGAGTCGAGCCCCTGTGGCCGGCTCCTTTTTTGCCCTCCCCAACCTCGTGCGAGGTGGTTACCATGGGGGGTGTGCGGGCGTAGCTCAGTTGGTAGAGCGCAACCTTGCCAAGGTTGAGGTCGCCGGTTCGAATCCGGTCGCCCGCTTCGAAGAAGTGGCGACCCCATCCGGTCGCCCGCTTCGAAGAAGTGGCGACCCCATCCGGTCGCCCGCTTCGAAGAAGTGGCGACCCCATCCGGTCGCCCGCTTCGAAGAAGTGGCGACCCCATCCGGTCGCCCGCTTCGAAGAAGTGGCGACTCGAGACGGGTCGCCACGCGGCGCCGGATGGGTGTCCGCACCGGGGGGCGGTAGCTCAGCTGGCTAGAGCGCTGCGTTCACATCGCAGAAGTCGGGGGTTCGAGTCCCTCCCGCCCCATCAGAACGACGCCATGCGGGCGTAGCTCAGTTGGTAGAGCGTCAGCTTCCCAAGCTGAAGGTCGCCGGTTCGAGACCGGTCGCCCGCTTCACGTAACGCCCGTACCTGCAATGACTTGCGGGGCGGGCGTTCGGCCTCCTCCGGGTTGAAGATCTGAACAGTGACGGAAGCAGTGGCAAATGGATAGCAGCGAGTTGCGGGAGCTTCGCGCCCGCACGGCCGAGGTGATCGACGAATGGATGCGAGAAGGGGAAGAGCAGCTCGAGCAGGCTCTCCCACTCCGAGACGTTCACCCGGGGTGATGGGCAGCACCAATCCGGACCTGGTTGTCCACGACGGCGAGGACGAGGTAGTGTTCGCGTGCATCGATGCCTCCGAACTACATGGCTGGCCTCCTGCGTGGGGCGCGCGTCGGAGCCGCGACTGGCAACGCTTCACCATGGGGCAGACCCGAGCAGGTCGGCGACGGAGTGTACTCCGTCTACTTCGGCCCGGTCCATCTCGGGTGGCTCGACGAGCGGGACTTCCGCATCATGGACGTGAAGGAGCAGAGCCGACGACGACGCTGAACTGTAAACGATCAGGCCATCACGTTCTGTAAGAGATCAACTGCCCGTTCACTCAACGTTGCTCAAATCGCCAGATGCCGGCTGTATTCACGTTGTCGTCTGAGTAACCGCCGGTGATAAACACATCGCCCCCGCGCAGCGGCGCTACCGCGGCGAAACGGTACGCATCAGGGAAGTGGCCGGCGACCTCACGGAACGTCCGAGTTCCGAGATCATCGGCCTGGGTCCGCGTGAACCGGCCGGTGCGAGGGTCGAAGATCTCGCCCGACGCGTGGTAGCGACCGTCACAGCCACCGGCGACGAGGATCCGATCGCCGGCGAGGGTGGTGGTGGCACGGGCCTGGTGGAGCCAGCTACCAACCGGGCGCTGCGAAGACGACTACTCGGTACGGAGCACCTCGATCGGGTTGACGCGGAGGGCGCGCCGCACCGGCAGATAGCTGGCCGCCATCAAAGCGAGAAGCAGCACCAGCACGGCCCCGGCATACGCGCCGCCGGCGAGCGGGCTCGTGTCGTAGAGCGTGGCGCGGATGACCCGACTCAGGCCGAGCGCGCCGAGGAGCCCGACGAGGCCACCCATCACGCCCACGCGCACCGTCTGGGCGAGCGAGGTCCGGACGATCCGGGCCGCCGGGGCGCCGAGCGCCATGCGCACACCGATCTCCCGAGTTCGGCTCGCGACCGCGTACGCCGTGACCGCGTACACGCCGGTCATCGCGAGCGCGAGGGCGATCCCGGCGATGGTGGCGAACAGCAAGGTCTCGCCGGTCTGCTTGGACCAGGAGCGGCTGGCCCGTTCCGCCATGGTCTGGACGTCGAAGAGCGCGAGTCCGGGCTCGGCTCGTTGCACGGCGAGAGCGATGTCCGGAACCTGGGCCAACGGCTCGCCCCGGGTGCGGACGAGGATCATCCGGGTGGCGTATGTGAACTGGGCGTAGGACGTGAAGAAGTCCGGCTGCACCGGATGCTCGTCGAGCGGCTGATAGGCGACGTCGCCCACCACCCCCACGATCTCGGCGGCCGAGTCGGCGGAGGCGAACGGCGCGGCCCCCGTGAACCAGACCTTGCGACCGATCGGATCCTCGTTGGGCCAGAAGCGCGTCGCCGCGGTCTGATTGATGACCACGACGTGGAGACGCCCCGCGCGGTCGCCGGCCTCGATCCCGCGGCCCCGCAGGATCGGAGTGCCGAGCGCCGCGAAGTGTCCCGGCGCCACGTAGTGTCGCAACACGCTCGGGGCGTCGGTCTCGTGGTCCCACGGCCGGCCCACCAGGTTGAGTGCCGCGTTGGCGCACTGCGTGGCGAGCGGCGCGCAGCCGTCGACGGTGGCGGCCTCGACGCCGGGGAGGCGGCCGATCTCCTCGAGCACCCGGTCGATGAGGGCGACCGCGGCAGGCGGCGGATACCGCACCTCCGAGGGCCGGATTATGAAGGTGAGCATGCGATCAGGCTCGAAGCCCAGTTGCTGGCTCCGAAGCCGAGCGTAGCTCGTCAGCAGGAGCCCGCAGCCCACCACCAGCACCACGGCGAGTGCGACCTGGAGCCCGACGACGACCTCGCGCGATCGGGTGGCCCCGGCCCCACTTCCGGCGCTTCCGGTCCGGAGATCGGGGACGAAATCGGTCCGGGTGGCCTGTAGGGCGGGCGCCAGTCCGAAGAAGAGCACGCTCAGCGCCGAAACCAGCACGACGAATCCGAGGACGCGCCAATCGAGCGCTGGCGTGGCGAACTCGCCGACGGCGCCGTAGAAGTTCCGGCCGCGGGCGAGCGTGGGCGGGAGCCGAACGACGAGGAGCGCCCAGACGGTGAGCACCGTGCCCAGGAGCGCCGAGACGGTGGCGAGCACGCCGCTTTCCACGAGGAGCTGACGTACCAACCGCCAGCGGCCCGCGCCGATCGCGAGCCGGATCGCGATCTCCCGCCGCCGGCCGGCGGCGCGGCCCAGGAGGAGGCTCGCGACGTTGGCGCAGGCGATGAGGAGGAGCGTGGCCACCGCCCCGGCGAGGAGGAGGAGAGCCCGGCGGGTCACCACGTCGACCCGGGCCTCGTTGAGGGACATGGCGGTCGCGCCGAATCGATCGTTCGGTGTCTCCGCCTCGCTCGGCTCCTCGGCCTGGATCGTCCGGCCGAGCACCGCGAGCTCGGCGCGAGCATGCTCGAGGCTCGTGCCCGGTCGGAGCCGTCCCACGGCCGTGATGAAGTTCTGGTTGGTAGTGAGGTAGTCGGAATAGGTGGCCAGGGGCGCCATCGTGGCCGGGATCCAGGCCTCCGCGAGGCCGGACAATCCGTGGAACCCGGGGCCGGCCACCCCCACGACGGTGAGTGCGAGACCGTTCATCTCGATCACTCGTCCGAGCACGTGCTCATCGCCCCCGAAACGACGGCGCCAGAGATCGTCGCTCAGGATCGCCGTCGGCGTCGCGGTGCCGGACTCGTCTTCAGCGGTGGAGAATGCCCGGCCCAACGTGATCGGCGCTCGCATCACGGAGTGGTAGCGTGACGAGACGATCTCCACCGGCACCGGCACCGGATCGCCGGCGCTGGTGAGCGTCAACACGGCGTTCGAGCTCGACGCGATGGCCTCGAACGACCGGGCGCTCCGCTCCAGGAGGCGGAACCGCGGCCAGGACCACCGCACCCGGTAGAGCCCCTCCGCGGGCGTGTATTGAGTGATGTTGAGGAGGGCGAGCCGATCGGGCTCGTCGAATGGCGGCGGCCGGAACAGCGCCGCGTCGAGGAGGCCGAAGACCGTGGTCGCCGTGGCGATCCCAAGCGTGAGCGATGCCACCGCGGCGATCGCGAAGACCGGCACCCGCCGGAGGCTCCGCACGGCGTAGCGAAGATCGCACAGGATGGTCGTCACTGTCACCTCGGGCTCGGGGCGTAACGGGCCGCACCGGGGTCGGGTAGCAAGCCGCGTGCCGACGGGCTTGGAGTCCAAGTGCTTGTGCCGGCGCGCATTAGCGCTTGGGGTCCGCCGGCTCGGACAATGGGGGTGTCCGCTCGCGGGACGGGGGTGTTCGAAGCCGGGACTCTTCGCGGGGGCTTCCGCCGAGGTCGACGACATTCCCGGCGACTCCCCGCCGGAGGCCACGTATGCGGCAGCCCTGGTGCTCCGTCGGTCGCCGTCGACTCCGGGCCTGGGAGTGGACCTCGTGCCCCGAGCGGATGCCGAAGCGCTCGCGAAGCCCACACGGTTCGAGTGCTGGTACGCGGGATCTCCGTCCAGCCTGGTGGCAAATGGAGGATCGAACGAGGACTTCGTGCGAGGTCCATTGCTGATCCCCGAGGAATCGAATTGGACACCATCGCGGAGTACGCGATGGCCACGTGGCATCACGGGGACTCACCGCCCTGGATCTCCGGGCCGGCCGCTTCTCCAGAAGCCTCCGTCCCACGGGGGCTTTCGGGTTTTGCGGCACTTCGGTCGTGGTTGGCCATGCCGGCGTCGGACCGCCCACCTCTCATTGCGACCGGTGTTTCCATTCGTCACCCTCCTCCGGTCGATCTCCACACCCGAAAGGACTCGTCATGCCCATCACCGCCTTTCCCGGCTTCGAGGACGGTCTCGAGGCGACCGACCGGCGACGCGACCACTTCATCGCCGACCTCGACTTCGACGATGATCGGCGCTGGGTGCCTTATGGCGAGACGGCCTGGTTCCAGCCGTGTCACTTCAACCTCACGACGGGCGGCTTCACGGCCGTCCCTCTCTGGCGGATGTGCTGATCCGCTAAGCGGTCGAGAGCACCCGAGCGGCCAATACGCTCGACGGAGGTCGCATGGCGACCGCAGGCAGACCGGTCGCCCGCTCGCCCGAGGGCCCCGTACCCGGGGGCATGGCGCAGCCTGGACCCGGCGCGTTGGCCGGGTCGCCGCCGACCGTGCACCGCCTGCCACCGGCGGACGACGCTTGCCCACCGCAACCCGGCCGTTCAGCTTCGTGAGAGCGGCCGCTCCGGCCCGTCGTCCGAGCCCCGGCGCGTTCATGTCACAATTCCATAACCTCATCGACGAGATCCGCCGCCGATCGGTCTGGCAGGTGCTGGGTCTGTACGTGGCCGGGAGCTGGGTCGTGCTCCAGGTCGCGGACGTGTTCGTGCAGCAGCTGTTCCTCCCGGGCTGGGTCTTCCGCGGCGCGCTCGTCCTCCTCGCGATCGGCCTCCCGATCCTGCTCGTCACATCGCATCTGCAGGGAAGGGCCGGCGGCGGAGCAGGCGATTCCGGCGATGACCCGGACGACCGCGCCGTTTCCGGGATGCATCGGCTGTTCACGTGGCGCCGCGCTCTGTCCGGTGGCGTGGCGGCGTTCGCGCTGCTCGGCGTCGGAACGGGCGGCTACCTGGCCAGCCGCGCGTTCGGGATCGGACCGGCCGCGACGCTCGTCGACACCGGCGCCCTGGAGCCGCGGGGACGGGTCATCGTCGCGGATTTCGGGTCGCCGACCGGGGACAGCGCGCTCGCGCACCTCGCCTCGGAAGCGTTGCGGATCGACCTGACGCAGTCGTCGATCGTCCGCGTCGCGGACCCGCTCTCGGTCGCGGGAGCGCTCGCCCGCATGGAGCGCTCCCGGGACGCGCCGCTGGATCTCGAGCTGGCCACCGAGCTGGCCGTGAGAGAGGGGATCCAGGCGGTCGTCGCCGGCGAGGTGAGCGTCGTCGGCGGTCGGTCCGTGATCACCGCGGAGGTCATCGCGGCGGCCGACGGGGCGGTGCTCGTCACGCGGCGCGAGACCGCGGAAACCGAGGACGAGTTCGTCGACGCGATGGACCGGCTCTCCGCCCGGCTGCGCGAGCGCATCGGCGAGCGCCTCGGATCCATCCGTGCGGATCCCCCGCTCGAGCGCGCCACGACCTCTTCGCTCGAGGCGCTCCGGCTGTTCACGCAGGCCACGCGCATGATCGACTTCGAGGCGCGGAACACGCAGGCGATCCCGCTCCTCGAGGAGGCCATCCGGATCGACACCCTGTTCGCGCTCGCATGGCGGAAGCTCGCCCGGGCGCAGGAGAACATCGGATATCCGCTCCGGATCCGGGCGCCCGCGTACACCCGCGCGTTCGAGCTGCGCGATCGGCTCACGACCCGCGAACGGCTCCTCGCCGAGGCGACCTATCATGACGCCGTGACGAGGGACTTCGAGCAGGCTCTGGTCGCCTACGAGGCGATGCTCTCGCTCGATGCCACCGACTACTACGCACTCAACAACGGCTCGCAGCACCTGCTCCGTCTCGGCCGACCCGCGCGCGCGGAGGAGTGGGCGTCTCGAGCGATCGCGGCCGAACCCCGGAACCGGTTTCCCTACCAGGCCCTCGCGGCGGCTCAGGTCCGTCAGGGGAAGCTCGACGAGGCGGCCCGAACGTTCGAGGCGATGGCCGCGGCGCTTCCGGAGGTCCCGAATCTGGACGTCCTCGCGGCGCAGCTCGCGTTCGCCCGGGGCGACTATGACGAAGCGGAGCGGCGGTTCCGGAGGATTCGTGACGACGATCCGTCGATCCCGTACAACCATTTCACACTCGAGTCGATGGCCCGTCTTCGCGGTCACGTGGCCGAGGCCGAGCGCTTCGCGAGCGATGCGCTCGCGGCCCAGGCGTCACGCGTGGCGGTGCGGTATCCGATACACGCCCTCGCGCTCAGACACGCGAACCTCGACGCGCTGATCCGACGGGATCCGGAGGCCGGGGCCCGGCGCCTCGACCGCGCAGACAGCCAGGAGTCGGTCTCGTTGACCGATGATGTGGGGACGTCGTTCCTCGGTCCGGCCAGGGTCTACGGTGCGGCCGGCAGGATCGAGGAGGCGCGCCTGTACCTAGAGGCGACGCGCGACAACGTGCCGCCCGAACGCCTGGATGAGGCCGCCGTCATGGAGGCGGAGGTCCGGATTCTCTGGGGCGAGGGGCGAAACGACGAGGCGCTCGAGCTGGCCCGGCGTGCCGAGGGGGTGCCGTGCGCGGACCGTTGCTGGCTGACCGCGCGCGCCTACTTCCGGGCCGGCGAGGCGGACTCCGCCATCGCGTACATGGAGCGTGCCGTCACCCTCCCATGGCTGGGCGACGAGGGGTCGGACGCGTGGTACCGCCCGCTGTTCTACGAACGCCTCGGGCAGCTCTACGACGCGCGCGGCGATCTCGACAAGGCGGCCGAGTACTACGCGAGGTTCGCCGAGATCTGGGCGGGAGCCGACGAGGAGCTCCAGCCGCGCGTACGCGCAGCGCAGGCCCGCCTCGAGGAGATCCTCGCGGTACGTGGCTGAGGACCCGGCGGGGGGCGGATCCGTCCCGGGACGGCGCCCGCTTCGATTCCTCGGGACACCGGGGCGACTACACGACCAGACGCATCACCACGAAGAAAAGAAGCAGAACCACGACCGCGACACCGATCCCGGTCGCGGCCTTCACGAGGTGGGCGGGCCGCTCGGGCACGAGAGCCGATTCGAGTCGTTTCACGAGCGCATCGGCGTCCGGTCCGAGCATCCCCCCCTCTCGGACGATCTCCTCGACGACCGATCGGCGAGGAGACCCGGCCCTGAGCTTCGAGATGGCCCACTCTTCGACCGATGGCCGGGTGGGGACCGCACTCCCCGTTCCGACGGGAGCGCCGCAGTTGGGACAGGACGCAGCGCGATCGCTCACCTGGTTGCCACATTCCAGACACGCGTGCAGCGCCATGGGCTCCTCCGGGAAGGACCGGGCCGGGACCGACTCCGCGACCAACATACCCTCACGGGCCGCCTCCGCGAACTCATCGACGAGCGCCTTCTGCCGCGCGGGTTTGGCCCGCCGCGCGTCGCTTCGGAGGTCGCGCAGCGCCAACGGAACGTGATCCGACCGGCGGGGAACGGCCCTACGCGCCCGGTTCGGTCCCCCCCGATCCCAGTCGCCGGGCGATGCGGTCGAGGAGCTCGCCGACATTCTCCATCTGGGTCATCTCGCCGGTCGCGAAGCGCACGCCGAACTCGTCCTCGAGCTCGATCATCAGCTCCACCGTGGCCAGCGAGTCCCAGCCATCGACGTCGGCCGCGGTCGTGTCGCGATCCAGCACGATCCCGGGGTCGTCGAAGAGGTCCACGAAGACGCGCTGGACGCGCGACAGAATCTCCGGCTCGGTCATGGCGTCCCGCTCGCTTCGGTCGAGTCGATCGAGATGAAGGTCTCGAAGGGTTCGAAGTCGTCGATGGCGACGGTCCAGCGCGTTCGCCCATCGTCGCTCGGGAGCGGGGAGAACCCCAGCTCCCGGTAGTGGTCGCGGACCAGCTGGTTCCGGGCCGACGGGATGTACGTACCACGGATCTCGCGTGCGCCCAGGTCCCCGGCGGCTCGGACCACCTCGTTCAGGAGCAGCCGCTCGACGCCGCGCTTGAGGACGCGACAGCTCATGAGCCAGAGGTCGATGTCGAGCACGTCGTCGGCGAGCCGGCCGCTCAGGACCGCGATGAGGCCATGGTCCCCGAATCGATCCCGCAAACGCACCGTCCGGGTCAACACGGCCGGATCCGCCGCCAGTCCCTCCACCTCGGCTCGCGTGAGACGCCGGGTAGTCAGATTGAACTGGTTCGTCTTGTTGATGAGCTGCGTGATCCTCCGGTATGCGGTCTCCTCGAACGGCGATATGGTGGCGCGCATCTCGAGAGAGGCGAGGAACGCCGACATGTCGGTGGCGCGCGCTTCGAGCGCCCGGCCCGCGGAGCGCGTGCGATACAGGTCCGATCGCCGGCGGTCTTCGTCGGTGACGGCGGCCGTCTCGAAATACGCCGCGCGATCCAGGATCGGGACGAAATCGCTCGGGTCGTCCGAGAGCTCGGGCACGGCGACCTGAGGGAGGGCCTGGCGTACCTCCTCGCGCTCGACCGGGTTGTCGTCCAGGAAGACGAACGACTCGAGCCCCAGGTCCAGCTCGGCGGCGAGCTCCCGCAGGTTGTCCGACTTCGGGCGCCAGTTCGCCCGGAACGCGACGAAGTCCTCGGGACGGAGGACGGTCTCGGGGTGCTTCTCGAACGGGAGGACCGCGGTGGCTTCCTCGTTCTTGCTCACGACGGCCAGCAGGACGCCTCGTGCCCGCAACGCCTTCAAATGCTGCTGGATCTCCTTGTACACCTCGCCGATCGGGTCCCCCTCTCCGAGTCGGATCCCCCCGAGCCCGTCGTCGCCGATGACGCCACCCCACAGCGTGTTGTCGAGATCGACGACCAGGCACTTCCGAGACATCCCGAAGATCCCGGCCGCGATCGCGGCCGTGTTGCTCGCGTACTCCGGCACGTAGTCGGGAGAGACCGGCTGCTTCGCCTCGAACCACAGGCGTCGATCGAACCAGCGGTCGAGTCCGTATCGTTGGGCCAGCCACGCCACATCGTTCAGGTGCACGTACGGGGGTGCCAGGTCCCCGAGGAGCACGTTCACCCGGCGGACGAAGTTGACCGCGCCATCGGCGGATTTCGCTCCCAGGTTCCCGAGCGGGCGCCGGGGAAACGGATGGAACGTGTTCAGGATGACCTCGGTGCCACAGCGCTCGTGCAGCAGCTCGCAGGGATCCAGGAAGTGGCGGCAGACCTGCTCGGCGAGTTCCAGGGCCCGCCCGATCGGGTCTCCGGGCTCCGGCCAAGTCGGAATGTTGAACGGCGTGTTGACGACGATCGCCAGCTCGGGCGAGAACCCGGATGTGGCGCTTCCGGGGTCGATCATCTCCTGCATGAACTGGTCGTACGGGGCGACCCGCAGGTCGGGGGCGATCCCCCGGCTGAGGAGCGCGAGCCGCAGGGGGCCCTCGAGGATCCCGGTGGTGGCCCCCCCGAGCAGGGACACGCGACGGCGCTGGAGGCCGGACGGCGGTCCCTCCCGCGCCTCGTGCCTGAGAGCTTGACGCGTCAACCGGCGCCAGGTGCCCGCCCGGGTCGTGGTTCGCGCCTGGTCGAGGATCTCGCTCCACGAGTCAGCCGACATCGGCGCGCTCCGTCCCGGCCACGAAGCGCGCCACGCGATCCGAGAGTCGTCGCGCGCCGGCCGGGGTCGGGTGGACCCAGTCGAAGAACTCCTCCTGTTCCAGGAACCAGCGCAGGTCGAGGAACGGAAAGTCGCCGACCGATCGGCGTAGGAGCGAGTCGTACTCCGCGTATACCCCATCCGGGTAGAACCCCTCCATCCAAGGCCCCTCGGGGAGGTTCACCACGTAGAACTCCGTGCCACGGTGGTCCGCGATCCGCCGGAGCTCGTCGAAGCTCTGACGCAGGCGTTCGGCCTGCTCGAGGGGTCGCACGTTCGCGAGTCTCGGGTAGGGCGTCGGAGTCTTCCAGTAACGCGCCTTGGCGCGCGCCGGGCGATCGTAGAAACGGGACGGCACGAGCCCCAGCTTCCGCCGCCACCCGGCATCCGCGGCCCGGTCCTCGAGCCGCGCCCAGACCAGCCCGAGGGCGCCCGTCAGGCCGCGCCTGTACCGTGCGCCCTGATGCCCGAGAAGGCGGAACCGGGAGGCCAGCGAGGCGGCGGGGCCCTTCGGCACGAGCAGGCGGGGGTACGACGTCTTGTCGATCGAATACACCGGGCTGTACCGGTCGATCGCGTCCCGGAGGGGTGTCTCGCCGGGGTTCGGGAGGTAGTTCATGGCCATCCTGAACGCGACACCGATCACGACGCGATCGGGGACCGCGCCGGCTCCATACGCACCCTCCATGTACTCGAGGAGGAGCGGAACGTCCTCGATGACGCCGGCGCTCATCGAGTTCTGGTAGGCCTCGACCCCGCGCAGCGCCTCCTCGAACGGACCGGGCAGGAAGCCCTCGCGCGCTTCCGATGCCCCCGTCAGGAGGATTCGGCCCGATCCCCGGTCGCGGTAGTTCGTCGGCGTGAACAGCTGGAGCCACTCCTCGGTTTGCCAGAGGTAGGCCCGGTGATGCACCTCGAGCGCCCGGCAGAGCGCCTCCAGAGAAAGGTGGCAGCCGAAGAACGTGATGAGACAGATCGCGCCGAGTGCCAGCCCGGCGCGGATCCTAGAAGGCCCTGTAGACGAAGTCGTACTCACCGCTCGCGAACACCACCAGGACCACGATCATGAGGACCGCCAGCCCTACCTTCAAGACGATTCGCACCCTCCCTCCCGCACCCCTCATCCCAGCACCTTCATCCAGACTCTCGCCCACAGCGTCGCGAGGCTCGCGGCGTCGAGGACGAAGCACAGATACGCCCAGACCGTGACGTTGAAGGTCAGGAACGTGCTCAGCCCTCCCCACAGACGGCGCCTCCGGAGAGCCCGGAGACCCTTGCGACCCAGACGGCGCTGGAGCACGGCTTCGAAGACCCGGAACGTAACGAGGTATACGCCGTGTAAGAGCCCGAAAAGCAAGAAGTTTGCCGTCGTTCCGTGCCACAGCCCGGATACCAACATGGTGATCATCATCGCCATGCTGGCGCTCAAGATAGGGCGTCGGGCGAAGCGGTTCGAACGCAGGAAGGCCGCGAACGACGGATTGAACACGTAGTCCGTGAGCCACAGCGTCAGCGAGCGGTGGACCCGCAGCCAGAACTGCGCGATGTTCGGCGAGAAGAACGGGAGGTAGAAGTTCTCCGGCGGGCGCACGCCCATGAAGCGCCCGATTCCGATGACGATGTCGCAGTACCCCGAGAAGTCGAAGTACAGGAAGAAGTAGAAGACGTAGATTCCGACGAGTACCTGACCGACCCCGGCCACGTCCTGACCCGGCATGAGCGCGTGGTGGGCCAGCATCTCCGCCACCACGTACTTCTTCACGAGGCCGCGGAGCACGCGGTTGAGGGCGTCGAGGTGGGCCTCGAACGTCGGCGCCAGCGGCTCCTCCCTCCCGCTCCACTGGCCCTCGAAGCTCTGGTAGCGCTGGATCGGCCCGAGGAGCCACGCGGTGAAGTTGAGGCAGTAGCTCAGGTACAGCGGCAACGTGAGCTTGCCGATCGTGCCGCCCGCCGAGTCCACGATCACGTGGACGATCTTGAAGAAGAGGAAGCTCAGCCCGGCGGCGACGAGCGTGTTCGGGAGCAGCCTCTCCGGCACGAACAGCTCGAGGAAGCTGTACCGCTGCATCCAGATGAACGCGATGGTCAGGAGGACGATCCCGACGGTGCCCACCCGTGGGGTCCGCTGCGCGCCGCGCGCGAACCCGTACCCCACGAGGCAGAGGAGCAGCATCGCCGCGAGCCCCGTGGCGTCCAGGTAGCTGGTGATGAACCACAGCGACACCCCCACGAACCCGACGGTGCGAAGCGGCTCCGGAGCCGCGCGCACGATGAGGATCGCGGCAAGCGACAGGGTCAGGAACTCGAGCGACAGAAGCGACATCGCGGCCCGGGCGAGCAACTCGCGTGCCCGGTCGAGGTGGTCGACACCTGCGCGGGGCGATGTGACTCGAACCCCGTGCCGCAAGGGGCATTACACTTGCATCCGGCTCGTCCTCATGAAGCCGACGGCTCGATCGATCTCGCTTCTCGGGTTCGCCCTGGTGTGGGGCTACCTCCTCACGGTGTCGCTCCTCGGTGCGACAGTCGCCGGGGTGCGGATGCGGCTCGCATACGTCGGCTGCCTGTTCGTGGCCGGGTGCGTGGTCGCCTGCGCGATCGCCACATGGGCCGGGCGGCGAGGCCGGATCGACGAGTCGCGGCTGAAGGAGCTCGGCCTCATGGGCATCGTGATCTTCTCGACTCTCGTCGCGGTCGACTTCGCCTACGGTGCGTGGGCGAGCGAGCGCGACGCCTCGCGGAGCGCCGATATCGACCGGACGCGCCGTCTCGACCCGCGGGTCTGGCACGGAGAGCTGATGCCCGACGTGTACGACCTGGCCGGTGGGACGATCCGCCTCTACAAGCCGAACCAGATCCGCGCCGCCGAGATCGTCGGTGACTACTACCAGCCATCAATGCTGGCCTCGCCGACACTGGCGGATTCCGTGCTCGAGCCGCGACAGGTGACCTATGCGATCGACGCGCTCGGCCTGCGGGAGACGACGCCGCCCGACAGCGCGACGGCGCTGGTTCTCGGTGACTCGTTCGCGTTCGGGTACGGCACCGACCAGGGAGACATCTGGCCCGAGGTCCTGGAGGACCTGGTCGGCGAGGCCGTCTACAATCTCGGCGTTTCGAGCACGGGACCACAGTCGCACCTGTCCCTGCTCGAGCACTTCCTGGCGCCGGAGAACCGATTTCCGCGGGCTCGACGGCTCCTGTGGCTCGTGTACGAGGGGAACGACCTCGAGAACAGCTACGCGGTGCCGCGCCCGGTCAGCGCGTCCGATGCGTCGTGGCTCGCGCGGATGGCGGACAGGCTGACCTCGCTCCCCGGCCGCATGAGGAACCAGAGCATCATCGGGCGGATCCGGTCGGGTCGGCTCAGGTTGGGCGGGCGGGGGGCCGACGGAGCCGGGTCTTCGCGCACGACCGTCGATGGCGTGACGATCCCGCTGCCGCTCTACCACTCGCCGATTCATGGATACCGTCTGTTCAATCGCGACTACGTGAACCGGGCGACGCGTCCCCGGTCGTACGTGATGCGGCACCCGAACCGGCCGGCGCTCGACCGTGTGTTCGGTGAGATGAAGACGCTCGCCGAGCGGCACCACCTCGAGGTGACGGTGCTGCTGGCTCCCACGGCGGCTCGGGTACACGGCGCGCAGTTCGAGGGCTTCCCCGAGCTGAGCGAGGAGCCGTGGTTCCTCCTGTACGTGGACGATCTCGCTCGCCGGAACGGGTTCGAGTCCGTGAATCTCCTCCCCGCGCTCCGGTGGTACGCGGAGACGGACCTCCTGTACCAGCGGGACGACCACCACTGGAACGAGATCGGAAACCGGATCGTGGCCGGGATCGTCGCCCGGGCGGTCTGGGGGGCTACCGCACCGTAACCGGCCACCGTTCTCCTGGTGCGGGCCCGGGGACCGGGGTGCTCCTCGGGCCAGCCCCCGTACCCGCCCCGGCTAGGGGGGCCTACTCGACGCGCAGCGCCTCGACCGGGTCGAGTCGGCTCGCCTTGAGCGCCGGCACGTAGCTGGCCAGAAAGGCGACGAGCCCGAACAGCACGGTGACCGCGGTCAGGGTGAGCGGGTCGGCGCCGCTGACCTCGAACAAGAGCCCGGTCAGCACGCCGCTCAGCGCCAGCGCGCTCCCGAACCCGATGGCGGCCCCGACCGCGACCGGCACGAGGGCTTGGCGGATCATCAACGACCGGACCTGGCGGCCTCCGGCGCCGAGCGCGACGCGGAGACCGATCTCCCGCGTGCGTGCGCCGACCGCCAGCGAAACCACCGCGAAGATCCCGACGGCCGCGAGCACGAGCGCGACCGCAGCGAACACCGTGAGCACGTTGGCAGCTATGCGTCGGGGCGCCACGCCCGCCGCGAGCGCCTCGTCGACGGTGCGGATCCGGTACACTGGCTGGTCGGGGTCGATCGATCGCACGACCGAGCGCACCGCGGCCACGATGCTGTGCGGCTCCACCGAGGTCCGGATCAGGAGAAACATCTGGTTGGACCAGGCCGGCACCTGCCGGTGGCTGGCGAACACCTCGGGGAACGTCGGCTGATCGAGCCCGTTGTTGAGCGTGTTGCCTGCGACGCCCACTACCTCGAACCAGGGATCGTCCGCTCCGGTGCCCACCCGGAACCTCGACCCGATCGCCTCCCCGTCGGGAAACATCATCGCCTCCGCCGCCTCGTTGATCACCGCGACGAGCGGCGACCCCTCGACATCCGCCGCGCTGAACGCCCGGCCGCGCTCGACGGGGATCCCCAGGGCGTCGAAGTACCCCGGGCTCGCGAGCGTGGTCATGGCGGTGGGCAGCTGTCCCTCCTCGGTCGTCTCGAGGCCCTCGGTCGCGACGCGCCGGAACGCGAACGCGATCGGGGGGAACTGGGCGCCGCGGCCAACGGCCTCGACTCCCGGGATGGCGAGCACCCGCTCCTCGAGGGTCTGGAAGAAGGCCCCGATGGCGGGGCCGTCGTATTCCTCCGACGGCAGGGTGAGCCGCATGCTCATCACGCCCTCGGGGCTGAAGCCCGGGTCGAGACGGGTGAGGCGCGCGAAGCTGTTGATGAACAGCCCGCCCCCGACCAGGAGCACGAACGCGAGCGCGGCCTCGACGGCCACCAGCCCGCGCTGGAGCCGGAGCCGCCCCGGCCCCCCGGTCGCCGAGGTCCCCTCGGACTTGAGCGTGGCGCCCACGCTCGCGGCCGAGTCCTGAAGGGCGGGGAGGATTCCGAACAGGATCCCCGCCGAAAGCGAGACGCCGGCCGCGAAGGCCAAAACGCGCGGGTTCAGCTCCACGGCACCGGGGAGAAACGGTACCCCGGCCAGGATGTTCGCGACGGCGCTCGTGCCCAGATAGGCGAGGCCGACGCCGAGGACGCCGCTCACGAGGGCGAGGCCGAGGCTCTCGGTCAGCACCAACCGCACGAGCCTTCGACGACTCGCCCCCATCGCGGTCCGCACCGCCATCTCCCGCCGCCGGGCGGTGGATCGGGCCAGGAGCAGGCTGGCGACGTTCGAGCACACGAGGAGCAGCACGAACGTGACCGCGCCGAGCAGGATGTAGCCGGCCGGCCTGATCTGCCGGACATTGGCATCGGTCCAGGTCGCGGCCCGCATCCGCCAGCCTTCATACTCGTCGACATCGGCGTATTCGAGCTCCGTGCGGCGTGCCAGGACCTCGAGCTCCGTGTTGACGCCCGCCATGTCGTAGCCGTCGCGGATCCGGGCCAGCACCTGGAACTGCCGACGCCCGCGGGGGAAGACGTCGGGGCTCACGCCCATCGGCATCCACAGGTCCATCCCGTACAGCTCCGCGCGCGGCCTCATGATGCCGACGACCGTGTACGGATTGCCGTTGATCCCGATCGAGGTTCCCACGATGTCGGGGTCGGCGCCGAAGCGGGATTGCCACACGCGGTAGCTGAGCACCGCGACCGGGTCGCCGGCCACGGTTTCCTCCTCCGTCATCCCGCGCCCGAGGAAGGGAGTCATCCCGAGCGTCTCGAACGCATCTCCCCACCAGAATCCCGCGAACAGGTTGTCGCTCAACTCACCCAGTGAGACCTGGCGGTTCCCCATGTCCCACGCGACCACGTGCTCCAGCGACTCGGCCGATTCCCGGATGTCGACGTACTCGGCGGGAGACATGTGCTCCACGAAGTTCAGCCCTCGTCCGAGCCGCGGGTACTCGGTTCCGACGGTGACGAGTCGATCGCCGTCGGGAAACGGGAACGGGTGGAGAATCAACCCATCGACGACGCTGTAGATGATCGTGTTCGCGCTGATCCCGAGCGCCAACGTGATGATGATCACCGCCGCCAGCCCCGCGTTCCGGCGCATCCCTCTCAGACCGAACCGAACATCCTGCATGAACGAGCTCATCCGATTCTCCCTTTTCCCTCGGTGGGGGCGGCGCGCGCGGGCGTCGAAGACGGCATGCCCGAGTAGGGGCGGCAACGACCGAAGCGCCTGGCGGCGGTACCACAGGCGGGCCCGGAAGACGCCGAGTTCCGGCACCCGGTGAGTCAGGAACTCCTCTTCGAGGTCCCCGATCAGGGCCTCGGCGTACGTCAGACGGGCCGCCTGACGGAGGACGGCCCGCGACAACCGGGGAGGATGCGGGACGCCGGCCCCCATCAGGCGACCTCCTGCCCGGCCCCGTCGAGCTCGACGCCGTCCCACATACGGTCGAGCATCTCGCGCGATCGGTGCAGGGCCTCGGTGCCCGCCGGCGTCACCGCGAAGTGGCGGCGCACCCGTCCGCCGCGCTCGGGAGTCGGGTCTCCCGTGTGGGAGATGATGTATCCCTTGCCTTCCAGCCGCTCGAGGGTCACGTAGATCGCCCCGATCGACACTTCCCGCTCCGTGCGCTCTTCGATCTCGCGCCGGATGGCCATCCCGTAGCCCCGGCCGCTCATCCGCGCTACCGCGAGCAGCACGAGGTTCTCGAATTCTCCCAGGAACTTCCGTTTCGGCATCGAGCGTCTCCTTCGATATCTCTTACAAAATAGAGGAGTGGCTCGCGGTCGGAAACCATCGACCCAGGGAGGAGGGTCGACGGCGGGGTGGGGACGTCACGAACCAGTCCTCCATGCCGTATCTTCTCCCGCGTCGTGAACGCGGGATGGCCGGATAGATGAGTGATCACGAATCGCGTCGGGGATCGTTCCTCGAAGAGCTCAAGCGCACGCGTGGTGCGCGTGGCCATCGGCTACGCGGCCGCGGTGCCGCTCTCCCGAAAGAGCCGAACCGTTCGACGCAGGTCAGTCGATGGAGTCGCACCATGTCGGCCACATCGGGCAGTCCAGTCCGCTCGCTGACGAGCCCGGGAGGTTGGAGCGCCGCCCTCGTCATGGTGCTCGCGTGTGGCGGGTCGGGCGGCGGTCGGCCCGCGGACGGGCAGGCGACGTCGGACCCCTCGAGGGGTCCCTTCCCGCGCGCCCGAGCTCTCACGGACGTCACCTTCCAGGCGACGCCGGCGCGACTGGCGCGCGGTCGATACCTGGCCGAGAGCGTCACCCGGTGTATTCGGTGTCATTCGGAGCCGGACACGACGGCGCCGGGGTGGCCGCCTCGCGTGGGGATGGAGGGCGCAGGCCGAGTCATCAGTTACGAGAACGGTGATCGAATGGTGGCCCCGAACCTGACCCCGGATGCGGAGACGGGTGCGGGCGCCTGGCCGGATGATGCGCTCGCCCGCGCCATCCGGGAAGGTGTCGGTCACGACGGACGGGCGCTGGGGCTTCCGATGCCCTGGGAGTCGTTCCGGAGCCTTTCGGATGAGGACCTGGCCTCGATCATCGTGTACGTGCGCTCGTTGCCGCCGGTCCGGAACCCGCTCCCCGCGCGGGAGCTGTCGGCAGCGCGCCTCGAGGAGCTCGCGGAGGATCCCGCGCCGCTCACTGCACCCGTGCCGGAACGAGACCTCTCGGACCCCCTGGAGCGGGGCAAGTACCTGGTCGAGATCTCGGATTGTGTCGGTTGCCACACGTCCTGGTATTCCGATCGTCCCGTAGGACTGTTCGGTGGCGGAAACCAGCTCGGAGAGGTGTTGTTCAGCACCAATATCACCCCCGACTCCTCGGGGATCGGTGAGTGGGGCGAGCAAGGGTTCAGACAGATCATCCATACGGGAAAGGGCGGGACGCTGCACCGCGCCATGCCGTGGATCGTCTTCGGGCGCATGACCGACGAGGACCTCGACGCAATCTACCGGGCCCTTCGGGAGGTCCCGCCCGTGCGACATTGGATCAACAACACTGTCGCGCCGACGTTCTGCGAAGTGTGCGGGCAGGAGCACGGACTCGGGGAGCTCAACGAACGGATCCCGTTCGTCCCGGCCGACGTGCCCGCCGATGTCCTGGCCGAGTACGCGGGTCGCTACTCGAGCGACGCCGGCGAGGTCGTCGAAGTGTCCGTCGGCTCGTCAGCGGGAGGTCTGGCGTTCGTTTTCGACGACGGATGGAGGATGGAGGCGGAGCCGGTCTCGGAAGCCCGGTTCCGGAATCGGGAGCCGTCAGCGGAGCCGATCGAATTCGTGCGCGATGACGGGGGCCGGGTCACGCACTTCCGGGTGCGGTGGGGAATCGACGAAGAGGTATTCCGCCGGGAGCGCTGAGGGCGGGCTCCGATCGGGATCTCCGGGCGCACGGGGCCTCGCGCATCCGCCTCTTGCTTCCCGGGGGGGTGCGATCCCAGCCTACCAGCCTGGTCGGCCGGCCACGCGCCGCCCGCATCTGCTCCTGGTCCCGGAGGCCCCATGACCACGCGGCACCTTCTCCTCCCGTCCCTCGCCCTCCTGGCCCTGACCGTCCCCGCCGCCCTCGACGCGCAGGACGGCGGCGCAAACGGCGGGCCCACGCTCATGCTATCGGACCCGGCCGTGAGCGCCGACCACGTGGCGTTCTCCTACGCCGGTGACCTCTGGGTGTCGCGGCTCGACGGGAGCGAGCTCCTGCGGCTCACGAGCCACCCGGGGCGGGAATCGAATCCGCGCTTCTCGCCCGATGGGGCCTCGATCGCCTTCAGCGGGGAGTACGACGGGAACACGGACGTCTTCCTCGTTCCGACGACCGGCGGCGAGCCGGAACGGCTCACCTGGCACCCCTCGGCCGACGCCGTTCAGGGCTTCACGCCCGACGGCACGGCGGTCCTGTTCGCGTCGGGCCGGAACGCCTACACGGGTCGCCACAACCAGCTGTTCACGGTGTCTACGGACGGTGGCTACCCCGAGCAGCTCCCGATCCCGCACGGCTTCAAGGCGACGTATTCACCCGACGGGACGAAGATCGCCTACACGCCGCTGTACGAGGCGTTCAACGAGTGGAAGAACTACCGGGGTGGGACGGCGACCCGGATCTGGATCTACGATGTCGCCGACCACTCGGTCCAGCAGATTCCGCAGCCCGAAGGCCGCTCGAACGACACCGATCCGATGTGGGTCGGCGATCTCGTCTGTTTCCGGTCGGACCGGAACGGCGAGTTCAACCTCTTCTCCTTCGATCCGGGCGCGGGCGACGTGACGCAGCTCACGCGGCACGAGGACTTTCCGGTCCTGGCGGCCTCGGCCGGAGCGGGCCGCATCGCCTACGAGCAGGCCGGCCGGATCCACCTCCTCGACCTCGCCTCCGGG
>Ga0315553_10000103_pt1 | contig 70229 bp, 74 predicted proteins | sample SalMarSW160140MG_FD_203099 | JGI IMG/M metagenome (GOLD analysis project Ga0315553, IMG submission 203099) | Salt marsh sediment microbial communities from the Plum Island Ecosystem LTER, Massachusetts, United States - Salt Marsh Sediment SW1601-40 ... | reverse complement strand
TGAATCTCAATTAGATTATAGACACAATATTGCTATCTTCAGGTGTCCAACCAAGCTGTTTTGCCTTTTGAAATGCGTCATCTGCTTTCTTATATTTACCCTGCAACCAGAGAAGAATTCTCAATTGATTCCAAATTTCTGGGCTATCAGGTCCACCCTTCATTTGTTTTCTTATACAATCTTCCATTTTCTTGCACTGTTCAACCTCAATCTCACGCATCTCAGAAGCCGTCGTTAGTAGATTGTGGACATATTCGGGATGTCGAGTGAGAACATAATTAAGAAACTCAGAAGGTCTATCTCTCATGAATGCTTCAAGAACTGATTTAGGTGTGTCAGTTGCGTGTTCTAAATCACCTTCCACAATTTTACGCTCATAATCACTTTTCATGAACTGTCTGACTTCATCTAGATTTTTTGTAATAATGTCCTCAGCGCCTCGAGTGAGCGTAGAGTTGTTCCATTCAGTATAGATTAACTCTGCGCCGAATTTGTACAGGATGCGTGGTGTCGGATTGATTTTCTTCAGATCAGTGACCAAGTTCTTGATTGCATATTTTTTTCTCTTCTTGATCTCCATTGAAATCACCTAACACATCGCATGTAAATATGCACAATTCCACATAAGTGATATGAAGATGTAGAAATTATGAGGAATATTGGTTAGGTTCTCAAACTTAAATAGTAATTCTATCAATATCGAACATCCTGAAGTCCATTCAAGGTCATATAGAGAGCTTTCTCAAGGATTGCGTGCTCATTGAGCAATCGATTCGTTTCTAGAAGGGGAGCCCTATTAGCATCCAATCAGGTAAACCAACAATAAGATTCACGTATAAGACTAGTGTGAGTATGAAAAGAGACAGGATGACAACTGCCCAATCTCGTCTGCGAAATGCTAATTTCTCCAAATACGTTCTATTCTCACAAGCACCAAAAGCACGAGATTCCATGCTCTCTGCAACTGAGAGCGCACGCCTAATTGAGACAATGATGAGTGGAACAATAATTGGGACAATATTTCTTATTCTTGTGAGTAAGTTTCCCTTGTCTAGTTCAACGCCTCTTGCTCTTTGTGCATCCATTATGGCATAAGCCTCGTTTCCAAGAGTTGGAACATATCGCATAGCCATACTTACTGCAAATGCAAACTCAAATCGAACACGCATCTGAATAAGTGCCTGAGACAATTGATCAGGATGCACTGTTAAGAAGAAGAGTGAGAAAGAAGTCATGAGGTTCACAAGTCTGAATGTAAGAGCTAAAGAATACGAGAAGGGATATTCAGCACTTGAAAGCAATGTATTGAATACAAGAATGAATATGAGTAGAACAGAAAGACCTCTCATACTCTTAGTCCAACGCCGCACAGATTTTGATGCCACAATGAGAGGAAAGATGAATAGAAACACAATGATATGAGGAATAATTGCGGAGAATAGGAGTGAAACCGTTGCTAGAGCTATAGATAGAACAAGTTTTGCTCTTGGATCAAGATTATGAATCACTGAGTCCTGTCTAGTGTATTGAAATATTTCAAGGAAACTCATTGAATACCACTCCCAAGGATTTGCATAATTGCATACTCAAGTTCATCTAGTTGGGTCAAACGCGGGGATATATCAGAATACAATTTCCCTAAAGCCTGAGCTGCCTGAGTCATTTGTGGACTGGTCAGTGAACAAATATTGAGTACTTCTTGGTTACTCAAAACTGACCCAGTTGGACCATCAGCAATTATTCGACCATCAGCCATGGCTATTGTTCGTGGAAAATGCTCTATTACAAACTCGATGTCATGAGTGACAACAATGACTGTTTTCCCCTCACTATTCATTTCCATTAGAAGTTCAGCTAAATACCTTTTTTGAAGCGCATCTTGGCCAATTGTAGGTTCATCCAGGGCGAGAATCCTAGGTTGGCTCGCTAGAACCGAAGCAAGAGCAACACGCTTACGTTCGCCACCAGAAAGAGAAAAGGGAGAGCGTTCCACCAAATCAATTATACCCAGTTTTTCTAGAGTTGCTTGAGCTTTTTCGTTTGCTTCATCCTCTGAGAACCCCAATTTCTTAAGACCAAATAGAACCTCCTTTTCTACAGTATCCAAGAATAATTGGTGGTCAGGATTTTGAAAGACTAAACCCACTTCACGAGCGATTTCTGCAACTGACATATGAGAAGTATTTCGATCATCAAGGAACACTCTTCCTTTTTGAGGCCTCAATAGACCGTTGATGTGTTTTATCAGAGTAGTCTTCCCAGCACCATTTGAACCCATTATTGCGACCAGTTCACTGGAGTCAATTTGTAGTGATACCCCTCTGAGAGCAGTATAGATTCCCTCGTAGGTGAAATGAATGTTCTCAAGCATTATCATCTTCTTGAGACCTCCTTCACCATTTGAGCCAACTCTTCACCTGAGAGGGGGACGTCTAGAAGATCTATTCCATGCAGATGAAGTCGTTTATAGATTTGAGTCGCCTTCGGGACACCCACCCCTATTTCATCACAGAGGCCCATAATTAGAACCTCCTTTGGTGTACCGTCCGCAACTATTGATCCTTGATTCATCAGGATGATCCTAGATGCATCTTGAGCAACAAGGTCTAACCGATGTTCCACCAAGACTATGGTCATTCCTTGTTTGTTTAGGGAAGATAAAATTTTGAGAATAGATTCTGCACTCTTTGGATCTAGATTCGATGTTGGTTCATCAGCAACAAGAATTCTCGGTTTCATTGCAAGTGTAGAGGCCATGGCAACTCGCTGTTGTTCACCGCCAGACATCTCATGCGGATGTTTATCACGCAGATGTGTGAGATCAAATAAATCAATTAATTCCTCGACCCGTATCCGGATTTCTTCTGGAGGGACACCAAGATTCTCAGGGCCGAAGGCAATCTCTTTCTCAACATTGAGTGTGACTAGTTGATTTTCAGGTTGTTGAAACACCATACCAGCTATAGTTGAAAGAGTCGCAACCTCATTCTCTCTAGTGTCCATGGAATCAACATAGACGTGGCCAGCAATGTAACCACGATGAAATTGTGGAACTAAACCATTTATCGCTCGACAAAGAGTTGTTTTACCACAACCAGAGGGTCCAGTGATGACAACATATTCGCCTTCGTCGATGGAGATATTTATTTTTCTAAGCGCTAAGGAATCAGCTCCAATGTATTTGAAGCTGAAATTATCAAAAGATATTAGCGCCATAGTTTTCACCTTATTAAGATTCACAATCAGAGGGGTTTCGTTTCTCAATAGCCTCCCTGATAAGCTCTACTGAACGAAGCAGTGCCTCCTCTCTATTTCGAGTGCCATTTGCGCCAGCAGCATTTGCATGACCGCCACCCTCACCCCCTATTATCTCACCTAATGGCTCCATCACATCAGTACCAAGATTCACACCAGTTTCTCTGAAAAATTCCGAGGTGCTTCTTGAACTCAAGCGGACTTTGTCTTTTGCTTGTTTACCACCAATTATAGCTACATCAGCACCAAGATCTATCAGACCACGACATGCACTCGCTTCGTAAGCTCCAATCTTTGAAATCACTATAACCCAGCCATGTATATCATAAACACGAAGGCGTCCTGCTGCTTTTAATCTTGCAATTCGCTCTGATCTATCTGGACGTATTATCAGTGACTCAACACAAGCAAGATAATCGGCTCCAGATTCAATCAAGTGGATTGCAGCTTCCAGAGTTCTCTGATCTGCATAGAAAAAACGTCTGGTATCAAATAATATACCTGTAAGAAGAAGATTAGCTATTTTTGAAGAGAATTCGACCCTGAGATCCTGAAATAATGATACGAGTATCTCACAAGTTGAGAATCGATCACTTTCTACTATAGCATGAGTTGTTATCTTTTCGATGTCTGGATTTTCCTCATGGTGATCTATCACAATGGTTTTGTCGGGACAATCAAATGAGTTTTCCAGAGTTGGACCTAGTTGATAGCGGCTATTGGTGTCTAGGAGGACATATAGATCAGGATCTTCATCAATTGAATTTATAATTTCAATAGGACCATAAAAAGTATTCATTACCTGGACCGCAACACGGCTTATATCATCACAAGCAAATGATACGAGTCCATCAGGTCTAATTGATTTATACAGCTCTTTGAATGCAATCATTGAACATATAGCATCAGGATCTGCGTTATGATGACCAAGAATAATAATTGAAGATGCTGACTCCAGCCGACTGATGATATTCAATCACCTTTCATCTCCCGCAATTCTTTCTCTAGCCAGCTCATACCAAACTCCGCAGCTTGTGTAACTAAGACATCTAAATCCTGTCCATTATCATATTTTTGAGAGATGTCAATAGCAATGTCTACATCAAGTTTGTTTGTGAATTCAAGTGAGCAGCTTACTGAGAGCTCTTCAATACTCTTCTGCGGGATTCTTGAAAGGAGATAATTTGTTACTTCATTCTCGCAGGCTTCAGCTAGAGATTCGAGATCATCCTCGGATAACAGAGGAAGTCCAATTTCTGTAAAATTATCATTCATCTCTCTCACTGAAGTTTTAGATTTTGCTTGCTCAACTCAACCTGTATCTTATTCTGGAGCTCTGTGAGCTTCTCAGTTAGAGTCTGAATCTGTTTCTTGGTTGATGCAAGACGCATGTCGAGAGTTTTCTCACGGTCCTGTAAGTCGTCAACAAGCTTTGGTTTTTCCACCTTGAACATGATCTGACCTACGGCTTTGTAGGTTAGAGTGTCTTCAGGTTGCCCTTTAAGCTCTTCAAGTGTGGCTTTTGTTTCTGAGAGTTCACTCTGCATAGTCTGTGCCATCGATTGAAGGGTTTCAAGATTTCTTCTCATAGTGTCAAATTTCTGCAGTTCTTGTTCAAGTGCAGGGGGTATAGTCTGGGCCATTTTATATCATCCTCATCATAAGGCCGATTCACACTTCGCCAAAGTTATGTTGACTTAAGCATTTTGGCATATTACCATCTTTCACATTACTTATCGTTGGTCAATACTTCCAATGTTCGTTGACATGATGAAATCCAAGCAAGAAATGAATTCATTGATGCCCTAAGTGCAGTCAAATCTTGAGCTTCTATAATAAGATGGATCCCATTTTCTTTCTGGACAGCTGTAGTCGTAGCACGTTCTGATGCCACTTCCTTTGTTTCAGGTTCTAATGCAGAGAGAACAACTGATGCAGCCTGACTTGATGAAAATTCAATATTTAATTCAGCCTTAGCCATAGTAAGAAAGGATTTTGAATCGGGCTCAGAAAGATCTGTCAACATATCTACATCCTAGAAATTCGATTTAATAGACTTAATACGCACTCTTGGACCAATCTCATTTCCTGTACGAGCATGGTAATAAGTCCAAATAATCCTTGACCCCGTTGACTCTAGCCAGCTCACAGCTTGATGGTCACCATTCTCCAGAAGGGGAATATCAGACATTTCCATGGCGTCTACATTGAATAGCGAAGAAAGGAAATTGGATAATATTCGAGTTTCCTCATTTGACTCAGGTCTAACACAGAGATAGGATATTTCATGAATACGGGGAGTCTTTGTTCTATTTACTTCTCGCCTTAGAATTGCACTTTCAATATTTACCTCTAGAATAAGATCACCTTGCTCATTGTAGAACATCAATGCATCAGGGTTACCACGAAATATTGTGACTACAATGATTGCCTGAGCGCCAGTTTGATGGACCCTTGCGAAAAGTTCCTCTTGATTTAATGAACCCCTATTGAATCGTTCACTATCCGGAATAACTGTGGAAAGGTCTCGTACAAATGAACGAACTCTGTTAGAGGTTCGCCGAGAGGTGGTTATAAGAACTGAGGGCACGTTCGCCCCCTCACAATTTTAGGCAGAGATTACTCTGCGTAATCCTCATCCGCCTCGGTGTCAGGCTCAAATTCATCATCAAACTCATCGTCTAACTGAGCTTCTATCTCAGCTTCAAGAGCATCGAGTTCTGCTTCCCTCTCGCGAATCGTTTCATCGATTGGAGTCATAAATTCAGGGACAACCTCATCCTCAGTATCATCACGCAGAGAAAGAAGTTCATCAGATGTCCTCTGATCGATGGCGCGTCTAGCGGCTCGGCCTGCATCAGTATAGGGAACATACGCACCACCTGCAAAGAGAATGTCACATTTCCCACATCGCCAAAGACCAGCAGCAGTTCGTTTCAAAGATCCCTTTGTAGCGCAGGATGGACAACGATGAGGCTCGCTACGTCGCTTATCAATATCGAGTACCCTACGTCTGAGTTTGGCTCCATATCGAGGACCAAATCTTCCTGTGCTACCAACCTTCTTGGTACGTGCCATTATTTTCTCACCCTGTATCTTGGGGTTATCAGTCGCCCTTCAATTTCACTTATTAGCATATCTATGTGTCAGAGGAGGAATCTGGAAAATCCAGACTCTCCAAGACAGTTACTAATCTGTACCCTTTATTGTACGTTTTAGCAAAGTTCTGAGATCCTTTGTACGCTCCAAAGCAATACCCATTGCATGGTCTATGTCTTCAATAGAAAGCGGGCCTACACCACCACCCTTCTGTAGTGCGGTGAAATTGTCCTTCTCATCCACAGCCATGGTGAGTCTACAATCCTGAACCATTTCTTCACGCAGGGTTGGATCAAGAACGAGGTGTTTCCCAATTCGAGCAACCGTACATTCAATGGCCATATTTTGAATTGGAACTTCGAGTTCTTTTCCGGTCTGAACGAGTTCTCCTCCTTCAAGCTTCATCTCAGGAAACCTTGAAGTCATCATGGCAGCATTTGCAGCCAATGACGATGCATCTATTAGATTACCATCGTATTCGAGCGGATAAATATCGACAAATACCATGTAAACACTCTTGCCTTTCTCGATGCAGAGCTTCTTAACATCAACAGTTTCGGACTCCCGGACTCCTCTATCAACAACTCGTGCTAATTCAATTGCGTCTTCTTTAGGAGGCCCTAGTTCAAACAACGGAGATGCAATCGGTGGCATCTCAGCAGTAACCATCACAACACCCTCATCGGGATTGTCTGAATATGGTTCACCTGTCAGAACTTTGACTCCTGCAACAACAGTTGTATCGCCTATCCGAACAATTGCAGACCCCTCTGCTTTTGCAGGCACAACATCCATTTCAATTTGAATTTCTCGATATTCATCAAATGCACGTCCATCTACACGTTCATTCTTAGCTAAGAGATCCAACATGAAACGTCTGTCAATTTGACTAATTACTTCGGAACTAAAATCACCCATTTGACTCATTCCTCCATCAGGTCGGATTCTCCAAGATCCGTTTCGAGATCATCTTCATAATCATCATCTTCATCATCATCTTCATCGAGCTCTGAAACTCGCTTTGCATATGCTCTCTTGAGAGCATCTTTCTGGAGCTCATGGATATACTTCATCGCATTGATACCCAGCTGTATAGCCTCTAGAAGCTCTTCACGAGTGAAAGAGCCATCTTGCTGTAAGAGAGTAATTTCTCCTGTATCAGGAAGAATCGCCATGGGAATATCTCCCTGACCATACTTGTCCTCTTCATCTCCCAAGTCAACAAGTAATTGACCATCAGCTTTACCCACAGCGACAGCAGGTACAAGAGTTTTCATAGGAATTCCTGCATCAGCAAGTGCCAATGATGCAGCGTTTATTGCTGCACATCTTGTTCCACCATCTGCTTGAATCACTTGTATAAACACATCAATAACAGCTCGGGGAAATTCCTCTAAGAATAATGCGGGTTGCAATGCATTAGAAATGACCATCGAAATCTCTCGCTCTCTTCGAGAAGGAGCGGGACGTTTTCGATCTGGTACAGAGAATGTTGCCATTCTGTACACACATCTTAGATAGGCTCTATCATTCAAAGTTAGGTGTCGTGGGTGTAACTCACGAGGACCATAGACGGCGGCAAGTATGTAAGTCTTCCCTTGTCTAATTAGGGCCGAACCGTCAGCCTGTTTTAAAACACCTACCTCTAATTGTATGGGACGCATCTCATCTGGACGTCTACCATCAACTCTCAATCCTTCAGGACTAATAAGAAAGTCCGGTTTAACTTCGGGGCTCATTATTCTATAACATCCTCCTCATTTTTATCAACATCTTCTTCATCTTTGGATTCCGTGAGAGTTTCTTCCTCTACCGGATCGACAATCTCATCTGATTCTGCTTCTTCTACTTGTGCTTCGTCCTCTTCAGGTTCTACTTCAGTAGTTTCTTCTTCATCAGGAATATCTGAGATGACCTCTATATCGTCATCGGCCTTTTCGTCAGTGGATGAATCTACTTCCTCATCCCTAAGACTCGCCATCTCTTCAACAAGCATTTGATTTACTCTGTCAGTCAACTTTGATGTGTGAGCTTCATCTTCAATCATTCTAAATGCTTTAATTGCGAGACGAAGTATTGGGATATTGGGAGCTTTAATCCAAATTCTACCATTTTGTCCTACAACTGTTTGAATCTGAAGTTGATTATTTACCATATTAATCATTGACCCTCTACGACCGATGATACGAGGTATCTTTGCGGGACTCACACGTAAAATCATTCCATCAGTAAGCTTGCGAAGACCACGTCCCTTCATCGATAGATAGGGACCACTAACTCGATCAAATGCAATTACTTCTGCAGTCACAACATCTCCGATATCCATGTATCGTGAGATATCATCATCATATGGACGTCTCAAGGCATTGTTTGCATGCAATGAGGCCTGATATGGACCTCCGATGTCAATCTTCCAATTGTTTCCTGCAACTATTGTTATTGTTCCAAGTACAAGGTCTCCTTCTCGCGGAATATATACACCCTCGAGAGGCACAACCTTTACTGTATTACCACGAAGCTCTGCAAGCCCGACTACTGCGGCAAATATCCGCTCACCATCATCGTAAGTTCCTACTGATGGTCGGTATCTGCCTTCTGCAAGTAACTGGCCTGGTACTACAACTTCGCGTTTCTGAAAATATACTGCCAATTTATTCCCTCTATTATTTTATTATCGTAATTTCTGTCTTGATTAGTAATTATCTGACTATGTCTATCTTTACTTGGCCCTTTGTTAGTTTGGAGAGATCATCATACAGACTCTGTCTTTGTGACGCCGGTAATTCTACTAGGCCAGTCCATGATCCATTTTGCTCCCAAGATTCGGATTTGATTATTCCAGCTGAGGCAACCATATTGTATCCCTTACCAGAGAAAGCAGCTGGAATCGTTATTTGCAGCTTCACACTCTCAAAGGAAATTGGTAGAATCACAAGTAAGGACTTTACAACGGTTTGAACCTGTTCTTCAACATCGATAAAAGGATTCACATGAATCTTGGCCTCTTCCATTGCTTGGCGAATCCGATCGGGAGGGTGTGGATGACCAGTCTGCGGATTCATAGCACGTTTTGATATGTATGTGATTATTGCCTCAGTTTTCTCCGCCTCAAGCTGTTTCCGTTGTTCATGAGTTAGCTTGAATTCACCATGCTTGATTATCTCCTGAGCTATCTCAAAGATATCTGTTGAACCAAAATGATCTTCTAGCAACTCATCCTGAGCTCTCTCTCCACGTCTTGCATCTTCATACAGTTCATATGATTTGAGAATAGATTCAATTGGTATATCTTCTCCACGTCTATATTTGAAAGCCAAATCTGTGTCCACAAAAATCTCATAACGTAAATGCTCCCTCTTCAGACCAACCACTACTGCATCTAGGTCTAACCACTTTTCTCCGGACTTTCTCTCACCAGCCAATTATCAATTCATCTCCTAATCGTTTGATTTCGGACTCGTTGGGTTCAGGAAAGCATCAATCTCATTTGATTCCAGTTTTTTGTATTCCCCTGTTTTCAAAGGAATGTGAGCAATTTCAGTATTTTCTGTTGAGAATTCAGTGTCTGTTGCATTTCGTAATGTGTCAAGTGCAAGGTTTGTTGCTTGTTTTAGCGTCATCGTTTTCTTGTAATGTTTCAGAAGGTATTCTCCAGCAGCAGCAGCCCCACGGCCAATAACGGCTGCAAGGTATCCCCAATAAGTACCAACAGGATCAGTGACAAATAGTCTGGGAGAGTTATCAGGATCAACAGAACCTATAATCATGGCAACTCCATACGGACGCGCTCCACCACCTTGTGTGTATTGTGCCTTCACATCACATATATGTTCAGCTAGTGCTTCAGCTGGGATTAGTTCTTCATAGGTCAGCCAATAAGATTGAGCCTTTACTCTTGCCTCTTGAATTAACCTTCTAGCATCTGCCATGAAACCTGAGGTGGCTACTCCGATGTGTGTATCAATCTTCGATATCTTCTCTACACTATCAGCCTCTTGGAGAGGAAGTACTCTCTTCTCTGCGAGTAAAACTACACCTTCCTTGCAGAGAACACCTATCGATGTGGCACCTTGCTCAACTGCTTTCTTTGCATATTCTGCTGCAAAGATACGACCTTCAGGGCTGAATATGCTTGTGGACATGTCATATCCAGCGCCAGATACACCAAACACGCGCTTTCCTCCAATTAGTCTGTCTGCGGCGCTCCGGAAGCTAGAACCTCATAAGAATGGGCGTAACCCAGCAATTCCGGTCAGCTGAATCAAGACTATAATAGCAAGAGAGTATAATGTCTCTTTGCTTCATCGAGCTATCCTTGGTCAAGCCAATTAAAGCTTCTGGTAGGCATCTGAATCAGAATCATTCTTGAAGTAGATAGAGATACCCAATAAATGCCAAAGATAAGACTCCGGTCGCCAATCCAACGCTATCGCCAAACATCATCCACGATATTGCTACGACTATAATGAAAACAAGGATGACCTCAGTCCATCCAGCACGAATTCTTGTCATAAACAATCGAAGATTGATAGTTGTAGTAGTAAGAAACACAAAAGCGAGGAACATTGTGAACACTTCAATAACCGGTGCTAGTACCGGATTTACTGTATTTAACCATGTTACTGGAGTTGCTACTTCAGAAGCTGTCCACGCCCAAAATGCAATTGCAATAACGAGGAAAACTACTGTGAAGAATACTGTGATGACCGTTGATCTAACAATCTCGTCTCTTTCGGGGATGTCATCGCTCACTTTCGTCACACCGACCTTTGCCCTCGAAAAATCTGTTCCTTACTTAAACGTAGCGACCGGTTCAAGTTTGTTCTCTTTTTGGGATAAATGTGAAAATTATCATCGCTGCTGCGAAATTCATTAACGCCTTAACAAAGAATGGAAGTTGAGGAGAGATTGTTATTAGAAATGCAGCGAGCAAGGGACCCACAAATAGACTTGATCGAATGACCATTGAGAATAAACCCATCCTAGTAGCTCGTTCGGTTTTAGGATATAAGTTCGAGATAATCAATGGAGGGATTGCTGTGTCAACAGTGTCTAAGGCAACCCAGATACAATACAAAAGAAGACTATAAACAGGATTGACAAATATTCCAAAAAGAGTGACCGTTATTGCTAAAGCAATCCATCCTGGTACAAGGGATGCCTTTATTCCAACACGGTCTATAAATAAACCGGATAGTAGACTAAACAAAGCAATAACAAGAGTTGATATCGATATCATTGTTCCATATAGTAGAGCGTTGTCTTCTCCAAGAAATAATGGAACGTACCATGAGAGACCCTGAGATGAAATCCCATCCAGCGCAAAAGCTAAGACAATAACAAGCATCAAGCTCTCAACCGAAAAAGACCTAGTTTTATCAGTCTCGGAGGATTGCAACTCTTCAATATCAGAGATTTCCTGAATTGGAATCAATGCAATCGCAGATAGAGCTAGTCCTAATGCACCAATGAATAGCATCACTTCCAACTGACCTATGACGTAAAGGTATGCACCAATATAGACAGTGAGGGCAGGAGGGATTGATGGGAGCACCCGTTCTGCAAACATATAGTTACGTGTCTTTTTCCTTGGTTGACTGCTTTCCATAAGTAACATTGATGCAGCAGGCAATCGAATTCCACCCCCTATGAAAACAAGGAGATACCCCATGATGGAGCCAATGATTATTGTAGTGAGGTCCGTTACTAACAGACGGAGAAAGAGAATGAACAGAGGACCAAAAATAGATATCAATCTTCCTGCCATAATAAGAGCAGAGCGGCCTATTCTATCTGCGAGATGGCCTCCAATAGGATAGAATATCGCTGATGCTAATGCGACGATTGAGAAGAATAGACCAACGAACGCAACAGAACTAAAGAGCTGTCCAAAATAATAGGGCATAAACATTATCCAGATACCATTCGCTGTAACTGCTATGGTGTTGCTAATCGTCATTGATAATACATTGTTCGTACCCTCTCTCTTCATGAAATTTTATCAATTAGGCGATGCATATTAATTATCACATTACTGTCAGTGATCAGTTGAATGGTTGGGTGTACCGCCTTCAAGTGTAGTTTCGCGGAAGATCTCAACAGAGGAATATGACGGAGGAGGGATATCTTCCTCTGGGACCCTATTCCGATAAGACCGAATTTGTAGGGCGACAACATACGACATTGCTGCGACAATACCTGCAATTGCACTAGGTGATGCTCTGATAGCCAGTGAAGAAGCCAATCCAATCATTTCTGAAAAGAGTGCAATGAAAAATACAGCAACCATTACTGAACGAACTGAATTGAAAATCTCATTGGATGCTGCTGCGGGTGCGACCAGAATTGCAAAAACAAGAATAGCTCCAACAGCTTTTGTAGCAAGAGCAATAGCAAGAGCTGATGTTATGAGCATCAGATAATGATATGCACGTGCATTCATTCCATGAGCCAATGAGCCTTCCATATCAACACTGACATAGATGAACTCCTTATTGAAAATTAAAGTGATAATCACCAGAAGGATTGCAATAGCTGCAAGAAGCACAACATCTACGTAGCCAAGTAATAGAATATCTCCCACTAAGTATCCCCATACTTGTGGGACCTGAGTCGGAGGAATATAGTACATTAGAAATACTGCGATACTCATAGATAAAGCAAAAGAAACTCCAACTGCAACCTCCATTCTTTGTGAGATTCCGGTTTCTCCTGCATAGCCTGTGACAATAGCCACAAAAACGCTGAAAATGAGTGCACCCATCATAGGATCAAACCAGGGTATAATACCAGAAGTCTGGAGGAATAAACCAAGAGCTGCACCCCCAAGAGCTGCATGAGCAACACCTGCTGTCAGGAATGATAATCCTCTGAATACCAAAAATGTACCGCTACTTGATGCAACAAGGGCGATAAAAATGGACCCAATTATTGCACGGATAATGAAGGGAGAAGATAGAATCTCTTGAAAAATATCAATCATGGCGATCAAATCCTGAGTCTCTTGTCACGCAATATCGATGACCCGCGTATTCAACTACTTTAGCAGTGGGGCCATAGACCTTTTTTAGAATCTCTGGATCCATTACATCACAGGGAGTCCCAATACCTACTATTGTGTTTTTCAAAAGAAGAACGTCGTGCACATAACTATGAATAGGATTCAAGTCATGAGTGATCATGATTATGTTCACATTGTTTTCCTTATGGAATTTGCCAAGAGCCTCTACTATCAAATCCTGACTTTCAGCATCAGTACCGGCCAAAGGCTCATCAAGAATCATCACAGACCCCTCACTTGCTAATGCTCTGGCAACAAGTACTCTCTGGCGTTGTCCACCTGATAACTCTGGAAATGGACGATTCCAAAAATCTTCCATATGGACTTGTTTCAATGCGTTACGAGAGAGTTCTTTATCTTTTCCCGATGTAAATCTTGGTGGACTCTTCTTAAGTAAGCGGCCCATCAAAACTATATCTTTCACCTTAAGTGGTACGTTTTGCTCTATCCGGTCTTTCTGAGGTACGTACCTCACAAGTTTCCTAATCTTTTGCGTTTCCTTGACAGAATCATATCCCATTATCTTGATGTACCCCTGAAGAGGAGTAAGTAATCCCAGGGCGGTTTTGACCAAGGTGCTTTTTCCTGACCCATTTGGTCCAATAATTGCTGTGAAACTTGGCGCATTGATACTGAAACTCACATTATGAAGAGCTAGCTCTCCATTTGGATATCTGACTGCAAGCCCATCGGCTTCAAACATCGGAGGTGATGACATTAGAGTAACCTCAATCTATATGATTCAACAAACAAACAGATACAGTTTGTGATTCTTTAATAAGGTCCCCATTCAATAGGGTTTTTATCATTATCAACTGCTTACATTAAGTAGAAGATGGAGGTCTCGAATCTTGAATAAACACAAGTCGATAATCATCGTATTCTGCCTTTTCCTAGCTGGAATATATATTCAAGGTGCGACACAAGCTCAAACAACATCACTTTCAGTTGTTGTATCAATAGCACCACTTGCAGGGATTGTTCAAGAGGTTGGAGGTGAATTGATAGATACCTCTGTGATTATGCCTGAAGGTATTGAACCACATACCTTTACCTTAACACCTGAAGATGTGCTTCTAGCAGAATCAGCAGACCTCCTAGTACTCACAGGTCATTTTACTTGGGAGGCGGATCTTCTTGAACAAGTAAATACTAGATTCATTACATTCGACAACCCGGAATCCATAGCAAACTACAAGGATCAGGGAGCAAGATATTCCCCCATGCCAGGGCATCATGTGGAGGATAGTGAGTATGGTCATGAAGATGGAAACCCTCATGCATGGTGGATGTTACCTTCAAATGCACTTGCAATAGCAAACACAACAAAGATTGCACTGTCTTTATTGAATTCTACAGCCGCTGCAACTTGGAATGCAAATTTTGAGGAATTTGTCAGAGATATTGAAACATTTAATGATCTCATATCCACAATAGACGATGCCTATGGTTTCTCGAACATGCATGCAGTCACTGTTTTTCCAGCAGAGGCGTATGTTGCAGAAGCATTCGGAATAACAGTTACAGCTGTACTTCAGGTAGATCAGGTATTCATAGACGCAGCAGCACTATTAGAGGTTGAGGGGGGCTTACGGAATGGATCAATACAGTTGATATTAGGATCTGACGTAGCTCGATTGCAAACAGGTGGTCAATTTGCACTACAATTATCACAAGACTCTGGTACTCCGCTGATTTGGTGGCAGACTCTCTTCTCTGATGGGCTCTCAGACTATCTAGCTATTATGACAATCAATTTGGGTGCTCTGACAACAGGATTAGATGAAGATGTAGGCCCAGCAACCTCCGAAGCTATTAACATTGTTCTGTTAGCGATAGTGGGAGTATTAGGAGTGATTGTTGTTATCGAAACTCTACTTATTGTACTGAGAGCAAGAGTGGAGTGAGGAAACGTAGAGATTACATCTCAACATTTGTGCCTAATCGCATATTGTAAATCTCAAACTCTAGACGTGTCAATTCATCTTGAATCTGTGTGTACTGTTTTTCAAACTCGGTGGAGCCAAGAATTCCAGCTTTTTTTGCCTCTACGAGACGCTTGAGTTCTCTTTGCTTCTCTGAAATCTGTCGTTTGAGCTCTTCCCATTTTTCTGGATCTGAATGTATAGATGAGTCCCAAGATGCACTGGAACCTTTCGTTTGATCAAGTTTTTGGACAATGTCATTCAGTGAGTCACGAATCTTATCATTCGAATCAGTATCCTGAGAGTCCTTACTCAAACAAATCACCAGCAAACGAATCCAAGTAATTACCCGTTTTATGCATTGAGATATATCGTTATTGAAGCAAGAATGGAAGTATTGGGACAAGTGGTAGGAATAGAAGAGTCCCGACAGTTACAATTGTTGCGGCATATCCTGAATCCAAATCAAAATTTGAGGAGAGAACAACATTCAGCACAGCAGGTGGCATCATAGCCTCAAGAAGAATCACATCTCTTGTAGAATCTGTAAGGCTGAAGAGAGGTAGAATAAGAAGAATGATGAGAGGTACAATGAGTTGTCTGATAGAAATTGGTTCTAGTGTTGAGCGGATTGCTTCTATTGAGAACCGATTTCCAACTTCAAGGCCTACTACAAATAGAGCAAGATAGGTCACGGTTGGTCCGTTGAATGACAATAAGGGTACAATATCAGAAGGTAGAGAAAAGCCTACTAAGAGAAGGATAAGTGAGGGGATAGCTACAAGGAATGGGGGAAAAAGCAATGACTTCTTCATTGTGGTTCTATAGTCACTCTCCTGCTCGCCATACTTTGAGCCTAAGAAAGCACCAAATGTGGCAATAATGGTCATCTGGGCAACCGACCAAAATGCAAGAATGACTACACCAGAAGTACCAATGAACATTAGAATAAGAGGTAATGGGAGAAATACGCCATTATTGAAAGTAACGCACAGGAGCATAGCACCTTGTTTTTTTGGTTCTAATTCGGACCTTTGAAGACGGAGATAAAGGATAGAAAAGCCCAGAAATTGAATGATTATTGTTAACGCTACAACAGCGGGGAGTTCAGTAATTGTGTCAATCTCAGCTGTAAGAAGAGCTTCAATCAATAGAAGAGGTAGTAGAATATTGATAACAAGCTTTGTGATTATTTTGGTCAAGTCATTAGATCTTTGTGATGCTTTTGCCACCAGAATCCCTAACAATATGACTACGTAGAAGAGACCTATTCGAATTACTAACTCTTCCACGGTTTGCATTATAGCACCTTGAATGTTGCAATTGAGAGTCAGGGATGAAGTTATCGGAAGAGGTATACTACATAAAGTACCGAAATCGTATACACCAGACTGTTTTTATTCACGCCAATCTAGGCGAAATGCGGATTGAATTTACTCTGAGGCAATGTTTATGACAGTTGAACCAACATCTTTTGAAACTCCAGATTCACAGAAAGATGTAGTTTCAACAGGAAAATCAAGAGAAACATACTATGCATGGACTGGATTAATCATTTTTGCTATTGTTTATACAGTTTTGATTTACTTACTCGGTCCGCTTTTAGATAGATTCATTCTATTACCTGACCAAGGGGCAGATTGGTATTATTGGAAATTACCAACTCGCAATGACTTTGCTATGCTTGTCACATGGTTTCTTTATTTGAGCCATCAATTCATAGTGTGGGTACTGATTTTCTTAGCTGCAAGAATTTACAAAGAATCTAACAGTACAAAACTGAGAGGATACAACTATGCAATGATTTTCACAACTATAGTCTTTTCACTACTACACTTAGCCCAGACCCATGTGAATTTCGATGGACTCGCACAGGATATCCCAATCTGGACAAGTCAAGGCTCTGTCATTGTAATGCTAGCTCTGGTTCTGGTTATGGAGAATCCTCGAAGAGGCCTTTTCCTAGGGAAGAAAGCCGGAAAACCCATGACAGCAAGAGTTGTTGGGGTTCTCCGTAGAAATCACAGTTACATCATTGCATGGGCTCTTGTCTATACATTTTGGTTTCACCCTGCTACAAGTGATCCACAGTTGTTGACTGGATTCATCTATATGATGTTATTATTCACCCAGATGTCACTTGCTTACACGGATGTTCATCTCAGGGCAGGATGGATTGCATTTTTAGAGTCGTTTGTTGCAATTCATGCGTTCGTTGTTGCAATTAATAACACACTGAACCCACAGATTAACAGCGCAGATATGTGGCCCATGTTCCTATCTGGTTTCGCATTTATGGTGGTCTTCACTTACATTTATGCATTCAAACCTAGAAAGGAGATTCGTGTATTCGCAGTACTTGCATACTTTGCAGGTTTAATATGGATATATCTTCCTGCACCCATTGGATATGGAAGGGACCCCATGCGAATAATGATGGTTGAGTTCCTATGGATTCCTATTACACTATATCTGCTAGCTTATGTATTTGCAGGGTTTGGCTACATATACATAAAGATGAGAAAAAGGGAAACATGAATGGAGTTCTTACCTTTTTCAACTCCTGTTACCTATGCAATTCCCTTCAGTGTTGGCATAAAATCACCATGTAGACTATATGCAGGAAGACGATGAGTCTTAAGCACTCACGCGATTTTTCCCGGGGACAGGCTGCTGATAACAGTCAGGACAGAATAGTTATATCGACTCATCGGTCATTGCGGCCGTCAACACACCTCGAGGGAAGCGGTCCTTATGGTCAGTGAATCAGCCAATAAGACGAGTGAACCATCAAAACCAACTGATGTTCTCATCATTGGTGGAGGCATGGCAGGCATCAATGCGTCTCTTGATCTTGCGAATGCTGGGCATCATGCACATATTATCGAACGTAGTGTGAGTATTGGTGGTAACTATGTAGCTGTCTACAAGATATTTCCAGCATTGGAATGTTCTGCTTGTGTTATGACCCCTCTAACAAGTTTTGTGGGAAAACATCCAGGTATTACAATCCACGCATTGTCTGAAGTTGAGAAGATTGAGGGCGATGTAGGAGATTTCATTGTCACTATTCGGAAGAAAGCAAGATATGTTGACGAGAATACTTGTACAGGTTGTCAATTATGTATACGAGCGTGTCCAGTTGAAGTGCCAAACGAATATGACTTTGGCCTCTCATTGCGAAAGGCAATATACATGAACTTCGCACAACAGATTCCACTTATTTCTACTATAGATCGCGAAGTTTGTATAGGCTGTGGGACCTGCGCTGCGGCATGTCCACAAGGTTGTATCAATTTTGAGGATGAGGATAAGGTCTTTGATCTTAATGTTGGAGCAGTAATTGTCGCAACAGGGTTCCAAGAGTACAAACCGTTGGACTATGGAGAATATGGTTATGGTATCTATCCTAATGTCATCACATCACTTGAATTAGATCGACAAAGTCACCCTACAGGTCCAACTGATTCTCATATCGTGCGACCTTCTGACGGGAAGGAACCTGAGAAGGTGTTGTTCATCAATTGTGTTGGAAGTCGTGATGTGCGAGAAAACATAGGTGGGTACAGTCAACACTGTAACAGGGTCTGTTGCTCATTTGGTGTGAAACTTGCTAAGGTCACACGGATGCATTATCCAAAGGACCACTGTGAGATAATTTACACCTACATCGATATTCGGACGGCAGGGAAGGCACTGGAAGAGTTCTATTGGGATGCTGAACATGGTGACCAAGATATCAAGTTCATCAGAGGACGTGTTGCTGAAATTAATGAGGACATTGATACACATGATCTCTCTGTGAAGATGGAAGACACAGAAAATGGTCAGATTATAGAGATTGATAATATTTCGATGGTCGTGCTCAATGCCAGTTTTAGACCGCCAGAGGGAAATGAGGACCTTGCTCAAATCTTAGGAATTGAGCTTGAAGAAACAGGGTATGTTAAGTCAGCTCATCCGAATGCACGAGCAATTGAAACAACAAGACCAGGTGTGTTCGTAGCGGGTTGTGCGCATGGCCCACGAGACGGTACTGACACAGTGAATGAAGGAAAAGGTGCTGCTATGGCAGCTCACTCACTTCTACCAATCCCAGAGCCTCTTGCAAAGGAAGAGATACCTCCTGCTGAGCTAGGTGATGAACCACGTGTGGGAGTCTTTGTATGTCATTGCGGAGGTATTATTGGAAACGAAATTGACGCACCGGGTCTTGGAGAGTGGGCTAAAGATTTACCAAATGTGGCGTACTCTACGGATTATATCTTCATGTGTAGCGATCCAGGTCAAGATTATGTTACACAGGCAATTAAAGAACACAAACTGAATAGAGTGGTTGTGGGTTCTTGTTCACCATTACAGCATGAAGCAACGTTCAGAGCAGCATTGGAAGCAGCAGGTCTTTCGGGCTATTATCTTGTTGGACCGGTTGGTCTAAGAGAACATCTCACTTTGGTGAACACTCAAGCTAGTCGCGATGAGAGGCAAGAGAAAGCTCAAGATATGATTCGCAGCGCAGTTGCGAAAGCTGTCAACAATGAAGAGGTTCCTGTGAAGACAGTAGAGGTGACCAAGAGAGTAATGGTCCTAGGTGGCGGTGTTTCGGGAATGACTGCAGCATTGGACATCGCGAAGAAGGGTTTTGAGGTTGTGTTAGTAGAAAAGACTGACAAGCTAGGTGGGAGATTAAATGACCTCTACAGGGTATTTCCCAACATGGAAGATGCACAGGAAATAGTGGGAGCACTCTTAGAGAGGGTTGAGAAAGAAAAGAAAATTACAGTTATACTGAACTCTACAGTCACTAGTCGTGATGGAACATATGGTAATTATGAGATGACAGTAAGGAATCACAGTTCTAATGAAAATACAGTTTATACAGTCGGTACAATGGTGATAGCAGTAGGTACAGATACTTATGAACCCAAGAATGGCGAGTATGGATGGGAAGAAGTACCCTGTGTCATGACCACACTTGAACTTGAAAAGAAGCTGAAAGCCGGAGAGATTACCAAGGCCCCAAAGAATCCTGTTTTCATACATTGTGTAGGGTCTCGTCAGACTCCAGGTGAAGGAAATCGGTATTGCTCACGAGTATGTTGTTCTGCAGTTATCACTATGCAGCATGAACTCAAAGAGATGTTCCCAGACATTCGGATATTCTCCGCATATAAGGAACAAATACGTCCTTATGCCAATGGAATGGAAGAGTTATGGAGAGAGAACCGAAGAAAGGGTATTTCCTATCTAAGATGGGTGAGGGAACGACCAGTCACGGTTGAAAAAGCTCCGGACTCGGATGAAGCAATTGTAACAATTTATGACACGCTATCGCAAGAAACATTCAAGATTAGATCGGATATGGTAATTCTTGCTGTTGGTATTGAAGCTCCCCATGATGTGAATAACCTTACGAAAGCAATTGGAATCAGTAGAAGTCAGGATGGTTTTCTTGCAGAGATGCATATGAAATTCAGACCCGTTGAAACAACTGTACCTGGCGTTTTTCTTGGAGTGACTTATGCAAAGAATATTGCAGATTCTATTAATCAAGCCCGAGGAGCGGCTAGTGAGGCAACTATTCCTCTGAATCTCGGAAAAGTAGATATTGAACTTCTTACTGCAGAAGTTGATGAGGAGCTTTGTGTTGGATGCGATCTTTGTTCTTACTCAGAGATCTGTCCATATGATGCAATCTCAATGGTTGAGAGAGAACCAGGGGTGAAAAAGAGCGTAACGGATGAGATGCGTTGTGAGGGATGTGGAGCGTGTGTGGCAATATGTCCAACTGGTGCCAGAGACCTCAGATGGTGGCGTGAAAAGAGTATACTAGATGAGATTGAGGAAATGTTGAAGGAGTGAACTCTAAATGACATCGATAAAGAGTCTCACCCATACATGGTCAGTTCTCAATAATCTCATCGGTGAGATGGAGAAAGCAGGTATCTTCATACCAGATTTGACCTACGGGGACTTAAGAAATGCAAAGATGGTTATTGAGTATTTGCGTTCATTCGGAGAGGAGATATCTGGAGACCGAAATGCAGACTTGACACTTCAAAATGAGGTAGAGTACAAACTCGAGATTCTCAAAAAGTCATTATTAGCATGGGCGGAAGAAGCACGAGGACAGGAATATAGGAGGAGTTGGGAGAAGCAATTTGATGATGATATCATGCTTGAAGGTGGGTTTGATACGAAAGAAACAGTTCCAATATCTGATCTACCTCATGAGAAGGATATTGGATTCTTCAGGATTCGACTTCCCGACGATATTCCTGTAGAAGTTATAAGCGAGATTGCAGAAGACTGTGAGGTTTTGATACACTTAGATGGCGACCGACATTTGCAGGTCAGTGGTAAAAGAGCCTGTGTTCGGGATGCAATGAAACGTATTGGTGAGTTGTTCTATGGAAAATCTCGATTTGAAAAAATATGATTCGTTCTCTCTGACACTAAGTGATAGGTATACGGATTACAGATAAAGACCCATTCCATCTCCAATTGTTGAATCCACCATAACAAAAACATTAATCCTAATAGGCAAGCGACCTACATTGTGTGAATGTATTGGCACAGAAAGCGATCTACGAATTTGATGCAAAGAATCTGATTGGAGTGAATCTGAAGAAGTATTCCAGAGATGTATGGAATTATGAGAGAATCACGATGATTAGTGTGGATACTGACATCGGAAAATGGGAAAAAGAGAATCCATGGCTTAAAACCAGTAGGTTGGTAATTAAACCCGATGTGTTGGCTGGAAAAAGGGGAAAATCTGGTTTCATCGGATTAGACTTGAAGTTGGATGAAGTAAAGGAGTATCTTCGGAAGAATTTGGGGCAGGAAGTAAAAGTTGGTAACGATAGAGGTGTATTATATCGGTTCATTGTAGAACCGTATATACTTCATGAGAAGGAATACTATGCATCAATAAGTTCGAATAGGACTCATGAAATAGTCACATTCTCAGATATAGGTGGAATGAATATTGAGGAAGAGTGGGAAAAGACTCAGAGTATCCAAATACCCATTGGGTGTGATCCAAGTGATGTTGATTTTGGTCAATTGTTGACTAAATCATCTGAAAATGCACAAGAAATTACAAAATTTTTAGAGAACCTTCTAAGAGTGTATATAGAACAGGATTTTTGCTTCATTGAAATCAACCCATTTACTATTGTAAAAAATGTAGTGATCCCATTGGATGCGAAAGCAAAATTAGATGATACATCTCATTTCTTACACAAGGATACATGGGGTAATCCTGAGAATCCGGTTTCATTTCCAACTGGATTTGGACAGACGAAAACAAAGGAAGAGGTATTTATTCAACAACTAGACAAAATGACTGGTGCCTCTCTTAAATTGACCATACTAAATGCGGAAGGGAGTATTTGGACAATGATAGCTGGTGGGGGAGCGAGTGTTATCTATGCAGACACTATTGTTGACCAAGGTTTTGGTCATGAACTAGCAAACTATGGAGAATATAGTGGAAATCCCACAGAGGAGCACACCAAGCTTTACGCTCAGACTCTTATTGACTTGATGTGCAGCAATAAATCTGAAAAGAAAAAGATACTCATTATCGGTGGTGGAATTGCTAATTTTACTGATGTCAGAAAGACCTTCTTGGGCATAGCTGCTGCGATACGAAAATCTTCTTCAAAATTAATTACAGAAAATGTCAGTATCTATGTGCGACGAGGTGGGCCCAATGAGAAAGAGGGATTGATGATGATGACAAAATTGGGAGAGGACTTGGGTATTCCAATCCATGTCTACGATAGATATACACCGATGATACGTATTATCCGATATGCTCAGGAGGAATCACATTGAAAGATTTTGAACTATTCACCAAAGAAACTCAAGGGATTGTCTATGGATACCAGATAAATGCAGTTCAGGGAATGCTTGATTTTGACTATTTGTGTCAAAGAGAGGTACCAAGTGTTGCTGCAATTGTCAGACCAACCCAGTCCCCAACTGTAGTAAAACAGAAGGTGTTTTGGGGTTTTAAAGAAATAGTAATTCCGGTTTACAGGACACTTGAAACTGCCCTCAAGAATCATATCAATGCAGATGTACTAATCAACTTCGCTTCGTATAGATCAGCTTTCCAAACGACCAAGTTAGCATTGAGTGCGGACACCATCCGAACTGTTGTAATAATCGCAGAAGGTGTACCAGAACGACAGAGTCGGGAACTCATTAAACTTGCAGAAGAAAAGAAGAAAATAATCATAGGACCTGCAACTGTTGGGGGAATAAAAGCGGGTGCATTCAGGATAGGAAACACAGGAGGTACTGTTGAAAATATCAAGTTATCAAAGCTTTATCGACCTGGAAGTATTGGTTTTGTATCAAAATCCGGAGGAATGAGCAATGAGATGTATTTTCAGATATCTCAGAATACAGACGGTGTGAATGAAGGCATATCAATTGGAGGTGACAAGTATCCGGGTAGTAAATTAATTGACCATATCCTAAGATTCGAGAAGAATCCTGATATCAAAATGATAGTGTGCCTTGGAGAACTAGGTGGTCATGACGAATACGACATTGTTGATGCAGTGAGAGAGAGCACTGTAAAGAAACCAATCGTTATGTGGGTCACAGGGATTTCAGCAAAGATACTTCCACAGGGAATTCAATTTGGTCATGCTGGTGCGATGGCGGATAGTGAAGGCGAAACTGCAGACGCCAAGAATAGAGCACTAGCTGGAGTTGGGGTTATTGTACCTGATTCATTTGATGATTTCAGTGATAAAATTCGCGAAACTTTTGAAACACTCAGAGAGAAGGGAGTCATAAAAGAGAGAGAGGAGATTGAACCACCTAATATGCCGATGGACTTCGACGAGGCTCTGAAACTTGGCATGGTCAGAAGACCTACCAGTATAACCTCATCAATCTCAGACGATCGAGAGGAGACGTTGACCTATAATCGAATTCCAATTGATGAGATAATTAAGAATGGAAAATCTCTTGGGTATGTCATAGGCCTTCTCTGGTTCAAGAGAGAATTGCCTGAATTTGCTCAGGAATATATAGAGTTGATTTTGAAAATCGCCGCAGACCATGGTCCAGCAGTTGCAGGTGCACATAATGCAATTGTAGCAGCAAGAGCCGGAAAAGATTTGATGGCCTCGCTCTCAAGCGGATTGCTGACCATTGGACCACGTTTTGGAGGTGCAATATCAGATACAGCCAAGTATTTCAGAGATGCAATTAAGTCCGGTAAGAGCCCTCAAGAGTTTATTGAATATATGAAGAACGAGATAGGAATGAATATTCCCGGTATAGGTCATAGAGTGAAATCGATTCAAAATCCGGACACGCGGGTCGAGCTCATAATAGATTTTGTTACTGAATCATTCTTGGTACATCCCAATTTAGATTATGCCATTGAAGTTGAGAAACTTACAACCTCAAAACGGAATAACTTGATTCTTAACGTGGATGGTTGTATTGGGGTCAGTTTTTTGGATCTCATGCTAAACTTGGGTTTAACAGATGAAGAAATGACTGAAGTGATTGAAGCAGAAGTTCTGAATGGTCTATTTGTACTTGGACGATCAATAGGAATAATGGGGCATATCTTTGACCAGAAACGCCAACAAGCTGGGCTATACAGACAACCATATGATGAAATATTGTATCTGGATGAATGAATCACGTTCAACGATAATACACTCGACTTGGATTCTTCTTAGCAATAGTGAGTTTGTTCTATCAAAAGGAGGGTCCGTCGATTTATTGAAATTTATTAGTAAATAACGAGCATTAAAGGCGCCAACTATGAGAATTTCATACTGAGAACTGATGAAGTTAAATATTACACAGATAATATGTGGATGATATGAAGGCTACTAGGATCTATACACGCGCTTGCATCTCAAGAATGCGTTCTAGGCAGCCTAGTGAGAGGGGCGAGGATTTATCAAAGGTTGAAGTTAGATTCGAATTTAAACCCAATTAGATATCTAGAATCTAAGACCATATTTTGAAGTATTTAGAAGAATTATAGAACTCAAAATAGTATTCTGGAGATTATGAGAAATCATTAGAACTCCATTTCAATATCCTTCTTCATTTTCATTATATATACTATTGTGAAGTAGTATCAAGTGAAAGATTATGAAACATGAGCGTGCGACAAAGATTACTGCTATTCTTATGCTTTTTATTTTATTCTCATCAATAGGCGGAGTGTTGGCCTTTCAAATTGCAGATGATGATCCGACAACAACTGACTCCGATGATGAAACTGAAGTTGAAACGGAAACTGAAATTGATGAGTATGAACCGGAGTATGAACGTGATAGTAACGGAACTGTCTGGGTTCAGTCAGACATTATGAGCGTTCGATTAGATTCGAACCACCCATCATACCAATTCTGGTATAGTAACGATGTAAATGGAAGTTTAGCCAAATTTAGTGTAAGCTATCGTATGGTAGTTGAATTTGAAGACTTGAATGGAGATGGGGTATATCAAGTTAATGAAACCATAGCATTCGTGCCTCTTGATGCATTTGACTGGAATCTACAGACTGGCTCAATCACGAACGAAGCAGGTCGAAATGAGGAAATCTATGTCACGTATATCAAAGGTGGTCTCAGCTCTGATGAGTATGAAGATGGTTGGTTTGATGACTGGATGCCAGGATACGACCACAATGAGGGTGATTTTATTTCATCGGACGATGATGGACTAGACCTCTCGAAATATGAAACAATGACTCTACAGTTCTATGGTCACATCTACATGGATGACTACATGGGACTGGTTTCTGATGATGAAGGAGTACAGGCTAATTATACCGTTAGCGGAGGTGTTGAATTCAAGATAGATATTGAGATTGGTAATTTCCCCTTTGAGTCGAATACCTCAAAGATAGCCATCCTGAATTATCTTGAGGAGGACCTAGCTTCCAATGAAGATTCCAATCACAGGTTTGTAACTCATGAAGATGATGGTGATAAGGAACTTGAGTCTGAAGACATTGATGAAACTTATGGTGAAAAGTTTGATGATGTTGATGACAATCATGATGGTGAAGATGATGATATTCAGGGTATTGCCCTCACTGAAGGCTCCACAAACACAACAAGAGGATTCTATCGTTGGGTAGACAGCGCTCTAATGACTCTTCCAAACAGTACTACTCAAGCAGTCAATGTAGGAGCGTCTTACTGGACTAATGGCGAAGCAATGCTTTTGTTCCTCGCATATCCTAATTTTGATGGCGGTTCCTTGATTCATGATCCATCACTGAAATTGGAGGAACAGTCCAATCCAGTTCCGTTCACTCCCACCACCAATCAGAACTTCCCAATTGAATTTGGAATAGCTGCAGTAGGTATTGTAGCAATCATTGCAATAGCTGCCATTGCAATGAAAAAGCGATAGTCTATTTGGACGGGGGTATACCTCCGTCCACCACACTGTTTTTGAAGTAGTTTGATGATGGAGAAAGCAGTAAGATGAATTACATGAATCAGAGAAGCTTGCATAGAAATGCAATACTAAGTGTAATCTTAGTGCTCACTCTATTTGGATTGATTCCCTTTAATGTCAATGCTCAGACAGACAACATTCTGATGAATAATACTACAGTCCGGAGTTCTATGTTATCTAATGGAACAACAATCATAGAATATTCTTCAACAGTAGTGAATCGAGGCACGACCGACATAAATCGATTAGAATTACGATTTGATGTTCGCACACTTGTCATTTATCATGGAGCCTCTAGTTCAGAAGTCAGCAGTATTTCAGCAACACCAATCGATACATACAACGTGCTTCTGGTACAACTCGCAGCCCCCTTACTATCAGGTGCTACCACTAATGTGTTTTTAAAATTCAAAACAACTGACCTTCAAGAACAATACGGAATATGCCCGGATACAGGTCTATGTCTACACAACATGATTTTCTATTTGCGACCTACGTATGAACATAGGAATTTTACATATATTGCGAAAATACCAACTCATGCAGTTCTAGCAGATGACACTTCACCTCTATTTCCTGAAGCTGACGGGAATTTCACTGACGGGAATACTCTAGGATTCTCTTGGTTTATAGAAAAAATCCTTCCAGGACAAGAGAGAGTCTTTATTGTAAAGTACGGACATTTAGTCACGGCACAGGCACCAGTAGAAATACCAACAGATATGACACTATTACTAATTATTGCACTTTTTTCAGGAGCGCTGATAGCAGTTGTGATAGAAAGAACACCCAAGTTACTAGCCCAACTCAGAAAACAGGAGAAATCACTTATTGTTGGTGTAACAAGTCACGAGAATGATGTGCTACGTCTATTAAAACGCAAAGGTGGGTCCTGTCCTCAACGGTTAATCTACGAGGAGCTAGATATGTCACAGTCGCTAGCGAGTATGATTCTGACAGGTCTTGAGGAACGTGGATTGATTAAGAGATTAAGAGATGGACGGGAGAATATGGTTCATATCATTGAGGACTAGGATTCGACTTTGAGACCAAGTCGTTTCCAATTTGGCTCGCTCTTTCGTTGTATATACTGTAAATGCGTTTCTAAACCAAACTCTTCAGGTTCATGACCAAATGCTAATGCAAGAAGTTCAGATACATGAATTATATCGTATTTATACTCAACTTCGAAATGTTTCTGAATTTCCACCTGTCCTAAATCAAGCTGTAGCTCACAGAATGGACAAGGTGTAACTATCATATCAGCACCACCCGCAGCCTCCAGACTATCAAATTTCTGCTTTGTGAAATCTAGAGCAACCTTCACATCTGCTGTTCGCACTGCGCCTCCTGCACCACAACAAATTAGTTCGTCCTTATACGGCACATATTCAGCACCGGATGCTTCGCAGAGATCTCTAAAAATGTGCGGATGTTCGGAATCGTCTTTCTGCTTCACATTCTTTGGCCTCATCCAGTGACATCCAGGATGAAGGGCCATTCTTACACCTTTGAAGGGTCTTGTGACTCGCTCCCTGATTTTTTCAATGCCTACCATACTATATAGAGCATCAACATAATGATACACTTCAATGGATCCTTTGAATTCTCGTCCAACTTCAGCTAGAGCTACATTGACTGCGGCACGAAGTTCATCGTCATGCTTGAGCTCATGATTTGCATCCCAGAGTGAAGCAAAACATCCGTTACAGCCGGTTGTGATTGGATGTCCACCTTGCTCAGCAATTGTGAGATTCCTTGCCGCTATTGAAGCCCAAGTGACTCTGTCAAATGAACCAAAAACACCAGGAGCAGGACAACAAGTTGCACCTTCCATATCTAAAAGGTCCATTCCGAGATCGGCAAAGACCAATTCGGTTGCTTTCTGAATACTAGGATATCTATGGGGAATAATACATCCTAAGAAATGATAGAATTTAGGATTAGTCATTGTTCAGCCTCCTGCTTGTCAGCGACCAACTTATCAAAACCAGTCTTCTTTGCAATTTTCATGATCTCCTCAATCGCTTCGGGATGGCTACTGGCATTTGGGGGTCGGGTTGGAAGATGAACCTTCTCTCGTAATTTCTCCCAAGTTTCACTATCAAGAGGCACAGCATGTCCTGTTTCGAGAACCTTCTGTGCTACTTTTTGATGAGGTTTGAGCATATACCCTTCTGCAACAGCCACATTCCGGATTGCTTTAATTACATCAGTTGGTGCAACATCTTGAGGACATCTATCGGTGCATGTATAGCAGGTTGTACAATACCAGAGTTCAGGGGAAGAGATACACTGTTCTTTGAGTCCTAAGAGTGCTTTTCTGATTATACCACGAACAAGATAATTCGTCCTTACACCAGCAGGACAACTTCCAGAACAAGTTCCGCACTGGTAGCAACTCTGTATGTTTGGTCCGCCAGTTTTCTTAATCATCTGGACGAATCCAGTATCGACTTCATCGATATCGATTGCGAATTTATCTTCAGTACTAGTCAAGAGAGTGCACCGACACTTTGTCCTTCCAAGATTTTCAGCCTTAAATCCATTGTCAAATGGTAAAGAGTTTGACCCTATTCAAGCTCTTTAAACCAAGAGAGATGGGTTCTGCGTATTTCAAATCCAAATCTCTTGTACATCCGATTAGCTTCTCTACGTCCTAACCCACTACCTGCGATAGCTTAATCCAGACCTCTTGTTTTCAGCTCTTTCAATAATTCATGAAAGAGCATGTACCCAACCCCGCTATTTTATGAGTATGGGACAAGCAAAGATTCATCATTAATAGAGTCTAAAAGTAGTACAATGTCGACATTTTGTCCTTCACATAAAAAAGGAGAAAGAATCGCATCGAGTGCAATAGGTTATTGTGGATCATGTCTTTCTAGTCATACAGCATATATGCAACATGCACTAGAAAACCATCGTTCAATTAGAACGCAAGAGGGTCTTATTGCATCAGTCCCTTCCGAAGGAGCTATTGTCTGTCCAGACTGTGGAAATCATTGTAGACTCATTGAGGGGGAAACTGGATTCTGCCATCTCAGAAGGGCTAGTGAAGGGCAGGTGACTGAAAAATATTCAGGAAAGACAATAGTGTCATGGTATTTTGATCCTTTACCAACAAACTGTGTTGCGGATTGGGTCTGCCCTGTGACTAATTGTGAAGAGATTGGTTTTGGAAAAGAGAGACTGAATAATCTCGCAGTCTTCTATGGCTCATGCAACTCGGATTGTCTTTTCTGCCAAAATGCTAGTTATCGCGAGATGATGGTAAGAGGAAGCCCTCTACAGACACCTAGAGAACTCGCGGATGCAGCAAATGATAAGACCGCATGTGTCTGTTACTTTGGTGGAGACCCAGCATGCAATCCTGAGCACTCTCTGAAGACTTCACAACTTCTCTATCAGGAGAGAGGAATAAGGGTGTGCTATGAAACTAACGGAAACATCTCAAGAAAGTGGCTACATTCAATAACAGATATTATACGTGAGAGTGGTGGCACAATGAAATTTGACCTGAAGGCAATCACTCCACAACTCTATACCGCACTCACTGGTGTTTCTAATCAAACGGTGTTGAATAATTTCAAACATCTTGCAGCCCAGGCTAGAGATAGAGAAGGGGAATTTCTGGTGGCTAGTATCCTTCTAATACCAGGATATATTGGAGTCGCGGAAGTTCGGAGAATTTGCGAATTCATTGCTAAATGTGATTCAAGTATTCCAACTGCGCTCCTAGGCTTTTATCCACATCATGCTATGAAGGACCTTCCGAGAACTAGCCTTAGACACGCGAATTCAGCTCTTCTTGAAGCACAGGAAGCTGGACTCTCTAATGTGAGGATTGGAAATGTTCACCTTCTCTCAAATGAGAAGTATGCATTTGACTAAAAAGAAATATGACCTATCCAGCATTCTTATAACGCCTCATACTAGGTCAGCTTATTCGGAGGTTTCCTTGTGACTGACTCCATAACTCGTGAAACAATAGGCTCTGATGATATCGATCCTGACTTTGTTAACGTATTGGTGAAAGCTGGTGCAGATAGAATCAGAACTTGTATTCAATGTGGAACATGTTCGAGTGTATGTCCTAGTGGAAGACGAACTGCATTTAGAACACGTGAGTTGATCCGGAAAGCACTACTTGGGCTTCGGGAGGAAGTCCTGTCAAGTCCGGACTTATGGTTGTGTGTCACATGTCACACTTGTCTCGAACGGTGTCCTAGGCAAATCAAGATAACTGATGCAATCATCATTATGCGAAACATGGCTGTTCAGGAGGGATTCATGCTTCCTCAACATAGAAAGGTTTCACAGAAACTACTTGAAACAGGACACGCTGTGCCAATCGATGAGAAGAATATGGAGATGAGAAAGGAGTTAGGTATTGGAGAGATTCCTCCAACTGTGCACTCTAGTGAAGATGCTCTTGATCAGGTCAAGAAAATAATGGAGATTACCGGTTTCAAGAAACTGATTGAAACTGAAAGGGAGGAGAAAGAATAATGACTGAAGCACGACACTATGCACTTTTTCTCGGTTGTGTTATGCCAAACCGCTTCCCGAACATTGAGAAGAGCCTTAGAGTTGTACTTTCTAAAATTGGAATAAATCTTGTCGATCTAGAGGGGGCAAGTTGTTGTCCAGCACCAGGAGTTGTTCGTTCTTTCGACGAGCCTACTTGGCTAGCTTTAGCTTCAAGAAATCTAGCTCTGGCTGAGAATATGGGTATGGATATCGTTACAGGCTGCAATGGTTGCTACGGAACATTCAAGGAAGCTCTCCATGTAGTACATGAACACCCAGAACGACTGAAAGCTGTCAAGAAAACTCTCAAAGATGTGGGGATTAAATACAAAGCAAATGTTGATGCCAAACATATTGTTGAACTACTCTATGAGATTGGTCCAAGCGGCATCCAGAAATTTGTAACTCGACCCCTGGAGGGTCTGAGAATTGGAGTACATTATGGGTGTCATCTCCTAAAGCCAAGTAAATTAAGACCATGGAAACATACTGAGCGGCAGACATTTCTCGATGAATTAGTTGAAGCAACTGGTGCTGAGAGTGTCAGTTATCAAGACAAATACCTCTGTTGTGGCGCAGGAGGAGGATTACGAAGTAGCAGTGCAGATGTTAGTACGGACATAGCGAGGGAAAAACTTGACCACTTGCTAGATGCAAAAGTTGATGCAATTCTCAATGTATGTTCTTTCTGCCATCTACAATATGAAGTTTCACAGGTACAATTGAACAAGGAACTTGGTGAGAATAAGTACCAGATACCAGTTCTGTACTATACTCAATTGTTAGGTTTAGCAATGGAAATTGATCCTGTTGAACTTGGTTTGGATAAGCATATGATAAGCACAAAACCAGTACTTGAAAAGCTTGGGCTATAATGTTCTAAAGTTTACGTCCTGCAATATAATATACAAAAACAGCCAAAATAGCACTTCCAATTATAGCGGATGACAGGATAATTGCTAGAGCACCACTAGGCGCTGGAGTTGTGGGGGCTGTGGTTGCAGTTGTTGTTGGAGTAGTTGTGGTTGAAACAATCGTAGTAGTACTCGATGTAATAGTCGGTGACGTGATTGTAGGAGAGATGCTAGAGGTAGTGGGTTCCGAGGTTGTTTGTGTTGTTGGCGTGACTACAACACTTCCAGCTGTAAATGTACCATCAGAACGATCAAATGCTGTATAGATACCATCAGATACTCGAACCTCTATCAGATATGTAGATCGTAGAAGAAAATCAGTACTATTCCATGGAAACCATTGTTCTTCGAGATTAGTAGAGAGAAGCATGAAGCTCTTTCCACCATCAGATGAGAGAAGCACTTCGAATGTCAGAAGTTCTACGGTATTGTTATCCCATGCCTTCCAGGTAATATTGTTAATACCGGTCCATGCCTCACCACCATTGGGTGTGAGTACTGTAATTCTAGGTGTGAAAAAGTTACCAAGAAATACGTTGTATATTCTTTCACTGAGTATTGAACCGTTTACGAGCGATGCAATCATATTGATAGTGCAGGTATGATTTGCTCCAAGAGCTCTAGTATTAATTTCCACAGACGAATCATCAGTTTCAGCAGTAATCCAATATGGGACAGCGGTTGCATTGACAATAATTTGAGTGTGGTTGACATCTTCACCTGCAATCCAAGTCGCGTTAAGAATTATCCTATCGCCAATGACACGATCACCATTTTTCACAATCGTTTGTGTTGAATTCCACACAGAACTAAAAGTCAGATTGAACAGGCCAGTCCCGGAAACAACTGTGGAATCACCGGGCGGATGGAATACCTCTGGTTTTGATATATTGTCAAACGAAGTGATAGGAATAGCAGAAATGCCTAGAAGAAGAATTGTCAATATGAATAGGTATGATTTTTGGATGTACTTCATTCCTAAACCTCTGCGATGCAACCGAGCCAGATATTTATCGTCGGATATTATTACTCGACTTCTATTGATAGTTCTATTTCTAGAACCTAGTCTGTATCTTCCGGAAATGGTTGTTGCCTCCATGTTGTAAAAGCCTCATACCAAAATATCATACATACTGAAGCAAGTAGGCCAAGGACAAACCCTGAATACCAATCAAAGTATTGCCAAAGGATTGTTCCCAGAGCAGCTGTTAGTGATGTGTAAAAGGTCGCATAGAATAGGAACCTAGGAACCATAAGTCGTCCGCTACCAATAAACTGCCGCAGGATTCCAACTCTAACATCACGAATTACGGTATACTGACCATGAACATTCTTGTCTACCAGACCAAAGTCTCGTAGACGCTCCAAATGATGCATTGAAAGGGATGGGCTTGATAGATCAGCTCCTCTTTGAATTTCACGTGCTGTAAGCGGTTCGGGATGACGGAGCATGTACCAATAAACACGTAGAGTCCTACCCTTGAGAGAAGCTGCTAGCTCATCCTCAGTCATCTCATCATGGGTCAAGACTTATCACCGCTCATTGCACTACATTGAAGATTATGTAAATCATTCTCTTAACTTTGGTCATTATCGAATTCCAAGAATGTCCACATAAGTAAGGCTCTTATAGCTCATCGCGCCGCGATTGTTTCAACGGGTTATGCAATCTCAAGATTGCCCTCCTAAGAGTATGGTGAACTGACTGTCACAGATAAGGAAGAGGAACATAACCGATGTCAACTGTTCGTAAGCCAATTACACCAAAACCTCCCCGGACAAGACAGAAGGTCTTGGTCATTCTTCAAGAACAATGTAAACAGTGCAGTCTCTGTGTTGAATTTTGCCCAAAGAAAGTCCTTTGTTTCGATACTTCAAAGTACAATCGAAAAGGGTATCATCCAGTTACAGCATGCGATATTGACGCGTGCGTAAATTGTGAGTTCTGTGAACGAATCTGCCCTGATATGGCCATTTTCTTAGCCGACAGGGAGGAAGCTCGAGTAGCTTATGAGAAGGGTGCGATTGAGGAAGGTACACTCATTCCTGAATTTGAAGAGGAAACCAAGGAGGAATGAAATCGATGCCTGAACGTGTTATGTTTACAATGGGAGACATCGCTTGTGCAGAAGGAGCTTTGAGTGCAGGATGCAGATACTTCGGAGGGTATCCAATCACACCAGCTACAGAGATTGCTGAATGGATGGCACTCAGAATGCCAGAGCTGGGAGGCGCATATGTTCAATATGAAGACGAGATTGCATCCATAACAAGTGTCATTGGTGCATCTTGGACTGGTACAAAATCTATGACAGCTACTTCGGGACCTGGAGTCAGCTTAATGTTAGAAGCAATCGGACTTGCTGTTATGACAGAGACCCCATTAGTTCTTGTCAATATCATGCGCGGTGGACCCAGTACTGGACAGCCAACCAGGGGTCAACAAGGTGATGTCATGCAACCGAAGTGGGGTAGTCACGGAGATTATCAAATAATCGCCTTAACTCCTGCGTCAGTTCAGGAAATGTTCGATCAGACTGTCAAAGCATTCAATCTCGCTGAGAGATATCGTACGCCTGTTTTCATTCTTGCAGATGAAACTGTTGGACATATGAGAGAGAAATTAGTCATACCAGATGGAAAGGATCTCAATCTGGTATATCGAAAGCTTCCTACTGTTGATCCTTCAGAGTATCTTCCCTTCAAGCCAGATGAGGACTTGGTTCCTCCAATGGCTCTTCTTGGCTCTGAGTATCAATTTTATGCAACAGGATTAACTCATGATGAACAAGGGTATCCAAGTGACAAGGAAAAGGTTCAGATAGACCTTATCACAAGACTCAATGATAAAATCATCAAAAACTCTGACAAGATTATCGATATCGAGAAATTCATGCTTGATGATGCAGATATTGCAGTTATAGCATATGGTACACCTTCTCGAAGTGCTAGGAAAGCAATCAAAGATGCTAGAGAAGAGGGAATCAAAGCTGGAATGCTCAGGTTCAAGACCGTTTGGCCGTTCCCAGAGAAGGAAGTTCAAGAACTTGCCGCAGAGGTCAAACATATTATCGTTGCTGAACAAAACTTGGGACAGTTGTATTACATGGTGAAAGCAGAAGCAGCCCCAACACCTGTACATTTGATGACAAAACCTGCAGGAATGCCTCAACTACCACATGAGATACTTAGCAAAATCAAGGAGGTCAAATCGTTATGACTGAAACAGTACCAATCTTAAAACACCCAATGGCGAAGTACATTCGAGAAGATCGTCAACCTTGGATATATTGCAGCGGTTGCTCTATAGGTATTGTGTCACAGATGTTAGCAAGAGCTATTGATAACCTAGGCATAGATTTTCACAAAGTTGTCGTTGTAAGTGGCATAGGATGCACAGGAAGAACTTCGGGTTATTTCAAAACAGGCACCTACCACACAACTCATGGGAGAGCAATCGCATTTGCGGAGGGTGTGAAAATTGCTAATCCCGAACTTGAGGTGATTGTAGTCAGCGGGGATGGAGATATTGCGGCGATTGGAGGAAACCATCTCATTCATGCTTGCAGAAGGAATATCGATATCACAGTCATATGCATCAATAATATGAACTACGGTATGACAGGTGGTCAGTTTGGACCTACTACTGAGCACGAGAAAATTTCACAGACTAGTCCAGGTCCAATTGGAAACCTTGAGCATCCGTTTAATTTAGTTCAACTCACAGCAAGCTCAGGTGCAACATTCGTTGCAAGATGGACTGCAGTACAAGCAAGAAGAGCAACAAAGTCGATTGAGAAGGGAATTAACAAGAAAGGATTCTCATTCATTGAGATAGTAGGAGCTTGCCCAACGGCTTACGGTAGAATGAATAGGTTGGGGGACGGTGTCCAAATGCACCAGCATCTCATCGATGTTGCAGAGATTCAGAACGGACTCGAGCCACACCTTGCAGAGATTGACTACGACAATAGAATTGTCTGTGGTGAATTTGTGGAGATAGAAAAGCCCGAGTATACTGCAGTTTTACGAGCAGCCCAAGAGAAATTCAAGAAGAAGTGAGTTGCATGAGTCGTTACGAAGTGAGGATTGGTGGATTTGGTGGGCAGGGTGTCGTTACTATGGCAGTAGTTCTTGGAGAGACCCTATCACTAATAGACAAGAAGTTCGTAGTACAGACTCAGAGCTATGGTCCTGAAGCCCGAGGGGGAGCAAGTAAAAGCGAGATAGTCATTAGTGATGAGGAGATAGATTATCCTAAGGTACAAGCACCAGATGTGTTCATCGCATTGAGTAGAGCGGCATATTTAGAGTATATCGACGGGCTGAAAGAAGATGGAATTTTAATTGTCGATGAGGATCTAGTAGATATAGAAGGCGATCTTCCTGATAAACTGAAAATCTACAAGGTACCTGCAACGCGAATTGCAAATGAGGATATAGGTAATAGACAAGCAACCAATGTTGTCATGCTTGGTGTATTCTGTGCGATAACAGGTATGGTATCGGTAGAAGGGCTTAAACAGCAAATTGAGGAACGGTGGCCAAGATTCAAGGATTCCAATTTGAAGGCAATTGAGCTGGGTCTAAAGGCAGGTAAAGAAGCGGTTCTGGTTCATGCGTAGTCAGTAGTTCATTGGATAGAACTGGAGGTCCTTCATTAGTAAAATCTCCGCATGTAGAATTATACAAAGGAGACAGAATACTACAAGAGTTATAGAGAAACGATTTACGATAGAGTTGTATAGTATTATAGACTATTCAAACGCCAAGAGAGCAGCGCCTAAGGCACCTGTGAATTGTGGATCTTTTGGCATCCAAAGTGTACATTCAATTTGCTTTGAGAGATAATGACGAAAAGCGGGATTTAATGATACTCCACCCGTCACTCCTACAGGAGGCTCTATCTTTACTTGTTTTGCTAATGATCTTACTTTTGACGCCATTGCTAGATGAACACCTGCCGCTATATCTTCAGGAGCATCACCAGACCCAATACGTCCAATTACCTCACTCTCAGCAAATACAGTACAGGTACTGCTGATTTGACTAGGGTTTTTAGATTTTAGAGCAAGTGGTCCTAACTCGTCTAATGATACATCAAGAACTCTGGCCATGACTTCAAGAAATCGACCGGTACCAGCACTGCATTTATCATTAAGCTGGAAATCTTCAGGACGCCCATTCTTCCCTATTCGAATAGCCTTGGAGTCTTGTCCGCCCACATCAATAAGTAAGCGAATGTTTGGATTCAGATGATGTACACCAATACTATGACAAGTAATCTCAGTAACATTGCGCATGGCAAAATCAACGCTCGCTCGGCCATAACCTGTAGCAATAACCGTACATTGTTCTCTTGACACACCTGCTGCATCACATAATCTTTCCATGATGCTATTTGCTGAAGCAGATACAGATGCACCTGTATTCTGTAGATATTTGGTTAACACAGTTTTGTCAGGATTTAACAGCACTCCCTTTGCAGTTGTAGAACCGATATCTAGTCCAACAGGAATAGCAGGAAGCTCGGCCAAAATACTAACCTCAGACAAACATCTCTAATAGTGCATCAACGCGAGTCTGAATCTGTGCTTCATTGAACAGTCTACTGTCCACCATATCACCCTCGATGATTACTCCAGGTACTCCCGTTCTTTCTGTGACAATTTCTTTGGATGCCATCTGACCGAGGGAGTATCTCTTACAGGATCTCACAGAAAACATGATGAAGCCATCAAGATCATAATCCTTAATCAGTTGACACATCTTGTCAATCTTGGCGTTAAGCCCCTTGTTGAGGTATACATTTGAATACATACCTACCATCTCATCCAGAATGGAGCTTACATCTACACCTTCTATTGCGCCAGACCATGCATGCGTATATGTATCCGCAGGAAAACTAACACCTCTGGCAGCAAGTTGGTTGAAGAAACGTAAAATGAACCATGGAGGAATATTGTCCCATAATAGACGTATCTTCTCATCTCCGACTGCACCGATATTCTGTTTGACCCGGTCTTCCACCTCTGCAAATAGCATCTCATAGAACTCAACACAATGTTCAGTTCCTCGACTGGACACGACTGGAGCCATTGTCAAGAATCGATCTGCACAGTTCAAAGGACTCGGTTTATTCTTACATGCCTCAAGGGAATTGGTCCATAGATTAATTGCATTACTAGAGAGGTCAGCAACATTGCGGAATTTATCATCCTCAAGAGTCGTGTTGAATGTACTTGATAGAAATCCAACCAATTCGTTCAAACCATTTCTCACGTAAGCACGATGATGAGGAAGTTGTTCACCTTCAACCGGAGGTGTATCTAACAAGAAAACAGGTGCTCCAGTCATTTCGGATATTGCATCATACCATCGAAGCACTGTTCCACAGATATTGTTACATGCAAGAAGAGCTTGAGGAGGTGGGAGTGATCCCATAGGGACATCATCAGGTCGTTGTGTAGAACCTATACTTGCACGTGCGTACGAGCAGAGTTCCTGTGAATAACCTAAGTCCTCGGCATAACCACAGACTTCAGGGCCTATCTTTTGTGCACCAATAATTGCACCGGCCTGTTCTGGATACACAACTCCAACGTCCATAGCTATGGGTATCTCCACCGGAAAACCAGAAGTGACCCAAGTTAGACGCCCATTTTCACTAGCCTCAAGCGCTTCAAATCCTTGACGAAAAGCTATCTGTTGCAGAAATGCTTGTGTTTCCAGTTTTCTGTATGGTTTTTCGGTTTTTTCTCTCTCTTCGGTCATTTCAACACCTCTACTCTGACTCAAGTTGTTCGAGGAAACTCTGAATTCTTACACCAAGCCTTGATAGATCTGAGAGTTCGGGATCTATTGGTAGACGTACAATAGGGAGATTCATCTCTGAAACCGCCTTCTCTAACGAAGGTGTTTCGAATTCATCTGGATCACAGAATGACTGCTCACATACTATCAGCCCGTGAATATTGAGATTCGAAATCAGATCTTTTAGGTAAGTTACTCTATTTCGAAGTCCCTCCTGCGTTGGTTCTCCAGGGGATGCTAAAATTGATTGTGCCATTGCACTGAAGGGGTCACTCCCATCAGGTGGTGGTGTGAATACAGTCTTGAATCCAAATGATAGAATATCGAGCACAATTACAGAGTCAGATGTCTTGGGAAGGATTTCAATAATTTTTGCTATAGCCTCAGGTTCTGTCATACCACCAAGGACAGCAATACGAGGACGAGGTAGATTAGGAGGCAACTTGATATCTTGAAATTGGTGAGTTAGGATACCTTTTCTAATCCGTTCAATGTCTTCTCTGAAACCACTCTCATCCACAACCTGTTTTGCAGCTGTTCTTACACGCTCAAGTGCTCCATCTCCGGGTGCTGATAGAAAACCCCGCACAAGTGATGCTAATGAAGAGTAAGTGATGATATCAGGAACAAGAAGACGGACAATATAGAGAGTCTGAGCGGCCTCACGAAAACTTTGCATGAAATCAACAGCTTTACTATACTCATCATCAAAAAAAGGCTGGCCTAGTTCATTTGATAGCTTCTCACTAAGTAACCTGAGCTCTTCGGCTAAGAATCTGATAGAAGCCTCACTCGTATCCGCAACCGGGTATGTTAATCGAAATACATTATCTTCAGGAAACCTGACACGCCAAACATCACCTAAGTTCTGAAGTGAATCACACGTATTTCCGGGAAAAATAAAACCTGACACTTCGGGTAATTGATTCATTTCACGTTGGCTATACATATTACGTATTAGTGAACAAGCAAAGGTCTGAAGAGATGTTTCGTATGCGCCACCAATGTTTGAATCAGTTCTAAGTAGAGTAGGAATGAACCCATGCGCAAGAATAAGTTCGTAAGGAGCATGAGGATAAAAAATACCAATAGCTAATCGACCAGATTCAACCATCTCACCAAGTTCAACCTTAGACTGCTCAATTACTTCATCAAATGTCAATGTGATATGCCTCTTGAGAAAATGTGATTCGCCCTGATGACTATTTAATTTGATAGCGTTAGAGAGGTCTTATTTGTTGTGTTCGAAAGAATTAAAGTAAAAATATCGTTGAATCCATACAATTTTTCAATTTCACTACCCGTAGAAGGCTATATCAGTAAGAAATCATCAATATATCAGAAGATTTGTGGTCATTTCATTCGAGAAAAGACCATGATTAAAATATAAGAGGAAGAGAGAAAAATGGAAGAGATGCTATGGCATAAGAATAGATGGCCTCAAACTGTCAAGAAATCGCTAGATTATCCTGATGAACCACTTTATACACTGCTTGATCGGATAGCTGACAAACATCCTGATGCCCCGTCCACACTATATTCGGGAGTTGCACGGACTTTTTCAGATGTACGTGATTCAGCCAACAAGATTGCAAACTTCTTGGAGAGTAAGGGTATCAAGAAGGGAGACAGAGTTGCTATTTTTCTACCCAATATGCCACATTACCCGCCGGTATTCTTTGGAATTCTAAAAGCGGGAGCTACAGCTGTTACTTGCAATCCAGCATATACAGCTGGTGAACTCAATTTTCAACTTAAAGATTCAGGTGCAAAAGCAGTCTTTGTTCTAGATCATCCTAAATTCACACCACTTGCATACGACGCTATTGAGGGAACAGACGCTAATATTGTTATAGTCTGTGGTGTTAAATCATTCTTACCAAAGGCTAAAGCTGTGATAGGAGGATTACTTGGAAAGATACCAAAAAGTGCATTCTACAAAGAGGGAATTACATACCATTATGATGATATTATGATGAACAATGAAGCTAAAGCCCCAGACGTCACAATTAAACCAAAGGAAGATTTAGCATTAATTCTCTACACTGGCGGAACCACAGGAACGCCAAAGGGTGCGATGCTTACTCATAGTAATCTATACAGTAATGTCATCCAAATCGATGAATGGGTTCAATTAGAGCCTCCTGAGGGTGGTGCGCCTCAGAAGCTGAAGCCTGGTGAAGAGGTCTTTGTGGGTGCCTTGCCCTGGTACCATTCATATGGGCTGACCCTAACAATGGTTGCTTCATATCTTACAGGTGGTGCCTTAGTCTGTATTCCAGACCCAAGAGCAGGAAAACCACCTATGTCTGAATTACTCTCGGAGATTCAGAAGAATAAGGGAACTATCCTTCACTGTGTCCCAGCCCTATATGCAGGAATCGTGAACCATCCGAAAATCGGAGATTACGACCTATCAACCGTTAAGGCATGTGGATCTGGAGCGGCTCCACTTCCACCAGAATTGGCAAAACAATTCGAGGCAGTGACAGGCGCTACACTGTTTGAAGGCTATGGTCTTACTGAAACGGCTCCTCTTGCCACAGCTAATCCTTCACTCAAAAGTCTTAGGAAATTTGGCTCGATTGGAGTACCAATATCAGACACATATGTTGCTGTTGTAGATCTCGAAACTGGAAATAAGGAGCTTGGAGTTGGCGAAACCGGTGAGATTGCCATCAGCGGTCCGCAAGTTATGAAGGGTTACTGGAACAAACCAGATGAAACTGCAGCAGTATTTCGCGAGATTGGTGGAAAGCGATATTTCCTTACAGGAGACATCGGAAACATTGACGAGGATGGCTTCTTTACAGTATCAGACCGGAAGAAGGACATGGTGAATGTAGGTGGTCTTAAAGCATATCCAAGAGAAATAGAAGATATTCTCTTTGAGCATCCTGCTATATCAATGGCTGCAGTCATCGGACTCCCACGTGAAGATGACCCAAGCAATGAATATGTAAAAGCATACGTCATTCTGAAACAAGGGGCAACTGCAACACCTGACGAAATAATAGCATGGGCTAAGGACAAGATGGCTGGCTATAAGAGGCCAAAAGAGGTTCAAATTGTCGACACTCTACCTATGAGTGCAGTTGGAAAGGTGTTACGAAGAGAACTTCGTGATGCGGAATTAGCCAAGAAATAGTCAAACGATAGGGGAGGTTTATCCTCCTTTTTTTTTATAATTCATCTTTTTTATTCTACTAAAAACATATCAACCACATTGGTATATCGTTATGAATAGCAAATCAGTAAGGAGTAAAGAGAAATATGGAAGAGCAGTATTGGCATAAAAGTGCTGTTTGGCCTAAAAAGACCCCTGCATCATTAGAATATCCAGAAGAGCCACTATTTGCAATGCTCGACAGGGCTGCAGATACAAGTGGTGATTTGCCTTATACATGGTACATGGGAGTTACAAGGACATTTGCACAAGTAAGAGATAATGCAGACAGGATAGCTAATTTCCTCGTTAGTCGAGGTATACAGGAAGGAGACCGTGTAGCTATTTTCATGCCCAATGTCCCACATTATCCAGAAGTGTTCTTTGGATCACTCAAGACTGGAGCAAAGATTGTCACTTGCAATCCACTTTACAAAACAGGCGAACTAAACTATCAGCTGAGAGATACAGGAGCTAAGGTAATCTTTGCGTTCGATCATGGTACGTTCGTACCAACATGTTACAAAGCACTAGAAGGAACCGACATTGAAACGGTGGTCGTTTGTAGCATAAAATCATTCTTACCAAAAATAAAAGCAGTATTGGGGGGAATACTAGGTAAAATACCAAAGAGTCCATATTATGAAGAAGACAAGACATTCTTTTACGAAGATATTCTTACCAATTACGAACCACATGCACCCAATGTCACCATTGACCCATACAGTACTGCGTTACTCATCTACACTGGTGGAACTACAGGGACTCCGAAAGGTGCAGAATTAACGCATCATAACCTCATATCAAATGTACTCCAAATCGGAGAGTGGGTGTATCTAGAGGAAGAAGATGTTGGTCGGTCAGGTGGGGTTAGGTATGGAGAGGAGGTGTATGTAGGGGCAGTTCCATGGTATCATTCCTACGGGATGACTCTAACGCTTCTGATGTCCACGCATTATGCAGGTCAGCTAGTCTGTATACCAGATCCTCGAGCTGGAAATCCACCTCTGACAGATTTGCTTAAAGATCTAGAAAAGTCAAAAGGAACGGTTTTGAACTGTGTACCTGCCCTCTATGCAGGTATTATAAACCATCCAGACATAAGAAATTTCGACCTTTCTGAAATTAGTATATGCAGCTCAGGGGCAGCGCCATTGCCTCCTGAACTTGCCAAATCATTCGAAGCAGTTACAGGTGCAATTCTCTTTGAGGGTTATGGGCTAACAGAAACATCACCTGTAACCCATATCAATCCTACAAACAAGCGAGACCGTAATTTTGGATCAATTGGAATTCCTATTTCGGACACAATTTGTAAGATTGTCGACCTTGAAACTGGGAATAAAGAGATGCCAATTGGAGAAACAGGTGAAATTGCCATCAACGGTCCCCAGGTGATGAAAGGATATTGGAATAAACCAGAAGAAACAGCCAATGTCATGCGTGAATTTGATGGAAAACGATTCTTTCTAACCGGAGATGTTGGGCACATGGATGAGAATGGTTTTACATATGTATCAGATAGGAAGAAGCAGATGATCAATGTAGGTGGTCTGAAGGCATATCCAAGAGAGATTGAGGATATCTTATTCACCCATCCGAAAGTCAAGATGGCAGCAGTGGTAGGAATACCACGAGATGAAGACCCAAGCAACGAGTTTGTCAAAGCATTCATACTGCTAAAAGATGGAGAGACTGCCACCGAAGAGGAATTTATTGCATGGTGTCGAGAACAGATGGCGGGATATAAGCGACCCAAGGAGGTCGAGTTTAGAGAGACATTGCCAATCAGTAATGTTGGAAAAGTACTAAGACGAGTTCTACTAGAGGAAGAACTCGAGAAAAGAGCAAAATAATAGAAAATTAGAATCAAAAAAATGAGAAGATATATCTCTGAATACATCGCATCAACATCGGTGTCATTATGAATAAAGAGGAGATTTTAGCAGAGCTTCAAACAATGGCAAGTAGATTTGATGATCCAAAGATTCAACGACGTTTCAAGGAGTACAACAAGACCCTTCAATTCAGCTTTCCTGATCTTGATGCACATCTCTTCATGAAAATAGGTGACGCTGAACTCCTCGAGGTCGGTGAAGGGCAAATTGAAGATGCTGAACTTAGTGTCACAATGGACTCGACCATCTTCAAGAAAATCATTGAAAAGACAGAGAGTCCAATGGCAGCGTATTCAGAAGGGAGACTCAAAACAAAGGGAGAGGTACCAGACCTTTTGAAATTACAGAAATTATTACTTTGAAAGGTAAGTTAGGAGGAATGAGTCTGAAAGTACTCATCACAGCTCCATTGACCCAAGATTCACTCGATGAGCTATTTAGAATGGGTCTTGAAATAGAGTATCATCCATGGCATGCAACAGGAAAGTTGCACTTGAGTGATTCACTATTGAGCATCGTTAAAGATACCAATCCTGATATCCTAATTGTTGAGGGAGATGAAGTAAAGGAAGAAATCATTACAGAGAGTAGTTTGAAGCTCATCGGAAGTGTGCGTGGAACCCCCAATAATGTCGATGTTGATTTTGCAACATCTAAGAACATTCCAGTGGTGGCAGCTCCTGGAAGAAATACAAATGCTGTCGCGGAATTAACTTTGGCACTGATTCTCAGTCAATCACGGAATATTGTGAAGACTGATAGGATGCTGGTAAGAGATGAGTTCATGGTGGATAATTTTAGCGACTTTGCTAAGATGTACACTTCATCAATGGGTTTCGAACTTGCAGGTAAGACTGTAGGAATCATAGGTCTTGGAAGAATTGGATATGAAGTTGCTAAAAAGCTCAGATGCTTTGGAGTCAAACTACTCGTGTACGACCCCTTTGTTCAAGTAGATAAATTAGAATCAATCGATGCAGAGAATATGACACTTGAGAATCTGCTTAGAGAATCGGATATAGTAACAATCCATTGTATGCCGACTCCTGATACTAAAGGTATGTTGGGAAAGGAGGAATTTGCGATGATGAAAGAATCATCTATCCTCATCAATACATCACGAGCTTCGATTACCGACGAGTATGCACTTCATGATGCTCTCAAAAATAAGAAAATAGCTGGAGCAGCTTTAGATGTATTCTCAATGGAACCAGTAGATTGTGACAATGTATTTCTAGAACTTGATAATGTGATTGTGACACCCCATATTGGCGGAAACACAATAGAAACAATTGAGCGACAGTCAAGGATCATACTGAATGAAATCAAGGCATTTGTTAATGGAGAACAACTTGAGTTCTGTCTTAACCCCGAAGTCTTCGAATAAGGAGGAATCAATTATGTCAATAGCAGCTATCGATGCTGGAACAACTGGTGTTCGTTGCATGATTGCAGGAAATAGAGGAGAGGTTCTATCAATTGCTCGTCGCCATTGGGATTATATTACTCCACAGCATCTAGAAATTGCAAAGGAATTTGATACCGAAAGATTCTGGGGATTGACCTGTGATGTAATCAAAGAAGCAATTCGTAAATCTGGCATCTCGGTTTCAGATATCGAAGGTGTAGCGACTACTAGCCAAAGACACGGAATTGTCCTTCTAGATGCAGATGGAAAAGAGCTCTATGGAGGGCCTAACATCGATGCACGGGGAGCTATGACGCAGTTCGTCATAGAGGATTCGATTGGTGAGAAGTATCATGAGATCACAGGTTGCTGGCCACCCATGATGTTCGCTCCCACAAAGGTAGCTTGGTTTGAGGAGGAAGAACCTGATATTCATGAAAAGATTGCGCATCTATTACCGATTAGTGATTGGATAACACACAAACTCTCAGGGGAATGTGTCACAGAGCCCTCCTCTGCTAGTGCAACAGGATTCTATGACATAAATAAGTGGGAATGGAGTCCTATCGTTATATCAGCAGTAGATATGGACAGGAATATCCTTCCGGATGTGGTTCGAGCAGGAGAGATTGTTGGTGAGGTGAACAGGAAAGCTGAGGTTGCGTGTGGACTCCCACAAGGCTTGCAAGTAATTCAAGGAGGGACAGATACACACTGTGCGCTCTTAGCCTGTGAGGTAAAAATGAATGAAATCACAGCTATCGCAGGAAGCACAACGCCAGTAATGACGATTATGAATAAGATAGTATGCGCACCTGAACAGAGAATGTGGACCTCTTGTCATATCTTACCTGGACAGTGGACGATGGAAAGCAATGCAACATTGACTGGCGCATATATTGAATGGGTTATTGGGCTCCTCTGTGAAAAATCAGATGATTCTGAAAAGTGTCGAGAAAAAATCCTCGATAATTTATCAGAAATTCTAAAGGATGTGCCACCAGGAAGTAACGAAACCATGACTGCCCTTGGTCCAAATGTAATGGACTGTCAGAAAATCACGGATATTCCACTAGCTAGAATGTATTTCCCACAACCTGCTCTTCCCCAGGTCAAATCGCTTGATGCAGCTAGTATGATTCAGTCAGTCATAGAGAACATCGCGTACGCTGTTAGAGGTAACTATGAACAGTTATCAGATTTCTTTGAATTTAGCAGCATCAAAACAGTTGGAGGAACAACAAAGTCAAGGGTCTGGGTGGAAATATTAGCAAATGTGCTCGGAAGGGAGGTATACTATCCAATACAGCCCGAGGGCAGTCTACTTGGAGCTGCTATTTGTGCAGCTACTGGCATGCGATGGTACGATAGTATCAACGAGTCAGCCCAGAATATGGTGCAATGGCATCCGAAAGTGGTACCAGATGAAAGGTCCGAAGACTATCAGGCGTACTACAATCGATGGAAGGAAACTTGGATTGGATGTGTATAGATATGTTCGAAGAAAAGAAACAGGAACTGCTAGGCATCACTCATGAGATGTTAAGAGAGAATTTGGTGATTGGATCTTCAGGAAATGCTAGTGTCAGAGTTGAAAATAATGTTGTGATAACTCCAAGTGCTGTGAAATATGCTACAATGTCTGTTGATGATATTATGATATTAGATATCGATGGAAATGTAATAGAGGGGTATCGTAATCCAAGTGTTGAAAGCCCAACACATCTAGAAATCTATCGTCGCCGAAATGATGCAAAGGCGATTGTACACGCTCATAGTATCTTTGCAACTGCGCTCGCTCTCTTAGATAGGCATTTACCTCCAGTCATAGACGAAGTTGTTCCAAAGCTTGGAGGGGATATTAGACTAGCTAAATATGCAATGCCAGGTACAAAGGAACTCGCTAACAACGTGGTTCAAGCACTTGAAGACCGGAGTGCAGTCTTCCTCAAAAATCATGGTGCACTCTGCATTGGTAAGTCTCTGGATGATGCACTTCACAACTCAATCCTACTTGAACGTACATGTATGATTTACATAACAGCTTTACAGATTGGAAAACCAACAGAACTTCCAGAGGATGTAGTTGATGATGAAATGGATCTCTGGTCTATGATGTCAAAATACTGAGGCATACTAGAATGAAGGGGTATAAAGGAAAAATCCTGGATATTCAACTAAGCAATGGCTCAATAAATACGATTCCACTTGACGAAAAGCTTGCAAGGAATTTTCTTGGAGGAAGTGGCTACGCTGCAAGATTACTATACAATTTGATAGACTCATCAATCAATCCAATGGGTCCTGATAATCCATTACTTTACATGACCGGACCTCTCACAGGAACATTAGCACCTTGCTCTGGAAGACATGTAGTTTGTGGCAAGTCACCATTGACGGGGTTTTGGGGTGAGAGTCACGCAGGGGGTCATTTTGGAGCGAAACTAAAGTCAGCTGGATATGATGGCATCCTAATACGAGGTAAAGCTGATTCTCCAGTCTACATAAGCATTAACAATGAAACGGTCGAAATCCATTCTGCAGAGCATCTATGGGGAATGACAACGGACAAGACTCAAGCCAAATTGCGGAGCGAGCTGGGACGTGTTCAAGTTTCCTCTATTGGCCCAGCAGGTGAAAATCTTGTTAGGTTTGCTAGTATCATGAATGACGAACGAGCCAATGCAAGATGTGGGCTTGGTGCAGTGATGGGTTCAAAACTGTTGAAGGCCATTACAGTTCAGGGAGATACAAAAGTCAATCTCGCAGATGCGGAGAGTTTTCAGAAACTTGCATTAGAATCTTCGAAGATTCTTGGCGAAATCATGACCCATCTACGTGATTCTGGCACTGCGATTTACGTCGACGTGGGTGCTGACTTCAATGACATGCCAATCAAGTATTTTCAGGAGGCAGAGTGGGATGACATCTTTGAACTCAGCTCATCGGTGATGAAAGAGTTTCTCACTGGAAGGTCTGCTTGTCATTCGTGTCCAATAGGATGCGGACGTAAAGTGACTCTTCCTGAATACGATCTGGAGAATGTTGCAGGTCCTGAATATCAAACTATAGCTGCATTCGGATCCAACCTACTGATCTCAGACCTAAGAAAAGTTTCCCGGATGAATTTTCTATGCAATCAGTTTGGTATGGATACGATAAGCTGTGGAAGCACAATCGCCTTTGCAATGTATCTTTCTGAACTAGGTAAGATGGATTATGGTCTCAGATGGGGAGATTCCGACGCCGTAATTGGATTGATTCATGCTATCGCGAATCGTGAAGGGATTGGTAACGAACTGGCTGAAGGTACACTGCGACTTAGCCAGAAGTATAATGCACAAAATCATGCTATACATGTAAAGGGACTTGAAGTACCCAATCACGACCCTAGAGCGTTTGGTGGAATGGCAGTAGTCTATGCAATGGCTTCCAGAGGAGCATCTCATCTAGAAGGAGATATGTATAGTGTAGACATGGGTGTTGAGGTAAGAGAGATTGGTATAACAAGTGGGGATAGACTTGAGAATGAGGGTAAGGGGATAATAGCGGCCCGTGCTCAGGATTTTAGGGCATTCTTCGATTCAATTATCATGTGTCATTTTGCGATAGTTCCTACAGAGAAGATTGTTAGAATGCTGAATCATGCAATAGGCGCCTCATACACATTAGAGGATATTCTGAAAATTGGTGCTCGTGCAGTTACTATGAAGAGATTAATCAATTTGAAATGCGGGTTAACACCAAGTCTGGATATTCTTCCAGAACCACTCTTGCAGCCTTTACCAGATGCTGCAACATACGGATTTGTACCTGATATTGAATCGCAAGTAACTGAATATTATCGATATAGAAATTGGGACAAATATTCTGGACAGCCGTCAACTGATGTACTCAAGGATCTTGATATAGATCTCTAAGCTTTCAAGAGATGTTGCAGCTTCATCAAATCACGTGCAGGACCATCTGCTTTTATCTTTCCAGTCATGAACGCACGCATTGCTGAGAGAGAACCATCAAGTATACTAAGGATAGTCTTGCTATCAGTAGTCACAGTCATGTCAGGCGCGTTCAAAGACCCTTCAGTAGCAACTGCTTTACCATCTTCGAATTTTATGGTTATATGGAGGTCTAGATCATTGTAGGTCATGAGCATTGTTCGATTGAATTCTGCAAATCGCTTTTGTAATTTCGGAGTCTCGATTTTAGCAACCATCCGTTGAATAGCAGCGATTACCTCTTCATTGGTTGGCATATTAGAGAACTCCTGAATGGTAGAAGGAGAATTACTTGAAAAATCTGTTGTGTGGTTTATTCATGTATTCATCTTGTAATCTTCTTGTTTCCTTATAGAATGAAACATAAATGTATCAAAACTCTGAAATCGGTTCATAGAACTATGCGTTGTGAAGATAAAATGTACGAAGTTGAAAGACAGAAATTGCTTGAGATAACATTACAGATGCTGAAACATGATTTAGTCATTGGTTCATCAGGTAATGCTAGTCTGCGAGTAGGGGATCATGTGCTAATCACTCCGAGTTCAGTTCGATATGACACAATGGTTGTGGATGATATTGTGGTGCTTGATTTGGAGGAAAAAATCATCGAGGGTCATAGAACGCCTAGTATAGAGAGCCCAACCCATTTAGCAATTTACAAACAGAGAACTGATGCGAAAGCTATTGTTCACTCACATAGTGTATATGCAACGGCTTTTGCATTGCTTGATAGAGCATTACCTCCAATCATTGATGAGGTAGTACCCAAACTTGGAGGTGATGTAAGATTAGCAAGATATGGCATGCCTGGAACAGACGAATTAGCTGAGAATGTAGTCGAGGCTCTTGAAGAGCGTAGTGGAGTCTTCATGAAGAATCATGGTGCCCTATGCATAGGAATGGATCTTGATGATGCGATTCACCTTACCATTCTTCTTGAACGAACATGCAAAACATACCTTTTAGCTCTGCAAGCAGGAAAACCAACTGTTCTACCGGATGATGCGGTTGATGTTGGAAGGAGTCTTTGGGAATTTAAGAGAATGTCACGTCTGAATCAATAATAGACTACTTCAGTGACACTTTGGAATCTTGCCTTGATATAGAATATTAAAGCAGACTGTGGATATGCAATTAAAAGGCGGCTGTGCGATGAAGACAAAATCGATTTCAATTTTATTCTCGCTCATATTATTGACTATACCAATCATATCTTTTCACGCAATGAGAAGCTATCAGGAAATTGAAAAGTCATCGGAATCAGAATATCAGAAAGCAGTGGAAATCAATGAAGATTATTCAAACATCACACTATCAATCACGCTTGATGATGCAGCCTCGACGGTAGGGGGGAATCTAACAATCGACTACTATAACGCCGATGCTCTTACGATCACTCAAATTCCATTCCATATTTATCCATCAGGAATGCATTATCACCTCAGGCATGGGAATCTAGAAGTATTCAATGTGACCACAGATGCAGAGCCCAAGATTATACTAGAATACAATGTAATTTCGTCAGCCCAACTTATGTGGGTCACCTTGGATGCCCCCCTACCTCCGGGGGAGAGAACTCAATTCACCATCGAATTTTTGACAACACTTCCAGATGGAGGATTGGATCGAGCTAACTCAAATGGTACAGACGGAGAACTCAATAGAATCTATACATTTGCAAGCGCTTATCCGATTCCTTGTGTCTATGATGTAATGGATGGATGGAATGTGGACCCGTATATACAGATAGGGGACCCATTCTACTTGGACATGGCATATTACGATGTCTATTTGGAAGTTGATGATGAATTCCGAGTTGCGGCTACAGGCGAACTAACGGATTCGATAATAATTGGTGACAATGTCATACACCATTACAGGGCAAGTTTTCCTGTCAGAGAGTTTACTTTTGCTGCATCAAAATACTTCATCATCGAATCACAGGAAGCCAATGGAGTTGCCGTGTCGACTTATTATCTACCAAGTGCAGAACAATACTGGAACGAAACTGCTCTTCTCCACGGTCTTCACGCCCTTGAGCTGTTCAATGAATCGTTTGGGAATTATCCGTATTCTACTCTCAATGTTGTTGAGAGTCACGGTAATTTTGGAGGGATGGAATATCCATGTCAAGTCTATATCGCTCATTCTATCATAGGATGGATTGATACAGGTCAAACCACAGAATACTATCTGGAGCTTGTCATCGCCCACGAGATAGGCCATCAATGGTGGTATCAACTTGTAGGAGTTGACGAAGTAGACCAAGGCTTTATGGATGAAGGTTTGACTTGTTGGTCGCATCACTACTATGCAGAAGTATATCATGGAAGTTGGGATTTCTTTCAGTATACAAAATTGTGGGATTACATTAGAACGTACTATAGTGATACAGGGTTAGAGAATAAGATAGACCAATCGCTCCTTGAATTTGATGATCAAAGTGTCTATTATTATACAGCGTACAACAAAGCTCCCCTCATTTTTCAGAAACTCAGAGTCTTTCTTGGGAATGAGGTTTTCTTTGATGGATTAAAGTTATTCTTTGAGAGATTCGCATTTAAGAATGCATTTCTTGCGGACTTGGTTGGAGCTATGGAAGACGCATCTGATTTAGAACTTGACTGGTTCTTTGATCCATGGTTTGAGAACTCACTTTTACCATACTATGAATTCGACTCAGTAGTATATTTTCAGAATTCAAACATTGTCAACATAACTATCAGTGATTTAAATGAGGATACAAATGAATTTCCATATTCTCAGCGTGTGCCCCTTGAAATCTATGCGGGACTGGATACAATATACCAAGATGATGTTTGGATAAATGGAACTACATCGATTCTGATACAGTTAGACGATGAGCCATCAGCTGTAAGCATCATGATAACCAACTATGTGTTAGTTCAACTCGATGATGTTATGACTAGTTCAATTAGTACAGATGAGATTACATTTACAAACTCTACTTCATTGACAGTTACATCAGAACCAGTTCCCACGATTACAACTCCATCTACAAATTCATCTTCATCCACAACCGAATCGTTACCACCCAATGATGTGTTGATACCAATCATTGTGATGGGAATTGGCCTAGTCATTTTGGGAATTGCAGTCTTAATGATTCGACGTAGATAGAAGAGACTATCCTTTACTCATCTCTTCCTTATGCTTTCGACCAAGCTCTACATATAGCTCAGCACCAGTACTGAAAGCTACGAGTAGTTCATCTGATACTTCCTTTACCACTTTGCCAGGAATCCCTAGAACTAGACTTCTATCAGGTATCACTGAACCTTGCGTGACAACTGTCCCAGCTCCTATTACACATTCATTTCCAACTTTAGCTCCATCTAGAACAATTGCACCCATCCCCACAACGGTTCTATCACCTATCTCACAAGCATGAATCAGACTATTGTGTCCAGCCGTGACATAGTCACCAATAACTGATGGGTTTACAAATGTCGTATGTACAGTAGCATTATCTTGAATCGATGTGCCCTTTCCAATCCTAATGTAGTTCATATCTGCACGGAGTACTGCAAACTCCCAAATACTGGAATCTGCACCTATTTCCACATCACCAATCACGGAAGCTCTCGGAGAAATATACGCATCTGGATGTATCTTTGGTAGCTTACCATCAAACTTGTGGAGTCCCATATTCTTCAACCAAAGCATCGGTACAATCATCAGACTATAAGATTATTGAATAGGCAGAGATGCAATAGGATTTTTGTGAGTATAATGCCGTTCACACCACTGCACATTCCTTTCGCATGGATAATCTCAAGATTAGACAAACGATTGCCTTTGCCGGCATTGATTGTGGGGTCAGTCATTCCAGATATAGAATGCCCCTTTTTGATCCTGTTCTTTTCTGGGGTTCTACCTGACCACTATATCCTTCATAGTTTGATAGGTGCGTTGTCAATCGGATTAATCTTAGCTGTGATTTTAACGGCATATGTTTACGCTGATGTTGCATCCTTTTTGTTTGGTATTGAGAAAAAAGAGTTGAAAGAGAGGTGTAAGGTGACTAGATTCACAGTACTAGCGGCGGCAATTGGGGTTCTTAGTCACCTCTTAATTGATTATCCAATGCACCCTTACAATCAGATATTGTGGCCATTTGTGGATGCCAATAAACTTGTGGGGCCATTAGTTTCATTTTTTGCAATGGGTGGCAATATCACTATGGGATATTTGATAGCAAACATACTAACCAGCATGGTTTCAATCATGCTCTGGATAGCTATAGTCTATCACATCAGGGATGAATTATGGAAAAGAATGTGGATGGGAGATACTACTGAGGAAACTCATGATGCTGTAGGTGCTTCCCATTGAATCTTGAAAAACATGTCAATGATTACTTGGGGCCAGCTTCCTACAGATCGTAACAGAAGATTTGCGGTGGGAACGGTGAATCCATCAATCTTGAATTCCTTCAACTCAGGACAGTGAAAGAGGGGAGATATATCAAGAGATTCTATTTGATTTCCCTGGAGTGTGACTTCTGTGAGCTTCGGACAATCGCACAATGGGTTCAAATCTATTTCCTGCAATTTATTATTGGATAATCTGATCCCTTCCAATTTCTTGCAATTACTTAGCGGTGTGAGATCAATTCTAGTCAATTGATTACTTCTGATGCTAAAATAATGCAAATCACGACAAAAAACTAGAGGGAGTAAATCAACAGCCACTATATCACGAAGGTCCATGTTGATTTCAGTTTCATTCACATCAAAGGACATGCGCCTTTCATCACCTGACACTGTCCAATACCAAATGTGAACCTCATCCACGCTATATCACCAACTAGTTTTGGGTATTCGCTTATTTTCTTAGATTCTGTCTTTGGCTATAGAGTTTGTCCTCACAGATATCGTGATGATGATTCTCTGATTGATAGTTAAAATAAAATAACATAGATGTGTCATTCATATTGCTTAGAATAGTTGTGAATTCCAATCACAATGAATTCTGTTCTAATACATATGATCCAAGGAGATTGTATTAATGAGGAAGTTCAATCATGAGCCATCAATTGCGATTCCATCAACGTACTCAATCGTCGCACGTGATTCTGAAAATGGCGACCTCGGAATAATCGTACAGTCCAAGTTCCCTGCTGTTGGATCTCTGGTACCATGGGCAAGAGCTGGTGTGGGAGCTGTTGCAACTCAAGCCTGGGTTGAACCAGCTTTTGGTCCTTGGGGTCTTGAGTATATGTCAAGAGGAAAATCAGCAAAAGAAACATTGAAGGAACTTCTACGAAAAGATGATGAATCAATGCGAGAACATCGACAGTTTGGTCTTGTCGATTCTAAGGGCAGAGCTACTGCATTCACTGGAAAAGATTGCATGGACTGGGCTGGTCATATTGTTGGTGATGGATATGCATGTCAGGGGAACATATTGACTGGAGAACAAGTTGTTGAAAACATGGCAGAGTCATATGAAAAAACAGAGGGGGATATTGTCGATAGACTCTTTGCGGCCCTGAACGCAGGTCAAGCGGCTGGTGGCGACAAGAGGGGTATGCAGTCTGCCGCAATCTATGTTGCAAGAGATGGTGGATGCTATGGCGGAAACCTAGATCGATGGATCGATGTTAGGGTGGATGAACATTCTAGTCCCATTAAAGAACTTGAGCGTATCTTTCGGATTTACGATATGACTTTATTAAATCGTGAGGACCCAAGTAGGTTGCATAAACTTGAGGGGGATTTAGCATTAAAAGTACAGAGAGCATTAGCTAAACTTGGTTTTATTGAAGATGTGAATGCAGAAATATTTCCTAATGATGCATTAGAAAAGTGGATGGGAGTCTATAACTTTGAGAACAAGATGCGTGATGATGGAACAATTTGGCAGAGCGTTTTAGAATATATGTTTAAAGAAGCAAATCTAGATTCATAGACTTGGATACTACCTTATTAGGAAGACTACCTCTTGTATAGAAATAGCAATTTAATCTATTATGTATCAGGTGATTAATATGATAAAGAATTGGTAGAGACTTGGTGCCTGGTGTGGTATTGTGGCAGGAATCCAGTTTGTAATAATTACATTCACTATAATGATTCCATACCCTGAGGGATACTCTTTCCTTGAGAACAGCTTTAGTTCGTTAGGATTATCGGTGACTCGAGGCTATCCAACACCTTGGAATTGGTTTCTTTTTGCAACAGCCACAACACTAGCTGGAGTCCTATCAATACCATTCTGGCTTTCGATACGTACTCTATTCACAGAAACATCAGTGGAAAAGATACTAAGTGGATTAGGTACTGTGTTGGGGATTATTGCAGGGCCTTGCCTTGCAGGAGTAGGTATTTTTGCAGGAGATCTATACGGAACAGAACATGGTTGGTCAACAATCTTGTTTTTCTTGTTATTTTCTTCAGCTATTATCATATACTCTATTGCGATTCTTATTAACAAAGACTACGAATGGGTCTATGCTCTCATTGGCATAATTGTTGCAATCATTTGTTATACCTATATCTTAGCCCCGGGTTTTGGAAATGCAGCAATGCAGAAGCTGGCGGTTTACTCATTGATACTGTACTCAGTATTCCAAGGGTATAAGCTACTGAAGGTTTTCAATGGAAATGTGTAAATGATTTCAAATTGAATACAATCATGTAATACTCTTGATGAATGAAATGCTTACATGATTTGATCTATGAACCACTCCTCCATTGAAAGGTGCGTCTGAGTATCTAGAATATTCTCATCCTCGTAGAGTGATCGAACAAAATGGTTGTATGAATCTACATTCGGTGCCCGAACTGTGGTAAATAGACTGAAATCTTCACTTGTTCTGCTTAGATCCCATACCTCATTCATTTCAGCAATTCTGTGAGCTGTTTCAGCAACTGTTCCAGGTTTTACTCTAATCTGTAGAAAGAATTTGAGCGGCAGCCCGATAAGTGTATAATCAATAGCTGCAGAATACCCAGCAATAACACCACGAATCTCTAATCGCTGCATAGCCTTCGAAACAGCCGATTGGGATACACGCGATTTCATTTCATTCCCGATTTCCTCTTGTGATAGCGGAAGAGGATGGTCAACGCTTGGATGTTGCTTTGAGATAACAGATAGTAGCTCTAAATCTCTTTTTGATAGAGGTTTATCGTCGGTTTCAGTCTTCTTCATTTTGATACTGTGCGATTTGTAGGTTGTAAGAACTTGAGCCATCTTGTACTTACCTTCACTTGTTTTTGCAATCACATTATCTATCGTATCAAGAAAATCTTCAAATCCGACTGAAGGTAGGTTTCTGAAATGAGCCAACAGTGAATAATCACCTGTAATACCATCAAGAGATTCTAATCCAGGCATCTGAAGAAGATCCAGACTTACTTCATGCTCTCTCGGATTCGACTTGATAAAAAGGAGCGTGCTGCGTTCAGAAGAGACCTTTGCAGGATCGACTACAGTAATGTAAGATCGAATGACTCCATACTTTGCAAATCCACGAATAGTTTTTGATACCCAGTTTCGGCTTTTACCGACTAATGAACTGTAGACTGAAACGGGTTGTCGAGAGTTTCTTATGATTGATTTGAGTAAGGACTGTTCAGGCTCTGTAATAGATTGCATCATTTTTTGTTACATCTTATGCATTTTATGAATTATGAGAATGAAGGATTCATATACTTATGCATCGGACCTCAGAGCGGGAAAAAATAATGGCAGACTACAAGGTGAAAGATATTGGTCTTGCTGCAGAAGGCAGGATGTTGATTGAGTATGCGGAGAAGCACATGCCTGTGCTTATGCATCTTCGAAAGAAGTATGCTGAAACAAAGCCACTCAAAGGAATGAAGATTGCAGGTTGTCTACACGTCACCAAAGAGACCGCAGTTCTGATAGAAACACTTCGTGCGGTTGGTGCGGAGGTAGCATGGTCAGGATGTAATCCATTATCAACAAATGATAAAGTGGCGGCAGGTCTCGCAGCTAATGATGTTCCAGTATATGCATGGCATAACCTAAGCACCGAGGAATACTATTGGTGTATTGAACAGACTCTCAAGACTGAACCGACACTCACACTTGATGACGGTGCAGATCTCATTTTCACACTTCATAACAAGCATCAGGAATTGATACCGAATCTCTATGGGGGTTCTGAGGAAACAACAACTGGAGTCATTCGAGTTCGTGCAATGGCTGAAGATGGTGCTCTCAAGTACCCAATCATGGCTGTTAATGATGCTGATACTAAGCATATGTTCGATAATGTATATGGTACAGGTCAGAGCGTATTTGATGGTGTCATGCGAGCCTCTGCGATTCTCATTGCTGGGAAGACGGTGGTAATTGGTGGATACGGCTACTGCGGTAGGGGTATGGCTGAACGAGCACGAGGTCTTGGGGCTAATGTTATTGTCACAGAAGTGAACCCAATTCGCGGACTTCAGGCCAGAATGGACGGTTTTCGAGTAATGCCGATGGGCGAAGCAGCTCCTGAAGGGGATTTGTTCCTTACAGCTACAGGGATGAAAGATGTAATCACCGCTGAGCATTTCAAGGTCATGAAGGATGGTGCGATGTTTGGTAATGCAGGTCACTATAACGTTGAAATCAACGAACCGGATCTCATCTCTCTCAGCAAGGGACCAAAGAGAAGGGTTCGACATGCACTTGATGAATACGAGATGATGGATGGGCGAATACTCTATCTACTAGGTGAGGGAAGACTTGTAAATCTCACAGCTGCGGAAGGTCACCCGAGTGAGAAGTTAGCATTCGTTGCTGCTTCCTAGAAAGGTGATGGACCTCAGCTTCACAGGCCAGCTCAACGCAATGCTCTGGATGACTAAGAATGGAAAGGACTTGAAACCAGCTGTCTATGAATTCCCCAAAGAACTCGATCAACAAACTGCTTTAGCAAAATTGGAAACTATGGGCTTAAAGATAGACAAGTGGACACCCGAGCAGGAAGCATATGCAAGAGCTTATGCTGAAGGCACATAGCTGTTTGTCTAAAGGGGCTACAAACCCCTTCCCTCTTTTTTTGGCTTAATTCATTCATTCCAATGCGTTTACGTACTAGTTTAACCAAATATGGTGCACCGGACAACTCAGTTACAATCAAGGTGAATTATCAACAGTGGGACCAGATATGATGATTCCTTACTAGGGGATGACTGTGTCCTAGCGATTTTCCTTTTCTGTGGTACCTATTCCCTACCAAGACAGAGGACTGGAGTTTCAGTTCCTCTATTGTTACTCCGTGAGAAGGTTCCCCGACTTTCTCGTTACCTACCTCAAGGAAGGATGGTCATGACCTTGAACCAGCCTCTCGCCATCTAGTTTAGATGGCAGCCTGACAATTCTGACACTTTGTGATTCCCTGCTCGTTTTTTGAGCCGCAATAGGGGCAGATTACAAGCACAACCTTTTCGACTGTACGCTGTTCTGTCACAATCTTTGGCTTTATCACAGAGTCTTGACTCCGTCTACGGCGGAGATAGAGCATTACAATGATTACTAAAACCAACCCAAAAATGAGTGGCAACATCCAATTCGGTATCGCAGCTGTTTGCATCGTTTGTCGTCCTCTATTTGTGTAGTAGTATCAGTACATGTTGATTTGGAATTCACCAATCAGAGTAAATGATTCACTTCATTATGAAACCAGTAGATAGCCAATAATCAATCTATTGAAACCATGGGAATCAAGATTGACAAGTGGACTCCTGAACAGGAAGCATACGCTAGAGCATATGCAGAAGGTACATAGTCTTCACAGACATATGCACATCCACCTATATCCAAAGTGGTTCATCACGAAGTCACACGCTCTGATACATCGACTCCATCATGTTCAATCATTTGGAGAAGAAGTGGAATCAATGACTCATCTATAGCAATTAGATATGCCAGTTTCTTTTTAGTATAAGTTCTAGCGCCACTATTTAGTAGTTCCCAGAGCCGGCGATAGGAATACATAAGCTTACTATATTCATTCTGAAGTATGCTGAATCCATTCTTTTCTTTGAGTGAATCCGAAATAAATTGATCTAGGTAAGGTGTATCAACAGCCAGCCCTTTTGAGATAAACGTACCCATCTGAAGATCAAAAATGGTGGGTCTCATTCCACTAACATTATCAATCTCATCATAACTGATTACAAAGAGGGAGGTTCTCTGTTTCGTGAAGAGCGCGTCAAGTTGGTTTTTTACAACGTTCGCAATTCGTGTGTTGTTATGAACCAGGTACAAGAAATTGCCCATGATAAGTTGAGCGATAATCTGAGCAAAGGAACTGATTGCAGCTGTTTGTTTCTCACCAAAAGCACTTATGATTTCACTGAGATTTGGAAGTTCCTCGTCCTCATCTTGAGTAATATGTTCGATGTTGATAGATGCACTTTCGGCAATTTGTAAATAAGTAGGATACTCTGTACCACGAATCTTATGTTTCACATCCAGATAGACGAGAATTGCATGAAACGGTTCGCCATGAACAGAGAGAACTGTGGCAATCCCTCCTTTCGTCTTGCCTACATCTATATCAGTAGCATCTAGTGCGATGTTCTCCTGACAAATGTTGCAGAAAACATACACTTGCTTAGCTACATTTTCGGACATTACAGTCACTAGAGTTATTTTCAGATATTAAACAATGTTCATATATAGTCTGGTTAGATTTTGGGTCCTATTATCTCGATTAGAAACAAATGGATTAGCTCAATTTCAATTTGAACGTCTTCTCAAACTTCTCGAGTTTTGGAGCAATCACATAACGACAGTAACCTTGATTGGGATTCCGTTTGAAGTAATCCTGGTGGTATTCTTCAGCTTCATAGAATTCAGAGAAAGGTTCTATCTTAGTCACGATGGGATCCTTCCAATTCTTACTCTTATCATATTCGCCCTTAATTCTCTCAGCCACCTCTTTCTGTTGTTCGGAATGATAGAAAATAATCGAACGATATTGAGTTCCAACATCATTGCCTTGACGATTCAGAGTAGTAGGATCATGAATTTCGAAGAATACTTCAAGTATCTCTTCATAAGAAATTATTGAAGGATTAAACTCTAACTGAATAACTTCTGCATGACCAGTTTTACCGGTTAGGACTTGTTCATATGTAGGATTCTCTAAGTTTCCTCCAGAATAGCCCGATTTGACGGAGATTACACCTTTCAATTGTTGATACACAGCTTCTGTACACCAGAAGCATCCTGATCCGAGAGTTGCTAATTCCATGTTTTACACTCTATTCTAACATTAATCAACTATTAGAAAGCGGAATATATGAGAGAAAATCCACCTACCTCAAATGGAGCAGTACAAGAGCGGAATCAGCAAAATTATGGTGATTGCAAGATTTTATAACGAAATTATCCTGAATTTATAATAACTATAGTTAATTTTGACATTGGTATGTCGAATATAGAATCAAAGGTATGTATTATGAGAGACTACAAGATATTTCCAAAAGTTACAGGTAGCAATCTGAATAAGACGACAATGAATATTCCCGAAGATCTTGGTGGAGAATATAACTTAGTTATTGTGGCTTTTCAGCAACGACAACAATATGACGTCAACACGTGGATTTCATTTCTTGACGCTTTGAGTAGCAATAACTCTGATTTTGAGTATTATGAACTTCCAACCATTCGAAGTATGAATAGGTTCTATCAGAGGATTATTGATGGCGGAATGCGAGCTGGAATTCCATCAATTGATACCAGAGAACATACTATCACTCTATATATTGATAAAAAACGGTTTCAGACAGCATTAGAAATCGAAAACGAAGATGACATTCATCTGTATCTAGTAGACCGAATTGGAAAGGTGTATGGAGAGTGGGTAGGTCCATACAATGAACAAGCCGCAACTGAGCTTGCAGAAATACTTACCGAGGTTAGAATTTCTTCCAAGGATTTGTGAGTGCTGCTGTTATTATTACCATTCCTAATGCAAGCACAAGGTCAACAACAAGACTCAGTCCAATTGCATCAAATGGCACTCGCATTACCTGTGAAGCTAAGGTGATTCCTAAACCGATAACCAATATACCACTTCTTACTTCTTGAAGTCTTCCTGTTTTCCAAGTAATTACAAAGGTTGCCATTAATACTACACCCATAATTAGCATCACAGGCATAACAGCAGTGATTATCATTCCTGAGCTAGTACCTAAAAGAGTCATGGCAATCCAGTAGACAAATACTACAGTAATTATTCGTGGATGCTGCTTCTGATATTTTTGCAACCAGATATCTAGAATTGCTACAAACATCGGGAGTGTTATGACTCCAACCATTAGAGCCCGTAGACGAAATAAATCAAGTGATTCAACCAAGATTTCAGTTCGATACAAAAATTGTAGTGCCATGACGGCTATAAGACCAGAGAAGGAAATTCCAAAGATAAGTGGAAGATCTGTATAAAGACGGTTTTCTTGACTATACCATTCCTTTAGAAGATAGGTAGAAAGTACACTTGTGAATAAGATAATGAGAACAGTGGGAATAGCTGTTACTAACATATACTGCATTGTTTACACCAGGTGTTATTCTCAGACAATTATGACGAATTGAAACATAAAAGCACCAATATAATCTGAAATAGTAAATTTCACTCAGATAGAATTTCTTCATCTGGTTCTATACAATCATCATCCGGGGATAATAATAGAATTTCTTCAGTATCTAATTCACTGTGGACTAGAACCATTGATATCCAACCCATAGGAATTATACTTGAATGAACCGGTCTCCGTGGGCCAACTATGAAATAATCATCACCAACGTAGATGATTCGTACTCCATGTGTTTCAGAAACCATTTTTTCTCTATCTTCAGAATGACCATAAGCTCCTGTGCATAGATATACATCCACAAGAGATTCTGCGTCAGCTAACTTTTGAAGCATACTCTTCCAGTTCTGCCCATATTCAAGTGCGCTTGCAACTCTTTCCATGTGGTAACCTCCGGGGTTTCCTCGTGATTAACTCCGATGGATGGATTTAAGGTGCATTCGATTGCGGGAAGCCTTTCACACCCTTCCTGTATTATGGCAAACTTTGCCTGATGGTTGCTGTAGACATAGACCTTTTCTTCTTTCAAGCACTATGTAGTTTATGTCGCGAGTTGGAGATGTAGTTCTTAGTGTTGATGGGCTCCGTGCATACCATTCCTCTAAGGATGGAATTGTAAAGGCGGTTGATGATATTTCGTTCTCAATACGAAAAGGTGAAGCAGTGGGTCTCCTAGGTGAATCAGGTGCAGGAAAAACATCTGTCGCTATGGCAATAATGGGTATTTTCGAGAGATTATCAAGATACTATGCTTCATCAGCAGCCAATGAGGGAAACAAGAAATTATGGAGTCTGAGAGATAATGCAAGAAAGAATGGTAAGACTTCCGAGGATTTAGGAGTAACACTACCCGGTGTTGAGGGGCATATCTGGTATGGAACTATTGATCTTCTGAGCCTTTCAGAAAAGGAGCATCGCATTTTTTGCGGTAATAGGATAACGTATGTTCCCCAAGGAACTACTCGTTCATTGAATCCGAGGTTATCAATTGAAAACCAGACACTTGAAGTTTTATGGAATCATTTCAGGGACACAGTATCTGAGAACGAAGATTTAGCTAAAAGGGTTCTAGACATGCTAGGCATCGTTGAACTAGGAGATATGGCAATCAGGAGGGATATGTTTCCATCCGACTTTAGTTCAGGAGAAGACCAGCGAGTTTTGTTGGCAATGGCACTCATATCCAGACCAGATTTGGTAATAGCCGATGAACCAACAACAGCATTAGATTTAGGGGTTCGTCACAAGATTCTCACTGCAATAAACACTGCAAGAGAAGAGCTCGGACTATCAGTCTTAGTGATATCTAACGATGTTGGCACAATATCTGAAACATCTGATAAGATTGGAGTAATGTCCTCTGGACGGATAATGGAGTTTGGAAAATCTTCGCGGATTCTTACAGATCCAATTCATCCATTCACACAAGCTTTCATGATGGCCAATCCTAGCATGGAGATGCTACGAAAGATGAAAGAACGAGGTGAATTATTGAAACGTATTCCCGGGCGTCCACCAAGTCTGGTTAGTCTGCCAAAGGGATGTCCATTTAATTCCCGGTGTACAAGGGCAGAAGCTGTATGTTTTGAAACCAATCCCGAATGGCGAGAGATTGAAACAGGGCATTGGATATTTTGTCACTTAGCGTAAGAGAATCGTAGACCTATACGTTTTATTCTGTAACATTGTTAAACAGTGTAATGAGAGAAAATGTTCCATCTCGGAACTAAAAATCAATGCATGTTTTCATTTTTCTACTTTAATCATGCATTGGTTGCATATATTCGACCCTGAATCTTTTTCATCGATATTCATTTTGATGAACAAGTTGTTATACTACTATTTGTACGACAGATTGTCGTGCTATTATCAGTAGAGCATGCAGGAGGAAGAATATATCCTCCAGCAATAAAGGTGGAAAGTGAAACATGCGAATATTGAAGATGCAATCCAAATTTCTGGATGTATTCCTTGAGAGCCTCGAGAAATTTGGGGTTCTTTATGGACCCATCAAGAAAAATAGTGTTCTAACTTATGAAAAAGTAGACCATATTAAAGACCTTGAACTCTGGGGAGAACATCCTATGATTCCACTGAAGAAGATGTTCCATCCGAAGCAGTTCGATATGTTCAGGTTCGATAAGGACGGAATAACCCCTGACTATTCTACTATTGAAAAAAGAGTTGTCTTAGGTGTGCATCCATGTGATATTCATGGAATTCTCAGACTTGATGACTTATTTCTGGAAGAACCACAAGATCCGTACTATGCACAAGCGAGGAAAAATACTGCAATCATTGGTTTTTCATGTCTACCTACAGAGAATTCGTTTTGCAAATCCACAGATACCGATATTGTAGAAGAGGGGTTTGATCTCTTTTTTGTTAAACTCAAGGATATCTTCCTTGTTTGGGTCGGTTCGAGCATGGGATACGATATGATCTATGAGAGAGAGGAATACTTTGATGATGATGTTTCACATGAAGACATTATGGAGTATATAGAATGGAGAAACAAACGGGATGAAATGTTCAGAACAGACTTCCCATTCCGAAACATGCCAGATATCATGGAATTGAGCCATGAGAGCGAGGTCTGGAGATACTTCGCGGATAAATGCCTATCATGCGGTCAATGCACTATGGTATGTCCAACCTGCAACTGCTTCAATGTAGTAGATGTCTTCGATGTGACCAACGAAGCAGCAGGTAGGAGAACCAGAACATGGGATAGTTGCATGTTTGTTGACTATAGTCTTGTTGCTGGAGGTCATAATTTTAGAGGCGACCGCGAAGACCGTTTGAAATTGTGGTACACACACAAACTGAAGAGCTACGGAGATGAATATGGGAAACCAGGATGTATAGGATGTGGAAGATGTGTGGATACTTGTCCTGTGGACATCAATGTACTCACGGTGTCTAAGGCTCTAATTGCGGGGGAGGTGCCAAAAGAATGACAGTAACAGAACAGATTGACAATCCATATCTTCCTGAACCAGCTAGAATTGTACGGCACTTTGACATGATTGACGACCATCGATTCTTCTGGATTCGTCATCGGGATGAAGAACGAGCGATGTCTTTCAAGTATAAACCAGGACAGTTCATCATGCTTTCACTACCAGGAGTGGGAGAATCCCCATTCTCAATCTCATCAACCCCTAGCAGACCTGGAATTCTGGAACTTGGAATAAGAAAGACCGGAAAGCTCACTGATGTCCTTTTCCAGAAGAAAGACAATGATCTCATTTACATTCGAGGCCCATATGGAAATGGATTCCAAATTAACCAGATGAAAGGGAAGGATATATTGATTGTAGCAGGAGGGCTCGGTGTAATTCCATTACGTTCCATCCTTTACTATGTCTTGGACAACCGAGATCAATTCGGTCGATTATACTTCATGTACGGTGCACGTAGCCCTAGTGAATTCTTGTTTGCAAATGAGTTTTTCCAGCTAAAGGACCGAGAAGACATTGAGTGCTTCTATACTGTTGATCAAGACAGTACAGGCGATTGGACAGAGTATGTCGGAGTTGTCACAAGACTCTTCGAAAACCTACCGAAACTTGAGGCGAAAAATGTCAATGCAGTGGTGTGTGGTCCTCCAATTATGTACAAGTTTGTCATCAATGAACTACTTGAATTAAAGATACCAAAGAATCAGATTCAGATGACATTGGAGCGAAGGATGAAGTGTGGAATTGGTAAATGTGGACATTGTGTGCATGATCATATCTATACATGTATCGACGGCCCTGTGTTCAACTATTTCCAAGTCACACAGTTCAAGGAGTTGATATAAAATGCCACAAAAGACAGAAATCAAAAAACCACGGATAGGTGTGTATGGATTCACTGGATGTGCTGGCGATCAGCTCCTCATTATTCACACTGAAGATGAGATAGTAAATCTGTTCAACGCAGCAGATATCAAGTCCTTTGTGATGGCATCTAGCAACCCTGAAGAAGGGCCACTCGATGTGGCATTTATAGAAGGAAGTGTGAGCACAGAAGAAAATCTCCATCACCTCAAAGAGATTAGGCAACGTGCAAAGATTCTGGTAGCCATCGGAAATTGTGCAGTAAGCGGCGGACCACAAGCAATGTACACAGAAGATGGAAAATACCAAGAGAGATTGAAGACAGTATATGGGGATATCAAGTTTGATGTTGAACCGCTTGAGGCAACACCTATTGACAAACACGTAACTGTGGATTATTATATACCCGGTTGTTCAATTAGTCAGAAGCAGACTTTTGCCACCATCACACGTCTTCTACACGGTGCGGAACCAGAACCATATCCACATCCTGTATGTCATGAGTGTAAGTTGAACGAAAATCATTGCATATTACTGGATAAGAAATTTTGTTTGGGACCTCTGACCATGGGAGGATGCGATTCAGCATGTATCAATCATAACCGACCCTGTGTAGGATGTTGGGGGCCAAATTATGATGCTAACTTCAAGGAGCACTTCAAGCTGTTACAGAGCTTCGGAATATCAAAAGAGGAAATAGTGCAACGCATCCGAAACTACGGAGGACAAAAGATTCTCGAATATCTAAAGGAGATGTAAAGAAGAGGCGATAATGATGACTAAGAAAGAAACCATTCGAATTGAACCATTAGCAAGAGTTGAGGGACACGGTGGAATAAAGGTCGAGATTGAGGATAACAAAGTGAGTAATGTTGAGATGCGGATTCTTGAAGGCCCACGTCTTTTTGAAACACTTGTCATTGGTAAGACACCCGAGGAGGACTTGAGTATTGTACCAAGAATATGTGCAATTTGCAACCTATCTCACAAATTCGCTAGTCTACGAGCGCTGGAAAAAGCTTTGGACGTTAAAATCCCAGAGGTTACCTCCCACTATCGTCATCTCATGCATCATGGAGAGATTATCGAAAGTCATAGCCTACACCTCTACTTCCTTGCCTTACCAGATTTCTTTGGGTATGATAATGCAGTGCAAATGGCGGATAAATTTGGAGAGGTAGTAACAAAGGCACTACAGCTCAAGCAATTTGGTAACAAGATTATGCGCCTTATGGGAGGCCGGATGATTCATGGAGAGAATCCTATACTCGGTGGATTTGGTAAACTGCCAGAGCGAAAGATACTCATGGAAGTGAAAAAGGAAGCCCAAGAATTATTACCATTTGCAATTGAAACGATAGATATCATGGCAGGATTAAACGTTCCTGATCATATGGAACGTGAAACGCAGTTTCTATGCTGTAAGCCTTCACATGATGACTACGACTATTATGGAAACGAATTTATCACATCAGATGGAAAAGTACATCCTGTTGAGAACTACAAGGATATAATTAAAGAGCGGGTTGTAAGTCATAGCTTTGCAAAAAGAAGCTTGTACAATGGCAAACCCTTCTCAGTGGGTGCTCTTGCACGAGTTCTTCTCTTAGGAAATCGTCTTAAAGGCGAAGCTAAGAAAGCCTATGACAAACTCTACAACGAGAGATGGCACAAGAACCCCGTATACAACAATCATGCACAGGCAATTGAACAGGTATATTCTCTTGAGCACTTGATTGAAACCATTGATTATCTTCTTGCTATGAAACCTCCCGAAGTCGCAAAACGAAATCGTAACTCGGGCACTGGGACAGGAGCTGTGGAAGCCCCCAGAGGAACCCTCATCCATCATTATGAGATAGAAGACGGACGAACCATGGTCGCAGACTACATCACACCTACAGCAATGTTTCTGGATGATATTGAAGCTTTCATTCGTAAAAGCGCTGATGAATTACTATCCTCGAATAAGAAGGAAGGTATTGAGCTACAGTTTGAGATCATTGCACGAGCTTACGATCCCTGTATCAGCTGCAGTGCCCATCTTGTTGAAGTTGAGTTCAAGTAGGGCGGTTCGCCCTACATCCTTTCTCTGCAATAGGAAATTTAATTTATCACATAGCACATTGTTATACTGAAAATGTCAATAGCGTGGCTCAATCTCATCTCACTTCATATCAGTGGATTTCTTTTCGCATTTCTCGCAATTCTGAGTACGGTGCCAGTTACACTCTCAGAAAGAAGGGGTGAACGAGCATGGAAAGAGTGTAAATGGATAAGATTTGCTTCCTTCGCGTTCGCAATGATTATGGTCTTGAACACTTTTCTCTGGGGGATCTTCCCAGTACCCGAACTGATATGGACAACTGGATTAGAGTTCGCATCAAGACTGTTCATTGTAATAATTTTGAGCATTCCAAGTTTGTTGATTTGTGGAAAAGCTATGAATGATGCAGGGCAGGAAATGAATTATCCTTTGAAGGAAACTAAGCTTCATGGGGGAATCTATAATTATGTTAGACATCCGGGTATATGGGGTGAGATGCCTCTCTATGTTTGGGTGGCGTTCTTAGTTGACTCCCTGTTTCTGGTTATATGGATGACCATCTACATTATCGCATTCTCTGCGGTCAACATCTACTACGAGGAGATGGACCTCGTAAAACGATTTGGCAGTGAGTATGAGGAATATCAAAAAAGAACTGGGATGTTAATTCCTAGAAGAGGTTGAGAATGATATCGGAATATCTTTACGCCTTCTTTCCAATCACAAGTCCAGACCTTGCCCATTCAGGTTTAAGATAATGGTATTCAAGACCTGCATCAGTGATTGATTCTTTAAACATCTCCTTCGAAAAGAGGAACATCCGATTTGAGTCATGGAAATATTTTATGCCATCAGGAGTGCCAATTGTGAAATGAAAATCAAGAACTAAATACATACCTTTTTTTGATGCCTTAGCGATGCGAGATATCTTCAATTCAGGTTCATCCACTGTATCCATCGAAACGTGATTGGGAATTACATCCTCCCAGAACAGGAATGGTTCAATTACCATAACTCCACCAGAACTTAGAGTTCTTGCAAAAGAATTCATTGTGGATGAGAGTGCACTCTGATCAGCTAGATAGCTTATAGAACCGAATAGACATGTCATAACATCAAATTTCGGATCAAAATCCAGAGTAGTCATATCAGCTTGAATGAATGGAATTTCAGGATGTTTTTTCTGGGCAACTTCGAGCATCTCTTGATTGAGATCACATCCAACCACATCATAATATTTCTTGAAATATGAGATATGTCCGCCAGTTCCACATGCAACATCAAGTAGTCTATTGCCTTCCGATTGTTTAAACCTCGAGATTATATCGTATAGTTTATCCACTTCGTCGGAGTAGTTTTTTTGTGAGTACACTTTATCATAGTATTTGGCTAATGTCTTGTATAAATTAATCACACTCCTTAGTGGATAATAATCTACAAATGATGGGGTATGAGGAATCACATAGTTCTTTCGACAAAGCGTGGATCTTTCAGAGCTGCTTGAATCGCTGCATTAGCGGCAGTCTCTTTACTCTTAATTTCGAACATCACATCGAAATCGAGGTCTTGAGTCATTTCAAGAAAGCGCTTGAAATGTGCAATATCGATATGTTCTGCATGTTTTCCAGGTCGAGAATAAGGTTCTTGAGAACTGTAATGTACCAGTGGAATCCCATCTTTTGAATCCCAGCAAGGACTTATGGATTGTATTGCGGATTGTAATGACTCTCCATTATTATTTACAGTGTGATGCAATGTATCAAAGACTATTGGAATTTCTATCGCTTCATGAATTCTAAGACAATCCTTCAACGTGTAGCTCTTCTCATCATTCTCGATAATAAGACGCCTAGTAATTGATTCATCTAGCTGCTGATAATTTGTAATGAATCGCTGTAGAGAGCCAATTTTATCTCCATAAACACCACCAACATGAATCTGAATTTTTGCAGAGGGGTCTAGTTCGAAAAGATCTAGAACATCAACATGATACTTGAGTTCACTTATGCTGTTCTGAACGATTCGTTTGGTCTTTGAATTAAGCACTGTGTACTGACCGGGATGCATTGTTAGTCGCATTCCATTAGATTTCGCAAACCTACCTAACTTTCGGAATTGCTTCTTGAAGTGATCTTGCCAATCGAATGTGCAAATAGGGTGAGATGCAAAAGGAATCAAATCAGATGTTACTCTAAATAATAAGATATTGTGTTGAAGATTG
>Ga0315553_10000102_pt1 | contig 70567 bp, 71 predicted proteins | sample SalMarSW160140MG_FD_203099 | JGI IMG/M metagenome (GOLD analysis project Ga0315553, IMG submission 203099) | Salt marsh sediment microbial communities from the Plum Island Ecosystem LTER, Massachusetts, United States - Salt Marsh Sediment SW1601-40 ... | reverse complement strand
CTATAGCTAACTACTATAGAACAAGACGTTTCAAACTAGACATCCTCAAGTATCTATCGCGGAGTGTGAGTTAGCGAATTAATGTTATTAAGTCTAATATCAAGCTTAGTATTCTTTCTATACTGGACGTATTTTGAATCAACAACAGGCCAATCACTTGGAAAAAAGGTAATGAATCTAAAGACAACTAATCTAGATGGAAAAGTTGCAGAAGGGAAAAAGGTGGCCCTAGCAGCTTTTGGAAAGGCTTTCCTCCTTCCTTTTGATGTGATTCTGGGGTGGATATTTACAAATGAAAGACGGCAGAGAATATTCAATAGAGTTAGTAATACTTTAGTGATCAAAATAAAAAAAGAATCTGGGTCACCGGATAGGAATATTAGGTATGTCAAAGACTGATACAGTGATCATAATTACTTGTTTTTATCCAATATAGCAAAAGTCAAATCTCGTTGTTTACAACACAGAAATCAATACAACACAAAAATCAATGCGAGCTGCTATAATCCCATGTTGAGTAAAATTTCGGACTAATTTCTAAAACAACTGTGTATGACAGACAAGTCTTCATAACTTCTTTCTCATTCATTCACTAAGGTAATCACAATTATCCGTTATATATATGAACATCTAACAGATAAGGATCGTAATAAATCTTCGAATGTTTGGGAAATCAGAAATATGCAGCGAAATTTGATGGTGTTGCTGTTATGGCAATTTGATGGTGAGGAATTCTTATGAAATAGAGACTGATCTAGATATGTATCTTCTATACAATTATGATAGATTCCTGATCGGTAAATCAAATATTGATGGTTGACCGGTATGATTTGTCGAAAAGTAAGATTGCCGTCCTCGTCTTTCAAATGGATATTGGTCTTCTTTCTCGTGTTACTAGGATATTTTGTCACTGTGTCTGGCTTCGATGCACAAGGATCTACAGAATGCAGTCGCCAAACATTCTCACCAGTGGATTGTCCTCCTTCATCGTCAGGACAAGAAGAATCAAATAATAACAAAGAGGATGACGATGGAAACATTGAAGAACAAATTCCCTCAGTAATACCATTCCCATAATTCAGAATCTATCAGAGTAACACACAAATTCACCTTACTGTAAAGTGGTCAACAAAATTTTAGCGCGCGAATATCTAAAATCTCGAAATATCAAGAAATTAATCTATTACAATCAATGAGATTTGACTAACAATTCATCCATCCTATTATATGTCATTAATGCCTGCATTCCTTTTGGAGTGGTTTTGAATGCCCTTTCCCCCTCAATATATTCAATCAGGTCACATTGAAGTAGATGGACCAAATATTCCTTTAGAATGTTGTATGATAAATATGTCTTGAATTGAATTTCCGTAATCCGTATCGTGCTGCCATTAGTTACCTCAAGAATAGACGATATTATTTCTGATCTTGATCTATGTCTGAGTTGCCGAGGCATCTGTTATTCTGTCTTATTAGGGAAGATATCTATACTTATTTATGACTAATATAACTACTAGAAGAATCTTGTAGAAATAATATCAGACTGTAAAGGTTTGAATTAGATCGTCACCACTAAATTAGGATCATTAACGATATCCTTTGCCTCTTGAGTCAAGTCCTTGACGAAAGGCGCGCCTACATCTATCACCCTCTCAAATCCATTAATCACTCCCACTGAGAATGTTTCCCAACCTATGCCGATGACCGCAAGAACCATCACCACTAACAATAGAAAAGTAAATAGTCCCACAGATTCTTATTCATGAAACACCTCTTAAAGTTTTAGGATTCTTAACCTGTGAAGTTCCTCGAGGAAAAACAATTCCAATGAAAAGTACGGTTTGAGATTAGGAATCCGTAGCCGTGGATAGTAAATATCTTTAGATTTAGTGACTAGAGTAAGCCAACTAACTTTGAATGATACCATGTTATAGACATGTTATAGATATGGTATTTTTATGATGTGAAGTCTCATACAAATACATACATTCAGTTACACTATCTTGTCACTGTATTGTTACTCTTATAAAATTCAGTAAAAGTCAGTGGTAGAAGTTCAATATTATGTGAATTATACGCTTACTCTTATAAAATTCAGTAAAAGTCAGTGGTAGAAGTTCAATATTATGTGAATTATACGCATTACAATGAAGAACATGTGATGAGGCTGACGATAAAGATTCGGCAAACGTGTATTTTACTTGTCATCATCTGTGCTAAGGCCGTGCCTTAGCCACTGGTATCTGTATACACAGTCCTTATCGTAGTACTCCACTGGTCTACTCCTCGAGTGTGACCTCGTGGTTTGTTACTGTGACCGAGTCGTTAGATATGAGAACAGTAACCCCTGGCGGTGGTATGTCGTTCATGTTAGTGTCAATTGCCCCCTCCATATTCATAGTGACAGTACCGTTATTGGGTAGTGCTTCCAGTGGGTTGATATCGATACTTTCTTCTGGTGCTACTCCTGCCGTGGCGTTGCCGGTTGCTTCGTCTATATCACGTTCCAGAATTTCTCCGTATGTCGCTTTCGCCGTTGATGCTACAACGATCACAGTGGCTAAAGTCACGATTACTAATGCTGACTTATTCATTACGATAGAAAGAGTGTCGATCTATATACTTCTTTTTATGGACAGAGTTCAAGTAATAAGTGAAATCAATAATCTTTGCTAGAAAGGCAATTCGTATTCGCTGCAATACCTCTGATAGATACCTTGAGAATGTGAGGGTCGGGTCATTTAGATTTTAGCGGGAATAATTTACTTTTAATGTCGATTACGGTATAATTATTTAATACTCTACTGTAATCTGCTGAAACTTTCATGCAAGGAATGCGAATTATAACCAATGTTTCAATATACCTTATGCACTTAGCAGACTATTTGAAGCAAAAGAAATCTAAGAAGCAGAAAGACAACAAGTAGTGAGGTAGAACGTCTAAGAGTTCTGGGAGCACTTTGTAGGGATGACGAGGAAACAAGATCTGCCGCCGCTCTTGTCGAGAAAGGCTCATGGCCTACGACGAGAACTTTAGATTCGTACTAGAATTTTGAGAGGTTCTTATAGACAAGGGCTAGGTCATTCCAAACTTTAACACTTTTTAATCTCTACTTATTTTTAGGTTTCCCATCTGCACTACGTTTATTGGCAGAGAACACTATCAATTATTTCGGCACTATAGCGAGCGAAAATTTGATGTTCATATGTCGGATTAGATTGTAATTGCATTATCTTTGGAATGAATGAGAAAAAAGCCATGGAAGAGACCACCTAATACATTTATGCACATCATGCCGTAAATGCCCCAGAAATGACTTCAGAGATGAAATGGAAGATAAGAGAGAACATACACCTGTATAGCGATTCGGTGAGCGCACATATACTTCACTAAATCTCTGATATTTCTGAAATTTGTATGAATCTGATTTGATACGTACTTAGATGCCATTCCTAGCGTCGGTGCGCCATCTCGGAATGGGGATGATTGTTCGGTTTTTCGATTACATTGTCTGGCTGGCACGACAGCAAGCAGCTGTAGCGAGCTTCCGTAGTGGAAAATGACTTTATAGTACACAATTTCATTATTATTGAACAGAATGAATCATGTGGTATTTGATCCGGCTTTAATTAAAGTGAAGAAACAGACGCACTGTCTCCGGTACTTTTTTCTTGCGACGAGTATGTGGCTTTTTTTGACCATCTTCTGGGGGAACCAACCAATCACAGAGGCAAGCTCAGAGAATCAAACCATTCAGTCAAATAACCAAACAACAGCACCAGCAGTAGAGGCACCAAACGAGAATGTGATGGTCGGTTCATTTGGCGAAGATCGAATCTCCGGCACAGACTTGAATGATATCATAATCGGGCTATTGGGTTCAGATACCATAAATGGTGGTGGAGGAAATGACAAGATCCAAGGAAATGAGGATTCAGACAAGATGTACGGCGATTTAGGTAATGACATAATTCAAGGGGGAACGGGTAGTGATCAAATTTTCGGTAATGCTGGTAACGATATCTTGGTTGGAGGTATTGATGACGACTATCTTGTTGGCAATGATGGAAACGATAAGCTTTACGGAAGTGAAGGAGACGATATTCTAGTAGGTGGCGCTGGAGCAGATTACTTTGATTGTGGTGAAGGAACAGATGTGGTGATTGATTTTAATCTGTCTGAGAATGATGATAATGTAGGTGATTGTGAAGAAATTATCGGTACTGAAGCTATGACAATCAGCTAGCTAACGGATTAATTAAATCGACAAATTTACTATTGGCATTGAACGAGGAGTCGCTAGAATGATCTCCATTCTCAATACACTCTAAGGCAGGTATTGTTTATCTTTCTCCCGATAATATCCTAACTAACGACACAAGCTCAGACGGTCGAGACAAACCAACTCCTTATTTCGAGTGATAAGGAATGCGACTATACAAGAAGAAGAAGATAACCAGCTGCCTACCGCCAAATTTGATGTCATATTTGACATGGTCATGGCTCTTCAATGCATCAACACTAAATTTATGACTTTCATCTTACTAATACCTCAGTGCCAAATGATCATACGATGATATGTCCATTCAAGCTACATAGGCATCTACAAAAAGAAACAATCCTGTAAGCGTAATGAGCGTGTAACGCCTGTAATCTCTTCACCTGCAGCTTTCATTCCGAAGATCAATCAAGGCTGCGACTCCAAACACGACCGGCATCCACCTAAGCAACAAATAGCTTTGTGTGATAAACTCAAAATGCTTCCTTTGATAGCCCAACTATCTTTCGTACGGTTTCAAAAGCATGTTGATGTCGTATTTGGCTGGATGTTCAAATCTTTTCTTGGCAACTGAACTGGGTCAAATAGTGCAACTAACTGTTCGTCCCAAACTGCATATGAGAAATCTAATAGACCGAAAGAGCAGCGTACCAATTCTTATAACCTTATTCGATGAGTAGTGACTAGGTTACTAGAATTGTCGTTTCTAGCGATTAGAACATAGAGTTTACAATTTACAAGATCCAGAAGACTTGATTTATATTAACCGCCGATTTCTAGCAGAGGCCCCAATTCTTCAGTGTGTCTTGCGCTATGGATATTCAGTTTTTTGTCTATCTCCCTCAGCACCCATTCATCATAAGAGGTTGTATCTGTAAGTACAAACAATTCAACCGTCTTCACACCATCAAATGATTCTACTTTCTTCAGAATGTCATCTGCAACGAAAATATCTTGGCTAAATAAAAGAAAGGTTAATACATTATCTGGATCAGTTACAGGTAACTGAAAAAGAATATTCTCTCCCAATTGTTCGTAAATGCGACTAACTACCTGATGGCAAGTTGACCTGTCATGCGTATTTACTACCAGTGCAAATTGAATATACCCTACGGTATGAACAGGATTACACAAGATAAAGAATTTTAGCACGTTATCATCCTTCAACTTTGTCAGTCTTCGGTTAACTGTTCTGGCTGATATAGAAGTCTCTCTAGCTATATCATTCATTTCCATCCTAGGGTTGGATATGAGACATTTAATTATTCTTAGATCTGTCTCCGTGAGTTTGTGGCCTTTATTCATATTTGATGAAGCTAGTGTTGAAGTTGAAGTTGATGACGAAATTGATAATTTGCTTGTAAACATGATGCGGACGCTGGCGGGCCTAAGTGAATCACGCAAAAGTCTGAGCTTATCCTCATGCCCTTCCTTTATAGCTAGACAAAACGTAGAAATGCCTCCCATACATTTGGAGTGAATTGATACATCTCCAACTAGATTCAATCGATTGATAATATCATTCATGTCTGCGGTGTGTTCACGTACAATGAGCATACAACCAATCCCGTATCCAAGCGCAACAGGATTTACTTTAAGCACGAATTTTTCGATTACTCCGGTGGAGATCATCCTATCCACTCTGGCTTTCACACTCTTGGATGTCATACCAATGGCAGATCCTATACTCATGAATGATTCTCTACAATCCTTTGACAGAATTCTAATAATCTTGAGATCTTTTTCATCCAAAAAAAGCCGCTGAATTTGCATAATTCCCCTTTACTAAACCCAGTCAAACTTTTAAAGTTATTGTTCGTTGTTGGGAGTATTGCTTGCCCCAACGATAAATAATGTAGAGTCTACATAATTGCATGCCTAGAGGTGAGTCTTTTTGCAAATCTGACGTGTCCTGATATTGTCAGATAGGATAATTGATAATAATCGGGACGGTCATTTTCTCGAGAATATAGTGTGGCGTTCAGGATTGGTTTGCAGGTAATGACTAATATTGATTTTAAGAACTGGCGGACGAAGGATTCATAGAGTGTATTGGAAGAAAGAGGCATCCGTTTATGGTGGTGTGGGGGCTTACCGAAAAAGGTGGAGATACAATGCCTATCCTGATCCAGTTAACGGCCTTTGGTTCCAAGTGGCATTCGGATGTCGTCTTCGAAGACAGGAGATCTAGAACGTTAAACGAGATCTTTCCTCAACCAGAAGCAAAAAGAATAATGATGGGCATCAGGTGGGAAATCCCGTAGTTTGTTTTAACTGTGCATATGCGAGCTACTATCCTTTTTGCTGCCATAATCAACATTATCTATTCTTTTCTTTGTGTTTTTTGTTTGCAGCATAGTTGTTTAATTCCCCCCCAGATGGTTCAGTGGTATAAGACAGTCTTTCTAGATATCAGGCTATCCTGCAAAAAGCTCGGGATTTAAGTATCGCCAGTCGGGATTCTCCGGCTGATGGAAAACCGTTGACAGAGATAATCATGGAGGGGAAGTACCGACTCTGACCCTTGACCCGCCACTCCTTATCCTTTGACTTGTTTTATCGGTGGATTAGGCCGAATAATCCAATCGTGATTGTGATCTCGCATCTCTTAAGCCTCCTTTTTCTGAACATCTAAATAATACCAATAAGAATGAATAAGGCTAAACTGAACCGCATACACGTCATCATGGATCTTCAATAACTCTGAAAGTACAGGTTTAAGTCAACCATAAATTTCTACTGTCTGCTATTTGGAGCATTACTACCATCAACGTTAAATGACTCAAGGACTAATAAAATAGCATTGGATATTAACACGGATTCCGACTCCGATTCTCGTCAACATATGGACCATATTTGCAAACCAACATTGAGGGATGAATCAGCTAAAAATCTAGCCGAACCAGTGAAGCTTGACAATCAGATCAATATCCATGAGGAACCTTGCATCTTCGAAAAAGTTCTAGTCGTTGGCTTAGGTCAGCTTGGCCTGCCTGTAGCAAAGTATCTTACCGAGAGAGGTTTTGATACCTATGGATATGATATCAACAACATGGCTATGAGGCAGGCTGAGAGAATAGCTTCTGTAAGGAAAGCCACCAATCTAAATGAGATTGATGTATTCATTATTTGCGTTTCGACCCACAAGCCTGAGGATATGTTTTCCCCTCAAGTAGATGGATTATTATCGATAGTTAAGGAAATTTCAAGGGAAGCCAAAAATGGTGCACTTGTTTCAATAGAGAGTACTATTCCAAGAGGAACTTCTAAAAAGATATTTGAGATGCTCAACCATAGATTACATGTTGCACATGCACCTCATAGATTTTATTCGCTAGAAGAAAAAGATCATGGAATCAACCAACTTCGTGTTATAGGAGGTGTATGCGACTGTTGTCTTAAAAATGCAATACGGTTCTATGGGTATCCAGCCAATACTGTTAAGGATGTTATTGTGAATAGTAAAGATGGTAGTTGTAACAGTACTGTCCTTCATGACAGTACCTCTTACAGTAGGAATGATATCGCCAGCAATAGTAGCCTCAAAAGTACCAAAAGTTTGGGGATACCTTTGCATCCTGTATCTAACATAGAAATAGCCGAGATATCAAAGATTGCAGAAAATGATCATAGATACTTGCAAATAGCTTTTGCAGAAGATCTCTATCTATATAGCCAGGCCAACGGAATACACTTTGCAGAATTAAGAGAAGCTTTGAATACTAAATGGAATGTAAATATACTTGAACCGAGGGACGGAATAGGTGGACACTGTTTGCCTAAAGATACCAAGATGTTCATGCAATCGTCGCAATCTCAAAACAAGAGCAAAATATTATGCGCCGCCATCGAAGTCGACCGCACATATAGCGAATATAGACAGGCGAAAAATATTGCAGCAAAGCTGAGGACCGACGGTCTGATATCCTAGACCAAACTAATGGCAGCGCTAAAAAACAGTTATTGGGCATCGATTAGAGAATTAGAAGTGTACTATCATGTTGCTACTATAGGATATTTCAATCTTGGGCAAATCATACGAGCAGACCATCAATTCTTATATGTATACTTCAAGTTCAGTTTCTCCTTTCTCCTACAATTCAGCTGATATTGAAATTGTTTACCCAAGTAACGACCAAACTGCAAACACTGAAAGCAATTTAGAAATCTCAGGTATCTCGACTCTCAGAGGTTCTATCCTATCTGTATATACTGGATAATCTCGCCAGAGTTTAAAGTATAAAATACTATACTATTGGGGATGTATAGTATAGTATAGTATATCATAATTGGTATGAATTGAAGTATCGATTGATGTCAAATTGCTTAGTCATTAAAAAATTAGAGTTTCAGAATATCAAATAATACCTAAGGGCTATAGTAGGTGTTAAGGCAGAATGGAGAGAATAAGGATAAGATTGAAGATTTCTAGTTTCCTGCTATAGAATTCTGTCTTACAGAGACTCGGATTGTCATCTATTCGGAGTCGTAGTACCGTCACGGCTAAATATTAGGACACTATTATTGTACTTATGAAAGCCACACAAGAAATTGCGTTTTGTGACTACAATCATTATGCGAATCCATCTTATTACTATCATCAAACTGAACAAATCCCTGAAAAAACTCACCTCCCGGTTGTTAAGTATGCGATATTCACAAACTCGAACTCTAGGAGTAACCTCTTTACAATTTCGAGAAGTACGAAAAGGCCTTTATGATCGCGATAGATGTCATTTTACCTCAAGAATGAAGAATATTTCGTTGCCGTGTAAATGTAAGTTAGGATGGAACGAAACGGAAACATCTTTGATTATGTGTAATATTCATTATAATGCGTACCTTGATGCAGAACCTAATACTACAGCAGATGATTTTATAAAGATCGTGGCTAGTCCTAAGGGCTCAAATTACTCGCATAAAATACTAGAAAGTCTAAGGTAGATTGATTTAGATTATAGATTGTTTTTCAGCAGCGTCTGAATTTAATTAGTTCACAGCACGGTACGGGTTAATTACATCTATCATTTGATCAGCAACCTTGAGGGATGATAACCATACTTTAGATAAAGTGAAATCAGCAGAGAATGATCTGATAGATGCACATAGATTAAGCATATGCTTTTTACAGTGTAGTAGTGAATCCATAAATTAGTCAAAAGAAAAGGCAGGTGATCCTCTGATATTGGCAGCAGGGATGTCTGCGACATATCAGATCACCCACTTGAGTTAGACATTATTTCCTATTCTACTCGCCTCCAATAAATGATAAATGGATTTATTTTCATTTCGTTGATATATCGTATACTTGTTAGTACAAGGAGCTAATGTTTATGGAAAACTACATAGATAAACAACAATTATCTATGGTTGCTTGATTCATAAAGATCTTCTATTTGTAACCTTCAATTTAATGGAGATGTTATTTAATGCGCGTGCTGGTAAGTGATCTTAGATCGATTGTACAAGCCGTTTTCAGTGATCATGATGTTACCAATTGTGTAGCAGAAATTACAATTGGTTCGGTGTTAGGCAAAATAAGAAATTAATTGACCAGTTGCTTCTAACTGATTATCATATAGTTCGAGTATGTTGAAAGGATTTCATATAGATAATATTCATTTCTACTGACTTCGTTACCAATTTCACACCATGAAACTAGACTTGAAACTGAGTAATTTATATATAAAGACTGGAGCTAATAATTGTGGCTAATCAGACCATACAACCAAGAAAGGTGTTTCCTGTTAAGACTTTACATTATGGAAATGAAGCTCGTAATGAAGAGGGGCTTAAAGGAAGGCTAATCATTGTTGAAGGAATAGATGGATCCGGAAAATCGACACAGATTCATCTCTTAGAACAATGGCTACGATCTAGGAATATTGCTGTTTTTCTTACAGAGTGGAATTCTTCCGATATGGTCAAACAGATTACCTCTAAAGGAAAAAAGAAGGGTAAGCTTACCCCAACCACGTTCAGCCTATTGCATGCAACGGACTTCGCTGATAGATATGAGAGAAAGATTCTTCCACTTCTTAGAGCAGGCTATATCGTCTTGGCCGATCGATACGTCTATACAGCATTTGCTAGAGATATAGTGCGAGGGTGCAGTAGAAATTGGGTCTACAAAGTCTATAGCTATGCCTTAAAGCCAGATCTCACATTCTATTTCAGAGTGCCTATTGACGTGGCAATTGAAAGAATTCTCGTTGGACGACCAAAACTGAAATACTATGAAGCAGGGATGGATTTGAATCTTAGTAACGACCCGTATGAAAGTTATAGGATTTTTCAACAGAGAATAATTGATGAATATGACGTTATGGCCCAAGACGAAGGGTTTGCTGTTATCGACGGGACATCTCCCATCGAGGAGCAACAAGAACAAGTACGTGATTTAGTTAAAGGTATAATTCCGAGAAACCAACGTAAAATTCTTGAATCAGAGCCTATCAGCATAGGGGCGCCGGCATGATAAGCAGGACACGAGTACGAAAAGGAACATCGAAGACTACGACTACGCAAAGACGAAGGACTCAACAGGCCAACTATGAAGTCGATGACGCCAATGCTTTGCGAAATACTATGAAGGAAGCTCACCGCTCGCGGTCACCACTGTTTTATGGAGATGGCATTAGGTACCTTCAGAACGATACTCACCTTACAGGGAAGCTTATTGTCATTGAGGGACCTGATGCTTCGGGTAGAACGAGTCAGATCTCTGTAATACAACCAAGATTAGAAGCTGATGGACATGCTGTCCTTACCACAGGATTACGTAGATCTGAACTGATTGGTGAGGGGATATTGGAAGCTAAAAGGAATTTCGTACTGGGAAGGAGAACTCTTAGCTTATTTTATGCAGCAGACTTTGCGGACCAGCTTGAGAACAAGATTATTCCCGCATTGAGGGCAGGATACATCGTGCTTGCCGACAGATATATTTTTACATTGATGGCTAGGGATGCGGTAAGAAAGATTAGCAGGACATGGTCGCACGCATTGTATGGTTTTGCGTTGAAACCTGATCTAGTCTTCTATCTAGATGTAGATCCTAATGAGTTGATTCATAGAGTATTTCAAAAAAATTTCTCCCTCGATTACTACGAATCAGGCTCAGATGTCGGACTCTCTGAGGACATGTTTGAGTCATTCATTATGTATCAAAACATGTTGGCAAAGGAATTCCACCGAATGCAGAAGAAATATGGATTGATTCCCATCGACGGAAATCGTACAATCGAAGAAATTAATACTGACCTTTTGAAACGCATTGGCGATTTTCTCAATAGAACTGCTGCTCAATAAGGCTCAAGTATTCATATGAATTAATTTGATCAATTTGGAGTATGATCTATTTACTACTCCCAGTTATATTCAAGGAATAAGAAACATCAGACAAGGTTCCATTTAGTTTCCCAGTAAACGAATTTTTATGAATCCCGGGTGAAAACACACTAGGTTTCAAAAAAACCCAGTCACTAGCGGCAATCCCTGAAACATTTTGAGCGGATATCCCGAGAATGTTATCTTCAGGCAAATGTGTTCAGGTTACTTCCATCAATAGTTACTTTCGTATTTGTATCGCTTTTTTGTAGTGATGCACACGCTCTTAGCTGATCTTCTGTTCTATTCACTACGAGAGTATTATAACAATAAGAAGTTGTTGCCGGAAAGAATATTGATACTTCAGATGGAACTGTACAACTCCTAAAGGCAGTATCGTTCAATGATCCCGCCAAGAAGAAGACAGGGTACATTCTTTACTATCCATATCGAGGGCAGGGTTGGAATCTGAAGGTATGCTAACCAACCAGTTCCACCATGATTCTGTCCACTTGTAATAAGGAATTCCCAAAGGCTCAGAGTCAACTAAGTAGATGTATGTCTCAGACTCATCCTGTCCAAACGCATTACTGGGGGCAAAATTTGAGTTAAAGAGTGGTATGATGAATAACATGATAAGAACGATGATTGCCCTCATTCTCATGGAAGGGATCACTTTTATTCTGTATTACAAAAGATGATACGAATAATTTAAAGTAGATCTATATGATCTATATTAAATCCAATGCCATATCCTTAGATCGGCGATGACCTTCAACCGCCAACCAATTCATTCAAAGTTTCTACAAGAAAGTTCGTTCAAACCGTATAGATCTATATTCAACTATTGTATTAATTGATTTCATTTACATCAAGTTTTATTCTAGCTGAGAGTATTACATTTGACATACTCAACTAAAATAAACAAAAGGTCAAATTCCTATGCAGAAACATTATCTTGGAAATATGATGTTTGTAAGTGTTGTGATTATAGGACTTCCTTTACATGTGTTAGGTGTAAATACTGCTGGAGTTGTCATTGGAAAAAAGAACGTTTAGAAAGGAATGAACTTTTAAGGAATAGATTTCTGCCCAATGTGAAACAGCGGATTGCAAGTGAGACGACAAATAGCAATAAATTAGCACAATTGAAACATGAAAAAATAGAGATTATTGAACAACAGGTTTCTCCCCCGATGCTTTTGAAATAGGGTATTCAAAGATTATCGCAACCCAACCTAGAATGCCATGTTATAAACTGGGTGTTAAATTCGGACGTATGGATGTCATCAAAAAGTTTCTAGCAAGTGGTCGTTCAGGAATATATTTCAAAGTTTTAGAGGAGGGTGAAGTAGGAGCAGGAGATAAGATAGTACAAATAAAGAAGGACACTAATCAAATCGCGATTAGCGACGTTGTACGGTTGTAAGCAAGTGACAGAGAAGATATCAAAACGATGCGACGTGCAGTCAGAGTTGAGGCTTTGCCTGAAGGATGGAAACATTATTTTCTTGAACAGATCAGACGAATAGAAAAAAGTCGGGCCTAAAGGAAACACCGGTAATTGGAAAGAAGAATACGAAATAGGGATGTGCAGAATATGCAGGCGATTGAACAACAACAACAACAACAACAACCAGAGGGACCAGATGAAAAAGCTATTTTGTTATCATTGACAGGTACGGGTATAACTGCAAACCTCACAAGAAGCAGCGCTTAACGAGCCACCTAATCTATTCATTATGTTAGGATACAATGAAAACGAAAATTAAATTCAAGGGAACATAATATGTTCTAATGTTCACATTGATTATAACAGCGAACACATCGGTTTCTGTTTACCATGGTACAACTTGGAATTATCGTATTACTGGCAGTAGTCTTATTTGAGGTTTCATTTACATTTAGCTATCACACTATTCTCATACGAGCTATAATCACAAGCAGCTTCTTCCAAAGTACGTAGGAATCTCATATTTTATGTTCAGTGGAGCGCAAGATATGAACATCAGACCGTTCTGTGCACTGACGTTTCCTATTGCCATATTATCAAACTTGGAAACTTCCTTGTCTAGCAACGAAAGACCTTTTGACTTCTCTACGTGGGAAGAAATTCAGCTTTCGCCAGCATCTTGCTTAATTTAGAGGAGGTTTTTTTGATTGAAGCATCAATCCGGTCTTGCTTATGCTGTTGAATAATTTTGTTCTTGTTTCCGCTTTCTCCTAAGTTAACCCTTTTTACACCGTTTCCTGTCCATGCAACACCTAGTACTGTTTTTCCAAAAACCAGTGCCATTGCTACGACAGAACCTATTATAACACCAACAATTATTGCTGTGTCCAATCAGGTCCCTTACTATTACTTATACCCGGTCCCATAGAGAGATATATAGATTGCTGGTTAGTTTAAATAGTGATTTTTCACATTTGAATTAATGGGTTAGTTGACCTTAGACTGTCCAAGAATGCTTCTTACTATTATGGTGTCGTCTTCTTAATTGTGCTTATGCCCTTTAGCATAGATTCCTGTAAATGGCCAATGAACTTACAAAAATGATTAGATGAATGTCACCCAAACCTCAAATTATTGTCATTAAGAAAAGCAAATCTTTTCAGTCGAGGCCTAAGATCAAATTATCAGGATCACCACTTAACACCTTGATGCCACGTTCTCGCCCATTGATTATCGCATAGGTAAAGCTCCATAATCCTCTTAGATTTTTATCAATTTTACAATCCTCTCCGAAGTATGCTCTTACCTCAGGATTCATATCGAACGCACACTTAACTGCTGCAAAATAATTCACCCTTTGACGATTTCTAAGATTAATTGTAACTGTCGCAGAATTCGTGATTGTCTCGCATATCCTCGTGAAAGCCCTCGTGACTACTTCTGATGATATTTTTCGTCCATTACCGTAAACCTCACTGTAACAATCGGTACAAAGTCTAATTTTTCGTCTAGATAATCCAAAATTGTAGTAATAATTCATTTCATATAGGCAACACTGACATATTTTGAGATCACAGTAATGACATGTAATTCCCTCATGGGGGGATACAATGTCGTGATTTAATGTATGTTCGTTATTTTTACGATAGCTGGCATCAGAATAATTTTGCTGCTCTTGTTCATAGCTGCTACGCTCACTCTCATGAATCTCGACCAAGGGTAAATTAGCAATTCATTGAGAATATTAATTATAGTATATATCGTGTAGTTTTACATGCGTGTATAAATTTATTGAGTTTTATATGGGGTGGCCCCTCCTTTGGTTCGGTCCGGTTCCTGTGTTAAGCTTACATGCCCACAGCATTACGTATTTCTTACTCGCCACCTAACCGCATTTTGAACTACGATCCTACATCTTCAACTTAACGATAGCATATCTCGTCCAAAAAAGTTGAATTTTGTACCTATAGTCCTTTTATCACATCTTTAGCTCCCCCGTTTCACAGGAGTTAATGGATTCTATGTTTAATAGATACAAGTCCGCACAGTTTTTAGGTGGGATCTCACGCATTCAACTTGTGAGACTTTGATTTTCATGTGTGAATATTGTAGCACGAGAAGAGGTAAAGAATGTGATGTATGCTTAGGAGTAATAGTCTGTGAAATGCATATGCAGATACACGAACAAAGTCAAGAGCACAAATATCATTTGCGGCGCTTACTCGAACTGCAACTTCCTTTGGATACTAAATCCTCGTAGTCTCCCAAATTAGTTAAAATTTAACAATTAAGGTTGATTATGATCCCCTTTATTTTGGTATCTAATATCATTAGGCACAATGATCATTAACGATTTATCCCACAGGAACCATGACCACGTACTAACGGGAACGAAAAAACCTTATCGAAGAAGAAGAGGACGGAGGGAGGACGGAAAATTGAATGATGCAGACGAGGATGAGAATATGCTAGTGAAGCTGACGATTCCCCAGATAAATAGTTGAACTGCAGCTCCACAATCTGAAAATCTAGACACAGATAAAATCATTTACTTATCTATAGTAGTATTCTCTGTTCTTCTATGTAAACTTGACAATATTCACAATTAGAATCAAGCTGTACGATAGTTCCATCCTCCGTTACGTGATACGCTAGATGAAAGGATGCAGAGTGAATATCCTCCAGGATTATACATGCCATTTTATCTTCTACTCCTGCACAGATATCTGACATTCTATCCCTGTATTTCGTTCATATTATAAAAAGGATTTTGAATATAGATACTATAAAACAATATCAGCTCAATATAAATAGACAATAGCTGAGTTATTCTGAGCATGCTGGGTCTCAAAATGGGAGTACAGTCACGCGCTATAAACCATGAACAGGAGGAAGCAGAAAAATACCCAAGATATTCAGAAAATATGAGGCTCGGCTGTCACGAATGTGATAACGACGACGATCTGGATTGTAAGACCTTGAATAGGGAAGAGGATCTAGACATGTCATTCCAATCAGAAGAATCTAGACAGAAAGGGGCTACATCTTTGAAATTCTTAACCTCCTTAAAAGAGATCCAGATGTATCAGTAGACACTGTTGAAGTAGGAGCATTGCATGAAGATAGAGGCCTTAGAAGATAGAGGCTTTTCCACAAATGAGTAATAAATACTTCTAGATTACACATAGAAGCAGAAGCAACTAAAATAGTGTTTCTAAAAAATACTTCATTAGTAGTGTCGTTATAGCACGACAAACTGAACGTAATCTGTGTCGTTGTTTGATAGTTATTAAGGTACGGGTTCCCTCAGTGCTCAACGTCTCAGCCGTATTGTGATATTCTGATTAATAACAAAATAAATATCATGAGGGTCAACGATTAGGTCTATCGCCACCATCTAGCATCTTCTTCGATACGTCTATCTTAGTTTTTGTTAACTCGTTCTCTCTTACTGTCCGCTACCACATCTGACATTACTATCGTAAACATTATTATCGTCAAAGCAATGACTTCCACAACCATACCCTAAATCCAAATGTTCGAAGAATTTTAAAGCCAATTTATTATGCTAATAACCGGTAAATTCTTCAATCTTTATCCTTTCGTCTGGAATTCGTAAATCATCTTGTAAGAGCTTCTGCATCGCCTTTAGCATACCAGGCGGTCCACAAATGTAGAATATTGAATCTTCCAACTCATCGCTGGTCATATATTTAGTTAGCATTTCCTTATTTATGAAACCACTCTCACCTTTCCAATCCCCCCCAGACGCTTCGGCTATGCTTGAGGAAGATTCTCCCTGACCTTCACCCGTAATAGTATAGATGACCTTTAGATTGTTATTTGTTTTAGCACATTGATCAAAATCCGATCTATAAAGGATATTCTCCTCATTTCTGTTCGAATCAAACATTACAATTCTTATTGGTAAGCAATTGTCTGCCGCATATTTTACCATGCTTCTAAACGGAGTAACTCCTATGCCACCGGACAGAAATACAACACGTTTAGAATTGACGTCTTCAGGTAGTACAAAGCTTCCTACTGGAGCTGTAATCTTAATTGGAGTCCCAATTTCTAACTTCGCAAGCTTCTTTTTGAACGGCGTATCCCTTATCCTTGTACTAATCAAGATGAATTCCTCTTCAGTAGGAGATGAAGCAATCGTAAAGGATCGCACAGGTCCCTCTATGTCCTCCTTAGTTCCAAGATCCATAGCGGCATACTGTCCAGCTTTGAAATCCAAATAATGATTCTCCTGTTGAATATCTTTTCGACCTAGTTTAAATGACATTATATCAGTACTTGGATGTGACGTTATTTCTAACAATTTTAGTTGAAACTTTGATGGTCTAATAGACAAGCATACTTCACCGTCTATCGTCAATATGTGGTATTACTAATATAATCATGACCACATCACATGTCTCATCAAATCTACAATAGCTCTCATTTGTTTGTTCATTAATAAAATCAATATGGTAATGCTAAGCTTCTACATAGACGGAATCATTTTCTACCGTAACCCTGTATGATCCTAGCGGCTCTAATTTCTGAGGAAACCAGTTCAAATTGCCTGTTGTAACATCCCACTTCGAGCCATGCCATGGACATGTTAGCTCGCTACCATTAAGCTCACCTTCATGAAGCTCTGCACCTTGGTGAGGGCAGGTATTGCTTGTAGCATAATACTTCCCTTGAACATTTGCTACCAAAATATCTTTGTCGCCAGCTACAACATGTGTCATTTTTCCTTCAGGAATTTCAGAAATATTTCCTACATTAATCTTTGCCATACCCTTCGTCTACTTTGTAACACTTGTACATATAACTTTCTTACTATTTCATTAGCAAGAATCATGTATCGCCACCAGACGTAGAAGTATTTATGTGAAACATCGTGCGTCGAATCAGATAAGTGGGCAGTATTACTAGTAAAAGTATGACAAAGGATATGATCATGTAAATACCTGCATTATGGTGGCTGTCTATAGAGTAAACCTGATAAATTTGATTGTCCGAAATAACAAGGATTAAACCACTAAAACCCATCATTCCGATTAGTAAAAATATTAGAAACAAGTTAAATGATTCTCCTAGAAGCCTTATTATCATGAACGTGGCCGCTCCGACCACAATAAATGAGAGGTGTTGCATAGCATGGACATATTCATGAGTCGAAGCGTAATCAAAAATTTGAGGTATATGCCATATAAAAATGAGAGAACCAGCAATAACTATCCAGCTCCAAGGATGTGTATTTAACTTGAAGATCGTTCGCAGGATTGCCTTCCAATATTGGATTGCCTTCCCAGTTGCCCTATAAGGAGGATGCTGGATTTCCGATTTAGTATCGTCCAAAGATTTCCTTTCAATGTTTATCATGAATTTCAAAATTCGCTCAGCAATACATACTGACAGGGCACCAATAGAAAAGAACAGCATATGTTCTATAACCATGTGATTGCCCAGATCTCTTTCCAATTGTCCGAGTACTATTTCATTTAGTGATAATACAACAAGTAGTATAAAAACTATCAAAACTATCAAATCGTAAAAATGGAACACCTTCAATTACCTAATCTTAATGTAACTTATTGCCTTTTTAATATATAGTACGTCGTGTTTCAATCATTTAGTCAATAGCACTAGCATCTTATGAGCACTACGAATTCCAGACGTCAGAGTCGTGGTGTGAGAGAGCTTAACTTAACAGGACTGCTCATAATGTAAAACCAAATTATTCAAGAAATGTTTCCAGCCTTCTTTATGATTATCATACATTTCATTTTTAGTACCAACAAATCCAGAATGTACCAAATCCACTCTAGTTCTATTATTGCCGATGTCCTTTAAATGCCATGTTACTGTAGTTCTAGGAAAGCCTGGGATATTCTTATAACTCCAAGTATATGAAATTCTTTTATTGGGATCAAACTCCAAAACCTGTCCTTCATGGTAAAAATCTTTATCTCGTTTATCAGAATTTCCTTTGTAAAAAGTGAATTGTACTCTTCCCCCCACCTTAGGCTCGAAGACCGCCAGATCTGGAAACCATTTTGTTAATTCCTTTGGATCTGTGATGGCTCTGAAGACTTTCTTTAGCGGAGCATCGACTACTATACTCATTTTTATCTCCTTATTGGGCTCGTTAATCATTTTCTACTCCTTCTGCTTCGTTTCCTGTTTTTAATTTCCACATTTTCAACGTATTCTTTTAGGGAGTTCAAACTATTACTCCACATCTTTTCAAAAAAGTCCTTTATTTCTGATGTTCCTTCTGGATTGACTATGTATAATCTCTTCTGCCCTTCCCTTTTTTCTGTTACCAGATCTGCATGCTTGAGTATACGTAGATGTGTGGATATAGCGGCTAAGGTCATATCGAAGTGTTCAGCTATTTCAGAGGGATACATATTCTTCTCTTTTAACAATAAAAGTATGTGCCTTCTACTGTCATCTGAAAGAGCTTTCCACACCGATCCTCCCATGTGATTATAACAGTCAAAGAACTATTTAAATGCTTTATGGACTAAGATGATGGAATGAAGAGTAGCTTTCTATCTTTAGCAAGGATGGTGTAAGTATTTGAAACTATTAGGAAAGGTAGCAGTAATTACGGGAGGAAACAGTGGTATTGGTTTAGCTATAGCTCATGAATTTAAGGTCCAAGGGGCGACAGTTGTTATTTTTGGAAGAAACAAAAATACATTGGATGATGCCTTTAATTCACTGGGAGTTGGGGCATTAAAGGTCTCAGGAGATGTAACAAATCTAGCAGACTTAGATAGACTTTATGAAGAAACAAATAATGAAATCGGGAAGATCGATATCTTGGTAGCCAACGCAGGAATAGCAAAGTTCTCTAAAGTTGAAGATTTTACTGAAGCTTTATTTGATGAACTATGTGATATACATTTTAAAGGGGCTTTTTTTACAGTACAGAAAGCAATTCCATATTTTAATGATGGAGCGTCAGTTATACTTGTATCCGCAGCAGGGGCAACTACCATAGGTGTACCCCTGACTTCCGTGTATAATGCAGCAAAGGCAGCTGTTAGATCTCTTGCAAGAACTCTTTCTGCTGAGTTACTCGATAAAGGAATAAGAGTAAATGTTCTAACCCCCGGTTTGACAGAAACACCAATTCTTTCTCGTGATATTGGATTATCTTCAGAAGTGCGAGATAAGATAGCGGCTGATATTCTAACTAGAATACCTGTGAAAAGGTTGGGTAGCGCTGAAGAAATGGCTAAGGCAGCATTATTTCTTGCGTCTTCTGATTCATCATACTGTGTAGGTTCTGAGATTGTCGCAGATGGTGGATTGACCGAAATACTCTAATAGGTACATAAACATTGCAGTTAAACTATTTAAGAAATCTTTAAATATTGATATGCTGTTTGATATCTTGGATTCAATCGAAATGACTATCTTGCCTTCGGTTCAATTGGAATTAAGCAAAACCCAAACAGAAACACAAACTCAACCTTTAATCCTTGACGTCAATAGGGAGAAGGAGAAAGTATAGAATGGCTGACATACTACACAGGGTCGGGATAAATTCAACGCCAGAAAAAGTGTATTCTACAATAACATCAAAAAATGGATTAAGGAGTTGGTGGACTGTGGATGTAGATGGAGAATTTAGGGAATGCTCAGTGCTAATTTTTGGCTTTTATAATCGTACGGTTGTATTTAGGATGCATATTGATGAGCTCATTCCGAATGAATCTATAAGTTGGACTTGTCTAGGCGATCCACCAGAATGGAAAGATACTCAACTTTCATGGAAAATAAAACAAAAAAATGAAAACCAAACAATTTTGTCATTTAGCCATACAGGATGGGGTTCCATTGAAGGAGAATATAGAATGTGTAATACAACCTGGGGGCACTTGATGATACTCCTCAAAGAATATGCTGAGAAAAATACAGTAAATCCATATTTTACGTAGAACGAATTGAATTATTGTTTATGATAGTCAACTTTGTTAATATTCGATACCCACCCTAAATTGACAATGTTGTCAGATCTTGTTTTGGCAGTCACTCTGAAGGCATAGCATACAACCCTGAAAATCAGATGATGCAGTTCAGCCATTCAAGGAGATCGTCTATCAATCCTCTATGGCGTTGACTCCAAGTTTTGGGACTCCAAAGGTTATCGCATATGACCCTGATCACGCAATACCAACGACGAACCATTTTAATTAGAACTCAAACCATACACATGCTGTTTTTGCAACCATTATTATAATGAAGTGCAGATTTATGAGCATTATACGCGCTTCAAGAGCGAAATAGCATAGGTTTTCCCATTGTTGTACCGCCAGCTAGCTAACTAATTATGGTTTTGAAGTATATGGCATGTATATGAAAAACTCATTAGAACCTAGCCTAAACCCAACCCCCATTTTTGACATGGCTACGGGTTTTTGGATCTCAAAAACACTTATGAGCGCTGTCGAACTCGAAGTATTCACCAAACTGTCTGGGAAATCGTTAGCTATGCATGAAATCCAAAAGATGCTCGAACTTCCAAAGCGTCAGACAGAATCATTCATTGCGGCACTCATCTCATTAGGTCTCTTAACATGGACAAAATACGACACGAAGGGAAAACTACTCCTATTTATGAATTCTATACTTGCTGATACTTTTCTTGTACGAGGGAAGTCCAGTTACGTCGGCGATTTTATTACTATGTATGATAAAAGACTCTATAAGAGGTGGGATGAGCTCTTATTGGCTTTGAAGGCCAAGGATCCCGTGACAGGCACTCTGGATGAGTTATACAGTCAAGACCTGATGAGAAAAAAAGAAGGGATGCAAGAACACCAAACGAAGGTAGTTAGACAGAGAGAATTGGATATGTTTATACATGCTATGTATGGCGAAAAGATCTGGGATGCACTTGCACTGTGCGAAGTATACGATTTCTCCAAGCACAAGAAAATGATTGATTTAGGTGGGGGACCTGCAGTATTTCCAATCCAGATTGTTAGAAATTTTTCTAATATCTCTGCTTTGGTCATAGATACAGAACCGGTGTGTAAAATTGCAAATGACTATATTCGAAGGTTTAATCTCCAGGACCGAATCAGCACAAAGGTGCTAGATTTCATTGAAGAAGATCTTCCCAAAGGATACGATGTAATATTCATGTCTCACATAATAGTGGGTATGAGCAAAGAAAAAAATATATCCTTATTAAGAAAGGCTTACAACAGTCTCCCTGAAAGGGAAAATGGCACTATAATGATCAATGAATGGCTTTTAAATAATGACAAAACTGGACCCACCCTTCCTGCACTCATGGGGCTAAATATGATCTTGGAAACTAGTGAAGGAAGATCTTATTCGTTTGCAGAGATCTACGAAATGCTAACAAGGGCAGGTTTTGCGGGAATTGAAAAAAAGCCAATATCGGGTAGCGCGGGGCATATTATTTTAGGATACAAAAGAACCATCGGCCATAAAGTTAGTATGTAGTAAAGTACGCTCAGTTGAGCAGGTGTTACCGAACTGGTCAAGATGGTATATTTCATACACACGAACAAAGGGTAATAATGACAAAAAAGGAAGTGATACGGTAACATTTGGTACACCAAGAGGGCTCACAAAACACAATCACAGAGCTTATAGCGTATATTTATATGCTACATAAAAAGAGGATTAAATAGGTAAGCATCCATCAGTATTGGTCCTCAAATAACACCATTCATTTCTCATGGTCGTTATACATTTTTTCCATGTTCTTCATCTTACAACTATACTAGTGAAAGATGAAATACGTCATGGATAAGATGAAAAAAGTTCTTACTAGGCATGTTTTACTCCTAAGCCAGGACAAATTGTCAATAGATTTAATCCCTATGGATTCGGTCAGTAGATTTAAACTTGTTCTAACGGTAGAATTATGTTATGATATGGAAAAGTCGCAAGAAAGAGGAACAACAAAACATAATCAAGACATCGGCATGTTCAACGGGCAGACACTTGCAGTGCAATGGCAGAAATTGTGAATGTGAATGCCATAGCACTCAGTAGCAGCGTCAAACTGATTGTCATTGCATTCATGGTTCGTATCTGGTCTACATAAATAGTATATACGATTATCACTGAAAATGGAACATCGATCGATTTACCGGGAGTTCGGACAATCTGTGGTGGTTATTGACGCTGGTAGTGGATAATCTGTACATTGTGCCACACAAGTACCAATGGATTAACCAATGCAAGTAGAAGTAGCGGTGTTACAAAGGTACGGAAAAGTGTAGTGTGCTAACTCACATACTATGTGAGTGGTGAATTGAATCCATACATCACTGTACTATCAAATGGTAAGTAACCACTACAATGCATACTCCATAAATAGTATGCATTAGGTGACAAACTCCCCTAAAGATTCGTTAAATCCGCTATTGTTTGGAATAGTGATCGCAATTGCATCTGTCTTGGTTGTAATGCCCGGGTTTGAGAGTGATATGACGATTTCTGGCCAAGGTATCGTCAGCGGTAATGGTGGTAATGCTGGGCAAGCCCAAACAAATGGAGGGGCTGGAGGGCTTGCTGACATAGGCATAGCTGAAGCGGAGGAAGCAGGTAACGCAACGATGGCAGGAGGAACAACAAACCAAACTACTACTAACGGGAACACAACCGAATTCCTGGCTATTCAAAATTCACAGTCTGGATCAACGTCTCAAATTAATGCAACTGCATATACACTTGAATTGAATAATGTATCGAATAAGACTGCACTGTTCTCAGACAGACCCAATAGAATTGTAACATCTGGTAGTACCTCTGATTTCATTGGTGACTGGATGGATGGGTCTGATAGTTTTGCCGAGGATGCACCGAATGATGTTTTGATAGTAGAAAATACTCAAACAGGCCGCAGGATGATGTGAACACAAATACATTAACATATACCATTATAACAGAGAATGCAACATCTATTGATTTGCCTGTTTGGACAGTCTATCTTGGTGATAGACATGATATGGTTCTGGGGTGGTCATGGAGTCTGTACTAAATAAGCTATACAATACGGAGCTATTTTTTTATAAATAGATCTGAAGATGATATGACGATATAATGTTCTGACATTGATATGTAGAGGTAACACCAACTATAGCCTGCAATTCTCAACACTCAAATTGAAAGCCTAACGTCTATACACAGCGCTAATATGCACCAAATCTTATCTGAGGCAAACTCAAATGTAACACCATTATGTCGAAGGTCATCAGACTATCGTCGAATATTACTATGACAGCTACATTCAACACACTTTGGCTTCATCTTCCTTAATTGAATGTCATTCATTCATGACATAAGGAAATAAATTTAGGACAAATAAGTTCTTACATCATCTTTTACTAGTATAGTCATTCCTATTTAGCCGCAAAGGTTTTCTCTGAATCGGCTCACAGATGTACGATCTGTTTCTGCCGACTGATGCTGTAAATTGGACAATTATAGAATCGGAATGAGTTAAACTCGGGTAGAATAATAATGTGAAAACACATGGCCTATTCAAAAGTTACACTGATATATTGAAATTCAAATCCAAATTTAATTTTGTCTCCTGCGACCTCCTCATTTTAAACCGCGAGATACTCTAAACTGAGGATCCACCCATTCTATAAAACTGGCAAAATCTTTTGAACGCATATCATCTAAATAGTCAGAAAGTATTTTTATGAACCTAAATCCATTATCGAGCTCAAACGACAACACCGGGTCGTGCAATTCTCCTTTGACTACTTCCTGGGCATATTCCAATGCAGACATTTTATCGGCAAAATCACAGTAATTGAATAATCTCCCTCCACTTATCATCCTCCTTAACCCTAATCTTACCGTTAATTCCTTTCTTGCTCCATAGAGCATACTTCCAATACCCTCATGCCTAAATTTTGGATGTGTCGAGATATCTGCTCCATACAGACTATCTCCGTTAGGATTATGGTTTGTAAACATACCATCTGCTGTAATTCCCTTCCACGTATGTTCCGCATATTCCGGATTTAGATTGACTACTAGAGTACTAGCAGAACCGACAAGAGTACCGTCTTCTTCAACAGCAACGAACTGACCTTGTGGAAAGATCTGAAGATGGCTTTTCAATTCTTCTGGGTGCCATATATTGCTATAACGAGCTAAGACAGGAAACGATTCCTGTTGTAGTTTCACTATTTTTTCTATATCATCTGGGCGAGTATTTCTGATTATTAAGTGAACATTGTGATTGCCGCCCATCATCATTGTTATGATAAGGGATCCTAAATGGGTTATTATAACATTGGGGTTTGTGTATCGCTAATCCAATAAGAGATGGATTTCGTTCCCGCATCTGAAGATTACGAGCCAAATTATGATCACATTCTGTGTTTGATCCCTTTTTTAACTAGCCAAATATTGGCAGGATAACTAGTAAAAAATCCTATGGCCATGCCTACCTGCATCATAAACCAGAATACCGGTTCAGTTGGATTTGCATGCCACGTCGTACCAAATATGACTAATGCTATAATCGCCATCCATCCGAATAAGCCTATTTCAAATGCGGAAAGTGAGAGAGTATCAGCCTTGATAGAGTCGGCAAGACCTTCTCTTAATGATACTTTACGCATTTCTGAGATGGCTAGATACTGAAAGAAAATCCCAAGAAGCCACGCAACAGTAAAGTCAAGAATAAATGCAGTTACAAGAACAGATCCAAAGATAATGATACTATTAATAAAGATAAGCCAGGTACTTATAACATCTCCGATTGTACATCCAGCTCCGCAATGAGTAGCTGAAACAAATATGCTTTCCCAGAATGGTCTGCCAGATTTATTAGTGGTATACTCGTGTGACTTTATAAAGTGCTATTGGTTACTGGTAGATTTACGTGAATATGTATGACCCAAGTGCCAATAGGCCCATAGTCCTAAGGGAAATAGATAGAATACGGTAACAGCCCATACGACATTCATGATAGACATTTTCTGCAGGTGTCTTTTCTTGAGGATGTCAAATGCGATGTAGATCGCTCCTGCGATACCCCAAGCAAGATATACATATGAAAGTACTTGAAGCCAAAGCGGGATAGCAGTAAAATCCAAAAATGGCATGAATGTGAGCAAAGTTGCATTGTCCATAATATACTGATATCTTGCGTAATTTGATTTGTAGAGCGATACGAATTGATTATATTAACCAAAGGTGGTATTATAGCATTGATTATTGATTGATGTATCAACTAATACACTCTTAGATATACAAGTACTCCGTTAACCGATTTCAGTTCACTATATATGGATTAGAATTAACAGGAGCAATTCTATATGGATAGCAACTACTTACTCAGCTTCTTAATCTGCGTGGGAAAAATATATAAGTGCTCAGTATTCCCTTTTTGAATATGCTAGGTAATCAATTAGGTATGCTAACAGGAAGAATTATGAGTAAAAGATTGTCAGACTCCCTACAGGTCGAGTTCAATGTTTCTTCAACAGGTAATTTAAGAGAGATAGGGGTCACAGAATTACACACATATACAAGTGTACAAACGTCCGACGGTATTCAATATGGCGGAACAAATGGAGTAATTATGACGAAAGATGGGGCTGAAACTGCTACTTTCAATGGTCATGGAATGGGTTATACTAATGAAGCAGGAAAGATGAAATATGCAGGTTCTGTATTCTTTAAATCGCTATCAAAGGGGAAGATAAGCTTTCTCAATAATGTCTTCGGAGTTTTTGAAAATGATGTCGATGAATCTGGTGATATAGTTATAAGATTATGGGAGTGGAAGTAGAGTATAATGACTGATTGTGGGATGTAGTTAATCATATTCGCAGACTGTAGGCCATAGGAAATTTAGTTATCGACTTTGGTGAGGGTGTAAAGAGTAACGCCCAGCTTATATTCACCTGTTTCATTCTATCAAATAGTTGAATAGATGAATTTTGCACGTATTCAGATTTAATATTTTTGGATTCGAACGATTTTGGATTGGGCCCAAATGGATGTGGGTCAAATTTGATATGATTCTTGGGCCCATTTCATTGCGGTATTGCGGCGAATTAATACACTGGTCATTTAATAATCCTTGTAGTTTAAACAATCAGAATTAATCATTTTAATACCGAAGTATCCTTTAGCAGAGCCAAATAGTAATCTTCCACATAATCATGTTACTTCATATAAGCAGAGGTCGATGTTCTAGATTGGCAGACTATATGGGGAACCAACTGTATAATTGGCTTTGCCGAGTAGAGATTGGCAGTAAAGCGCGGACCCACATAATAGTGGGTGCCGAGGAATTCACGGAGCTGCAAGAAGTGGTTTCACTCAGAGTATTTTATCAAAAAAAGGTCACAAGTATTAATTAGAGTCCCATCCTCGGTTGGTTGTGGGGTTTTCTATGAATGTGAAGAACTAACCCCACCGCCGCAGTCGGTCGGGCCTTCTTTGCAGTATCTTTTTATGACGACAAGTTTCCGGCACCTAAATGATTTCGAGTTGACTAAATTTGTCAAGGCTGCACCCAAGTATGTATCTTCTGAATACAGAAATTCTGAAGATACACACCTGGCAATAATATAAGATTATGAATGAATCGATAATGACTGAACTAATCCCTTACCTTTTCTCTTTTAGATTGAACATCGTCATTTTCTTTGTCTCCAACCTTTCCTAATTCTTCATCTATTGTAGAAATAACTCGGTGCAAAGAATACGTATCATTAAGTCTACCATCTTCTTTACCGTCACACAAATATTTACGAATCGCTTCTGCCTGTTCCTTCAATAATACAAAATTGACTGTCTTATTCATAGTAAATGGAAGGCTTCCATGAACGAAATCAACATCTAAGGATCTCAGTAATCGTATAGCTTTCAAAGATTCCTGTTCATTGTCTAGCGTAACTCGTTCGATAACTTTATTTGTGGTAGAATCGATCACCAAAAAGCTATAGTTTTGTTCGTTGAATTCAACATATTTTGTCATTACTATGACTGATAACTACTAGATTTATACTCTTTCATTTAATTGTGTAAATTTGTATTCTGATACCTCAAAGCGGTCGATAATCCGATCTACCGCGGTACTGTCGAGTAACGCCAAAGTTTGATGGTTAGGTTAATTAGGTTTATATGTCAATCAGTATATCATACTTATTGAGATAGATAAAAATGCCAATGCTTATGTTAAAGTGCAAAACCTGTGGTGAAGTTTTTCCAGGAATATATGTTCCAGAAGGAAGCACAGATGATTTCAAGTCAAATGCTACAAATTCTGATACTTCACATACATGTTCAAGAAAACATTCGAATGAATATGTCACCTTAGATTATATGGATTGGTCTTGAACGCAGATTGAATTCCGGCAAAGTTATACTTGTAACATATCCAGATAATTTTAGTCTTGAAGAAGCACGAAGTTTAATAGAATCTTCTTCGGCTTCTATGGCTCTACAACCTCAAATTGTAAAGGTCTTTACACAAAAGTACCTGAATCACTCCCGTTATGGTCTTGGTTCAGGTAAAGCTGAAGAAATCAAAGAGTTTGTGAAACAATCAAAAGTAAATCAGATAGTTGTTGATGAGCATTTAACTCCGAAACAGATTCACAACTTGGAGAAGCTAACCGACGCACAGGTAATTGACAGAGAGAGACTTATACTTAACATATTCCGTTCAAGAGCTACCACAATAGAGGCAAAATTGCAGGTTGAACTAGCTGAGGTCAAATATGAAATGCCACGTGTAAGAGAAAATGCGAAACTAACATCAGGAAGTACTGAAAGACCTGGAAAAGGAGGTATGGGAGAATACACAGTCGATGTGAAATTCCGAGACCTAAAAAGACGCATGTCTTTTATCAAAAAGAAGCTTGCTGATGCCCACACAAAACGTGAGCTCTATCGTCAACAGAGATTGAAAACTAAAATGCCGATTGTCTCATTAATAGGCTACACTAGCTCAGGAAAAACCACACTCTTCAACTTGCTTACATCTGAAAATAAGGAGATATCTAGCAGTCTATTTACAACTCTTTCCACAACTACAAGATCGTTTAGAACTAGCAATGATAATTACGGTGATAAACAAGAAAAGAAATCATCTTTACTTCTTGTAGATACAATAGGCTTCATTAGGAGACTGCCTCATTATATGATAGATGCATTTAAATCAACTCTGCAAGAGTCACTTGCAGCTGATTTAATACTACTTTTAATCGATGCCTCAGAAAAGCTTGAAGATATAAAAATAAAATATGAAAGCTGTTGGAGCGTATTAAATGAGCTAAAGGTAGACAAAGCTAGGGTTTTCGTAATCTTGACCAAATGTGATGGCGTCACAGGTTTATCTGAACGTATTGACATTGTAGCAAATGGTCTGGGCTTATTTGATCCCATAGCATTATCATCTAAGACGGGATATGGGATTCACAAGCTAAAGACTGTGATTAGACGTAATTCACAATCTCAATTCCTTCTGGTAAAGGACGACCTACCAACAGTGACAACAGTACCAAAAGCGGGTACGACCATGATCACTGCAGACCTTCATGCCTAGATTGATATGCCAAAACTGAATCGAAAAATTGACTCTATGACATTTGAATATACTGTAAGAAAATGTGGTACCTCATCACATGTTATTCTTCCAGCTTCAATGGTTGGAAAAAAGGTTAGAGTTATTGTTGAAACGATTGGCTAGAAGGTCTAAGAAGGTTAAGAGGTCACATGCTGACAAAGTATAGATCCGGTCCTCAACTGGTAGATCAGAACATACTCAACGTACTACGATGAGTATGAATGAAAGTCGATTGAAGATTAGTTGATCATAATCGACTGGCGGGTCAAAAAATGGGTGATGGGATGAGTAATCCGGTTAACAGCTACTGTACTGTTCTCACCTTAAAAAATCCTTGGAGTCATCTGAAACGTTGCCAAGTAATTCTCTTGTTTCATTTGCTGCTCCTTGCAATGCTTCACCTGTGGTATTTCCAGCTGCCTGAGGGCCTCCGACAGTCTCGCTGCTGGCAGTCTGTTGCTCTAGTTCTCCTATGATGCCTAACTGCCCTCCTTCTTGCTTTTGTCCAAGACCTCCTCATGGAGGAGTAAGTAATTCTATTTCTTGTGCTGTTCCAATCCCTGTCTCATTTTGATTAAAACAGTTCTGATTAGTTTGATTACTCATTACACCACTTGTCTGATTGCCTGTCATATTACTTGTCTGGTTTTGTTGTCCGTACATTGGAATTACAGCTGTAGAGACTGAATTTGTCAAGGACAGTACTAAAGCGAATGTAAGCGAAAATATTCTGTTTATTACACTTAAAGGTTACAAGTCATCTCTATGAATCATCAGCAGAATATCCGTAAGGATCTATGAAGAGTTGATACATGATATTACATCAGAATTTAATAAATATGGTGTGTCCATAATTCTGCGGTGTGGATGTCTAAGACTAATCGCGATGATGATCGAGATGACACTCCTAGCATCTCGATGGTTTTTAACAAATTAAAGACAAGATGGAGATTATTCACTCAATCTATACTCTACCTTCCAGTAATATTTGCAGTTGGTGCAATATTGTTATTTCTTTTGACATCACGATTGGATAAGCTATATTATCAAGAAATTGCTCTGGATATTCCTTATCTGACTTCATTGGTATTTGCAGGCAGTTCTGACGCTGCTAGAAGTATACTCTCTACTATTGCTGCGGGATGGGCTACTATTCTGGGAGTAGCCTTTTCCGTCACCCTTATCACATTGCAGCTGTCAACTACAAAATATACTTCTCATCTAGTTAGCAGATTTGAAGGTGACAAAGTTAATCAATTCACATTAGGGTGGTTTATTGCAGTAGTTACATACGCTTTATTGGTACTTAAGACGATAAGAACATCAGATGGGGGGAATGCAGTCGAAGGGCTATTTACTCCAGTAATTGGTGTTAATGTAGCAGTTGTCATGGCCATAATTTCATTATTTTTGTTCGTTCTATTCTTGAGAAATATTAGTTCGTATCTTAGGCCCAACATATTGGTAACAAATGTCGTAAATCAAATATTATCATCTCTAAGATCATATGAAAAAAGAATACCTGACAAGAGGGCTTCATTTATGAATAAAATGCAATATGGCAGAAAACTTCTTGAGATAAGATCGAAGAATGACGGAGTGTTAGGTAACGTGAAGTGGCATACTATGTCTAAATGTTTGCTAGACTTAAATGATCATGATCATGGGGAAGATATTACCAACAAAGAAAGCAGACTTACGACGAGAAGGCCGCAAGCTCTCTGGATGGAATGGACTAAATCTATTGGGGAGAGTATTAGAAGGAATGAGATTCTAGCAGTAGTGTACACCTTTGCTGATCAACGATATTTTTCGAGTTCTACAGATGCTGGTGCTGATTCCTACCAGGTAAAACACAAATCTATTAGCCTCCCTAACGGGAAAAGTGATAAACCTGAAATACGTCTGAACCAGGAAAACATTAACAGGTATACGCGCAAGATTTTATCAGCGATAGAAATAACTCAAGAACGAACATATGACAAGGATCCTCTATTCGGGGTCGAATTGCTGAGATCATTGGCAGTCAAGTCAGCAGCAATGCATGATACTGATGTTGTGAAATCAACAGTCACAGGACTATTTAAGATTCTAAATTATGCCGTAAGTAATGAAGAGAAATTTGGAGTTCCTTTTCATATTCAATATCGCCAGAATGAAAACAAGAGAGGAGAGTCTTCACCTCAGAAAGGTACAAATATCAATGATCCCCTGACAAGAATTATTTTTGTTAATCCTAAGGAAGTATCACTATCAGATACTATAATGAATGAGTTATCTATTATATGTAATATGGCTGCGGACGGAAAGCATATCCCCATAATTACTCATTTTGTAGATGAGTATATTTCGCTAAGCCTTGTAATTGTAGACTTTGCACCTCCTAAATCATCCCAAGAGTTCTCTAGAGTAACTGATTGGTTTAGCCAACTCTTACTTTATGCATACAACAACTTTCCGAGTTACCTCAAGAAGCACATTACTATTCCAATAATTAGATTCAATAATGATCTTCGTTCTCAGTCCCCTCAGGCTAGCAGAAGTTTGAAAATATACATGAAAAATATTATTGATGAATTTAATAAACCAACCGATCAATAAACAAGTCAACTCCATATTGAGAAGTTGGACCACGAAAATGCTGACGATGGTCCTAGCGAGCCCTCATCGCCAGAGTTAACTCGAGTCAATTTAACTGGGAAAGGCTCCGCGGCTTGTGTATGTGTATGTAAGTCTTTCTTGACAACAAAGAAATTGCTATACACTTTCTCTCTTACAACACCCCTATGATACCAATAAGACACTGGACCAGATCATATGTGGGAGCTAATAGTCTATCCTGAGGGTAAGTATTGAATTCTGCTTTCCTGCATGCCGTATTTCAACGAGCATGCCCTATTTCAAGCATAACAAATGCACCCAATATTTATTGGGTAAGTGTGCCGACTAACTGTTTGAATCTATTTGAGGTTATAATGGTCATAAAGTCGCACGGCTCTATGATAGATCTTTTTACTTCTTGTGGTAAACATAGACCTTAGCACTTCTAAGGTTTTCAGCTATCCGGTTGTATCTACTTGTAAGATTGATACCAAGGCGGAGATCCCATTTAGAGAAAGGGGCGTCAATGCAAAATGCACTAGTTCATTGTCAATATCCATCATACTATCTTTGGCTATATCAATACCTGGATACCATTATCGTCTCAGAAATACCTATTAGTCAAAAATATGGGGAAATGGTACACGGAATATCATTTTAAGATAGACGGTTTTCTTATAACATTCTGTGACCATTTGCTGCACAATAACAGTTAGATGTATTATTACATTCATTATGTCTTCCATTATCACAATGCTCACAGATTGTCCTAGAGGATGTTGCCATTCCTGCTCCGCTCTTTGTCTCAATATACTCCTTCTGTCCTACGGAAATATCTCCCTGGTCCTTCAATCCAATGATCTATAATATCTTTATCTAAATAAGAGTTTGTTCAGATGAGCCAGTCTATATCTTGTTTCTTCAAGGGAAAACATTCCTGCCCAGATACTGAATCTGATTTAAGTCATTCCGAAGTGCGAAATTATGACTTGTTTCACAGAAACACGGTCTTCTAAGTCTTTTACTTTCTACATTAAACTCATACGGCTACGCTTTCAATGCCAGACCTCCTGAACGGAGAGTAATTCTTCATGGTAGGATAGACGATTTTCCTAAGCAGTGCGGCGGAATTATTCAGACGACTCACAGATTACTCAGAGTAATCTATTGCAAACCATTATACTATATTTCATCCCAATAATGAGTCAATACTACATGTGTGATGTACGATGAAATCAAATAATAATAATAATAATAATAATAATAATAATAGTGCTACTGTTAGAGATAAAGAGGATTAAGAAAGAAAGAAGCGGTAACTTCTTTGTATCGTTATTCTGACTTATCCAACAATAACATAGCTCAACAGGTTGTTGACATGCCTGCGAATGAAGTACAACGGATAATTGAGAAACTATCGAAATTAAATGTGGTGAGATTATTTGAGCAAGAAAGTACTACAAGAATAGAAAAGATAATGTCTAGTAATGTTGTTTCGTTAGACATTTCAAAAACTGCAGCGGATGCAGCAGCTCTTATGACTGAGAGGAGAGTAGGAAGTGTTATCGTAACTAAAAATAATAAACCATTTGGAATAGTGACAGAAAGAGATCTTGTAAGAAGATATTTTCGTGATACATTACTTGAAAGTTTAGCTTCATATCCTCTTATAACAGCAAATCCTGCAACGACAGTAGAAAAAGCAGCAGAAATTATGTTGAAAGACAAGATACGTAAGCTTCCAATAGTCGATGAAAATAATCCGCTAACAGACCTAGTAGGTATACTAACCGTAACAGATCTGGGAAAGTTTCTTTTGTCTACAAGAAGACCTGGTCTAACACTATCAATACTACAAGCAATCTCCAGAGGTAAAGGTCCAAGATGTGATGCATGTAATAGTGAAACAGAAGTACAGTGGTGTGAGAGTTGTAATAGGTTTATGTGCAGAATGTGTGAAGATGAAATCCACACTATAGATTTGCCTTAATGGATTATTATTATATCCTGCCTGCCAGGCAATCTGCAGAGATGTCAAATCTTGCGAATAGTCAGCATAGGCATTGATGAAGTGTGTATCCTGTCTCCTTTTTGAATAGGTTACAAGAAATGGATCTTCATTAAAGAAATCCAGCGTAGCTAGAATAGAAATTGGTGATTCTAGTAACGCTATCTTAACCATCTAACAAAGCTGTTTCAATTGGTTGAATAACAACTCCGCAGAGGATTAAATATGATTCTGTGACATTCTAGATGGGTACAAAAAAACATATATCCATTATCTTGAGGAGTTTATCTACAATGGTTTTACACCAGAAATATTTTCAAGCCGCGGAAATTGACTTGAAGTCGGCAAAGAGTCTCAGCAAAGCGAATCTATTTCAATCTTCGTGGATACGCCATATGGTGTAGATCCTTTCGTGCTTGGGTCTAATGGGTCATTGGATGAGAACTTTCGGGTATAGACCAAACAATCAGTAATGATCATTTGCGTTGCAAATGAATCTTGCCTATGGGATGATCTATTCTAATTCTGCATTGATACGCCTTACTAAGGTATCTATGGCAATAGGCTTCTTAATATAACAACCAATACTCTTGAGAGGATGTACTTCCCTAACTGCATCCATATTTAACTCGCCCGATGTCATGAAGCATACTTTGAGATTGATATCTTTCTGCAGCAATTTTTGGCACAGTTCAAAGCCGTTCATCAATGGCATGTTTACATCAACAAGCAACAGGTCGTAAAAATTAGCTTCAAAATCCGCCAAAGCTTTTACAGGATTATCATAACTGTAAACCTGCATAGTTGCGTCTCCATTTTCTAAACCTATTTGTAGAGTAAGACAGATATCAGAATTATCATCAACCACTAGAATTCTCTTATGTTGATTGTGTAAATCGACTATTGGTGGTTGTCTTATCCTATCATCTCCTGCCTGCTTTGTGTTGACTTGTTGGTGATCTGATCCGTGACTATTAGGTGGTTTAACCATTATCTGACCTCATACTGTTGCTATCTTCGATGAAGGTATCCAAACAATTACCCAATTGAGGTTTCAATATCTATATAAACCCATCTTTAGATAAAAATATTAAGATAGAAAGATACGTAAAATATAAAACGTCATTCTTCATATTATGGCTACCATTCCACTCTCAATCGTCTTAATGTATTACTTACACTAGCGTATGGACCTGTATCCCCGGCGGTCCAGATAATCGGCTATCTCTTTAAATATTCAGATCCGAATTCACGACGACCTTCATCAATGATTTTGGTCACAAGCCCTCCCCTTACCACAAAAATAAGAAGTCGTTAGTTACCTGCAACTGCTGTAGGATCTTCAAACCTGCTCCAGTTATAATTCGACGTCCGTGATGAAAAAATAACTCTCTTGCTCCTATATATCAAGTCAGAAACTACTAATTCCATGATACTAAGAGACAGAAGAACTGCTATATCATGTTAAACACTTTAACCTCAGTGACATCTGATAAGTATTTAGGTAGGTATCAGCGCATTACTACGCCCGTGGGATAGTTACACCGATTGCGCTGTCATATAGTAATTGCCTACTCTACAGGGCTAGACTTACAAGATTCATTAAATGAACAAGCGAAACAATTCTACCGGAAAGGGAAAGTTGATCGAGAATGGTTGATTAGAAATAACATTTAGAGCTTAGATGTTAAACCCCTAAGCTCTTTCTTTTACTTTCTGCACGCTTTATATCTTCCTGGATACTACAAACCCGACAGCAATGAACAGTGTTATCTTTCGGATTATCTGAGAAAGTGATGGTCTACAGTAATAAGAGCGTCAGGCACCATACCTTTGGCTGCAGGGTACTTCCTTAGAGTTTTTCATGTGTTCCTTATGACATGGGTTCTTGCAACTCAAAGGGTACATTTCCTAAATCATGAACACCTTAACAACTAGTGTAGTACATATCCAATAAGGCAGTTTTCTACAAACTGAAGAATAGAGTACAGGCTGCCCCAATGGTGTGTATGTACTTTAAGGGTTGGATTGAGAATATCAATGACTATTGAAATTAATGGCAAGTCATTAGCAACATACACTTCATATATTATATATGCTACTTTCTGTAAATAACTCTATGGAGTGTCCTAGTTGCAACGTCAATTTCTCCCCTCAAATGTTTAACGCTGTGGTCGGTCAAAATAAAAAAAAGGAATGGGTGTATGTTTATTATCAGATATGTCCGAAGTGTAACGAACCGATTATAGGAATAAAGGTTCCGAAAAAAGGGGAATGGTATCCGTCACGCTTTGACACCGAAGATCTAGTTTTGCTACATAAACAATGAGATCATAGCATGCGATATGAAGTCAGTTTCCAATCGATAAATCTTAATTCAAGAGAGCCCCAGAATTTGCTGAAACTAATGGGTACATCAATACTGCACCAATAAAACTGGCAGACCTTAGAGGAATGGTTGTACTTGTAGACTTTTGGACTTGCACTTGTATTAACTGGATAAGAACTATTCCTTATCTTGTTGATTGGAATGAAAAATATGCAAATAGTGGGGTGAATCAATATTTCAGTCTAACTGTTCTTTACCAGGAAACAGGCTTGCCATGTCCATAAAAGAAACCACCACTTGGTCCACCGTCTGGCAACGTTGAAGCCCATATAATACCAGGTGTCCCTTCCTGTACTGGTCCTCCACCAGGTCCGCCCATGTCTGTAGCAAGCCAACCAGGATCGATGGAGTTGACAAGGATACCTGTCCCTTGGAGCTCTGCTGCAAGTTTTCGAGTAAGAACATTTAGTGCTGCTTTTGATATGCTATAAGCGGGTGCTCCACCTTCCTGCATATAATGCAATGAACCTCCTAAGCTGGAAACATTCACTATACGTCCATATCTATTTCTCTTCATTGCAGGTATGAAGGCCTCACACAACCGCCATGGTCCATATACATTGGTGACCATAGCCTGCTCTACAAGATTGAGATCTGCATCTATAGCATATTGCCAATAATCATAATGAATAGCTGCGTTATTGACTAGAACGTCTAGTCGACCAAACTCTTGTTCTATTTGTTTGGATATGGTATTGATTTGATCTTGATTTGTTACATCGAGCATGTAAAAGATAACGCCCAATCGTTCTTTGTCATTCAGCTCGTTAACAGCCGAATTCCCTTTTTTTGGATCTCGGGCTGTTAGCAGAACGGTAAAACCAGATTTTGCAAGCTGACGACATGTTTCAAACCCGAGGCCACGGTTACCCCCAGTAACTAGAGCAATTCTTTTCAGCGCTGGGCCATATCTCTGTCTGCCTGATTTGGGTTATAGATATTAGGACAATTGTCTGTTTCACCTACCTGATCTCCTATTCCATCTCTATCAGGGTCTGGTAACGGTGTTAGATCACATACATCACCTATCCCATCCGTATCAGAATCTTTTTGATCTGCATTTGCCAGGTTAAGACAGTTGTCACCGATATCAGGTCTTCCATCATCATCGCGATCAAGATGAGCAGGGAGTGGCGTAGTATCGCAGCGATCACCTGTACCATCCCTGTCTGTATCTGCTTGATCAGGATTGTAGATATTGATGCAGTTATCATCATTATCAGGTATTCCATCACGGTCCAAATCAGTCAAATGGTCCAGGTCAATTGGAGATGGCTGTTGTTGTGGCTGCTGTGACTGGATAATAGGTGACTGTCCAGGATAGACAGGCGCGTGAGCTGGGTGTGGATCGCACACTTCGCCAATGCCATCATGGTCTATATCTATTTGATCTGGGTTATATGTATCAGGACAGTTATCTATTTCACCTCGCTCGTCGCCTATCCCATCTCTATCAGGATCCATGACTCCAGGAAGATGCAGATCACATACATCACCTATCTCATTTCTATCCCTGTCACGTTGATCCGGATTATATATAGAAGGACAGTTGTCTTTTTCATATCGCTGATCGCCTATACCATCTCCATCAAGATCTAGAAATGGTGTTGGATCACAGCTGTCATCTATGCCATCACCATCAGAATCTCGTCCTGTAAGAGCAGGACAGACGTCTATCAACTCGACAGGCGAGCTAATGCCCCTTCTGACATACGTTGATTTATTTCATTGAATTTCTTAATATCACTAGTGTCTGCGGACCATAAACTCTTAGGACCGGATCTAGTAGCCCTCAGTCCCAAGCATATTTTCATCGAGAATTATCTTGATCTTCCTGGGTTGGAGCCCAGTTACCCTGCACAACTGTGCATGTAATGTGATTATCTTTCTAAAACCAAACTCTCCCTTAGGGACCATCATATGAAGTAAATTACTTCCATCAATTAGGATACCATCTATAGACTTTGTAATGACTTTGTGAATTTTAGGTTCGTAATTCTTGTGAGCCTGCATCTGGTATCCTTTATTATGATATATATGACAAATTTCTACTATAAGTCTAACTGTGCCCCATTTTTACTTTATAGAAACCTAAAATGAAAGTCTTTCTTTATGATTCAACACGACGATACTCCCGTAGCTGTCTGACTGGTCATCATTGTAGTATTTCTTGCTTCTGCTTCAGCTACCCAAATGGAAGATGTCAAGGATTGAGCTTCAGGTCGTTATTTCCATTCCCACTGCTTGTGGTGATAATTGTTCTCCTTGTCTACTTCAAATTCAACGACTGTAACCATGTTGTTCAGAAATGCAAGTTTCCCAGTTGAAGTAGCTCTACTAAAATTTGTAGCTGCGTAACGCATCGTTCCATGCTCAGTCATTCTTCCGATTCCCCGTCCAGTTATAGTAACTACTTCATCACCATCTTTTGTCATCATTACACCTTTTCCCTCACCATATTGTACATCACCTAGTCTTTGTTCACTCCAAAATGTCCACATCTCTTTCTGCTCAATATTCCCCCGAATCTTTCCTTCGCCTGAAATAGATGTCTCTATCCTAGGTACCCCAGCTGCGCTAACTTCTAAAACTCTCTGGCCAGTAATCCTACCTCTGGCTTCAGAAATTAAGTCACCTAACATGTCCATGTAGACTCCTCATACTCTATTTATACACTTCTGGATAAATAATGTCATTCTTGTACATAGCTTTAACATTTTTTAATATAGAGAAGGTAAGAGTTTTGTCGCCAACAATGAGAGACTCCAATCGAACGCTAGTGTTATAGTATACCCATTAAGATACTATATCATGAACGTTCCTTTGAATATCATGAGATTCAGGACAACTGAAACCAAAGATCAACTTAGCAACTTGAAACTAGGAATTATTATTAGCTAGATATTTTGATTATTATTAGCTAGATATTTTGATAATAACGATAGAGGATACTTTAGATTATCATTATTTGACTATTTTGCCTCTGTTGCTATGCATGATATATTATCGTCACATTAGGGCGATTGTTTCTGCTGTCGGTATTCCATTAGCCTTTACCCTCACCTATCCTTTGTTCGAAAGTTATTAAAAAAGACACAACGGAGAAAGGCTAGAGTAAATTGTGACGTAAGGATTGAGTATTGTCAATTGAGCACACATGATTGATGACACCTATGTTAGCACCAAGTCAAAGTTATATGTAAAAAGTCGAGTGTCTAGGAGTCGTGAAATTCTGTTGAAGGAAGCCGACTCCTAGACACGGTTGCAGGACGGAACAGTGGGTTCTGGCTGCAATAGTATTATAGATAAGTACTCATTAAAGATTCAAAAGGTAACTTCAATATGATGAATATGGAAATTACTTAACGAGACTCTAAATAATGGAGAGCAAAAGACGAGGTCTAGGGGTGAACATCCAAATCATGAAGAGTACATTTATGCTTTTCTAACAAGACATCCTACTGCAAATGCCAAATTCTTGACCCTAGATAATAACTCTCCCACCACTGATACCGTAACGGTAGATCACTGATATTATATTTGCTGTCCGTTGCTAATGAATATAGATATTTTGTTATTATCCTAATGAATTAATTTGGTTTACAATCTCGTAAGTAGAGGTACGCAACCTACTAATCCTGCGCTTTACCGACCTCGCCGATAACTTCTTTCTTTATCTTCTTCTTATCCTGAAGCCAACAGAGATACAGAAAGTCTATTAATATTTCTTCGTTGTTTCTGTAGCATCCAGTTCTTTTATTCGCTTGTGTCTCCGCCTGCTGTTGTAAAATCATATTAGGTACTACCCTATTCTACTATATTAAATATCCCTATCTTATCCAGGCATCCAAATGAGGTGCAATGAATCAGATTTCAGCTACAATGATGAACCAATGACCTGGCCGACTAAGGCACTATCACTACTACTAGTATTGCGTAATATGGGGGGTGTTCCTATCGCGATGTTCAGATGAGATGCTGCTCCAGACGTACATATCAAGTGGTTTAGTGTAAGGGAAATCCAGCCGCCCACATAGCTAGCAGGTGTCCTGCCATCTGCTCAAGCAATGTGATTATGGTGTATCTGGTCTAGAAAAATTCGAATTTACTATATCTGGTGAATATCCAAATCCAAGCTCATTTCAGGAACTCAGAAATAAGCCATTCTTCTGAGTCCACCATGTTTGCGGCGGAAGTGCAACGTATATTCAAATACGCTGCAGACTGGAGACATGCATATACCAGTTAGGTTCGGTAATGGTTCCAGCCTCCGGAAGAGGCTATAGTACAGATGATTGCTTTCATTCCCCAATCTAGATAAGCCACTATTTCAATGAAGCTCGGGCAGGGTCAGCCTTTTTAATGAGTTTTTGAATTTGTCTCTTATTCCAAGTCTAGGACCGATGCACTTTGAGCTCAAGTCGTCTATTAAACTAGTTCTATATTTGATTTGTCCTAGACCTACAAAAGTCCAGAACCTATTGATGCTGTAGCCAAGGACCTTATATCACTGAATCGCTCGCATAAATGATAAAATCCCATCAGATCGCTCAAGTTGCAATGCTGCTGTACTCTAACCGTATTAGTAATGTTCTGTCACTTTTAGAAAAGTACGAAAAATTAAATTAACTATGTCAACATTCAACTAAAACTTCAGTTCAAAATCCAGATAAAACAATCTTGCCAATAGTCTTACCAGATTCGAGCTGTCTGTGTGCCTTACGCAGATTTTCTGCATTTATTGGTGATAATACATCAGTTAAAGTGCTTTTTATTTTGTTATTATCAATAAAGTCGGCTACTGTATTGAGCAAGTGATGTTGTGATATCATGTCCGGCGTTTGAAATAGCGATCTGGTAAACATGAGCTCCCAAACAAACGTAGCGCTTTTCTGCCGTAGTACTCCACCTAGGTCTACGGGAGCTTTTGTTTCAACTATAGAGCATATCTTGCCCTGAGGGGCAACCAATTGCTTCATACTTTCAAAATGACCATCAGTTTCATTTAAACAGAGGATATAGTCTACATAATCAATACCTATGACTTCCTTGATCTGAGATTTAAGATCTTTATGATGGTTTACGACGTAATCTGCACCCATTCTCTTACACCATTCAACTGATTCAGCCCTAGATGCAGTAGTGATTACATTAATTCCTGTGAATGAAGAAGATGCTATTGAGGAGGACAGTGAGAAAGATTTTTGATTTACTAGATTTTTTGCAAGCTGAATTGCTATAGAACCAACGCCTCCTGCTCCACCAATAATAAGAATAGACGATTGATGATCATTTAGTCTATTATTATTAATATCTGGCGCAAGAGGTGGCATTCTCGGCTGTGAGATAGCTGCAGTTTTCCCTCTCACAACATCCGGGTACAAGGATAGTCTATCGTATAGCGCCTCCCATGCCGTTATGGTTGTAAGCGGCATAGCTGCAGCCTCTTCAAAGCTTAGCGATTTTGGTTTTCTTCCAACAATACGTTCATCTACCAAATGAAATTCGCAGTTTGTTCCTAAAGGTCTAGAAATGCTGCCGGCATAATAAACGGCGTCCCCTTTCTCAAAGAGGTTGCAATCTGAACCAGCTTCTATTACCTGTCCGGCAGCATCCCATCCTAATATACGCGGTGCATTTTTTTCATTTTGTTGTGTAATAGGTGATGGAGAAGGAATCAATCCTCTTCTGACCTTAGTATCGACAGGATTCACGGAGATAGCCTTTATAGCAACCAGTAAATCATGTCCACTAGTAGGATGATTTGGCTGCGGGATGTCTAAATTAACTAGGGACTGAGGATCTCCTATTGGTAAGTATCTGTATAGACCAACAGCTTTCATTTCGTATATTGATAAAAAAGGCGAATACGTAATTATAAGTATAAGCCTGTACTTATCACCATAATCAACTGAATAAATCTCTCCCTCTGGGAATTACTTCCACTCAAGAGCATAGGTCGCTTCATTAAAAAAATCTATTGCACCTGTTGAACTGATAAGACGTCCTGACAGTTTTTGATACTAGATCGATTTTTCAATTTTTTGACTTACTATGTGAAAGTTGCGAATAGAGATTTCTGGGATTGATCTGGTAACTTATTCATCGGCGAAGATTTTCTCACCATGGCTAGACCGATTTATATCCCCATGCTTTTCTCCTTTACCAAGTTTTTCCGCTACCCTTTAGCAAGTGCTAAGACGGGGTTATCAGTACATGAAGTTGCTCCGCTTCAGGTAATATGAGTAAGTTTGGTGTCTCGACTTGCCCATCTAAGTTGATGGCATATCAAGACTCAGTTTCAGAGACTTATTCTAATTTATGATTGCCCAATATAGGAAGTCATTGAACGTTTTGAACGAATCCCTCAATGCAAATGTCTGGAGATCGTTCAAAATCGCTCTGTTCAATCACTATCGTTCAGGTGATTTGAGCGTAACATGCTATTGAACGATCTACTAAACGCGTTAACATTAACAATTTTCCAACAGATATTGGAGTTTTGTAAACAACCTTCATTAGCTGTTTACAATTTCAGTTAACACCATTTAGCTAGGATCGATAGAATAGGGAAAACTGTACCTGTGTGCCGAGTTTTTCGTGAAGGTATTCATTGTGTAACCTCTGGGGCCAAAACTATCTTCACCAGTTTAACTAGATGGGTTCGACTTTGATTAGACTGTCGCCCATTGACAAGAGCATGATCTATCAGATTCACTTTTTCGATTCATTGCTCGTCTAATATCTTACCAGTAATACTGCAGAACCCTGCAACATGGAACAAACGTAAGCTATTTGTTGGTAACAAATATCTATCTATCTATCTGCTATTGCAAATAACAATACTGCTACAGTTACACTTGCAATCTTTCTTAAGTATATAATTACCCACTGGCGTACTTCGAACTACTATGCGCCAGAGAATATGGGGCTGTACTTCATTACCTGGTTAGTCCTTATAGATAATTAATAATATTCTATACCCACCTTTTTTGCACTTATACTTAAAAGTGCTAAGTGCTGCAGATCATTGCACTGCATTCATCAGCTTTTTAAATTATATGCTATAAAGCACAAAGCTGAGGATTGATTATGCATGAAAAAGTTTGAGATAATAATCCCACACAGAAGGTTGGATGATGTTGCTGAAATACTGAAGAGTACTAATGCTGGAGGAATGAGTCATTACAGTGTTGAAGGAAGGGGAAAAGTGAAGGCAGAGCCTGTTGAAGTTGCTAGGGGTACAGCTAAATACACTCCAGAATACAGACCAAGAACTAAGGTTGAGGTTATAGTGAAAGACGACCAAGTTGAGTCCTTGATCAACAAATTAGTTGAAAGACTTGGTGGTGAAGCTTTAGGTGGAAAATTATTTGTGTCAGATGTACATGTTGCAGTAGATTTATCGACTAACAAACGAGGAGATTCTGCAATTTAACCCAAGCGAGCATACATAGACCAGTAGATATGACAAACCAGACTTTTTGAAAGGTTAGTCTAATAAACCATTTTGAATCTGGCATACCGAGCAATATAAACAAGTATATACTCAAAGTAATATAGTCTATAGAGATACTGACCAAACATGTCCGTATCCTATAAGTGCAGAGTGTAATTTGAGCGATATCAAATTAAGCCAGTAATGTGCCTCGTTTGTAGTAATGTGCAAGAATGGCATGCTTTGTTGTCGCATAAAATCCAGACATCAGAGCTGCAGGATAAAAGCTGTTTTCAGAGGCAGTATTGATAATGTGTGATGGTGTTTCTTGTTCAAGGAATCTCTTTCCGAATACTAAACAACCATTCCACGTTCCTACGACATTTACATCAAGCGATCAACGAAAATCTTCCTCCCCCCCCATCAATTAGTAGAGTAGCTCTACTTGTAACTCCTGCATTATTGAATATCATATCTACATGACCAAATTCGTTCCATGTATATTCTGCAAGATTTTCCACCGATTTTCTATTGTCGACCGATACCTTGCGAACCTCCTACTGCGCCTTTATCTGTGGTTTTACGTATTGGAATCACTTCGGTACACTCTTAAAATTGCATAGATGTCTTCTGGGTTACCTGTAAGGTGATGGGATGGAATGAAACACACGGAAGATAACCTTATTAGACATACAAGAAAAGCTGATAGAATGAAACACGCTGACAATGGAGGAATATGCCAATGAAGTACATGATAAGCTGGTTCGAACGCCCGCAAGGCTCGCCTGCGGAGTACGAGAATGCCCAGAAGCGAATACTTGAGGTATTCAGTAAATGGAAGGCGCCCGCAAATTTCAAGATCGAGTCGTTCGTAGTGCGAGTAGGCGAGTGGGGTGGCCATATGCTGGTTGACTGCGACGACCCGTTGACCGTTCACAAGGTATGCTCGACCTTCCCAGCCTTTGAATTCCAGGCTCGACCCGTGATTGCCGTCGAGGACGCTGTCAGAGTAGAACTCGAAGCTATAGCCTGGCGCGATGAACTGAAGTGATGAGTAGGCTAGAGGGCACCAATCACAGAATTAGCCTACGGAAGATAGCTCTGCAGCAAAGATGCAATACACTGGTGTAGTAATCCTTGTAGTATGTAATCCTTGTAGGAGACCAAAAGACACTATCAAAAAGCAGGTTCTTATCGAGATCAATAGATACTGTAGTTAGAAAGGATGGGTTCTTCATATGGAGAAATTAAGGTTATAGTATTGTGAACTCAGAAGTGGAAGTTTAAAGGGATTTTTAAAACAATAGAGGCAACATTGGAAGAAGGAAGATCTAGAGAGAGATAGGAAGATATAGAGAGAGATAGAGCCATACGTGCTGCTGCAAAGATGCTGATCTTGGGGCCCAGCGAGCACTTACACAGTTTAGACCTGTCTACAAATTTGCTTGCTGACCCAACATGGCCCTGCTAAAATAGGCCCCCATTATATGTACAATTAATCCAAGGTGTCAACATCATAACAAATACCCATTGATAGTTAAAGCGACAGTATATAAAATGGGATATTAGGATTAACATCTAATTGTTGACCTTACCTACATGGGTTACACTTTGCTGCTTATTCGTAGTATGTATTGTGGATGTAATTAATCTTTGTAGAAACATCTCTGATGGAGTAAGACCATTGATTCCTCCATGCTCTCTTGCTTCATTGTACGCCTTGACAAACATATCATACCTTAGCTTACCATCGTCTATGTTTGGTATTTCTTCCAATGCTAGAAATTCATTCTTCACATAGACCTCTTTTGTTTATGAAAATGATATTAAGAATGTTAAATTTCGTCTCGTGGTGCGATTGTATGGTCTATCTGGAATATATGATATAGACAAGTATTATGCGCTACTAAGTAGCACAAATTCATCTGCTCTTTTCCCTCTGTCTGAAAACGGCGTATTTGATGCCTGATACTCATCCTTAGACCACCCGATACCAACTCCACATATGGATCGCCCTTCTGAAAATATATCCAGTGTAGCAAGCCTTTTTGACAATATTACATGGTTATGGAACAACATACCGATCACTGGAGTACCTAATACTATCCTTCCTGTCTTACCAGCTACAAAGGTGAGTGTTTCCAATGGATCGAATACTTTCTGGTAGAATGTTGGTAAGCTACCATCTTCTGTCGCTGGATATGGCGTCTGTGGAGTAACTGGCCAGAGAAGTCTTTCTGCAACCCATAGCGAATCAAGACCTTCATCTTCAGCACCTACTGCTATTCTGTTTATATTATCTTTTGTAGCCTGAGGACCAACATGAGGTAACGCAAGACCTACCTTCATAGGATCGCTTGATCTTTGGTTGTAATTCTATTTAAGTGGAAGTCTACATACATAACTCATGCGGATTGGTTTAGATCGGTCTTTGAGCTGAAAATAGGTAGACTGAATGAAAATGTGGCTCCCATTCCATGAGGATTATTCTGTGCCCAAATCTTACCACCATGAGCTTCAACAATATTTTTAGAAATGTAAAGCCCAAGTCCTGTTCCTGACCTGCTGGCAAATTTAGTAAACAACCTTGGCATAATTTCAGGGTCTATACCAGAACCTGTGTCCTTTACAGATAGCACAACCTCCTCCTTGTTATTTTGTGCTACGTCTATTGATATGTCTATATTACCTTGTTGTGTAAACCGGATTGCATTGCTTACAAAGTTGGAGATAACCTGGTAAAGTCTTTCTCTATCCCCTCTCACAATGACATTACCACCACCGTTAGGTGTAGATGTTATACTTACACCAGGTTTGCCTGTAGCTTGCCCTCCGTATTCTGAATATTCTGCAATTACATTCCTCACAATCCCATGTACATTGAAAGTCTCATTCCTTAGCTTCAAAGACCGGCTTTCAATTTTGCTAACATCAAGAATATCTTCGGTAAGCCGCTGTAGTCTTTTTGCATTTCTCGATATGACATCTACCAGCACAAGTTGTTCATTGTCTTTTATCTTAGACTTAAGGACATCACTCAATCCAAGAATAGGTTGGATAGGGGTACGCAACTCATGGGCTGCTATATTAATGAATTCCTTTTGCATTTTATCATGAAGTATCAGTTGTTCATAAAGTTCTGTTTGTTTCCACAAACCTTCAAAAATCGAAACATAAGACATAACGGTAGGTCCACTTTTTGAATAGGTGGCTAATCCTATCGCTTGTATAAAATCTTGTTCTAAATCACTCTTTTTCTCAATTGCCAAGGACTCTTTTTTGTCAACCACTAGTATAGTGACTGTATTAACTGCAATTTCCTCATAAGGTGAGTTCATTCTGTGTATAGCAATACCTTTCTTTTGATCTTTTTCTTGTTCTTTAATTGTTGTAGTTAATGCTTCATCTAGCCCTGTTTTATGTATTATATCTTCAACAATATAATTTGTTGGGGTTAGAATTCTGACAACAATTTCGTGTTCAGTACATACCTGCTTTAATAGTTTTATCATTCCTATCCTTTCTTCACGAAGAAAGGCGTTGATTGTAGGAATTATTAATAAAATCTCATGTTTGGCAAACTTTACCATCTTGAAAAACAGTTCGTATATACTCTGAGGATTGTAAACTACCTCTGTATTTCCTGAATCTATTCCTGCTTCAATCTCATTAATTCTTTGTTCGGCAGGAATGGCCCTGTGCCAGAAGCTTTCAAAAACATATTTTTGGTGTTCAATTATTTCGTTAACATTACTATAGATAATTTGGGATGCAGGCATTCCCTTTTCATGATAAGCGGCAGGAGCTAGATATCCAGTTTCACTGATATAAAAATTCCCTTTGATTCCTTCCAGATGTCGGAGCTCATGGGTCGTTTCCATTAACTGTTTACAGTAAGACAGATTCTCTTTGGTAATTTCAGTAACGTACATTAGTTTGACACCTCTCCTTTTCGCATCCTCAAAAGCTTTTCTTAATACTGGGATATCAAGTGATATTATAGGTCTGGTTTGGTCGACGCAAGCATATACTAATTTGTGTGTTTGATTCAAGAACCATATAACTAAATCTATGACAGCATCAACTCCGTAAAATACCACGGTATCCTCTTTCCTTGTTGAAGATTCATTTCCTATATGATCTGATTCTAACTGTCCAGTATCAATGGCATCATGGTATGGGTTTCTATTGTCTCTGCCCTGATTAATCATAACAGGTTCTTGATTGCTTATGATACAGAGGATGTCGATAAAAACTTTGTCATATTTTGGATAAGTATAAAGAAATTGCCCTCTATTAGGCCCGTGAGGTTTTCTATCTTACCTATCCCCTCTACTCTTACCTATTTGATTTATCTGCCTAACTACGAGTTATAATAATAGCTCGAGTTCTCTTACTATATCATTATAACCTCTTTCTATCTTTTTACTTAAACGTCCAGCTAAAACAAGGCTAGTAATCGAAACAGGTATCAATAAATAAAAAGTCATGTTCCATCCGTAATATTGGATGATAAAGTAAGATACCCATGACCGAAACTACTTTTATAGAGCAATCATCTAGAAGAATATAGAGGGTAAATCTAATGCTGAAGCCCCAAAAAAACGCGTCTTTTTTAATTTTCTTCTTGCGAATTCGTTTCATTGAGTTCGCTAGCAGGCCTTCAGAGGTAATTGTATCAGGAAAATAAGATACCTTTTCTTTTCGCAATATTGAAATCGTTAATATGGTGTAAAACCCAAACTCTGAGAGCTAACTTAGAATATCACATGATATCAAGAAGATAACACAAGATAGCAAATGCTAAACCTGTAATGATACAAATAATCAGCGATCAATTTGTCGTTTCGCCAACTGGATTTGAATATCCGCAGTCCTCTCAACAATAACATAAGAAAGATTATATCTTTGTAATTCCCGTATCAAATGAAGCAAAAGATTTACGGCAATTCGACAAGTAGATAAAAATTACTTCACGTATTTTCCGTCCCTTTTGTATATGAAAAAGTGAAAAATAAGAAAAATGACAACAAAATTTGAAGAGTTAGGACTGAGTGCTGAAATTATTAAAGCACTTCGAGAAAATGGATTTGAAGCTCCTTTTCCTATCCAACAGGAAGCAATACCATTTATTTTAAGAGGTATAGATGTTATAGGACAGGCGCATACAGGTACTGGAAAGACGGCAGCTTTTGTGCTGCCAATATTAACCAAAATAAAGCGCAAAGGTCCAGTGCAAGCAGTGATACTCGCTCCAACAAGGGAACTAGCAGTACAGGTTACTGCTGAATTTGAAAAGTTCGCAAGATATACAGGCATCAGAGTTGTATCCATTTACGGGGGCCAAAGTATTGGTATACAATATAATCAGCTAAGGAAAGGTGTTCAGATAGTGGTAGCAACACCGGGCAGACTGATAGACCATATCAAACGTGGTTCAATTAGTCTCGGGAATGTGAAGTTTGCGGTACTTGACGAAGCAGATAGAATGCTTGACATGGGTTTTGTAGATGATATCAAGTATATTTTATCATATATGAGAGAGGACAGGCAGACATGTTTGTTTTCAGCTACTATACCCAGAGAGGTTTTGAGACTTGCACAAGAATATATGGATGATCCAAAAGAAATAAGACTCAATGAAAAAGAATTGAGTCTTGATACTATAGACCAATCTTACCTAGTCATTCACGAAAAAGAAAAATTCAAGCATCTTTGCAATTTTATCAGAAATAAGAATGAAAGACAGACTATAGTGTTTGCCGCTACAAAGCAAAGAACACATAGACTTGCTTCTGAATTAAAGCAGGAGGGATTCAAGGCAATTACTATGCACGGCGATTTATCCCAAGGGCAAAGAGATAGCGCAATGTACAAATTCAGAAAAGGATTCGAAGACATCCTTGTAGCCACTGACATTGCTGCAAGAGGAATCGATGTGCCCGCTGTAGGTCACGTGATAAACTATGACATACCTGCAGACCCTCTAATCTATTTCCATCGGATAGGAAGAACTGCAAGAGCGGGCGGAGTTGGCAAAGCTATTTCATTGGTTTCTCAGGACAGAATTGATGACTTTGGAAAAATCCTCAAGACGACAGAAAAACCTATTCATAAACTAAATGAAGAGATGGGGATTGATATCCCTATAATTCAACAGTACGTGCATAGGGATTATCGCCAAAAATATGGTGTTAGCAATTATAAAAGAAATAGAAGATATAATAATAATGGCTACAGTAACGGCTACAGAAATAATGGTTATTCCAACAACTATTCTGGCTATAGAAGCAGAGTTTAACTATCCAGAATAAATGCAGAGTTATGGGTGATTGGATATAAATCTGAGAAATGTGTTCAAAATAAACATGGCTTATGCAATGGCGAAATTCTTAATGAATCAAAATTAGCTAGAAGTTACGAATGTCAGTGTCACTGGGCAGTATGTATCAACTTACCCAAAGAATGCATACTAATTGATTATAAGTAGCTCGTTTAGTGGCAAAATACTTTTCACTTTTTTGCCATTAGTTCACCTCTCGGAAGAATCATCGTTTTGTTGTATCAGTTCCTCATTTTGTTGTACCAATATCTGCAAACTGTTTAGGACCTCATTTTGTAATGTATCATTTGCTGACAATGGAATACTGCTTGTATTATTTGCAGCTTGTTGTTGTCCCACTGCAATGTTACCTAAAAGTCCGACCCCGAATGATAAGGAAAGCATTAGAACAAGAGTTTTCGAGATCATAATGAACATAGATTTAATCGAACCTGCTACTGAATATTACTTTTACTCCAGTATTTTGTAGGTCAGTTTGGTAGAAAAGATGCAATAGTTCTCCAACTCGCTACGATTCGGTGGAGTTAGTTCTTCACATTCAGATCATAAAAAATCCACAACCAACTGACGGCGGATCATCTTCAATTACTACCTGTGACCTTTTTTAAGTTTTTTGAGTTAAACGACTTCTTACAGCTAAAAAAAGAAAGGAAAAAAGAAAACAACTACTTCCTGAGAGCCGAGGTTTCTAGGCATATGTCGACTCCCTGTCAGGAGTCTAAACATTCTACTATATATATTATAGAACGATACCAAGAATAGAGAGAGGGCTTTCAATTCTCGATTTAAACACCTGGAAGCTGTTTCACAAAACAAGCATATCAATATGTCTTTCAATTAAATTGCCTCAGCAGTACAGATTTTGACATTGTTAAAAAACTTTCAATTCTATTATAGTTCGATTCAAATATATGTACACACAGCTGCTGTAATTGCCCTATGGTTTATAGGCATCGAATAAAGAACATATGTGTGGTCAAGGAAAATTCTAGATCGACAGTACTACTTTCTCTCAGAGAGGCGTCGGAGAGCATAAGGAGGGGGGATTTATCTCCTACGGATTTAGTTGAATCATCCGTTGATAAAATCAACAGTTTGAATCCTAGACTAAACGCCTTTATCACAGTTGTTGAAAAAGAAAAGCTAATCAAAAAGGCACTCGTTGCTGAAAAAGAGATCAAAAATGGAAAGTATCGTGGTCCCTCACATGGTATTCCTTATTCGATTAAGGATATTATCTACGCAAAGGGGATTCGCTGTACTTCAGGATCTAAAATACTAGCTGATTATATTCCCAAGTCAAGCGCTACAGTTGTCAAAAGAATGATGGATGCAGGAGCAATCTTGGTAGGCACGAATAATATGAACGAATTTGCTTCCGGTATAACTGGCATAAATCCGTTCTACGGATCTTCTAAGAATCCGTGGGATACATCAAGGCTATCTGGTGGTTCTAGTGGAGGCTCTGCTGTCGCTGTCGCCACGGGGATGGTTTACTTTTCATTGGGGACGGATACTGGAGGTTCTGTTAGGGTCCCCGCATCACTATGTGGTGTTGTTGGACTAAAACCTACTTACGGCAAAATAAGTAGACATAATATTTTTCCTTTATCCTCTACCCTAGATCATGTGGGTTGCGTTACGAGAAGTGTTTGGGATGCAGCAGCCATTCTGGAATGCATCGGTGGGCGGGATCTGTGTGATGACGCCACGGTGTATAATAATAATAACGACATCCAGCCATTTACAAAAGACATGGGAGAGCCAAGTCTTAAGGGAAAGCGTATTGGAGTATTAAAAGAGTATTTCTGTGAACATTTGCATCCAGAGATCGCAGATCTGTTTCATGAATTTACTGAATTCTTGCATTCTGCAGGAGCTAAAGTCTTTCTCATTTTGAAATTAAGTCATAGTAGCAGATTTTATGATTCTTGGCGAAATATTAGACTTCCGGAAGCTGCGAATGTGCATCGTAAGTGGCTTAAGAGCACTAGAGCAAGCGAGTATAGCCATGAGGTAAGACAGATGTTAGTGGAAGGAATGAAGATTCCCGCAGTAGACTACCTTCTTTCAATTAGAATAGTAAAAGATATAAAAAACGATCTCGCAGCAATCTTTGCTGCTCAAGACCTGGATGCCTTTATAGTGCCAACAACCATTATTCCTGCCCCTCAATTCGATGAGGAGACGGTTGTGGTGTGCAAGGATTTCGTATTAGAAACTCGTCAGTCCTTATTGCGGAATACAATTTTATTCAATAGTACCGGCCTTCCATCGATCAGTATTCCCATAGGATTGACCAAGAAGGACAACCTACCAGTAGGGGCCCAGATAATTGGGCCTCCATTCCAGGAAGAGAACATTCTTTCGATCGCGTACTCTTATGAGTGCATTAAATCTAAAAAATATGTTCCACAGCTAGATTAGATTAGATTGGGTCCAGACCAACAATAGTAGTTGAGAAACTCCTGTAATATATCCGAAGGATATAAGAAGGATATAGAAATATTCTACAAAAAATAATTAGAGCATTCTTATTCACTGGCCGAGCGATCTACTGGCACAGGATCCTTGGCTACAGCATCAACAGTATATGTTGCAGTGAATGGCTCACCTTCACTCTGGTGCAGTGCTAAAGCACTAGGAGATGGGTATCGACCGCATCCTTTAGGATTGTAAATGCTACATCGGTATTATTTAGCAATACTGCGATACCATGAATGGTATCTCTGGTTCTCCATGTGTCGCATTTGCTTGCTGATCCGGGCTATATTTCTGTACAATTTCTACTTCGATGGGTTTGCTTGCGGCAAATGTTATTGTTCCTGACAAGACCTTTCCATCTTCCCGAACCGGAAGAACAGGTAGAAGCTGATGTTTTACTTGACCGGGATGAGTTGTTACAGCTGCTCTGGACATCGCAGTTCTCTGCTCAACAATCACTCTCTCCTGCTGAATCGGCCTGAGTTTGATTTTGTCCGTACGTTGAAGATATAAATAAAGATACGCCTCCTAAAGCAACTGCTATGCTTCAAATTATCATTGCTTTTGTAGTCACAAATTGTAACTTCGAATTACGATTGGTCAAAGAATAGTTCAGTATATATTAGTTATGGCTATGGATGTCGAGCTACACGCAATATTTGACGCGCTTGGATCATCCAGATCTTTGCATAAAATTATAACACTACCACAACTTCATGATTATATTTATTACAACAACTATTTCATTTTCATAAATTCAAGGATAGAAAACAATCAGATAACTCCACTAAGGATCTTAACGAAGATAACATCAAACTCAAATTCATTCGTAGGTTCGAGTTACCAAAATATATATACTATCGTATACCACTCATGTTATAGCCTACTACACTACGCAGATTGAGGAATAAGAATCGAGTTTGCTGAATCGATATTTATGAATTCAAATATGCTTTACGATATTCCCCCCTGTGCGCCTTCATAACCCACTGGGAGGTAGATCTCCGACAATAATATAATATCCAGTTGGTTCGTCGTCTTTTCTTCTTATAGCACAACTGTTCAAGCCGTCTACTTAATCTTCGACCTTTTGATCTTTTCCTGCAATAACATAGTGCCTTGTATCAATGTTTCAGGACGAGGAGGACAGCCAGGAACGTATACATCAACTGGGATAATTCCATCTACACCAGGAAGTACATTGTAAGAATCTATGTACAAGCCACCTGTGATTGCACAAGCACCCATAGCTATAACATATTTAGGCTCAGGCATCTGATCATACACCATTCGTAATCGGGGTGCCATCTTTCTTGTCACAGTCCCTTGAACTACAATCAAATCACATTGTCTAAGCGAACCAAAGGCTTCAATAATACCAAATCTTTCAACATCATATCTTGGACCTGAGGCGGCTCCGAATTCTACACTACAACAGGCAGTCTCCAGATGAACTGGCCACAAGGACCACACTCTGCCCCAATTTATAGCATACCCTAGTGGTTTGTCTATGGCCTTCACGAGTACGTCTCCAATCCGACTTACCATAAGATTGAAGTTTGTGGGTTTGAGTAGTTCTGTTTTCATGATCGTCACGATTAAGATATAATTACCCAAGATTAGTATTTAATATTTGGTATGCGTCCTACGATTCTCTACCTTAAACAAAATAGACGCGTCCAGATATAGTTGCAGGTGTTATGATGTCTTCTTCCACTCCAACGTATACCTGAAAGACTGAAACACCAGAGACCTAGACTACGTGCACTTCCGTAATCATGATAGTGCTTGTTGTTGCGGTATCGACTCTGCATAGGTAAAGAACTATTTTTTATTGTTATCATTATGTATCATCCGGATCAGTTTGTAATTGTCTGATTGAATATGAAAAAGAATAAGATTTGTGCAAAGATTGTCGTTTAAATGAGCTTTCCTAACTATGAAATCATTATAATGTTAAATCCTTAAGTAATTCGTTGAGAAGAAATTCCTGAATGTATACTGCCGTTATCACTTAAGAATTTATGAAGGGCAACCCGATAACTATTTAGTTTGAACCTGCAATTGTTTTATACCAAATCATGCAATATTTAGTTCATTATATACATCAGCTTTGCTGGAATGTAAGTCTATACTCTTTAGAAGTGATGAATTCTTGCTGTCAGTACAATTTCTAGTATTCCATTTCAATGTAAACATAGTAATAGTAGCTTGTTTCCATTTAGCGATACCTTTCTTAGAATCGTCTTTCAGATAATTAATTGCTGGATAATTATTAGCTTATACTCTTGAACAATTCATAAACACCACTCCCAGTTTCTAGTTTATCAGTAATTCTAGATAGTGCATTTTTAATTGTTTTTTCATTCTTGTCCAATATTTCAGCAAGCTCTGAAATTGTTAGTTGCTCTTCTTTTCTACACATAGGCCCCTCCATTATAGAGCAAATAAGCCTACGTTCTAAATCATCAAAATTTTCTTTCTCTATATCATGTATCTTTTTAATTATCGCTTGTTTTAATGCTCGCAGGTCATTAAGACGAGACTCTAGATGTAAAATTTGTCCTTCTGTGTCTTCTAAGTTTTTTTGTAACTTTGAAAGTATTTGACCTAGTAATATAGTCGACTTTCTCTGTATATATTTTATATTCTTATCTTTATCTTCAGGTTTATTTAGAGTAATAGAATCAAGTTCATCAAATTTCTTGTAAAGAGCGTCTGCCTCTTTATATCTCAATTCCTCAATATCTTCATTTCTCACCGTGAAATTATCATTAGAAATTGAAATGCTTAGAGTGAAAGAGGAATTGACTCTATAATATTTTCTGTCTGGGGCAGCTAGTTCGCTTCTCATTGCATAAGATTTAATCAAACCGGTATCTTCTAAAATCTTCACATGACGCAAGATTGCCTGTTGACCTGTTTGCATCTCCCTAGCTAGCTGGTTAAAATACATAGGTTCATGTGAAATCAAGTTCAAAATCTTTCTTCTCGTTTCATTGCCAAGAACATCTAAAAGTACCTCAGTATCTGCTAGATTTGATATATTCTTCCTCCTTTCTCTTGCCACTATACTATTTCACTTTCATTTGTATTCATACCTTTGCATTATTTAAGACGCCTTTCCAATGTCATTCCCCGAATGATAACTAGATTTCAGAATCTGTGTTATTATCTTGGCAGCTGTAATATTACTTTTTTGCGCATCTTTTTTCTTTGTTTCATTTGCACCTTTTTTTAACAATAAAACGGGTACTTGTGGTTGTTGTCCTTGTAGTGAAGACATATTCTTATATATCTCCTCCGTTACTAACTCACGGTGTTTATTATATATATTTTTTTCTAAATTATTTGTCTATTGCGCATATTAGATATTTATCTAGCTGATTAGAGTAGCCGTTACTCAAGCTAAGTGAGTAACATTTAAATTATTGCATAGTACAAATATAATCTGGTGATATGTTAGATAATGAGTTTCTGGGACATAGAGCCTTCTGATTGGTTTAAGAAATATTTCCAGGGCAGATCGGGTTTTGATGATGTATTTAAGAGCTTTGATGAAATGCGGAGTCGTATGGAAAGGGAGTTCGAAGAAGGATTTAAGCAATTTGAATCAAGCGCTCCTAAAGATTTAGTTAGGGAATATGAAACGCCAGAAGGAGCAAAAGTGCGAGAATATGGTCCATTTGTATATGGGTATTCCATGACAGTTGGGCCAGACGGTAGACCTAAAGTAAGAGAGTTCGGAAATGTCAAATCGCCATTCCGAGAGGGACGGGGCGGATTTAGAACTAGGCCATTAATATCTTCCGAAAGAGAACCTTTAGTAGATATTTCTACCACAGATAAAGAAATAAAAGTAGTGATAGAAATGCCAGGAGTAAATAAAGAGAATATCAAGATAAATGCATACGACAGCACATTGGAAGTGACAACCACAGATGCTGAAGGTAAAGCACGTAAATATCATGAAAGGATAGAACTACCTGAAGAGGCTGATCTTGCAACGGCAAAATCAAAATATAACAATGGCATCCTTGAAATAACATTTAACAAGAAAGATAAAGCGAAACATAAAGGGAAGGAAATTAAGATAGAGTAGAGCATATCAGATTACTCACAATTCTACTCCTTTCTGTTTTAGTTTTTATGTTGGTACTACCAAATATTTTTTGGTATCTTGAATATTTAAGATGAGCGATAATCCAAGAAAGATCTTAGGACTTTCTTAACCCTAGTTTGATTACTGGCTAGAGAAGTAGCCAACGAAGTCCTGACGGCCACTTCATTTAGAATAAATTCATTAGCTCAGGATCCAATGATTGATTCTTTAGAACAATTCAAAGCTAGGTATCATTATTTATTCAAAACGGTCCAGCGAAGTCAAGGCCAATTACTATTCACAAACTGATAATCATAATTTAAGATATTCTTTAGAGAGCATGCTAATCTTTCTATCAGTCTTGTTTTTCATTCTTCTTATCAAAACTTCAGTGTCCCATTTCTCGGTATAGAATCTGGTAACATCGTCTATGCTGTTGGAAGAAAATGCTATGACGTGTTCATATTCTTTGCTCCAATTCTGCTCATAATAATGAGGATGGTTGAAAGAAATTGGGTATTCTAAAGTTGAATCGATGTGTATCCATTCTGATCTAATGTACGTCTCATTCCAGCAATGATCTAGATAGTCATGTACAATTCTAGTCGGAAACGACAACGAATTTAAGATAGCCCCAAAAAGCATCGACCATTCACTACATCTTCCTATCCGCGTATCTGCAATCTTTTTAATTTCACCGTATCGAGGAAAAACAAATTTTGAACCGCATTTGATACATTCGTAAATCTCGGTAGCTCTTACTTTCCATGAATTACCTGGTAAAAGTTGAAGCTTCATTTGTACATTGCATACGTTGCATTGCAAATTCTTCGGCATCCATTTCATAAAGTCGTTCTTAAACCACTGAAGTATAACTCTAAAAGATTGATCTTCTTGATAGTTGTTCCTTTTAACTCGTGATACCACATTCCGCGGGATCATGCGACTTACATATGTAAGAATTTCATAATCATTATACTGCTTTGATATCGCCTTATATAGCATGAGGTTCATACACTTACTAGCGAGCAAACTTATTTTTGGACACCTACATTAATTCAATATAATAAGATACCTACGTAGAAATAAGGTTTATAGCCGCCTTTCGTAGCCGATCTTTTTATTCCTTTATACAAAATCCAGAAGATCAAGGAAAAAGTGCTTATTCATTTACCAAATGATGAAGAACTTTAGTCTATTTGAGTGAGCAGTATTTGATCGAGTGGTATGAGCCAACCTGGAAGATTAAGAAAATGACCATATTGCAATTATGAAGAAAGGATAAAGTAATTGCTATTTTATGAAGAACGGGAACTATATAAGTCCGTGGTACTTTATCATTAACTGAGAGAAATCAACTATTCGAGAAGGAACTCGAAAATAATGTGCTATTATCGATTGTACATTACATATGCATTATCGGGATTTCAATTCGACCTTGACCAGAGCAATGTTTGTAGAGATTTATGCATTCTAGAACCATTAGTAATGCAGTGTGTTCCGTCGCCAAAGAAATTGTACAAACGTACAAGAATAACAACGAGAAGAAGGCTACAAACCATTGCAGAAGTAGAAGAGTACTTTCCAGGTTTGAAAACCTTTATAGATTCTACAGAACAGGAGATTCCAAGACCAAAGAACAAGAGGAGAAGGAAGAGTCACTATTCAGGTAGAAAGAAGAAGCATACTGTCAAGACACAACTGATCGTAAATAGTGAAGGCATGATACTGCACAAGACAGCTCATAAAGGTGGAAGAATACATGATTACGATGTTTACAAACACAATCATCCTATAACTCCATCACAAGTTGAAAATGTAGTTGATCTTGGTTACCTTGGCATTAAAAAGGACTTTCCCACAGTAAAGTCTGTACTTCCTATCAGAAAGAAAAAGAATACCTTGCTTTCCAGTGACGATATAAAGTATAACAAGAATCACTCAAGACTCAGGATCATAGTAGAACATACCATATGCAAGATCAAAAAGTTTGGAATAATGGGTACTAAGTTCAGAAACAGATTGAGAAGGTACAATAACATATCTGATATAATATCCGGTCTTCTGAACTTCAGAGTGATGCAGTCTAACAGGATTTCAATCTAATAATACAGTCAAAATAGATAGCATTGTCAGATTATGGCTGCTAATTACGCAAGAGATCTATTTTCTCGTCCATATTAAGTAATGATAATTTGAGTAAGGATTCAATTCAATTCAATTCAATTTTTTTAAATATGATTTAGCATTTTCCAAATTGCTTATTTCCTTTTCTGATAGCTTGATCCCTAACATTTCTTTGAATTCTAACGCGTTAATAACAGCTTTGCCTCCATAATGGTTGTTAAAGTAAATCCTAAGAACTTTGGTCTCTTCCCTTATTTTGTCTATTTTTTCAACCCACGGTTCTAGTTCTTCCTTATTATACAAATAGTCATACCAATAATGACCTTTAACATTTCTACCATGAAACCTAACAAAAGAGTGATCAGCTGTAGTCACAATAGCTTCAGATAGAAATTCAAGGTTTTCTATTTTCGGTGAATCTGTTATTACTGCTGCGATATTATAATGTCTTAGTAATTCCCATGGGCCTTCTGTTTTCCATGAAGGATTTCTAAATTCTAGGGCATATTGATAATCGTCGCCCATACCACTTCCAGACTCATGAGATCCCTCGCTGCCTATCTTAGAAAAGGTCGATAACTCATTGAGAAATGACTCGACATTCTTAAATTCACTAACCGTAAAACTTGGTGGTAGCTGTATTAGTACCGCGCCTAGTTTGTTAGCTCTTCTCAATGGTGAAATCTTTTCAAGAAATGCTTCGAAATCTTTTTGAACATTCTTTTTAATGTCCAACCTTTTCTTGTGAGTAATAGTTTCGGGAACTTTGACTGAAAACTGAAATTCGGCAGGGGTTGCTTTGCTCATACCAATAAATGTACCCTTTGTCATACTGTTATAGAATCGCTCATAGAATGAAGCATCCATCTCTGCAGTATCAAATAATTCAGAATAATGTCTCAATCTCTTAGTTTCTTTGTCAGGATAAAATACTCCTATCCATCCTCCATTCTCTTCTGGTAGACTACCATAGTTCCAACCCGAGCAGCCTATGAGGAGTTTTCCCATGTTACAGATGGTTAGAAGAATATGGCTTAAAGCATTATCGTGATATTGAGCAAACGGTTCATGCAAACGTTCGTATTAGCTAGTTTGGAACATCTGTCACCTATACTGATGAATGATCAGTACTACTTTTCTTCTCTCTTCTTCTCCTAATTTCTACATATTCTTTGAGAGAACTCAAGTTATACATTCCTCAAGGAATTTAAGCACCTCTAAGGATTTGCCTTCGTTCAACGAAAAAAATCTATTTATTCCTCGTTTTTTTAGTGATTAGATTTGCCTCTTTCAGTACACGAAGATGGGCTGAGACTGCTGCCCCGTAAACATTTAATGAGACTGTCAGCCACCGTACTACCAAACAGTAATATGTAGTATTTTCGCTCACTCTTTTGTGCTGTTTCGTATCAACATTAACTAGCGGATCTAATTTTAACATCTCATATTAACATATCAATCCGGTTCCATTAATTGATCAAATATTAGAAGATGAGTTCTTATTCCTAGGTTATACTTTCATAAAGATTATAGATTTTTCCATCCGTATAATTGCTTACATAATTCCACATCTCTGTGCTAATAGGTAATAATCTAAATTCCTGCTTCAGCTTTTCATCAAGTAGGTCATAGACCATCTGTCCTATCACAATGTGATCTGGTTTAGCCATGGAAGTCATTTTTGTAGCGATATTAACAGTGTATCCCAATACATCGAAATGAGCCTCTTTCATCACAACCTTTCCATTTTTAGAATGTGTATCCCAACCGTACTGTACCACTGCACTTTCTCCAACATCCACACCGATCCTGACGCGTAATTCAGGATAATCATATTGATTCAATATTGGATTAATGCCATTACATACAACTCTGATCATTGAACATGCAGCATTGACGGCATTGATACACGGCAGATAAACATTATTTTCATGCTTCTTCTCTTCATCATATTCCGTAACTACAAAAAATGCCAAAATCGCATCTCCTACGTATTTTAATACATATCCTCCATAGGCTGCTATCATCATAGACATTTCTTGAGCAAATGCTCGAATTATTGTGGTAAGACTATCAACTGGAAGAATCATTGATAGCTTTGTAGATTCCACAAGATCGATATGCAGAATAACAAATGTGCCTTTTGAACCGGCAAGCTTTTGCAGAATATTCTGGGTTTCTTCCATAGATATATCAAAATCTGATTTTATTTTTAAAACTTGCCATACACGACGCTGTGCCTGTTTGATAGCCAGATCTATATTTACTATCGTGTCGAGGTAGAGACTACTTATTAGTGGTGCGTTTGGTCGCTTGTCTGATTTTATTTTTGTACTTATTGTTGTTTCTGGTTCTTGATTTACTGCCGCTTCTTCTATTATATTCATTATATTATCTTGACTTAAATCCATTTCAAGTGCTATAATATCTGGGGATATGCCAGAATTGTATAAATTAAGTATGCTTTTCCTTTGCTCTACGGATGTCATTTGATATTTCCCTCTAATTTCCGATTTCCTATCATATAAATGGGAATGCTATCCATAGTTATATACTCGGGTAACAGTTATTTGTATTGATATATTCTGATTGGTACAACAAGATCAAAAGCAGATTGTGTAAGCGCTGATGATTAAGATTATTTAAATAATCACCTGATTATGATAATGAGAGATGATTATGATTATTTAAATTTGATAAAAAAAACGGTGAGATTATGGAAAGTTTGTTAGATTTTTTCCGAAATAAACTTAGAAGCATATTCGAGAACAATGCGTTAACTGTATGTAATTACATAATTGCTCTAATCAATCTCCCCCCCCCGATATCAAATCTAACAAAGCATTTTCAGATTGCAGATTGAGGAATGATCTTATGAAATTCTTTGATAGTTAGAGAAAGCTGGAATCCGTCGACCCGTTGCACAAATGGATTGGCACCTATAATCATTACACAGGCTATTTACGTAGATTCTTCAAGACATAGAACCAGGCAAGAGACCTAAGCCAGAAATAGTCACTAATCTTTCTTGACTGAGGAGAAGGGATGGCAATTTGGATTATGTAAATAGTATAGAACAGCTAAGGGCTACCTGACATGTGTTCAAGTAATCATTATAGGTCTGACTGCTTGTCAATAATTAAGCGTCTCTCAAAATATGAATCCGAAGAGGTTGTTAAATAACCTAAAAAAAGATCAGCAGGAGTATTACCTTTTTCTTGTCCGGGAGTGTTTTTCAGGTTTTAGAAATGCAGAATATAATTTGAATGTGTATAGTTACCCTTCATGCTATGCTTGGCTTTTCCATTCCTTGGAGTTCTTTTGGAAATCATTGACTATCTTATCGAAGAGCTATTTTGACCCAAAGCATGATGAATCAGAAGCAGATATGGCGAAGATATCCAGTGATCTACTCTCTGATGATGAAAGAATAAAAGTATATAATATTTTAAACGCATTTCCAAAGATTAAACGAGATCTTATAAGATATGGTTATTATGAAAAAGGAACTAATTTAACAACTTCTCTGGAGGCTGCATTCAATCTGGATCAAGAAAATACTGAATTAGATCTACGTAAAGTAAGTTGGTTGATAAACAAACTTCGAGAAATTCATTATTATCAGATATTTGATCCTCCCATTAAGATAGGGATCCTTTCAGGATATGTTCGAGCAAGAAAAGAAAAACCATGTTCATATTATCCTCATTCAAATTATCAGTGGATGTTAGACCTAAAAGATGTCAAAAATGATAATGGATCCAATCTATTTCAAGTGTCATTAACACCAATCTCGAACCTAAGTAATGGTGCCTTTTCAATTGTAATAAATCCCTTTGGAGAAGCTTATCCAGAACTAGGTAGTGCAGAAGGAGTAGGCTTGAATACAATCCTAGCCTATATACACGATGGTGGAATTTTTGTTAATTCAGGGGGTCAACCTTTTGTTTACAGCTGGGATGTAAATACTGGAAGTCACAATCTGGTGATTAATTTATTCCAATTTCAAGTTACGTAGAAATTAATTACGATGAAGTAATGCCTGTATTATCCAGGAATGAGAGTTTAGCCATTCCTCAGGAAGCTTTGGTTCTAAAGAAATACTTTGATACAGAAACTGAATGGGATCGTCCTGAGAAGGAAATAATAGGTCCAATAGAAGTCGAAATTGAGTTTGATGAAATCTTAGGCAATGACAAACCAAAAACTAGAGCTAAAGTCTACAGACCTATAAGACAATTATCGGATAACGTTCGACCTCTAGTGCATTGTCCTGAATCATTGTGGGGTGGTAGAGTTTATCCTGTTGCTGCGATCAAGTTCGGAAGAGGGTTTTTAATATATACTGGGATGAACTTAGACGAAGAAAGAGAGTACAAGTTATTGCTCGATATTGTAAAAAGATTAAGCCTTCTAGGTTATGAAGTCCTTACAAAGTCAGATTGACGAAATAGATTTAGGTAGCTCTTCTTGAAGTATGAATCTAGATTTATTATAAGCTTCTGAAAAAATCTAGTTTTAGATTGGAAGTTAAAGGCAAGAATGTCAAAGCAGAACTTTCAAAAAAGATGATCCGATTACTCTTTTGCAAAGGGTAAGCAACTGCTTGTTCCTTTCTTTTCGCGATTTGACGATATAGTTCAGCATGTCTCTTGGCTACTTCTTGTCAAGCAATTTCTTTCTTAAAGTCACCGATTTTTTTGACGTATTTGTCGTAGCTTATATCAAGGTCTAGCAATGCCTTTGAAAATGCCTTAGCTTTACGCTTAACCGCACATTCCTGGTTCGTATTGAATATGCACGACATCAGGTTTTGTCTTATCAACCAAATCCAATAATATCTCTGAGTTTCTCGCGTTATTTTGAGCTATCCCAGAAAATTCTCCACTTCCTCGCCCATCACAGCGCTCACACTACCATCTCCATTAGGTTGTTCTTGAGATCGTAAGTATAGCGTCCTATACCCTCTGACATAGGTGGGAACTCTGGAGAGACAAGCAGAATAGATAAAGGTTGTGATTCCGATTCTGTAACCATACCATGATATATGTATGTCCATTAATATGGTTATCTTAAGTGATATATATTTGCCTATACATATTATACATAAGCATTAAATATAAAACAACTTATAAATTCCAATTATAATGCCGACGAAATACACGGTTACCGTCACAGGCTTGGGTACCAGTTCGGTTATCGTACTGCCAAAACCCGTTGTAGACGGATTCAATTTGGGAAAAGGACATAAACTAGAATTAATAGTTAAAGATGATGGGATATATATCCCACTGGAAGAACCGCCTTCTCAAATTTCAGAAAATGATACAGCTATTCACGAAAATACACAAAAGTAAATCTCAACTAGATGTTTTAGGACAATTGAGTGCATTCATATTAAATTCAGGAATAAATTATCCAGTTTAAATTGACCCGCGAGCAGTGTAAATTAATCTGTTTATGCTCATAAGATTTGGGAACGACTTTTTGATAATTAGCTGAACTCAACTTACTTGGTTATTAATTATACCAAGGAAGTTATTAATTAAGAATTCAAGATTGACTTACCTGACTAAATTTGGCCGAACTGCTTGAAGTATGATTTATTACTTATAAGCGGACAGATCCAAGATTTGATCAAAGTGTAAGGCCAACAATAAATTCATAGTTATCCTGCTAGCAACAGGAAATAATCTAGTACTTAGATGACTATTAACAAAAAACTCTAATATTTTGATCGAGTATCTTTCATCTCTAATAAGTTAGCTAAAATTTACGTGGTTAGAGGGAAAATGAAGTTATGACAAGAATATAGAATATGTAATATCTAACGTATACATATTACTGGAATAGTTGTATTTGAAGGTCTCCGGCAACTTGCAATGTGAAATTATTAATTGCTTCAACCCCTCCCCTTATTTCAGTGCCAAAGATATCAATTTTAAATGGAGCTTTTAGACCTGATTGAATACCTGATGGTGAGGTGAATCCTGAACCTACACCCACTACTTGGCCATTATTATCGTATAATGTTGCTGATACTTGAACACCGTTGAAGGGGAATGTGTTATTGTTAAAAACTTCTCCTGTTATTGTATAGATATTTCTATTCTCTGGAACGAAGGCGGAGACACCTAGTACGTCTAAATCTAGTATATCGGAACGGGACTGATTCTGCGCCAATGCTTCGCTTTTCGTAATTATTGGTGATATTAGACATGATAGCACTATCAATTTCGTTATTACTATCACCTTACCTCTTGGGAGAAACATAATTGAATAAGATATAACCATGAACACTATAAGTATCTTTAGATGCTTGTTAGCTGTTTGTCTTCTTCCCCTATTCAATTTGTTCGAGTAATAGTCTTTGGTACTTCAATAAACCCTTAATACCATTAGGAAGCATATAACTATACATATATGTCAAGGTTGATAACGACGGCTTCATCAGCATGATCCCTTGATTATCTATTGGTACTGTTGCAGCGAATATAGATAATGTTGAATGGACTTACGTACAATCTTTTTTGACTGGCTAATATTGTGACGCAAGCAGTTGGTAATGCAACCCTAACGATAAAATATTTGCATATAACTAGTAAGGAGGAACCTATTACTGGAATTGGGACTGGGACTTAGATGACTCCGAACCAGAGAGGTATTGCAAAAATTAATGCTGAGGGAACAATGTGAACACTGCTTCCTTGGTTGTCACATCTTATCGGAGGCAGATAGACAGTCGAAGGGGAAGTAACTACTATTAAAGAGACTGTTGGGGTCAGAGGTAACTTCAATATCACAAATATTTGGTCAGTTATTAGGCCCATGATTATGGACCTATGATTATGGTTGATCACTCTTCACATGATCTAACTAACCACAATCAAGACAAGAGAAAGACAGCATTAGCATCTATATCATCAGGTTTTTCACTAAATTGCTACTCATAATATTCTTTACATAGGGTAATTATAAAGCAATATGTAGAGTCAGTTAGGCGCATCGCCTTCGTAATCATTACGTTTGAATACTTTATCACAATCAGTAGCAGCAGTGCAGTCTCGTGATAACGACCTATACTATCGATCATATTGTCTATGCATATGGAACAATTGATCTAACAATATACTACAATGCGGCGAATCAATCAATAAACTAGCCAGAAGTGTAAACTGAAAGTTTGTTTATCTAGCCTCATTGCAAGAAAGTTTGTTTATCTAGCGGTATTCCAAGATACCTATTTTGTCCTGCAATCCTTGTTAGTATGCTCTTTACACCTATAGTCGTGCATCCAGCTCCCATTCATAAAAACTTGTAGGTGGCTGACCCCCTCGTAATTTGTTACTATTCTCTGGTATCCATTCTTAGGATTCGATGGTCCGTCCCGTGAACTTGATTGAAAATATGGCATGAATATTACTTAGCAACCATTACTTAAGAAGTCTTGTATTTCCTGCTTTGATATAATCGCTATTTTGTACGGGGGTAATGGTGATGGTATTGGGCAACTATTAACGTCATCATCATGACACAGGATTGAGACACACCATTCTATAGTGGGCTATCAGGGAAAATAGATACGCCAATTCAGGATATATTCTTCATGGTCGTAAAGGATTTGCCAACGATAGTGGGTCATTATTACTAGTACCGTTTCGCTATACCTTCATGAAGGTTAGCATTTAATCTCTGCTTTAACCTCATAATTCGCGGTTTTAGTCTCAGTCTAGTTCCACAACAAGGACAATGCAGACCACCCCAAATGACAAACACACAGCAAATCTGACACCTCTTCTGTCCTTTGGCATATCTACTAATATCAGCCCCATGAGGTCTCAACGCTCTATGATTAACGCAGATACCTTTGCATGCCACTAGTCATCCCCTTTGCTATATCCTCATATAAGTGCTGATCTACATTTCTGTTGGATCGGTTATAGATAAGTTGAAAGAAAATGTGAGAATTGCCGCTGGAATCGTATCATTTTACGATGAAAAAGGTCTACGACGATCCATGAATTCGATTCATTAGATATTCCGAAGATGATCATGATATTAGGGTGTGTGGAACATTTCTGACACAAATGATGGGGTCGGGTATCGTCAGGTAATTGAACTACAGTTTAAGACATACTGTGAGGTATTCCAAATACATTGTATACATTTGCATTGCCACAAAACGGTTCTGATTGAGATAACTGGTGTATCGCTTTATGAACTCATAATACTCTATATGGCAGACACTTGCTCTAACATATGGTCCTGCCTACACCCTCTAAATTTTTTATACCTTTAATTGAATATGTTAACTGCTTGTTATCCATGTAGATCGGCTTCATATCATGCCTGAGTTGCTAACATGGATCTCGAGTGACTCAATCGCTTCCTACTTGTTTATCTTGTCGGTTACTTGGTAAATATCGCCATTTTTGATCAAGGCGCAAATCGATCGGTTGCATAATTTTCATCATCTCCGCATTCACTTCAAAAGGCTTAATATTAGCACACTATTCGGTCTGGAACTACCAAAGTATGGCATGTCAAGGCTTGTGAACTACCACGGTGTTGAGAAGATAACAGATGATAATGATAACTAATCGATTTCAGAAGTGGTCGGGTAACGATAGACAAAAATAATATGATATCCCCACAAAAAACATTGGTTACTTTAGACAGGTTGAATAGAGAATACATGAACATCTTGATGGTCAACTTTTGACACCTATTCGTTATATAATACAAATCATACAGTGTTCTAATAAATGGAACTACGTAATTATTACATAATTATGAAATAATAGTATAACAAGTTGCTTTATCATCAAAACTGAAAATCAACATAAATAACTATGATGCACCAATTTTATGCCCATCTTCAAAAAATCCTTTACTCAGTTAGGTTAATAAGTAATTTCATAGCATGCATCCTAATATTGAGAATTGCATATCAGCTTTTTTATTCTTCTGGTAGCGTAGTAAGGCAAAAACTAAGAATTTTATAAGGTTATATACGCTTGTCACGTGTACGTATCCAGACAAAATTTTTGACCCAAAATAGTTTCCCGTTAATAAAATGGCATGAAGAGCATATGGAAAAGTTGATTATACGGTATGTAACTGGACTTCCAGTAGACGCGTCCAATTGGCAAAAACGAATGAACAAAAAATATGGAAAGTTATCAAATATAGTTAAGAATATTAATTACGACATAAGGCATGGCGCAAATAAGGAACAGGTAATATCACTATTCTCAAGAATTCGTAAAGACTCATTCTTCCACGACATCCAGATAAACAAGGAGTCAATGGAGCGACTTGACAGCCTGGAAAGGGAATTACATATATCTCAACATACGCATAGCATTAGAACAGTATTACAATCGCTCTCAGGTAATGCAGATAGCCAATTCGTATTACATTCATAAACAACTAATTCGAGATACGAAAGGCAAAAGTTTTTCATGGGTTGCTCAGAGAAATAGTTCTCTACGGCGTTTCAATACTGTTGTAGTAACCTTGGTTGGGGGAGAACCAACACTTCGGCCTGACATAATTCAAGTCTTTTGTGACCCATGACGATTGTCGATTTAGCATCATCACTTGCTGCCAGTCCAAATTCACAATAGCAACTACATCCTTCCAAAGATGCCTCAAGCTTACAGTTAATACCAGTGGTATGTTTTTTTGTCTGGAAGAAATTCGTTCTCTAATTCCTCTAATCTATCTAGAGCACCATTAATCGCTCTAAGAAAAGAAAAGGAAGAATCATCTCTAATCTTCTGTAAAAACGACAGAACTTGATCGTTTGTTGCCCCCTGTTTGATGTCATAATTTATTTGTCTGCAAACATTGGCTAGTTTGCCATAACGCTTAAAGATCTTTTTCTCCCAAGCGGTAGCATTTGGAGAAAGTCCCGTTACAAACTTTAGAACTATTTTTTCCATATGATCGACATGCCATTGTCTTAGTGGAAAACTGTTTTGTATCAAGAAAGATTATCACACAACATATATACTATATTATATTGGTTAGACTAACTTATATGTTAACATGCTTAGTATGTTCTCGCTACACAGACTTACTAAATTAGTCACGATGTCTGCTAATTATAATGTTAAGACAACTATCAAGTTAATTTGAGACAACTGTCAATTAACCTAGCAAATTTTATCCATATTGAAGCTATTCGTTCACTATTCTTAGAAACAACGTTCTTAGAAACAATGTCAGACGTTAACAAACATCTCTTCTGTCGTTATTACAGCATACACTACAACTTCTTCCTTCATCATGTACGGTATGTCATTTAACTACTTAAGTGTATGGATCCCAAGTTCGAGAATTCCCATGATTCGCATACTACATCACTTATATGGAAGTAGGTCGATTTGAAATCTTATTACATCTCGAATTGTGACTCAATATAAGGATCTAACTTGAGTTTGTTAGTGTTATCTAACCAGATTTAAATTCTGGCATAGAGTAATGCTATTATAATGGCTCGCACCGATTATACATTGATTCTAATAATTGAAACGAAGGAATAATTTCTCGGTAGGTAGTAGATGTGAGTGTATGTGTCATACTAAAGGTAATATTCAAGATTTTTGTGGTTATTGCGCGACTTCCCATAGGGATTTAAGAAGAACGTCAGTAATGAGGATGAAAAACTAGTAATAATACTAGTCCAAATGTACAAAATCGATATATGTCTCATACGAAAATATAGCTTACCGGACGAACATATGTATCAATGTGACAATGATATTGTTACAGTTTCAAGGATATCACGCAATGATTGTTATATTACAATGTTATGTTATATGCATGAAACAGAGTTAATTTAACCGTGAAATCATTTTTCATTAAGCACAAAAGGTAGACTTGAGCAGGCGAGTTAATATAATCAATTGATTCCACACTCTGCAGCGACACAGATATATCTCTAGTCATACCGATTCGAATAATGATTCATCGGAAAGGATCTAAAACTAGAGCATATACAGAAAGGAGATCAGCAAGCAAAAAGCATGCGAAAGCTGAAAGACGTAAAAGAAACAAGATAAAGGCATAGACATGAGGGATCTACTATAATGCTTTAAGCTACTTATCTACTTCAAAGGGTGATATAATATCGAGAAATTAAACAGACGATTTGTTCTCCCTCCTTACACACTAGACCTGTATATTTGCATTAGTATTTTCCAACCCTATGCACAAGCTAAAATATAATGTCCGAATTGTTATCTATTACTTACTATTGCCCAATCGCCTTACTATTGCCCAATCGCCTTACTTACTATTGCCCAATCGCCTTACTTACTATTGCCCAATCGCCTTACTTACTATTGCCCAATCGCCTTACTTACTATTGCCCAATCGCCTTACTTACTATTGC